>ERZ869929.379-NODE-379-length-28693-cov-4.103604_pt1 | contig 28693 bp, 42 predicted proteins | sample MGYA00579312_ERZ869929 | MGnify/ENA primary metagenome ERZ869929 (study PRJEB32216, sample SAMN09231818) | wastewater metagenome | place: USA: Maryland | collected 2016-08-09 | study: EMG produced TPA metagenomics assembly of the PRJNA472060 data set (Reclaimed... | reverse complement strand
AAAGCCCTATCGGGGCTATTTTATATCAGATGGGCGTTTATAAATCCGCCTATGAAAAGATTGATTCCTATATTCTGCTTGCTTATCAGGGTAACCCCACGGTATTTGAATGCGTGGAAATGATTTCGTCGGGGGCAGCCCACGTGCCTATTTCCCTTAAACGCCGCATAGCAAAAGAAGGCGAGGACGAAATAGAAGAAGTTCACGATCACCCGGCACTTGAATTAATCCGCCGCCCCAACCCAACTGAAACTCAATCGGAGTTTTTTGAGAAGTTTTATACCTCGAAGCTGGCTTGCGGCAATGGCTTCCTTGCAACAAATAAAAAAGTCTCGTCAAATTCCGTTCCAATCGAGTTGTGGAATATGGATGCTCGCTATATGTCGATCAGGCTTGGCCGCGCCGGGATGCCAAAGGATTATAAATTTCAGGCAGCAGGCGGCATAGTAGAGTTCCCGGTTGACCAGACCACGGGCGAGAGCGAAGTTTACCACGGCAAGGAAGTAAGCCTGACCGACCAGCTCTTCGGTATGTCAAAATTAATGGCCGCGCGCACATGGGTGGACGTTGCCAATAAGGGCGCAGAATGGAACGCGGCGATGCTGGAAAATAGCGGCCAGCCTAATGGTGCAATGAAAACCGACGGCACATTAACCGACGATCAGTTTAATAAATTAAAAGAAAGGCTGGAAGCCAGACACACAGGCTCATCAAACGCCGGGCGCACCTTATTGCTTGAAGGCGGCCTTGAATGGATTGAGATGTCGAAAACGCCAAAGGATATGGACTTCATGGCCTCCCTCAATTACTCGGCCAAAACAATTTGCGGTGTTTACGGTGTTCCCTATGTTTTAGTTTCGACTGATGCGTCGACTTTCAATAACATGGAAACTGCCCGGCAAATCCTTTGGGAAGATACAATCACCCCATTTGTTAGAAATTTCTGGGATAGCTTTGGGCGATGGTTGCTGCGCAAATACCCGGATTCAGAAGGCTTATTTTTTGAGCCAGACTTTTCCGGCACACCGGCTTATCAATCGCAGGAAGCCAAAAAGACCGACAGGATTAAAGGAATGCTCGATGCCGGGATTATAACTATCAATGAGGCGCGGGAAGAGCTTGGGTATATGAAAAGCGATAATCCATCTGCCGATGAAATTTATATCGCTGCTGGCAAATTGCCTTTATCAGTTGATGCGGCAGACCCGGCACTTGAAGCAGAGCTAAATAAAACTTATGACAACACCGCATCAAAGAGCATTAAGAAAGCAGCAGGAAGCAGAAAGAATACTAAAAAGGCTTGAAGCTCCTTTCGCCAAAAAGATTTACCGCGCAACCTCGGCTTTCTACAAACGGGCGTTAAATGACCATGTCGAGCAGAACGGCCAATTCTCGCAATTATATAGCGATTACAAGCACACGATCTACAGCATAATCGGCACTTACGCTAAATATTCAATTATGAAGTTCGTTTCGATGGATTTCGATAGGCACATCAAGGCAAACCCCGCGATGCTGGAAACCAAACGGCTCAAGAAAACGGCCTATGCCGAATCTATATATCAGGACTACATGCACAATTTCGGCGCGCAGCAAGTTAGGTACGTCACCGAAACTTCGCGCGATGATATTATAGCTGCGCTGTCGTCACTTGATTTGACCACTGAGGATGTGAAGGCAAGCATCAAAAACATATTATCCGCCTCAGTTTCACGCTCGGCAACGATAGCACGCACCGAAACGCATAACGCATCACAATTCGCGACGCTGGAGGTTGCCAAAAACTTACAGGTGGAAACCGGGGTTGTGTTTGTCAAAGCATGGGTTGCTTCCCAAGATGAGCGCACCCGCCCAACACATGCGGCGATGGATTCAAATAATTATATTGGCATGAGCGAACTATTTCAGGTGGGCGATAGCCAAGGCTTGATGCCCGGTGACGCTTCATTGCCGCCGGAAGAAAGTATAAATTGCAGGTGCGTTATGGTCACAGAGCAGCAGAAATATGTCGACGGCTCGCAGGATTATTCCCAGATCGATGATTCACAGCTTGGCGACCTGTCTGGCTTCTAATTCCCGTCAATTTGCAATATGGTTTTTTGTTTAGTACAATTAACATTATGCACGATATTTTACATTCACCATTTGAGCTTGTTGAAACTAAAACCAGAAAAGCGGTTGACCCGGAAACAGGGGTGGAACAGGCCTATGGGATGTTCACAGGCTACGCTTCGGTTTTTAATTATAAGGATTCCGATTCGGATATTATAGTGCAGGGCGCGTTCACCGAGAGCCTTATCAGCCGCCCAAATGTTAAAATGTTGTGGCAGCACGATCAGCGCGAGCCGATTGGCCGTTATCCTGTAATCAGGGAAGATGCAAAAGGCTTATATGTGGAAGGTGAAATATGCTTGGAAACCGAAAGAGGGGAAGGCGCGTACGCTTTGTTAAAACAAGGTACTTTAGACTCCCTTTCAATCGGCTTTATGACAAAGCTCGCTGAATATAACACCGATAGCCGGACGCGAACTATAAAAGAAGTTGATTTGTTTGAAATTTCGGTTGTGACCTTTTCGGCCAATGACAGGGCTATGATTAACGGGGTTAAGTCTGCCTTTGTGCAACGCGCGCAAACGATAGCGGAATTAACAAAAAGAGATTTCGAGCGCAAACTACGGGATGTGTTTAACTGCACTCAGAAAGAGGCCACGACTATTGCTAGTCGGGGTTTTGACGCACTGGAACGCCGGGATGGCGATTCTAAAGCGGAACTGGTAGCGTTTTGGGAAAATGTTTCCAAGGCATTAAGTTAAACAATTAAAAAGGATATTTATGACTATCGATTTAGAAAAACTAAAAACACAAGGTGCTGATGCTTTGAAAGAAGCTCTTGATACCGTTGTGAAACAGCAAAAGGACGGTGACGTTCTGCTTGAAGGTAAGCTCCAAAAAACGGCTGATGCAACCGCTGATGCCATTGAAGGAATTGAAGCTCTTAAAGGCAGACTGAAAGGCTTAGAAGAAAAGAATAAAGAACTCGAATTAAACCTCACCAGCAACAAACTCGATGTTACTGACGCGAATAAAGATCGCGCTATTAACTTACAGCATGAAGCAATGGAAATGTTTATTCGTAAAGGCGGAGTAAAATCCTCTTCCGAAAAAACTGATTTCTCTAACTTCATTAATGATTTCTGCGAAGCGAAAAAAGTTGAAGTAAAAGAGCTTGGCGTAGGCCGTGTTGCCCTTGATACTAAAGGCACTAGCCTTCGTGTTGGTTCGGATGTTGACGGTGGATTCTTAACCTTGCCGGAATTTGGCGGAGTTATAAAAACACAGCAATACGAAACATCGCCAATGCGCAACTATGCAAATGTTGTAACCGTTGCAACCGACACTTATGAGTTTGTGGACGATTACGATCAAGCGGCATCAGGTGGCTGGGTAGGTGAAACTGCAACGCGCAGCAACACTAACGCTCCATCTATTGCAAAACGCAACATCATTGTGCATGAACAATATGCAAATCCTTATGCAAGCCAGAAAATGCTTGAAGATGGAATTGTTAATGTTGAATCATGGCTTGGTGAAAAAATTGCTGACATTCTGTCACGTACAGAAAACACAGCGTTTATCGCGGGGGATGGCAATGCAAAACCACGCGGTATTGCAGCCTACACAACTGCTCAATCTGCAACTTACACTCAAGGTCAAATCGAAAGCGTTAAATCCGGCTCAACAACCGTGTTTGCGTACGCAACCTTGATTGCGCTGCAAGGCAAGTTGAAGTTCCCGTACATCCAAAACGCAACATGGTTCACTAACCGGGCAACTTTAGCCGGGCTTCTGAGTGTAGTTGATGGTCAACAAAGGCCAATTTTCAGCCTTAATTTTGATAAAAACACCATGACCTTTGGTACTATGTTCGGCCTTCCACTCACTGTATTTAATGACATGCCAGTGGTTGCTTCCGCTGCGCTTGCCCTTGGTATCGGTGATTTGAAACGCGCATACACAATCGTTGACAGACGCGGCATCAACCTGCTTCGTGACCCTTATTCTCATAAACCATATGTTGACTTCTACGCGACTAAACGCGTTGGCGGTGACGTGGCAAACTGGGAAGCGGTTAAATTCCAAATTATGTCTACTTAATTAAGGAATTCAATAATTAACTTTAACTAAAAGGAAAAATAATATGCCAAGTCATGATATGTCTGCTAAAACAGAAGCTGTGTTGGGGGTTGCAAGCCAAACTCTAACCGGCTCTTCTACAAGTGCGGCAATCGACACTCGCAATTTCGGCGAGCTGCTGGTTATCGCAACTGTGGGAACTGCTACAATTACTCCATCTACTGCTAATAAGTTCACCGTGCTAGTAAAAGAAAGCTCTTCTTCTGCCGGTACTTATACTGGGGTTTCTGCCACTAATATTATTGGCGGAGTTTCAGGTAGCACAATTGGAGCGATTATTGCAATCGACACTACTGCAAAACCTTCTAACGTTTACACAGCATCCGTGCTGAATACTAAGCGTTGGATACGCGTAGGAGCTACCGAATCCGGTACTGCTGCCCTGCGTATTGGTATTGCTGTATTGGGTGGCCGTTTAAATTACGCGCCTCAATAAGATAAACAATCTCCGTTGTTTGAGAATGACCCCGTGTAAAAGCGGGGTTTTTCTTTTGACATTAAATTTTATTGTGTAATACTCCTTACTGGAAAGCTCGCACTTTATTGGATAATTTCCTTGAGTTTGTTAGAACGGGTTCTAGTTTTTATCCATGGTTCCCCTTGCGGGCTTTCTTTTTTCTTTACAATTCAAAAGTTTTCAGTTTAATAATTCAATGGCGAAGAAAATTGCAATCCTCGGCACTTCCGAATCCAGCGTTAAGATGTCGGAGGGGTTAGACGATAGCTGGGAAATTTGGGGTTGCAACGCCGCTTATCAATTCGTTTCCGGCTATCACAAGCATTTTGAACTGCACAAAATAGATTACCTGAAAACCTTGGGTATGATTGCCGAATACACTGAATATATGAAATTCAAGGCCGGGGATTTAATCCTAAACCAGCCGCACGCGGATTTTCCGCAGGCTACTATATACCCGATAGATAAGGTGCTAAAGTTTTTCAATATAAAATATTTCAATAACACAATAGCTTATATGGTGGCACTCGCAATTGTTGAAAATCCTGATTTAGAAGAGCTGGCTTTATTTGGGGTAGATATGGCTGCGGACACTGAGTATGCCCACCAACGCCCCTGCACTGAGTTTTATTTAGGATACGCAGCCGCGCGCGGGGTGGCGATTCTTATACCAAATATTTGCCCGATATTGAAAAGCACCCATTTATATGGGATTGAGGATATACCCAGCCACGCGATGGGAATTAAATCCCGCCTTAAAGAAGCAAAAGAGCTTTCCGGCAAGTATAGCAAAGAGCGCGAGAACGCTATTATCAATCAGGCTTATTGCAAAGGCCGGATGGACGAGCTGGCAATATTAGAAAGGCTGCACACATGAACAAAATTGCGATAATAGGCACGGCCACCACCTCTATTGAAATGGCCGACAGGCTGGACGATAGCTGGATTATTTATTCCTGCAACGGGGCTTTTAACCAAATCAAACGCACTGATTTACATTTCGAGCTACACGATATTGATTACCTAAAGAGATTGCAGCCGCCAGCAGTGCCGGAATATTTTGAGTTTTTAAAAGCCGGGGGCGATAAAGTAATGTTAAACAAGGCCTATAAGGAGTTTCCCGATGCCCTTATTTATCCACTTAAGAAAATTTTAGGATATTTTGGCAGCCCCTATTTTAACAACACGATAGCCTTGATGCTGGCGCACGCGCTCTATAACCATGACAATATAAGCGATATATCCCTGATCGGGGTGGATATGGCTGGCGACGGTGAATATGCCGGGCAGAGATCGTGCTGCGAGTTCTATCTAGGCTATGCGCGTGCGCGGGGGATAAGGATCCACTTGCCGCCAATGTGTCCCCTGCTTAAGACCACGCATATCTACGGATTTGAAACCCCACCCGCTTATGTGGTATCATCAAAGCAGAAGCAAAAGAAATTAATTCAAGTGCGTGACGAAGCAGAAGAAGCGTTTGAACTAGCAAAACGCAACCTCCATCACGTCAACGGCATGATTGATTTTAATGATAATATGATAAGGACTTTCGGATGATAACTGTAAGATTTAATGTAGCGGGTTCATTCGAAACTCTTTTTGAAGAGGGCGAACTTATGGATCTGCCCACCGATTTGGTAAACATGCTTCTCAAAAAAGGCGTGAATTTGACCTTGATGAGTAATCAGGTAATAAATTTTAATCCAGTTAAGGAAACTAAGGCTTTTTGTGGCGGTATGGGTGGCGATATAGGAAATATTAGATGACAAATAACACAAACATAATTTCTTATGAATTAGTGACCGCGCCAGTTTTGGAGCCAGTAAGTGCCAAGGCTTTCAAGGATTTTGCGCGCCTTGATGACGATGTTGATGACAGTTATTTGAATATGTTTATCAAAGCCGCAAGGATGCAGGCGGAGCAGTATATCGGAAAGGCAATCATCACCCAGACATGGAAGCTGCGCCTTGATTATTTCCCGGCGCAAAACATTCCGAATTACTCGTTACGTAACGCGGACAATTTTAGCTCCGAAGGTTATGGCGTACCGTCTTACCTAGGCTATTGGCCTTATAATGATTATGTGTTTATTGCAAAGCCCACCGTGCAGAGCATAACTTCCGTTGTAACCTATGATGCCAGCGACAATGCTACTACGATGAGTGCCAGCGCATACAGGCTTGACGCTTATGGACAACGGCTGGTGCTAAACCAAAATAGTAGCTGGCCGATTAATCTCCGCGCCCGCGCCGCCATCGAGATTACTTTCGTTTCGGGTTTTGGCGGGGAATCCGACGATGTGCCGGACGACATTCAGCTTGGCATATTATCACTGGCAAAAAAACTCTATGATTGCAGAGGCACGACTTGCGACGACACCTCTAGCTGTTTGGGCATTCTCAAGTCATATAAGGATTACGGCAGAAGGGGGTTGTAATGCGTTCATGCTCTGACGTTTATGACTTCGCGGCTAATGCAAAGTTTAAGGTTTCCATTCAAAACCAAAGCTCGGCCAACGATAGTTATGGCGGCCAAACTACCACATGGGTTGAGGTGCTTAAAGCATGGGCGGTAATGACTCCTATTCGCGGCAATGAATTATTCCGTTCAGATCAATTACAAAGCCGCGTGACACATAAGATTATCATTCGCTATAAATCTGATTTTGCCAATACCAGAGATTTTGGGGCTTATCGCATTGTTTATGACTCAAGGATATTTAATATTAAATATGTCCACAACCTCGATGACGTGCTAAAAAACGAAGGCAAGGTTTACCAGCAATTAGTTTGCGAGGAAAACGACGCGGAGGTTGCAAATGGCTGAAATTATTGAGGGCATGAGCAGCTTACTACGTAAAATGGCGGCAATTCCGGCCAAGGCTGATAAAGCCATTGCCCCGGTGCTGGAAAGCATTGCACAAACAATCCGCAATAACGCAGTCACCTCAATTCAGGCGGGCGCAAGCGGCGCGCCATATACTCGCTATAGCCCCAAGCGTTCCGGGCGTGCATCAGCTCCCGGCCAGCCGCCGCATACGGATACAGGGAATCTGGTTTCGCATATTCAGGTAAAGACCACCAGCGCAAGAAGCGTGGAAGTCGGTATTATTGGCAACCGCGCCCCTTATGGGAAATGGCTGGAATATGGCACGTCGAATATAGCACCGCGCCCGTGGCTGCGCCCGGCTTACAAGAAGGCCAAGCCAATTATTGCCGCCAAAATAAAAGATGCGGGAATAAAATTAAAAGTGGAGATTAAACAGTCATGAATAGTAAAATATTTAATATTCTTACTTGGATTCCTTTAATTTGCATGCTGGGGTTTAGTTTTTACGTGGGCTATATCTGTTATTTGAAAGGCGATTATAGCGCAATGTGCTATGCGGGCGCGCCCGGAATGGTTGGATTACTCTCATTGTTTTTTGCTCTAAGAAAAGAGAGAGGCCGGAAATGACAACGTCAGATAGCGCATTACCACTTATTGCGGCAGTGATTACCAAACTGAAAGCCACCTCCGCGGTGACGGCTTTTGTCGGCCAGCGTATTTACACTAGCGTTCCACAGCCGACAACCTTCCCCTATATTGTGATTTCGGTTTCATCCGCACCTTTTGATACGAGCGATACTATGGGGATGCAGCACTTAGTCCGGGTGCAAGGGTTTTCGCGCGTATCAAGCCCGGCGGAGGCACTTGGCATTCGCGCTGCGGTGATAAATACGCTGGAGCGCATCAGTGCCGCAAATTTACCTGTGACGGGCTATACTCTGGCCTATTTTGATAAAGGAAATTTATCTGATATAATCACAGAAGATGACGGGATTACTACGCAATCTATCGTCGAATTTAACGCCGTAATAATGTAAAAAAGGAAATATTTATGCCAACAACCGGTTTTTCAGGCCGCGCCATGCTGTTAAAATTTGACAAGGGTTCAAGCTCTTATGTCGAACTTCCGGCAATGCGTGTCGAATCAGTAAAATTTTCGGCAACTCCTGTCGATCAGACTTCAAAAGATGATGCTTCAACTGTGGCCGCCAGCTCCGGCCAGCTCTACAGAAAGCTATTGCCACAAGGCGGCCCGAACGCAGTAACGATAACCGCTTCCGGGGTTTTTACCGATAGCTCGCTTATTGCAATTATGCGCCAGCGTTTTATGGCTGGTACATTCCAAAGTATGCAAGCCGTATTCCCCGGCACCTCAAACAAAGGTTCTGACAAGCTCTCAGGCACTTTCATGATCGCCGACCTCACCGAGGGCGGAAATTATGATGGGCCGCAAGAGTATAGCTTCACCTTTGAGTCATCCGGCGTTGTAACTTTAACTTTGTAGGTTGTAATGTTTAACACTACAGAGATTGAAATAGGGGCTGATAACAGGAAAAGGAAGCTAATAGCGACGATGCAAAATCTTTACGACATCGAAGAAAATGTCGGTTCGATTTATTCTCTAGCCATGCGTTGCCGGGCAGCAATAAGCGAAAATGATGTAAGCAAGGCTCTTAAAATGAAGGAGATCCGCGACGTTATTTTCTACGGCTTACAAGGCGATATTGATAATCCACTACAGAAAAACTCAATTGAATTAGAGATTTTTAAACGCGGTTATCTGCATTTCGCAATGCCTGTGGCGATGTTTCTTATGACGGCTCTAAGTGGCGGAGAAGCGCAAGCAAAGGGGGCAGACGAGCCAGCGGTGACAACGACAGAGCCAGCGACAAGTTAGATTGGCAAAGCCTTTATGGCATAGCTGTTGGTGTCATCGGTTTATCTCCAAAACAATTCTGGCAACTTAGGATGTGGGAATGGTGGGCGGCGTATTATCATAAGGCAACCTCGCTTGGTATTACCTTTAAAGATGATACAATTCTACCAGAAGAATCTAAGGCACTACTAAAAAAATACTCTCAGGTTTAAAATGGCTGACATACAAGATTTAGTAATAAAATTAAGTGTCGATAATGCAAACTTGAAGACCAAGTTGGATGAAACATCCCGCCACCTTGGTGGCATGCAAACTAAAGCTGCGTCGTTAATTGGAACATTCAAAGGTGTTGGCGCGGCATTAGGGTTGGCCTTCGGCGCGCGCGAGCTTATTGGCTCGTTAAAAGAGGCAGTCAATTATATTGATGATGTTGGTGATGCAGCGAGTCGCTTGCGGATTAGCACTCAAGAAATGAGCAAACTGGGTTACGCAGCAAAACAGGCCGATTTAGATTTTGCCTCCCTTTCGCAGAGCATCGGTTTTATGCTCCGCACCATAGGTCAGGCGGCAGGCGATTCTAATAGCTCACAATCAAAATTGCTAAAATCCCTTGGCTTAGACCCTAAACAATTGAACGCGCAAGATGTAACCACGAATCTGGGGCAAATATTCGATGCTCTAAACCGAATTGATACGGTGGCGAATAAAGAAGCCGCCGCACAAATGTTGTTAGGTCGGAGTTTTGCCAATGTTGCTGAGTTAGCCGAAAAAGGAAGCGCAGGATTACAGGCGTATGGCGATGAGCTGGAGAAACTAGGCGGTACTGTCACGCCTGATATGGCAAAAGCGGCAGATGATGCGAAAAAGGCATTAAAAGAATTAACGACCGTTTGGCAATCTTTATTTACGGAGATAGTTAATAGCTCTGCTTTTCGGGCGATTATTAAAGGGCTGCAAAATGCGACGGCAAATATTCAAGGCTTAAAAAGCTATTTTGGCAGCGACAAGAGTGATGAAGCCACTCTCAAATATATCGATGAAAAATATGGTAAAGAGCAACAGAAGATAGCTTTAGAGCGCGGCAAATCAATGCCGGAAATGTCAGTTGACGAGCTTAGAAGTGCTTATGATTCGACTAAAAAAACTGGTAAATTAACACCTAATTTAAGTTCCGGGGCTTCGGGGAAGAAAGCCGCAGATGAAGCAAAGTCAATGATTGACTCAGTTGCAACCGCGCAGGAGAAACTTAACGAGAAATTCAGGCAAGCAAAAAAGTTGTTAGATGCCAAGGCGATTAATCCTGAACAGTACCAGAAAATCACCACTAGGTTGAACGAAGATTTAGAAGAAGCAAATCGCAAAATGGATACTATGGGCAACAAGGTAAAAGATATCGGCAACGCCTTTTTTGATGATGTTGGCAACTCGATGGTCGAAGCTTTCCGGCGCGGCGAGAGCGTAGGCAAATCCATGTGGAAATCAATTAAAGAAGCAGGCATCAAAGCAATTGGCGATTTAGCTGCCGAGCAAATGCGCCGCAACCTGATTGGCTTGCTTGGCGGCTCGGCTAATTCTCAAGGCCAATTGCCGGGTATAGGTGATTTGCTGGTCAAAGGCGCGGAGGACTTATTTAGCGGGTTTAAACTCCCGTCCTTTGCTGATGGCGGGTTCACAGGTTCAGGCGGTGGCAGCGGCGTAGATGGGCGCGGCGGCTTCCCAGCGATACTGCACCCGAACGAAATGGTTTTAAATTCTGGGCAAATGAAAGGCATGCGCGGCAGCACCACGGTAATAAGCCCGATAACAATTCAGGCCACTAACCAAGCCGATATTGACCGCCGGATTATGGCAACGGTTCCGCTTATTGTGGATGCCTCAGTTGCGCGCAGTATGAAATTAATGGATAATGGTGGTGATATGTCACGCCAAGTGAGCAGGAGATTATAGTGGTAACCTCGGTTTATTCATTGCCAAACACAAAGTTTCGCTCGCATCAATGGGGTTTCATGTCCAATGACGGGCAGTTCTATTCCGAATTTTCCGGCCAGATGCAGACGGTGGAATATGGCGGCGGGTTTTGGCAAGCTTCCTTTACTCTTTCGGGCATGAAAGGCGACGGGGCGGATGGTTTAGCATGGAAAGCCTTTTTTGCAGCATTACGCGGGCGCAATGGGCGTTTCTACGCGTACGATTTGGATAAGCGGACTATTTCCTACACCGGGGCTTCAATCGGCACGCCGCTGGTTAATGGCGCAAATCAAATCGGTAATATGCTGGTAACGGATGGCTGGACTAACTCCATTGTAATTAAAGCCGGCTCCTATATCGAATTTAACTCTGAATATAAAATGATTACCGAGGATGTGACGGTGGATGGCTCCGGCAATGCCACGCTCCCGATCTTCCCTGCAATGCGCGCCTCGCCGCCGGATAATGAGCCGATTGTGACAACCAATCCAAAATGCCTTATGATGTTAGATAACACAAATCAGCAATGGCAAAGCGATGCGGCCAAAGTGGTTGATATTACTTTCACTGCGCGCGAGGCTTTTGATTTTACAACCTTCCTATTAACTGAGGCGGGCGATAATTTAATAACTGAGGCGGGGGATTATTTAGTAACATGACCGATAAGAAATTTTCAGATTTAACCGCAGCATCCACAATGAGCAGCAACGATTTGCTGGCTATTGTGCAATCGGGCGCGAGCAAAAAGATAACCTACACGGATTTTTTGGCTGCTTTAACTGCTGATATACCATCGGCCTCGACCAGTGCCGAAGGCCTGATTGAAATTGCAACCAATGCAGAAACGGCCACGGGAACGGATACGGCGCGGGCGGTAACGCCAGATGATATGCGTTACGGCGGGGCAAACGGAACTTTTCAGAAGATTGTTTTAAATGGCGCGACAGGCTCGGCCAGTAACGGTGATATGAATATTAGTGGCAGTTATTTGGTTAATGGTGTGGCGTTATCTACTATTTCAACTAATACGCCGGTGGCCTATAGCGCGGTTACCAGCGTGACCATAACGGTAGATTTTACGACTTACACACATTATGAATTGGATATTTATAACAATGATGCGGACAGAATTGAAATCGTTGAAGGAAGCTCAAATGCCGGCAGCTCTTATGCAACTACTACTTTTCGCTCTATAGCACAAAGCGGAGCTTCTACAGTGACCGGGGCTAATAATGATTATGGCAATGACACTGCTGTTGGCCAATTCTTTATGGAATTAAAGCAAGTATTAACCACTGCGGCGGTAGGTTTCAAAGGCGGAAGCACTGGTGCTAATAGAGCCAGTTTTTTTGCTGGCTCGTTTGGGTTAACCGCGGCATGCAATAGAATCAGGTTCTCTTTTGCCAGCGGTAATGCTGCATCTGGCAGCTACGTGATACGCGCAACAAACAAAAGGTAAAATATAAAAAAGGTAGCATTATGATTTTAAAAAACATGAATACAGAATACGGCGTATCAGTAACCTTATTTAGAGTTGCAAGATTTGATCTGCAACCGTTACAGAAAAAAGCTTTAATTGATATTTATGGATTTGCTACCCCCGAAGCAGACAAACCACTGAACAGCCTCACTATAAATATCGCTAATTATTCCCAGATGGAATCAAGGATTGAGGAGCATGAAGACGGCTCACGACACCAATTCGACGAGCTGGTTGCCCATAATGATTATGATGAGTTTAAGGCGGCATTGGATCAAGCGGCTTCATGGGAAATTGCTTGCGAGGAATATATTATTAGCTTGCCTGAGTTTGCAGGTGCAACGAGAGTGTAATGCCTAGAGATATTGATAACATTATAGCGCAGCGGCTTTATGAGAATCATCGCATTATGGTGATGGTGCGTATTGATTTTGAAACACCAATTTATGTGCATTCCCGTTTCGGCGAGGTACTATTTGAAGGGAATACTTACTATGGCGTGGGCGCATTTGGTTCAATATCCTCTCGCACCGAGGATACGGCGGTAAACCCGCAAAGGCTCACCTTAAGTTTATCAGGAATCCCACTTAGATTTGTCGACTTGGTTTTGTCGAGTACGAATTATCAGAATAGAGATGTGTATATTTACAAAGCCTTACTCGATACCGATGAAACTATTTTGGGTGGCGTGGTGCAAAAATGGTTTCGTGGCGTTACCGGGAATGCCAGCATTCAAGAGCAGCCCGGCCAGAATATCTCAGTGGAAATGGAGGTTTCAAATTTTCTGGCTAAATGGCGCAGGCCGGCAAACTTGCGTTATAACGATGAAACGCAGCAACAGCTTTATCCCGGCGACACCTCTCTGACTAATATTATTGACGCGCAAGCGGGGAAAGTATGGCGAGGAGTTTAAGACATGAAACACAAATATTTATCACCGAAGCCAGTAACAAAGGTTACGCTTGGGGCGAGAACGATTGCGCGTTATTTGCTAATAATTATCTTGTTAAGTTTTTTGACTTTCCTGACTTGGGGGAAAAATTTCGGGGCAAATATACCGACTATAAAGGAGCCTTGCAAACATTGCGGGAGAACGGATACGAGGACGTTCCGAGTATAGCAGAAAAGAATTTGCAAGAAACCCAGCGTCCGCGAGTGGGTGATATCGCTCTTTATATTGACGGGCGTTCATTGGGCATTTGCTGCGGCGAATATTCATGGTTTTTGGGAATGGGGAAAACTCTTGTAAAATTACCTACTAGAATGTGCAAAAAAGTTTGGAGGTATTTATAGCACCTGCAATACCATTGGTAGCGAGTTACGCAGCGAGTGCGGCCTTTAGTGCCGCTATCGGCGGCTCTTTAGTGGTGGGGCTGGGAGCAGCGGGTTTTGGCTTTGGCAACGCAATTATGCTAACCCAAGCCTTGAGCGCGGGGGTTGGTTTTGGTGTTTCCTCTTTAATGTCCCCTAAAGCTAAATCACAACGATCAAGTGGCAGCGGTAGCTCGCCGCAATATCCTTATGTTGATAACGGCGTAAAAATTAACACAAGAAACACCGTTGAGTTTCGCGATATAGTTTATGGCCAGACCCGCAAAGGCGGCACAGTTGTTTTTGAAAAGCTCACCAGTGCTGGCGATAATAATTTAGGGGATACGCAATCAGGCTTGAATGTTTATCTGCATCAAATAGTGGTTTTTGCAACTCACCAATGCAATAGTTTTGAAAAGCTTTTCCTAAACGATGTTGAGTTGGAAATGGATAGCGATGGCTGGGTTGAGAATGCCGAATTTACGGCAAACTCTGACACCGCCCCTGCCAAGGCAACAACTAGTTATGCCGGAATAGGCGACGGCCAGACGGCAACCGGCAGCGGCACAACCGCCACTATCCGGGTTGCAACCGCTTACGCTACCGCTACCGGCATTATGGGGGCAGGCGATATTATTACCGTGGCCGGAATTTCGGATACTGCTTATAACGGCACTTTTGCCATTGATTCAATTGCAACTTCGAATGCTGGGGCTTCCACGGCAATCACCTATACCACCACCGCAACAATCACCGGCACAGGGCTGTCGCAAGCCAGCCTGACCTGTATTATCAGCAATATTAATTATATTGGCCTCACCGCTTATGTTTATTGCAGCGGCGGCCATAGCATAGTGGCGGGGGATTTTGTTTTCGTTTCCGAAGCTTCGCCGGATTTATATAACAATGATAAAACGGAAGTCTTGGCCACACCCTCTACCCGAACTTTTACCTATGCAATTACTCAGGCACCGACCTCGGTCAGTATTAGTGGCCAATTCCAAAGGCGAAACGGCACAGATAGCGCGCTGGTGAATGTTCAAACCTTCCTCGGCGGTGCGGGGCAGGATATAGCAGCCGATAGCGAAGTTGCGAGCCTGATGCCACAAATCTTGGCTTCCACCGATAATTTTAAAGGGATGTGCTGTGCCTATGTGCGTTATTATAATGCGTCGGCCTTTAACCAGCAGCCGCAACTAACTGCCGAGTTGCAAGGGGCTTTGGTTTACGATCCGCGTTCCGGCACGCTGGCCTATTCTAATAACGCTGCCTTGGTTATTATGGATTATTTGCATAGGAAAATCGGGGATAATTTAGATCAGCCAATTGGCGTGGGGGTTAATTATGACACGGCAGCAAATACTTCTACTGATATTGACCTTGATAATTTTGGCGATGCAGCCGATATCTGCGACGAAACGGTTGATTTACAAGATGGGAGTGCCAGCCGCCGCTACACCATAGACGGCGTAGTTTCCACAGGCGACCAGCCCATAGATGTTCTCAGTTTAATGATGCCATCTATCCAGGGCGGGTTGTCTTATTTCGACTGGAAGATTAAAATTTTCCCGGCGGAATATCAGCCGCCTATCCACCAGATTGATGAAACGTGGCTGCTGAATAATTTTTCCGTAGAGATAAGCAATGATAAACAAAGCCTTGTGAACACGATTAAAGGTATTTTTAATGATGAAGACCAGAAATTCTATGCAGTGGACATGCCAAAATATCAGGATGCAGCCGCGCTGGCGGAGGATAATGGGGAAGAGCTAAATGAAGATTTACAGCTTATTTTTGTGAAAAATACCGAAAAAGCGCAGCGGCTCAGTAAATTATATTTAAAGCAAAGGCGCGCGGAACGGCGCAGGTATGTTCTAAAGTTAAACATGCGCGGCTGCGTGATTGCGCCTAACGATACCATATCCTTAACTTATGCGCGCTTTGGTTTTGTAAACAAAATATTTAAAGTTATGGGGCAGGCCGAGAGTTTGCTTAACGAAGGTGTGAGTGTTACAATCAGGGAAGAAGATCCCACTATTTATGACTGGGAAGCAAGCGAGGCGACGGTATAATGGCAACTAAAAAAATAACTCAATTAACAGCTCTGACCGCTCCTGCTTCCGGGGATTATTTAGCCATTGTCGATGTTTCCGATATGACCAGCGGAGTCGATGGAACTACTAAAAAAATCACTTATTCAAATTTACTCGGCGGCGCGCTGAATATTTTAACCGCAACGGCAACTTTAGATTTTGGAAGTATCAGCGCACAAACCGGGGCGGATCTGACCATTACCGTAACCGGGGCAGAAGTAGGCGATTCGGTTTATATAGGGCTGCCTGCCGCACCGCTTGCCGGGGTTGCGTTCATGGGTTTTGTAAGTGCCGCCGACACTGTTACCATCCGCGCAATGAATTACACAGGCACTAGTAAAGACCCGGCCTCGGCCACTTATCGCGCAACAGTTTATAATTATAGTTAGAGGAAAACATGACAGGTTCATTTTCAGGTGTAGAAATAGTTAAAAATGGCAAGGATGTGGATTTACAAATCTACCAAGGGGCAAATATTGACTTCACCATATTATTTAAAACAGGTTCTTCTACCGGCGCGGCAATCGATTTAACTGGCAAGAAGGCGCGGGCGCAATTCCGTAAATCATTACGCGGCACTGTGGTGACCAGCTTTGAATCAACCGCTTCTTCTATTACCATAGACTCAACCGCTGGGAGCTTGAGATTTACCAAAAGTTCTACCGCAACGGCGGCTCTCGAAACTATTACCGAGGGTGTGTGGGATTGCGAACTGGTTACTATTTCGACAGGCTTTGTAGCAAAGGTTTTAAGTGGGGGCTTTAGGGTTATCCCAGAAGTAACGATATGACCGAAACCACGGTTGTGATTAATAATTCAATCACGACTCCCATTGTGAGCGAAAGCCCTGTTACGTCAATAGTTCAGCAGGAAATAGTCACTCCAATAGTATCTGGCTCCACGGTCACTGCGGTAATTGCCCCGCAAAATTTTTCCGCCGTGGTGAGCCAGTCGGCGGTTGTCGCGGTTGTTGATAACTCGACTAATGCAGTAATTATAAGTAATGCACCGGCAACCGGCACTGCCGCTTGGGGTGCAATTACCGGCACTTTATCAAACCAGCTTGATTTGCAAGCCGCGCTCGATTTAAAGGCGAATATTGCTTCCTTAGCGACGGTGGCATTCAGCGGTGACTATGATGATTTAATTAATGCGCCCAGCATTCCGGCGGCACAAATTCAAAGCGATTGGAATCAAACAAATAATTTATTATTGGATTTCATTAAAAACAAGCCCTCGATCCCTACCGCGACCAGCGATTTAACCAATGACAGCCTAGTGGCCTCTGTCACAGGACTGAATACAGATAACACCGACCCGCTTAACCCAGTGGTGCAGATTTCAGTGGACGGGGTGACAGTTACAGGCGATGGCACGCCGGGGGATCCTCTTGTGGCAGTCGGCAGCGGTGGAGGAACATGGGGTTCGATCACTGGTACACTTCCCGACCAGACTGACTTGCAAACAGCCCTCGATCTGAAAGCCAATACTGCGGATTTGGCAGCGGTTGCTACAAGTGGGGCTTATAGCGACCTTTCCGGCACGCCAACCATACCAACGGCGACCAGCGATTTAACAAACAATAGTTTAGTTGCTTCGGTAACCGGCCTCGACACCGATAATACTGATCCACGCAATCCCGTTGTGCAAATAGCCGTTGATGGCGTGACGATTACAGGCGATGGTACTCCCGGCGATCCATTGGTCGCGGTTGGCGGCGGCGGCTCTCAAACCCCATGGGTATCTAACATTGATGCCGATAATTATTTGCTTGAAAACCTAGGTGACCCGGTTGCCCCGCAAGACGCGGCGACTAAAGCTTATGTTGATACAAAAAGCGACGAGTCAATCCACATCAATGGCGATAATTCCTGCACGTATGCGGGAACGGTAACGCGGGATGGCAATGGGCGTATTACAGCTTTTGCCAGAACGGGCGGTTTAACATATACTCCAACTCGTGATGGCAATAATAAAATATCAAGTATTACCGATGGTACTTTAGTTTGGACGTTCACCCGGACAAGTAACCGAATAACAAGTTGGACAGTAACATAGAGGATTTATGCCGGAAGAAATAGTTTTAATTAAGGGTACGATAGCCAACATCACACAGGACACAAATGCGGTTGTGGTATTTGCGTCTTTCTCTGATGGAAGCGAGCCTAGAAGTTATCGGTTCCAAGCGGACGTGACCGAAGCAGATATTGTGGCAGCTATCAAAGTTGATGTTGATTACAAAAACTCTATCCTTTCCAAGGTCAATGAACTTTCAGAAACGCTTGTAGGTTTGGAGATTGAATAGTGGCAGTAATCATCACAAATGGTGCTACCAGCTTATCCACAGGAAGCGGCTTTTACCGCGTTGAGGCGCATAACCTCTCGTGCTTTTCAGCTACCCTGCTCTCCCTTTCTTCTACCAGAACAATCAGTTTAACCTACGCCAATGCCGGAAATGCCCTCGGTGTGATGATTTATTTGAGGCCGGATTCTAGTGCTTCCCTTAAGGACGTAACAGTTACTTTAAAAGAAAGCGGAACGACAAGAGCAAGCAAAACATTAACCGCTGCGCAGATTAGTAACAGCGTGGCAAACCCAACATCTGACGGGTGGATTGTGCCTTTTATATTCACAGCCCCTTATGCCGTTACAACCACGCCCGGTGTGTGGACAATTGATATTACCAACGCGACTGGCACAAATAACTGGTCAGTACGTACGAGTAACGCAACGGCGGTTTCTTATGCGGCATGGTGTGATAATGCGGTTTCGTTTGCCAATAATGACACGGTTATAGCGAAAGATGTTTTGACCATTGACCAGACGGCAACGGTTAAAGGCGTGACCAGCACTGGCGACACTACTAACGCGCCCGCTATCGTTATCTGCAAAGGTTCTGACGGCACACCGGCCAACGTGTCTAATGTGGTGTGGGATGGCTCGGCTTCGAGAACACTGACGGTTGACGGTATTATTCTATTCGGTGCGCATTCAGGTTTTAGGGCAGGCACTTCCGCCTCGCGTATTTCGGTTGCTAACCAAGGCATTGTAGATTTCATCGCGCCGACAGTTGGAACTGTGAACGGGTTTCAGGATACGCAAAGGGCAAACTCTGTGTTTGGCAGGAAAAGCAGCTTATTTATTTACGGTGAGTTTCGCTCCTTAGAACGAACTGAACTTGCGGCTAATGCGGTTTTGGGCGGAACGGTTACTATTTCCAATGCTTCACCTGCGGTTGTTACAAAAGCAACCCATGGCTATTCCAGCGGGATGCCGATTGTATTTTCAACCACAGGTGCGCTCCCTACTGGCCTCACGGCTGGCACGACTTATTATGTGCTTTCCACCGGGGCGAATACATTCAACGTGGAGGCATCTATTGGAGGCGGCGCGATAAATACTTCATCGGCTGGTTCTGGCGTTCACACAGTCGCGCCAGTTATTGTCACCAGCGTTTCAACAGGCTGGGCTGTCAACGATAAAGTTGTTGTTGGAAAACGCACGGTAAAGGGAACTGGCGACACAACGATTCGGACTATCAGTGCAATAAGCGGAGCGCAGATTACTTTATCATCCGGCATTGCCAGCGCAACAGCTATCCAAGGCGCAACGGTTGCAAGGCTTAACGGCTATGGCTTTAAGGTGAAGATGGATACGGTTTCTACAAGCACCTTGTGTTATTTCAAATGTCCGAGTAATTTTCAGGTTTCAGGCTGCGAGTTTGAAAACTTTTCAATGCTTATGCCAGTTTCATCAGGTGAATCTTTAGACGATACGGCGAACTTGGAGCCGATTAAAATCTCGCATTGCTCTACAGCTTATACGATGTCGTCAACTACCACATCATTTAACGTCAGTCCTAATCAGACAGGTATTTTAATAGAATATTTGAACGGGTTTAGGACTGTGCATTATTCCATGAGTTCGATAACTTCCTCTGTGGGCATGACTGTAATTGAGGTTTCGCATAACAGACTTATCGCAATGGTAGCCGGAACTATAACGGTTGCCGGGCAAGCAGGAATTATTATTGACGACAACACGATTGAAAACAGCGGCGGAAATATATCAATTACCGGCGCGGCTATTACTCATACTGATAATGTTTACTGGGGAAATTCCAACGGCAACCACCCGCAATATAATAACTTGGTAAGCCCTGTATTGCTTTCGGGGAATAAATATCAGAATAATGCTGTAGGTTTATTCATTTCAGGCCTGACTGTTGACGCTATCGAGGTTGACCCGGTATTCACTGATTCAATCGGAGGCACAACAAACACCACTGATTTTAACGTGACAACCTCGGCATATATAAGATTTGAATTATCCAGCCCTACGGGGAATTTAAACATTCCTACGACAAATTTCCCGCTTATGACTACCGGCTCGCGCGTGTCAATATCCTCTCTAAATGACGTTGTAACGGATGACAAAGGCTATACGCCATACGGATATTGGCAGCGCACTGGTTACGGATTATTCGACACTACCGCGTGGACTGGAACGGCTTTTGGGGCAGCAAGCGCAGGGCAGTTCGCATACCGTATGCAGCCGATAAGCAGCACTTATCCATTTATCTATGCGGATAATAACGGCAGCACCACAATCGGTAATTGCCAGAATCTTACAGTGTCGGTGACACTCAGGCTTACAATTAGCAGCTCTGGCTATTATGCCGGAACTCATACATTGCCGACATTGAGAGTGACTTACGATAATGGCACAGTGGTTTCAGCGGTTGCGGCAGCTTCGACTGGAGGACAGCAGCTTCAGGTTACCTTCACGCCGACAACGGATACTGAGAATATCAAGATTGAAGTTGTGGCAGCAACTGACGCATCAGGGGCTAACGCTTATGTTTATTTAGGGGAGCTTATGGTCTTACCTCCGCCCGGAGTTTTCATTGATTCCACGACTTTAAGCAAATGGGCGAACGCAATTCCACTTGGTACACAGAGAACATTCCCCGCACCCGGCTCTGTATGGGATGAGCTTGGCAATAACCATAATCTCCCCGGTACATTCGGCCAGTCAAATAGGTGTATCAGGTCAAGCACAGCACAGGCTGGAGCCAGCACAACACTAACGCTCGACACGCTGGCATCGCCTTACCATGATTTTTACAACAACACTATTTTGCGGATTACTGACGGCACTGGAGCAGGTCAATCCCGGTTCATATCTGATTATGACGGCGACACGAAAGTTGCCACGGTCAATGCTGACTGGGTTACTACGCCGGATAACACTTCGATATTCTGCATATTCCCGTTCGGCTCGGTTGAGAACGCAGTTTGGAACGCGCTAACAGCAGACCACACTGTGGTTAATTCATTGGCGCAGGATTTATTTATTGCAGCTGAAGACGCGGCGATATTTAGAGGGGTGTTATAGATATGGGTACACGGCAAGGTATGTAATTTGAAAATTTATACTAGCCGTGGTAGAGTTTCTTAATAGAGGTAGATGATGGATGCTGAAATTATAAAAGGATTCCTCCAGCTAGGCGGAGTCGGAATATTAGGAATAATATTTTACTTCTCAAGCCGGTCAAGCGATAAACGGCTGGATGTCATGCTGGAAAACAGCAAAAAAGAGCGTGACGTGCTACACGCAGACGCGGGAAAGGAAAGAGAATTATGGCGGTCTACCATAGACACATTAAGCCACAATGTTTCAGATAATATAAAAGAAATAAAGAATTTTGATTGCAATTATTTTGCTAAAAGGAATAAATGAGTTAACAAGAATTACTGAGCCTCTGTAATGGTACGGAGTTTCAACTAACGACAACAAAAAGAGGAATAATATGTCAACAGAAATACCAGTAGAGGGTACAACCGCAGCTTGGCTCGACCCATCAAATCCACATAATGTGGCAACCCCAGAAGAATTTATTGCAAATTTAGAATCCGCATGGGATGAATTGAAAGCCGTAGCAGCAACAATCCCAAATGAAGCTGTTCCGCAATTCAAAGCAGATTTAGCTGCCCTGATTGCTAAGTTTAAAGAAATTAAAGAAAAAATCTAGGAGGATTTATGGCAGAAGTCACTTTAAAACTACCTAGCTTAACTGGCTCACGCACTTATATCATGGGCATATTCGGTATCGCCGCAGTGTGGATGGATGTATTCTACGGCACTGGCCTTGCTCCTATGGTAACGGGCGACCCTACTGCGACTAACCTCACGCCGACACTTGCTGCCGGAATAACCTTCATGTTATTGCAAGGCATGTTTTTGCGGGCTGGCTCAAAAGCAGATGCGACCAAGGTTATTGACGCGGTAGGCAAATGATGTACGTAATTCTTGGTTTGGCCTTTGTAGCCCTGTACTTCGTGATAAGAAGCGGGGCTAAGGCTGAAGTAAAAAAAGAACTGGCTGAAGCAAAGGTTGAAGCCATAACAAAAACTATAAAGGAATCAAATGCGATTGAGCAAAATAATTCTACTCTTTCTGATGAGCAGCTTGACGATAAGCTGTTCGGAAGGGGCGACAATTAGCGATTGCACGTGGAGCAAACGCATCACAGCAAGCAAGGCAGATGTTTTGACGCGCCCAACGAAACTGCAAATCGTTAACCACAATGATAAATATGCGAGGTTTTGTGAGTAAACATAAAAAAATTAAAGCCAGAACGATAGAAAATTACCTTGTCCTTTCTGTATGTTTATTAATTATCGGGTTAGGCGGCTGGAGCATGGCCAACAATAAGCCGCAGCCGAAGATCGTCTACAAAACCGTTGTGGTGGAAAAGATTATTCCTGCCCCTTGCCATAAAGAGGTGATTATAAAATACCGTTATAAGGATCGATTTATCCCCGTAGCTCCGCCCCCTGTAAAATTATTGGAAAAAAACATTGAGGAAAAACAATTACCTAGAGCGAAGACGCAAGATTTTTTAAAACCGCCCGCTTCTAGTGTGTGTGAGTTGAATAAACCCGGCAGCAAAGCGTATAATCGTTTTTGTTTATGATAAAGCCCGGAAAAAGTAATGACAAGAATTAGCGCACAATTCTTTTCCGATGCCGAGCTTCGCTGCAAAGGAAGGCCAAAATGCGGCTGCATGGGGCGAGTAATTTTAAATCCAATATTTGATAATGAGCTTTATAAACTCCGTGTGGCATTTGGGCAACCGATGATCGTCAATTCATGCCTCCGCTGTAAGGCCTACAATGCGCCGCTAGAGGGGGCAAGCAATAATTCCTTCCATGTGTACGACCAACCCCATTACCCTACGCAGGGGGGCGCGGCAATCGATATAAGCACTATTCCTATTAAAATGGACGATCAGAAGCGTTTAGTGCAATTGGCATGGCAGCGCGGGTGGAGTATCGGGGTGGCTAAGAATTTTCTGCATTTCGATGTTAGGAAGCAGCTTAAATTGTTACCGCAAGCTATGTTTACCTATGCGACAACGCCAACGGAGCGTTATACGAAATTCCAATCGGCGATCAAGGTCAAGACTTAGAAGCCGCTTCCGCCGCTTCTTTTTCCAGCTTGCGGGAGATGTAAACCCCGACACTAACCCCGTCAATTCTGCCCAGCCGGGCAAAATAATCATAGGCTTTTTTATCGAGCCGCGCGGTGATATAGGCTCTCTCTTCTGGTATTGGCTTGTGCCTGCTTTTGTGAATTGCGCCCATAATTACTTACCTTTTCCCTTTAAATGTTTGCGATGCGGCTTTCATAGTTATCCATAAACTGTTTTTCTTGTGGATTGATGTATTGCCCCGAGCGTTCCCGGCTCTGTAAACCCAAAAATTTATTCTTTTCGATAACTTCCTGTTCAGGAGGCCTCGCTTTTAGGATATTAATAATATCGCTTGGAGTTGGAAATTCGGGGCTTTGTTTGCGCCACTCATTGATTGCGCTCGCTATATCTAAAGCCCTGTATTTATTCAAATCGCTGATAAATATTTTAGCTATTGAAATCAAATCAGCCCCTTGCTTGCCATAGGTACGCTGTACCGCTAAACAAGCACCAAGCGCATCCACTATCGCGCTTTTTTCCTCTGGCGTGGGTTTAGATTTCCCCGCGTTTAACGGCGGCGAGGGCTTCGATAACGTGGTCAGTGACGCTTTGTCTTCCATAATTCGGTTTGTTATATTGCTTAATTGCTCCATTTTTTTCCTTTGTGTTGAGTGGGTTGTTTCTTATCCTTATTGAGGCAGCAATTTTGTCATCTAGCCAGCTCAAACTTCTTGGCGGCTCGCCTTTCACCTTGAAATAAGCCTCCGCCACAGGCTTAATATCTAATCGGAAGTCAGCCCCAGCAACCAGCCAATTTTTTATTGATTGAGGCTGGTAAACAAATCTTCCACCAAAATATTGCAATAACCAATCATAAATTTTATCTGGCGCATTATCATCAACATCATCAACATCTATTCTTATCTCCTCTACTCTACTCTCCTCTGGCGTGACATCGTGACAGTCACGTATGTCACTGTGACAAGGTGTGACGCCTCGTGATTCTGTAACAACCTCTTTTGCCACCGCTTTTTCTTTCTCTCGCTCTCTTTGCGCCCGTTTGCGCTCGGCCGCAGTGGAGTCGATTTGAAATTTCCGCCAGTTTATAACTATACCATCCTTAATAAGTTTATCCTCCATGGCCTGATAAATTTTCTGCGCGCGTCCGCCAGTGAATTCAAGCAAGTGATCAATCACCTCAAAATCGAGGCTGCCCAAATATCCGTCCTGATCGACTTGGTTAGACCGCTCCATGAGATGCGACCATAGCGCGATAACTTCATGGCGGTAACACTTCGCCCGCGCGGCTATTAGGGCCAACTTCGGATCAATTGTCATATGGGATGATGCTTTATACCAGTGTTTCATACATTTTCCTCTTCCCATTGGAGGAAGTATTCAAGCTCGCCAGTTTCGATAAATTCAATCAAGGCTTTCTTCAAAACTGGACGCGGAACATCATAATTCCCTGACCGATATACACCGAAGTTTTCCAAAAATCTCATTACTTCAGTGGCAGTGGTGTGGTGTCTTTTTCTTTTCATAATCTAACCTATGTTCTAACCGGGTTAAGGAGCGGGAGGGTGGGTTAGACACCTTTTCGCTGGGTAATTACTCCCAGCTATCCCGCCTATAAAGCAATACCACAATAAATTGGAAAAATAAACAATCAAGTTTTATTTTGTCTTTCCCATTCCTGTAGTATTTTTTCGACACGCTCAATTAATTGCGTCGATGTCCGACCCTTTTGCATAATGTAAGATAGCCTAGTTTGATGGATGCCCACCTCCTTGGCAAGCTGCCCGACAGATCGCCCTGCCGCATAAACTCTAGGTTTCCAGCTACGGCATACGGCGGCAAAGTCGGTTAAAACTGCGCTATTCATTAATTCCTCCTTTATGTTAAAAATAGATGTTGACTTGTTATATAATCTATATTAAAACCCAAGTCAAGCAGATAAACTAAAGGAGAATAAAATGGACTTTAACGACGCTAACTATCATTCATTCCCGGCCATTTCCGCCAGCGGGATTAATTGTTTTCTAAATTACGGCGCGGCAGCTTATTGGGCAAACTCACCTTTTAATATAAATCGCCAGCCAGAGGAAAAAAGCGAGGCTCTTATAATGGGCAGCTTGACCCACATGCTGGTTTTAGAAAGTTCGGAAAAATTTGATGCAAGTTATATTATTATCCCCGAAGGCATGCGCCGGGATAAAAGAAGCAAAGATTATTCCGAATTATTAGAGCAGGCGGAAACTGGCAAAAAAGATTTAGTCACCGCTAAAATGCACCAAGAGGCGAAGGTTATGGCCGAGGCGTTGCTTAAAAACAAAGTGGCGCGCCAGATCATGCAGGAAGGCACATACGAAGAGCCGATGCTATGGGAGCGCGACGGTATTAAGTGCAAAATCAAAACTGACTTTTTCCGCAAGGGTTTAATTGTGGATTATAAAACTACCCGCGAAAACACCCCGGAGGATTATTTTAGAGCCGCCGCAAATTTAGGTTATCACCGCGCCGCCGCATGGTATTTGGATGGGGTTGAGGCGGTTAAAGGCACGCGCCCGCAAGGGATGCTGCATATAGTGCAGAATAAGGACTACCCGGAAAATATCGGCTTCCCGGTTTTTACTAAAGAAATGATTGAGGCCGGAACGGTAGAAAATGAATTTGCGTTTGCAGAAATTTGTAAACGCTTATTATCAGGGGATTGGTCAGATTGGCCACAGAAAATAATCAACGCTGCATTCCCTGAGTGGTACAAACTAAAAGGGCAGCATAACGCAGACAACCAAAACGGAGAATAAAATGAACAATACAGCTATACCAATAAAAATCACTAAGGCCGAGAGCTGGAGAAAATGGACACGTCAGGATAAAATGCAACTTAGGGTACTATTTAATAGTGGGCGTTCAGACGAAGAAATGGCGCGTGAGTTAAATAGAAGCGTAGGTGCAGTGAAGCAGCAGCGGAGCAACATTGGCGCAACGAAATTTAGGAAAACTAAACGCCGCACTCCCGCCGCAAAGGCAGCCCCAGCAACGATTACCAGCGTTAAAATAGAGGAAATAAAGGCTTTAAAAATAACGCAAGAAGTGCTAAAAAGTCTAGGCTATAAACTCGCACTAATGAAGCTCGAAAAATAAAAAACAACCTAAAGGAGAACTAAAATGCAGACAGATAAAAAAGACTTCTTCGACACGCTTGCCGAGGATGATAATCAGGCTATCAAAACCGAGGTTGAAACTCCCAAAACGGAAATCAAAACGGAAACTGAAATTAAGCCTATTGTCGTTTTACCCGAAAAGAAAAAAGCGCAGGTAAATACGGGAACGGAAATCAGGCCGCTTATCCCGACGGATTTGGACGGTGCTTGGAGGATGGCAACGGCGTTTGCTAACTCCAAGCTCCTCCCAAAATCTTACGGCAACGCCGCGCCGGAAGAGATGGCAGCAAAGGCTTTTCTTGCCATGCAGCTTGGTGCGGAAGTTGGATTGTCACCGATGCAGGCTATTCAATCAGTCGCCATAGTAAACGGCCAACCTTCGATTTGGGGGGATGCCCAGCTTGCCATAGTGCGAAACTCCGGCAAGATGACATCGTTCACCGAAACTTTTGAGGGCGATGACAACAAGGAAACGTGGAAAGCCACCTGCACAGCTTCGCGCGGCGATGAAACCGTTAGCAATAGCTTCACATGGCAGGATGCGAAAACGGCTGGGCTGACTAGTAAATCAGGCACTTGGCAGACCCACCCCAAACGCATGATGAAATATAAAGCTCGCGCATTTACCTTGCGGGATTTATTCACCGACGTTTTAAAAGGGCTGGTGCATAGCGTAGAAGAAATGGAAGGCGAGCGCGTTATGAAGGACGTAACACCCGACCCCATAGCAGGAAAACTTAACGTCGAATATTTAGGCGCGGAGGAATAAGATGCAGACAAATCCTAATCTAAACGAAGCGGTATTTTACGGCACGGATATCACTCAAAATGATATTACGCGCCTTGGCGGGCAACTTAAAGCCGTTTTTGACCTTATGATTGATGGAAGAAGGCGCAGCACGTATGCTATCGGCGAGGCACTGGCAATCCCGGCAGCAAGCGCGCACCGCCACCTTTCCACATTACGCACGCAATACGGCTTCACGGTGGAAAAAGAATTAATCGGTGAAGGACTATGGCTTTATCAAATCATCGGGCGCGGGGATAACACACGAAAACCGAAAAAGACAAAACCAATTGGCGACCCGGAGCTTTGCAATAAAATGCTGCAAGCGATGTATATCTTCGCCCACGACCCAAATCAGGATTTAGTTGCGCGCGAGCAGTTAAACCGCGCAGTTGATAAATGGGTTAACGATATGGTGCGGAGGGTGAAGTGATGGAAACTAGTATGAAACCTCAAAAAATGTGGGCTTTGGTGGATAGGGAAACGGGTGAAATATACTGGGCGACTACTTTCCCACCTGATGACATTGCTGCTACCATTCGCACAAAACACAAAATCATTCGAGTTAATGTCACGCCGGTTCGTAAAAGGAGGAAAACAAAATGACCCACAGTAATGATAAATATCCTGCTCATGGAAAGCTACGTGAAGCTGAGGAAATGGCCGTAGGTTATAAGGCCACAATATATAATGATGAGGGTGCAGGAAAATACGAAACAAGGGTTGTTGTCACTTACAAGGATTTGCTTTCCGAGTTCGACCAACTCCTCGCCGAAAAGCAGCGGCTGGGCGAAGTATTGAGCAAGACACTTGAACCCATTTTAAACTCAAAAGATGTGCTGTCTTATATACAGGACTCCCACCTAACTTTTAACGAACCAATAACAGAGGAATAAGGATATGAAACAGAAATCACAGGCAGAACTCGAGGTTGAGGCGTTGGCTGATGTATTTGGGATAGCCACTACTGGCTTTAAAGAGTTTTATAAAGCCGCGAAAGAGAAAGATAAGGGCTACTCCAGCACAGCAGCTTCCTCCGGCAACTCCAGCA
>ERZ869929.378-NODE-378-length-28734-cov-10.640399_pt1 | contig 28734 bp, 36 predicted proteins | sample MGYA00579312_ERZ869929 | MGnify/ENA primary metagenome ERZ869929 (study PRJEB32216, sample SAMN09231818) | wastewater metagenome | place: USA: Maryland | collected 2016-08-09 | study: EMG produced TPA metagenomics assembly of the PRJNA472060 data set (Reclaimed... | reverse complement strand
CAGTGGTGACAGGAGCCCCGATCCGGGTGCAGTCGCGACGACTCAGTATACCTTGCTATCAGGTGGAAGGTGAACGGGAGGAAATGAAGAAGCCCGGCTTTCGACTCGGGCTGGCCTCCAAAGCCTCGCTAGGTCTCCGGTCTTGCGGACCACGGTGGCGTGATCAGGACTCCGCGCACCCACTCACCGGAATTGCCCACTCTCCCTAGCGACTCTATTCTACCGCGCCTTGCGCCATCCTGCATCTACCGCCTGAGACTCAGAGCAGAACCAGCGCTCGCCCTTCTCAGGGTCGATAACCGCCTGCTCGTAGTACTGGCTCCCTGGTACATGGTAGATACGCTCTTCCCCGATGTTCCCCTTGATGTTCGCGTCACAGCCTGTCTTCATTACCCCAAACCCTGCAGGGGCAGAGACACACGCGAAGACGAGGACGCCACAGAGAAGGACGCGGTTCATGCCACTAAGGGCGCCGGTGCCGCGTCTTTCCATGCGATGTGCATTCCGTCAGTGCAATACGTGTATCGCTGGCCTTTAGTCAGCCCACGCTCTGTGTTGTAAGGCGACTCATATTCGACCACGAAGATATCTGTGTCTGGGTGAGGCTCACCGCAATGGGCGCAGCGCTCAATGTCGATGAGATCAAGCTCCGAGAACGTCGCGCCATCCGCGTCATAGCCGTAAGAACTGAACTCGAAAGCGCGGCCATCATCCAGCCAGAGCCAGAATGTCTCGTGATGTTCCCATTCATGGTCGGGCGATGCGTCGAAGGCGAGCACGCGGGTAATGGTTCGTCCGACCAGAGTGTCGAGGTCCTTGTTCTCCAGATGCTTCTTCATGCACTCATCCTACATCCGCCGGGTTGCGAACGCTACCAGCGCCGCGAGTCCAGCAGACACGGCCAGCAGCAGCACCATCAGGTCGTTGCTCACCACGTCACCCGGTGCCGCGGACAGCGACGCCGTCACAGCCGTGAGTGCAGCCGAGATGCCGCTAAGCCAGAATATGATCTCTCGAGTTGTCGTGGTCATGCCAGCCCCTTCCATGCGGCGATGAACGCCTTCACTGCACGCTTGATGCGGCCTTCCTTCACGGGCGGCCACGTAATGACCGGGTTGTCATAGCCGAATGAGTTGTAGTCGGTGCGGTCAGTCGAGATGAACGGCACCGATGTCGCCTTCGCGCCGCAGCACTGCTCGTACGGGATCGAGCAGCAACACGATTTGGAGACGTACATCGGCTCGCCTGCGTCGATGCTGCTCGTAGTGGTGTAGGTGTTCATTTGCATTCCTTTCGTGGGTGGTCGTCAAGAGGCACGCCGCACTTCCCGCAGCGGCCGGTGATCTTCCTCGCGTCGTTCGGGATCACGGCCATCTGGTGACAGTCTGGGCACTCAACGTAGTACCGGCTGTCTTCGAACTGCGTGTCCCAGAGCAACCGGCAGGATGGGTTGGAGCAACGTACCGTCGCTGCTTTCATCATGACTTCACGCTCGGCATTACGATCAGGCATACCCCGAAGCCAAACAGGACGCCTGAGAGCCACCAGAGAAACCGTGACGCTTGCTGCTCTGTCATTGCTTCACCGGAGCCACGGGGAGCTGGCCCGTGGCCTGATACTGAATGGTGTCGCGCCGGTAGCTGAGGAAGTTGTCGGTCGCGTTCTTCGCAGTGATAGCCGTGAACATGATCCCGAGCAGCGAGAAGTACTCGATGACGAACTGAAGGTGATCCCCTGTCGCCTGGAAGTACGCCGCGTCGAGCGGGATGAAGATGCCGGCGATCGCCGCGAAGACGAAGGCTAGGCGGATGGTCTTGCTAACGAACTCAGTCATCGACCGTTTCGGTCTTCACAATGATGGTCCCTTCAGACTCGTGAGGGCCGGTCTTTCTCAGTTCGTCCCATTCCATCGTCAGGCGGACTCGGCAAGGGCCGTAATCGGTTTGGTGTTCGATGGTGATGTTTGCCTCATTCCAGAGGCGGATCATGTTGTCAAGTGCGTTTCTGGAGAATGCGGTTTTGCATATCTCCCACTGCTCACCAGCAGGGGCGACCTGCGCAGCGTGCTCCCACGACTCCATCGGCATACTTTGTCCGATGTTCATCTCTAATCCCTCGCTTCAAGCGTCCAGAATGCCTCGCCGTGACCGTCGCCGTCAGGGTCGCCGCCGTTGGCAAGGTAGACCGGCGTACCGCCGAAGTTCTTCGAGACCTGCCCTGGATACCGCCCCTCCTTGTCGCCGATGAACAACACCGGGATGTTGCCGTTGTAGATCACGATCTGATTGCCCTCAGACACGATGCGCTGAGAACCGTCCGCGTTGAGGTGCGCCATGTCTTCCTCCTGAAGTCCTGCCAGAATCTCGTCCCACGGTATGCGGCCTGACGGGCATGACGTGGCCTCGCCGCCCAGCCAGACGACCTCGCGGTGCTCCCACAGGGTCTGTGTCTTGTCGCCGGTTCGCGTGCCCTTCCAGCCCTTCCACTCTTCGAGGTCTTTGGTCAGGCGGATGAGGTTGTCGATCTGTGGCTGGGTGAGGGTCGGCTCCTTCGGGTAGTCGCCCTCGTTTTCGATCCCGATGTAGTCGTTGTTTGCCGCCGTCGCGTGGTGGCAGCGAGCCGTGAATGGGTAGTGCTGGTAGAAGCGGCCATCGAACAGATTGGAGCCGTGATAGGAGTACGTGCCGTTGTAGCCCCACTGGCTTTTCGGGTCGAGCAGGACAGACGCATAGCCTTCTGCCGAATGGAAAAACGCGCCCTTGACCGGGTTGATGCCGGGATTCAGGTGCTGGCTCGGGGGCTTCGTCGGCTGAAGCCTGATCGCCCAGTCTGCCCACCCATCAGGCGTGATCATAGGTTGGTGTCCTTTTCGACGAACTTCTGCACGACGGCCGCGAGGCTCGCGATCGCGTTATCACGCCGCTTGCCGTCTTCGTCGTTGCTGCGGATGTAGGTGTCCAGCCGTGACGCGAGATCCGTGATCCCCAGGAGGTTCTGGATCGACACCCCTAGCCAGCGGTTCACCTTCGGGATGCGTGCGCCGATGATGCTCGCGAGGGTAATGAACGCGATCCAGAAGCCGATGAAGGCTGCGGCTTTGTCCCACGGCTGTTCGAGAACAAAATTGAAAGCGGAGAGAATCACCTATTCCGCCTCCTTCCCGCAGGGCGTATAACTCACTCTTGTCTCCATCAGGCCTCACTCCTGGTGCTGACTCAGCCGGGTCTAGTGCGTGCTAGGCCCGGCGCTCCCTTATTCCAGATTTCCCCAGTACCGCCACGGCTCCATCATCTTTGGCTCTTTGAACTTGCCGTCGTGGAAGACGTAGAGCCCCACACGAAACGGCAGCGCGTTCGGGCTGGTGTTCGTCTTGTAGGTGCCTGATGTCGCCTGCGTGAGCGTTATTCGCATCTTGAGACGGTCACTCATCGAACCCTCAGCGTTGCGGTTTACCCACCAGTTACGCTGCCAGTCGATGCCCTGCTTGAACGTGGCTTTCTGGGTGTCGATGCCGGTCTCGTCGTCGAACTGCATTGCAGACGTACCCTGCACGGCGAACTCGATGTCTACCTGCGATCCTGTGCCATTCAACTCGCCGCCGTACCACACATCAGAGACCACCATCGGCAAGCCGCCGAAGAGGTACGTAGGCGTTCTGAGTTCGCCGGTCGTGGCGAAGTGCCAGCTCACCCAGGCCCCCTCTTCCTGTGTGTAGTAGGGGTTGATCCCAGAAGGGACGAGCGGCGCCGAGCCCCATTCGTAGGTAGCAGCGCTTAGCCCGCCGTCGACGCGCGTGTACCACCAGAACGTCCCCGTATCGACGACCGTGTCGTGCGGCCGATAGACAGGCGTCTCGCCGGTGAACTTTGAGACGTTCGGGAACTCGCCGGCCGCCCGCACGGCTTTGCAGTAGAACTTCCACGAGTTCGTCTCAGGGATGAACTCTTCCCAGTTTGTGAGGGTGTTGTAGTTGCCTGCGCTGGTGAGAGACGACACACAGGCGAAGAGCCGGTCACCGACCACCGCAAGGCACTGGATCGTTGCGACGTTCGCGCTTCTAGCCGACCCGCCCGTGAATCCCCAGTCGCGCTCCCGGTTCCATCCGAGATTGACCAGGTCGCCGTTGTTCCAGATGACCTGCTTGCCGTCTGTGCCGACGATGCCGTTACGCCACTTCAGCGCGTGGATCAGGAACGGCATCCCCATGTCCACCTCTTTCGGGTCAAGCCCCTCGAGGTTGGTCGAGACGATCTTGATCGGCTTGCCGTCCGTCAGCACGGAGGTTGACGAGCTGTTCAGCGGGTGCGCCCAGTAGGCCAGCGCGACGTTGTTCGTGGTAAGCGTGACGATGCCAACCGCGTACCCGCCGTTGGGCCAATTCGTGAGAACCGCCGTGGGAGCGTCAGAGATCGCGGCAGTTGAACTGAGGATATAGAGCCCGCCGTTGCAGTAGAGCAGGATGTTCTCTGCGCCTGGCGTGGTCGAGTTGAGCGTGGTTCGGATCGCGCCCCAGAGAGACGATGTGTTCGCGTGCATCGTGCCGGAGACCGTAGGCGTGCCGCCGAAGCTGGTGAGCACCTGCGCGGTTGTACCCTCGCGCCCGACGATGACGCGCTCTGTGTTTGTGGCGATCTTGACCGTCGTCAGGGAGATGATGTTCGCGCCGGGGTTGTAGGTCTGCGTGGTCAGTGAGGAGCCCATCGCAAACAGGCACTTGTCCTGCACGTCGCCGCCTGCGACCAGCCAGCGTGCCGTGCCGCCGTCGTTGAGGTAGCACGAAGACAGCGCATCGAGTTCGCCGATCTCGTTCGCCGATGTGGCGTCGACCGTGATGAGCGGAGGCAGCATGAGCGTCCGCGAGAACGCCGCTAGCGCACCTTCCTGCCCGGTCTCGTTGGTGAACGCGCCACTACCGATCTGCCGGAGTTGTGCGTCCATGCCTGCAGAGAAGTCGTTGAAGTAGAGGTCGACGCGGGTCGCGTTGTACTCCTTGATGTAGTACGAGGTCATCGAGTTCTGGCCGGCTGGCTGTCGGGCAGCGATGTAGCCTGCAGACGTGCCGAACAGGTCGAACATCGGCGAGCCGTTCTGTGACCCGTTCGATGCAGTACCACCAGGCGCCGGAGGGCCACCTGAGCCGGGGAAACTTCCGCCACCACCGCCAGAGCCAGATCCCGAACCGCCGCCCGTCGATGGCTGGACGTAGTTCAGCAAAGCACCAGGCGGCAACCACTGGGGAGGTGTGGTGTACGGGTCTGGGGTCGGGCCAAACGGGCTGTTCATGCTTTCAGAAACTCCGTAATCTTGACGATGCCAGCCGCGCCAGCAGCGCCGTTTCGTCCGGTGTTGTCGTCATCCGCCGAACCACCAGCCCCGCCGCCGTAGACCTGTCCGGCTGTACCTATCGCGTCGAGAATCGCCCCAGACCCGCCGTGCCCCCAGCCGCAGCCGGAACTCCCGCCGCGTCCGCCTTGAGATGACCCCGAGCCAGCACCGAAGCCGCCGATGTTAGGGAACCCGGCTTGCCCTGCAACGTGCCCATCACCGCCTGTTCCCCCTGTGCCACCAGCTCCGCCTGCGGTTGGCGCTATCGCGGAACTGTTGAACTTCGTCGCGCTGCCAGAGCCGCCGACCGCTGTTACCAGCGTGCCGAGAGAGGATGTGCCACCGGTGCCGCCGTTGGTCGGGGTCGAGTAGACGCCTGCAGATCCGCCAGCGCCTACCGCGTAGCTCTGCGACGTACCCAGTTGCGCTGCGGTGAACCAGCCCCAGCCGTACTCACCGCCACCACCGCCAGCCGAGGCGATCTCTTCTGTTGCACTGGCTCCTGCACCACCACTACCACCACCGCCGCCAACGACCTCGACCAGAGCAAAGAGACATTTCGTGTCGGTTGTGAACGTTCCCGTTCCCGTCGTGTAGATCGTGACCTTCGTGCTCGCCACCGCTGAGGCAGTCGCAAAGGCAGGTACGCCGTCTGAGCCTACGGTTAGCACCTGCCCTGATGTGCCGGTGATCACCTTCGTCCCCACGCCGTTCTTGAAGACTTCCATGCCGCCGTTCTTCTGGTTCGGGTGCTGGAGCCCAGGGCGAGACGGGATGCGACGGCGGGGCATCATCAGACACGCCCCCACGAGCTGTAGGTGTGCTTACGTGAAGGTCCGCGCACGATCTGCCGTGCCGACGCTGCAGCGGCGTCTCCCTGCGCCCTGCCGAGGTCAAGCGCCCAGTCGGAGTAGACGCTGCGCACGTCACCCTTCGAGAAGTACTCGAGCCGAAACAGTGCGTCCCATAGGTCGGTGTTAATCGGCACACTGGTAGCGACATCAGCGATCGTCACCGAGTAGAGGTCGGAGAACGCCCGCCGTCCGTGGATGTAGATCGGGTATCTGAGGTATTCCTCAATCCCGTCGTGGAACTGCAGGCGTGTCGGGTTCGCGCCAGGCGTTTCGATGTCGATGTCGTACAGGTGGCGCGGGACGTCGATCATCTCTGCCCCGAAGGCGTCGAAGACATCGCCGTCCTGGTCCTGCCCGCGGAACTGGACGTACTTCAGCCCCATCTCGGCCTTGTACGCAGTGTCCCAGCGGGTGTCGAGGATCATCTGCCGGGTGCCCTCGGTCACGACGAAGACGCCGTTCAGGTACACCGTGTCTGAGGAGCCCTCACCAAGCTGGCGAACGGTCAACGTCGTTTTACCATCGGTCATGGTCTCTCGCCGGCGCATGTACATCCACTTGCGCTGCGAGTGCTCCGATGTCGTGCCAATGACGTTGGAGCCGTCGTATAGCTCGAGTTGAGACGACGTGCCCGCAGAGAGCATGGAGAGGTTGTGCACGATGACCCGCTCACCCTCGCCGATCGCGTACTGCTGGTAGACGCCGGAGGTTACGGCCGTGGTGACGATCTTGCCCGCGTTGATCCCGCGGAAGACGTTCTCAGAGTTGGCTGTGCCGTGCTTGGTGAACGTCACCGTGCCGTATGTCGAATAGGCAGAGGTCGCGGTGTTCTGCATCCCCGCGTCAGCGATGCCCGTACCGACAGGCTTCATGCTCACCGGCTCAAGGTTCGGGAAGTAGCCGTAGCGCAGGCTGTTGCTGAGGCAGTCGACGATCATGTCGGGAGAGATGCCCGGAGGCAGGATGTAGATGTCCTCAGACGTGCTGGTGGTGTCTGCCCAGCTCGCGTCTACCGTCACCACGCCCGTAGAAGGGGCGATGCTCGAGATGTGGCGGAAGTAGTCCGCCGCCGATGCAGCAGACGGGCGCCAGACGCCCCAGCCCTGGTAGGTGTTGTTACTGAACATGCCGTTCAGGAAGAACCGTGGTGCGGTGAACGAACTCGAAGTCAGCGCAGTAATCGCGGCGTTAGGGATGTAGAAGCCCATCGCCATGCGCCCGGTCTTCGCCATCGCAAGCTGCAGTACGGCTGTCGGTGCAGGCATTACTTCATCACCTCGAACGTCGTGACCTTGCCGCCGCTCACTTCCTGGAATGACTTCTCTTTCAGCCGGATCAGGTTCGGCAGACCGATCGCGACCGGCAGTTCGTCTCGCGTGGCGTAGTCGCCCTTCGGCTGTACTTCGGAGATACGCGACTCGATCAGCGCCCTCAGCGCATCGTCCTCAGCGTCGAGACGGGCGCTCAGGCTGTTCACCTCAGCGCGGAGGCCGTGCATCTCTGACCGCAGCAGGTTGATCGACTCGACCAGGTCGTTGTGCACATGCGGCTGAGTCTCTTTCGGGATCAGCCCTTCGACCGCCGAGACCATGCCTCGGAGGATGTTCAGCGAGGCGTAGATGTCCTCGTGCGTGTGGAACGCCTGCGCGAGTTCAGGGTGGAGGTGGTTCTTGTACCGTGCATCCTGCTCCTGGTCGGCTTTGTACCGAGTCCGTGACTCCTCCTCGATACCCATACGCAGCAGGTTGATCTCGGGGTGCTCGTGCGGGTGCTCATGCACTGATGGCGCATACCTGTCGTCGTGGTCGTGCTCCGGCAGCGCGCTCAGGTACTCAGGGTGCTCGTGCGGGTGTGACCCGGCGCGGGGCTTTACGTCTGCCGTGCGCTCTACCGTCGTCGCAACCGAGGCGCCAAGCTTCGCTGCGACCACGTCGACGCGCGCCTTCTTCAGGCTGCGCGCTTCCTGCTTCCACTCGTCGAGAACCGGGCCTTGCTGTACCTGTTCGCCGGCGTCGTTCAGGAGCTCGTAGGTGTTCTCGTCGAGTAGCTTGACCTTCATGTACCTACTCCTAAAAGCCCCAGAAGACGGGTTGTGCCACCGGCTGCGGCGGCATGGGTAACAACCAACTTCGGGTCGTCTGTGGTGCCGGTGTTGTCGGCGCTGTAGATACCCCAGTAGGAAAACCCAGTCGGGGTCGTACCGGCGGCGAACTTCGTCGTACAGAGGACCAGTCGGGTAGTGCCCGTCTTGTTAATTGCGCTCTGGAAGTTCGTCCCGTCTTCCGTGAGGTCGTTATACCCGCTCGTGCTCCAACTGCCCGACGCAAGGGTGGCGACACGAGTCAGCGCGGCGAATTGCGTCCCAGATCGCCAGTCGGCAGTCGTGACACTGGTACTCCAGTCATAGACGCGCGCTTCCAGTGTGTCGGCCTCAGTAAAGAACGAGCCATAACCGGGTTCTTCCTTGAGACTCAGGACGGATGCCGAAACTGTGTCTGAGTCCGGGAGAGATGACGTGTCGAAGCCGATGAACGCTTCAGTGATCGTGTAACCGCTGTTGGCCGCGTGCTGTACTTCGATCGCGATGTTTTCGCCGTTGATGTTGTTCGACGTGTCGAGACTGCTTCCTGTGCGCGCAGTCGAGTAGGTCGCGTCGTTGCTCTGGACGCCGTCATCGGCCGTGCCTGCGTAGACCGTCGTCACTGTCCCCCGCGTGCGCCAGCCCTTCGGGTTCGGGACGTTGAGCACCGACTGCCAGAGGATGACACCGAAGGCAGTACACGGGTCGTAAATGCGGTCGTGGATCAGCGGCGGGTTGATGAAGATCCGGTGCGGGTCCACCGGCAACTCTGAGCCGTCTTTGAAGAGCCGCACCCAGGCGTCGACGCCGGTCGGCTCCTGAGTGCGGTGATTGATGAACAGGCCGACTTCGTCAATGACAAGCGTCAAGCCACTTTTCGCGAGGACAGTCCCGCCCAAGCCGCGAATCGCGGCGTGCATGGCGTGCGGACGGGACCGTACCGCGAGAACCATCTAGTTCGTCGCCTCGCAGCCAACACGATACGCCCAGCCGCCGATGCAGCGGTCGATGCCCTCGGGATAAGTGGTGATGATCTGCTCGCAGGGGTCGTCCACGTCGGCGTCACAGTCTTCAGGAACCCATACCCACGTCTGGTATGGGCTCGTCTGGTAGTCGCCATAAGCCTGTCCGCCGACGCCAATGATCACGTCATCGCCAGCGCCGCCGAAGACGACGCTCGTTTTGCTGACCTTGATGCAGTCGTTCCCGCCTTCGGCCCAAATCTGGCCCCCCTTGACGATGATCAGATCCTTGCCAGCGGTGCCGGTGAAGTTGCCGACCGTGTTCGGCTGGTAGACAACGTTGTAGTCCGCGAGGACACCGGGGCACTGTGATGGGAGCGTCGGGGTCGCTGGGGCCGATGGCGCAGCGGCGATGAGGCCAAGCCCAGCGAGTAATGTGATAAGCCAGTTCATGTGATTCCTCCGAATCGCTACTTGTACCAGGCCACCAACGACAAGCCAGTCGCTGGAGCCGTGTTGCCGCCTGCCGTGGTTGTTGCTGCTACAGACCAGCCCGCGTTCGAGAAAACGACGCCGGCAGGGAATGAGAGGTTTGCTGCTGCACCTGCAGGAATGGCGAACGACATCATCGGGTTCGTCGTGCCGACTGTGACGGAGGCCGCTGCGGTGTTGTACCAATGCAGGAACGTGACCGCTGCTTCGGGGTTGTAGACGTAGTAGCCGTAGAGCTGGCCTGCTGACGCCTTCACCGCCTGAGCGGTCGCTACGAGGATGCTGGAGCCGTCTGAGCCAGACGCCATGAAGGTCGTGAGCCCGCCAGATGTGCGCGGCTGGATACCCACGTCGCCGATCAGGTTCGTGCCTGCTGCGATGCTGGTTACGTCCACGTCGCCGATGTCTACGCCGGAGTTCGCGGTCAGCTTGCCGATGCCGTTCGTGCCCGCTGCAAGAGCAGGGAGCGATGCCAGTGACACCGGCAGCGTCTCGCCGGAGAACGCCTCAACCTTGAGCCGCCCGTTGGCGTCCATCTGGAGCGGGCCCCACTCGTTTGTCGTGTTGACGAGCGTGGTGTCTGCGTCCCGGCGGACTGCGGCAATAGCGCGGCCACTGGATGATGCCTCCGTGTAGGTAGCCGTGCCGAGGACGACTGAAGCGTCATCGATGAGCTGGAGCGCCGTGGTCTGCGTCTGCTGCTCAGCCAGAGTGGATGCGCCTGTAGGCAAGGGCAGGGATGCCACGGTTACGTCGTTGTTTGCCCCGAGGTTGACCGTAAGCCCGTCCGCGAGCGTTCCCCGGAGCCGGTCATAGGCGGTGCCATTCCAGACCCCAACAACCACCGGCCTTGCGGTTCCAGCAGCGTCAGTGAAGAACCCGCCGTTAACTCCATCGCCGCCAGTGCCAGATGACCCGTAGCCGACAATTGCTTGGCCGTTGAGTCCGTACCAGGCATTGACCCGGTCACCTGCCGCCACTGCTGTTGGGGCCGATGCAGACGAAGCCGCATAACCGCCGATCTTGACCGGGGCACCACCGCCGGAGTCAGGAGAATCGTGGGCCACATCACCCGCAGCCTGCACGGCAAAGGTGCCGGCGTTCGTGACGGCGTGCGAAGGCACTGATGCAAGGCTAACCGGGAGCGTGGTGATCGCAGCGCCAGCCGCGTCATGCAGCGCAGCCTTCAGCACGCGGTTGGCGGTGATGCCGACGACGCCTACCCGGCCGTCAGTGATGGTTGACGGTGTAGCTTCGTAGATGCCCTCTACGGGCGTCCCTGAGTCCGTCCCTGCCGTGAAGGCGGTGTTGTCCTGCTGTGAGACGCCACCAGACGACGCGCCTATCTCGTAGGGCACGCCGTCAGTCCCGACCAGGACTACGCCGATGCGGTCGGGAATCGTAACCATCTAGATCGGCTCGAGTACTACGACAATCGCCGCCGTCTGGCCTGACCCGCCCGCGAGTGCCGTGATCGTGAACGCGTCCCCAACACCGAGGATGACGTTCCCTGAAGGCGTGTAGGCGCTGTACTTGGCGTTGGCTGAGCCTGTGGTGATCGTGGCGTCGTAACCGGAGCCGAGGCCGGAGTCGATGCCGAAAGTGACGCCTGCCTGTGTAGGACTGCCCGAGTACGCAGCCGAAGCGTAGGACACCCGGTAGCTACGCTCGACGACAACGCTGGTAGTGAGCGTCGCGTCGGTGTTTGCCGACCCCGTGCCGTAATAGACCAGCGCGTTGCCGTTCTTCGTCTTGTACTGCTTCGAGCTAACGGTAATAGCGGCCATTACTCAGCCGCCCTTCCGCGGCGTGGCCCTTCCGCCAGCGCACGAATCGCAGCCAGCTCGGCACGCCGCTCTTCACGGTCGCGCTCGCGCTCCTGCTTCTCCTTGTGCTCCTTGAACATCCGCCAGCGGGTCGGGTGGCGCTTCTCAGCGTGCACGGTCGCCGCCATGTCGTTCGCCAGGTGCTCGGCAGGGCAGTAGTATCCCGGCGAGATGTTCAGCGCGTCGACCACTTCCCGGTCATCGCTGCCCTTCGCGAGGAAGCACTTGACCTCGCCTAGCCGGTAGGTGGGCGCCGCGGTCTTGTCAGCGGTGAATGCCTTCGAACCATCCGGCAGCCGCTTCTCGAGCGTCGGGATCAGCCGGTGCCGTTTCACGCGAATCGGCTCGCCCGTCTGCGTTGAATACACCCACTCCCAGCGCGCAGGCGGGGAGGTGTCCTGAAAGAGGAAGTCCGTGTCCGGGGCTTCGAGCCCCTGGATCTGCTTCTTGAGGTCGAGTGCTTTCTCGACCTCCATTGCGTGCGTCATCGTCATGTCAGGAAAACTACCTTTCCGGTGCGCTGCTGCCGGCGCTCTTTGAAGTTCCGCTGAGTGGTGACACGGCTCCAGCCGTTGCGCTGGTTTGTCACGTAGGGGCCACTAGACGTGCGGTTGTGAATGACCGCGTGGATCTTCTGTTCCTGCTCAATGAGGTCACTGATCAGCGTCGACTCTGCTAACTGCTCTTGAGCTCGTGTCTGCCAGTAGGTGTCGTGGCGGTTCTTCTCAGCCATCGCCTGCAACACTGCGACAGAGTCCGTGCCCTCGTTCGGGATGAAGATCGGCGTGATCATCTCAAAGGCATCTGCCGGCCCCATGTCGGTGATGTGCTTGGCAATCGTGTCGCCGCGCACCACGAAGACCTTCTGTATCCAGCGCCAGTCAGATGCGCCATTCGGTGCACCGGGGATCGGCGCGACCTCGTAGCCTTCCCAGAGGCCGTAGCAGGGCTCGTTCGGGCTAACGCTGTCTGTCACGTAATGCATCGGGTTTCTCCTGACGCCAGCGGCGACGAAGTACGGGCTGCGGGTTCTCGTTTTGCTTTGCGCTGGCCTCAGTCTCTTCGGGTGATTCCTCCCCAGATGCGACCGCGTTCAGGTCATTGAACCTGTAGACCCGTACCTCGCCGGGCATTAGACGCCCGAGGCCTCCCACGTGAGCGCGCCGCTGCCGTCTGTCTGCAGCTGCTCGCCCGCATCGCCGTTGTCGGCGGGGAAGGTGTACGCGATGCCGCCGATGGTCACGGCCTGCGGAAGAACCGCCGTGGTCGCCGTCTGCGTTACGGTGGTCGACGTGATAGTGGTAGCGGTGTTGCTAAACGAGCCGACCTTCACGCCGTTCTCGTACAGGTCAACGGTGCCGCCCACTGCGTTGTTGAACAGGCCGTTGAAGCGAGAACCGCGAGGGGTTGAAGTGTTTGCCATGATGCGTTCCCTTTCACGGAAGGCTTGAGAGGGGGTCATTTACGACCCCCTCCTTTCACCTGGTGGGGTTAGTTGTAGCGCCAGTCGCGGCCGGCTTCGCCCTCGAAGTAGTCGACCTCGAGCACACGCGCCGCGCCGGAGCGGTTCTCGATCATCAGCACCCCGTAGAAGAGGTCCGTGGTGGTCAGGAGAGTGCCCGCAGAGAAGCGCTTGATCAGCCGAAGGTTGTTGATGTTGTTGCTGTTCGCGTGGCCGGAGTCGCCGAGCCAGCATTCGCCGGAGCCATCCGGGTTGAGGATGACACGCGCCTCAAACCAGCGGTCAGCGGTGACCGTGGCATTGGCGCGCGTGCCCGAACCCGAGTCCGAGATTGCGGCCGAGCCGTCGCCCATGACCGCGCGGAAGTCGTCCGTGGTGCCGTCATAGTCGTAGTTGAACCCGATCATGCCGCCAGGGTTGTACGTCATCGTGGTGGTGGCGTACTCAGCAGGCATGACCGGGGAGTCCAGAGCCATCGTCTCGGCGAAGCCGACGAAGATCGCGCAGTCGACGTTGCTGTACTTGAAGCGAGCCTCAAGCATCATCACGCCGTCGCGCGGCGAGAACTTGCCCGCGATCAGCGCAGCGTTGTCGTTGTCGCCGGTGTCCGTGGTAATCGCGAGAATGCCGCCGGTCTCGTCCACCGTCGAGGCAAACGAACCCTCGTTAACGGAGGTGAAGCCGATGCCACCACCGAAGGGCTCGCCTGTTACAAGGCTTGCCGCCCCCCATGCGACCGAGTCATAGATCGCAGTGAAGTCAGAGCCCCACGCGATGCGCCCGTTTGATCCTGCCATTTGGTGTATCCCTTTCTAGGATTCCTCCCGCACGCCTCCCGGCATATGTGCGGGACTAGAAGTGCGTTTAGCTAGCCGGCGCGGTGGCGTCGGACTGGATGCGCTGAGCGAAGACCTGCGTACCCGCAGACGTGCGCTCGATGAAGGTGTACTCATCGGTGATGAACGCTTCGTCAGCGCCGCCGCCGAAGCCGGGGTCACGACGGGTCTCGCTCTTGAGCCCCATGCCCTGCACCGCGACCACGCCCTTCTTGGCGTGAACTGCACCGTTGGCATTCGGCGTCGAGTCGATCGTGATGTTGTTGTCGATGAAGACGTTGGCGCCTGCGATCGAGCCCATGAAGCCACGGCGGAAGACGTCTTCCGTCATGCCGGTGGGGACGGTGTAGGTACCGATACCCGCGAGGATTTCGTCCTGCACGTCCTTGATCTGGAAGGCGTGGCCGATGAAGTAGACCTCGTCCTCCGCGCCTTCGGTGACGTTGCCGCGGATGTTCGCCACCGCAGCGGTGACGTGGCCGAACGACACCGGGTTGCCAGAGCCGGGGCTCGAGGTCGTCGCGAAGCCGGAATAGAGGGAGAGGTAGTCCTCGTCCTTCTTGCGCTTCATCGCGTTGCCGGCGAGCTGCCCCATCTGTGCGACGACGTTTGGAGACAGCGTCTCCTTCGCGCGGTCGGTGACTTTGACGAGGATCTGGGCGAGCTGCGGCGATGCCGTCTGGAGCGTGCCAGACAGCGTTTGTGCGTTGTTGTTGTTCGTGGTTTCGGTGATGTCCTGGCCGTCGATCTGGTTCAGGCGGAACTCCTGCCAGTTGAGGCCGGTGCCGGACTGTCGCTGCTGCTTCTCACAGACGCGCTGCCAGACGCCGTCGTATTCGCGGACAATACTTGCTTTGCCGATGATGGAAGGCAGCGCTGCAGTCAGCGCGCCTGTCGTGGTTTCTCCGGGCATAGTGATGCCTCCTTACATGCCCCTTCGGGCAAGAATCTTTTCCTTCTCAGAGACAGGGACTCGCGGGTCCATAAGCTTCGCGTCGTCAGAACGCGTGTCACCCACGCCGCCAGAGATCGCGCCACCGGACGCAGCACCACCGACTTCGCCTGCCTTCTCTCGTTGGCGGCGACCGTCGATCCAGCGCTGCTTCGTGTCGGCCTCGTACTTCGCCTTCGGGACGAACCCCTCACGCTTCAGACGCAGCTCAAACGCCTTGTCCATCCAGTCTTTGTGAGACACAACGCCGTTGGACTTGGCCGCTGCTTCGTCGAGCCACTTGTCGAAGGACGGAAGATCGGCCTTCGGGACAAATGCCTCAATGCCCTTGCGGAGCGATACTTCCCATGCAGAGTTGAGAGCCTTCTGCATCTTTGTCGACGCCTCGAGCCCCCAGAAGTTCAAGCCGTTGGCGTGAAGTTCGTTCTGGTGGTTCTTCAAGGGCTGCGTCAGCTCTTTGGCGATCGTCTCGCCCAGGGCTTCGGTCAGCGCCTTCTCGATGGCACCGATCGCCTGCTGGCCGCGTACATAGACGTTGTCGTAGTTCCGCTTCGCCAGCATGTATTGCTGCGGGTCGATGGCTACTTCTGGCTGCTGGGGTTCACTCGCGCGAGCTTCTGGTTCCGGTGCCGGCTCGCCGCTTTCCTTGCTCGTCTGCGTCTGGAGATAGGCTTCGTACTCGGAGTCGAGAGAAGCCTCGTCAGATGCAGGGGCAGCGTCTACGGGCGATTGCGGGTCCGCGTCCCCACTAACGGGAGTGGTTGACTCAACAGGCGCGTCGGCCTGTGTGGTCTCGGTTGATTCGAGGGTCGGGGTTTCGAGTTCTGCTACCGCGACTTCGGACAAAACAAAAGGCCCCTAAGTGACTTGCACTTCAGGAGCCTCAGACGTGCGCGGGGCTTCGGTTATTTAGTTATGGTCAATATAGCGCTACTGCTTATGCTTTTCAACTAGAGCGGGTCTGGCGGGCCAGCCAACGGCATCCCCCACATAGTTCCCGCAGGCATTCGCAGATCGCCCCACTGAGCGATCCACTCCTCTGCCTTCGCCTTGCACTTCTGGCAAAGGCAGTAGCCGCGGCCGTCGTCTTCTTCCCATTCAAGATAGAAGGCATCGTCCTCGGGCATCGAGATGTCTTCGCCACAGGTCGCGCACATGCTGCGCTGCTGGGGCCAATCCGTCTGGCTCCGAATCCACTGCCCGTAGAGAGCGTGAGCGTATGTCATCTGTACTCCGCCAGAGTATACACGCGCCCGCAGCGATCGCACTTCTCTTCGACGGCGTCGGTCATCGCCTGTTCCCATCGATCTACGTCGACCTTCGCGAGCAGCGCGTTACACATGCCGCCTTTGTAGTCGCCAGTGCAGCGCACCGCGACCCGGACAATGACTTCGGTGCGTGCCTCCGTCATCGCGACCATCTACGCCGCCAGCCCTGCGCCCAGAGGCGAGTTCGGCTGCATCACACGCTGCCTGCGACCTGCGTACCGCGTCAGCCCTCCAGGCTGGATGTTCTGCACCCACTGCGGAAGCTGAGCGCCCCACGGCGAGTTCCCGCCCATCGGCTCCGGCGTGCGCATGTCGCCACCGTACCAGCCACTAAAGCCGCCGGGCATCTGGTTCTGCCCACCGCCTCGAGGCGGTCGCAGTCCGCCGCCCATGCCACCACCCATCGAGTTGTCGCGGTTGAACCACGGCGATCCCGGTTCGTAGTCGAACGGCAGTGCGTAGCCTTCAGGCACTCGCCCGTTGAACTGCTGGTATGGCGCCTGCCCCTCACCCTGCCAGCCCTCAACGCGGGGGATGTTCAGGATGGTAGCCGGGTCCATGCCACCACGCCCACGGTTGCGGGCGTCGATGCCGTAGTAGCGCTGGCGGAAGGCCTCGTTCTGGATGTCCTGCGATGACCGCAGCCCGCCGCCCATGCCGGCACCGTTGCCGTTCTGACCAGCGGCACCGGACGAGACAGCCTGTGCCCACGCTGCCGGGTCGAGCTCGTACAGCTTGGCGAGGATCGCTGCCCGGTTGGTGGAGTCGGGCATCCCCTGGAAGCCGAGAGAACCGGGGCTCATGTTGCCAGTGTCCGATCCGTTCAGCATCGCCATGAGGAACGCTGCCGACTGCTGCCGCTGCACGTCGTTGGGAGTCGCGGCAGGGAACGAGTACTGGGGAACCTTGACAACGCCGGGGGTGCCAGCGACGACATAGGGGACATACTTGTAACTGGTCGGCTCCCCGAGGTACTGGTAGTCAGGCGGGTTCGCCATCTCATAAACCGGGTAGTAGGTGTTCCCGCTGGGGTACATCTCCGTCGTGGGCTTGAGTGGCCCGCTGATGCGCTCGTTCGGCACAGGGTTGCCCTGGTTCGCGAACCGCTCTTTGTCAGCGATGCCCATGAACTCGAAGCTTGCAGGCACAGGCTGGCCGCTCTTGCTGATCTGCGGCGCCATGAAGTTCTGGTTCTCGCCACCGAGAGCACCGCCGCCGTAGAGGAACGGGTCGGACTTGTAGCCGATGCGCTGGCCGTAGTCCGTGACCGTGCCGTCCTCGGCGTAGATCGGCTGACTGGACGAGTTCACGAACCCCTTGTTCCCGCCTGCGTAGATCGTCCCACCAGCAGCAAAGCCCATCGGCTTCCCGCCCCTGAGCGGACGCAAGCCCATACCCATCTCTCGGTTCATTGTGATGTCCTCCTGCGTCGGCTGGATCGTGACCTTCTCCTGCTTGCCTGCCTCCGCCAACAAGGCGTACGGCTTCCTCGATCGCAGACCCATGACGACTGACGGCTCGTTCAGAGTGAACGCACCGCCCTTGCCATAGGTTAGCGGCATCCCGTACTCGTCCACTCCTGAGTTCGCATAGGCGACGTTGCCGACCTGCGTTGAGCCGTAGCCGGTCGGGTCTGGCAGGTAGGTGAGGTCTGGCGAGCCGAGCGCGTAGTTTGCGAACCCTGAGAGCGCCTGGTCATACGGCGTGTTACTCGCGCCACCGTTGGCCGAGCCCCACTTGAGATCGGAGCCACCGTAGGCACCGCCAGTAGCGGCGGGTTCGTTCAGCGCGTAGAGGGACGCGAAGTTCGGCATCATCCCCTGAGCGCGCAGGGTTTCTACCGCCTGCTGGAACTGCAAGGCCTTCTCGGGCGTGTTGATGTTCAGCTTGGCTATCTCGGCAGGGGGGAGCCCTGACATCTGCGAGAGCCAGTACTGCGTGTTCACGCCAGAGTTGCCGAGGATGGACGACATACCGACCGATACGTCACCGGGGATCTGCCCGGTGAATGATGCGTACGGGTCGGCAGGGTTGCCAACCGGCGTCAGTCCACCGCCCTCAGAGATGCCGCCGAGAGTGATGTCGAGGGGCATCTTCGTGTTGTTGCTGATCGTGCCGAGGATGTCGCCGACCTGGTTCCCCTTCGTTGCGCCGGCAGCAATGCTCTGGTCGAGGCCGATCGTGTTGAACAGCGGGTTCTCGACCGTGCGCCCGAACCCACCACCAGCAGCAGCTTTCGCGGTCGGGGAGTTGCCCATCCTCGAGGTAAGACCTGCACCGACGTTGACGAGGGGCATTGCGGCTTTCGCTGCTGCTTCGGACGTGAATGGCGTCGGCGAACCGGGGATGTACCACTTACCATCTGCGCCCTGCGTTGCCACTGACCCCGGCGCCATGCGGTACTGCTGGCCGTTGAGCACCGTTGCTTTGCCGAGGTCCGTAGCACCACGAAGATAGAGGTCGTTCTTCGAGTCGCCCGTTACCGAGCCTGCTGTGTTCCCACCACCGAGGCGCTGGAGTACGGCTGCAACGCGCGGGTCGTCTTCCTGCACGCCGGGAGGAAGCATGTACTTCTGTCCCTGGTAGGCGATGTACGGGCGTCCGTTGTTCCATACGTAGTCGCCTGCGATAGCTGGGGAGGCAGCGGCGGCCGGGGAACCGCTGCCTCCCGCCCCACCACCGGAGGAGACAGATGGGCGGCTAGAAGTGGTCGTGCTGGACGGCGAGGCTTCGCCAGTAATCGTGCTGCGCCCCTGCAGAGCGAGAGCCGGGTTCTCCGATGAGTCGATGTCCTGCTTTGGGATGCTGAACTTCTGCGCCATCTCGGCAGGAGTGACCTGGTTGTCCATCACCTTCGCTACCCGCGACTCGGGCAGCAGTCGCTTAACCTCGTCCATCGTGATGATGCCCTGCTTGAGCATCGTCGCGATCTGGCTGTCGGACGAGTTAATGATGTACTTCTCGCGCTGGTTGCGCACCGCGGCCGGTTCCTTTGTTGCCGTGGCGGTTGAAGTCGTCGAACCACCGCCGCCACGCACCGCGTCAGCAGCAGCCTTGATTTCCTCTGGAGTGAGGTTCGTGTACTGGACATCGGCCCAGGGGGCGTATTCGTTGAATGAGCTCATGGCGGGGTGAGCCTCCTTAGACCAAATCGATTGCCAACCTAACAACAAAGATGAGAACCAGGACGACGCCGGCGAGTAACGCTACGCGCCCTGTCGTCCACTCACTACCGATACGGGCAGGCTCTCGCTTGCCAGTGATGCGCCAGCCCCAGCCCTGATCGAACCAGCGCTGAAACTTCGCGTGCTCGTCGCGGGTCGATGTGTACTCCCATACCATCCCCGCACAGAACAGGAAGAAGAGGCCTAGAGCGATGTAGAGGATGATGTCGTTCACTTGCCCGCCTGCGTTTCCTTGTAGACATCCTGAAGATAGACAGGGATGTCATCGCCCCGTTCGATCAGGTACTGGATAACGGCGGGGTTCCGGCGCACAGCAGCCTTGCGTACTTCCTGCGCTGTCTGGGTTACGCCGAGTTCTTTGAGAATAGCCTGAGTGGCTGCGTTTTTGTTGATGAAGGGATCTTCCTTTTGCGCTTCGGCGACCACCATATCGATCATGTAGCGCAGCTGGTCGTAGTCCTTCGCCTTCTCAAGCAGGGGGGCATATGGACCTGATGCAAGGTTCTCTGACTTAACGATGCTGAGCGCCTGGTCGTACGCACCCCAGTAGAGGTCGATGGCTCCCTGCAGTTGCGGGTCGGTCCGCGCTCGCTCTGCCGTAGGTGACTCGGGATAGACGTTGCCGCCTAGCGTGTTGAGGGCGATCGACGTGGCATCGTTCTGGCCCTCGATAACCGCATTCTCAACACCAAGAGGGATCGGCGCCGCGCCGATAGCGCGCTGGTCGAGGGGCATATCGCCATAGAAGAACTCGCCTTCCTTGCCGTATCCCACGCCCGCGAGGTTCAATGCGCCGCTGGGCAGGACGTTGAGACGGCCGACGCCGAACTTCGTCCATGTGTCGCCGATCTTCTTGAGGTCGCCATCGCTGGCAGCAACAACCGACTTCAGCACCGCACGCTCAAGGCTGAACTGAGGCAGGAAGTCTGTGACCTTCGCATTGTCCTTCGCGCCGATGAGCAGGCGGCCGAACGTGGTCTTCGTCGGGTCAGCCGAACGGGAGATGAACTCTTCCATGCTCATGTCCGGCCCGAACTGCGACTGCACGGCGTAGGCGAGGCCAAAGGTTGCGGCCATGCTCGCCATGTAGTTAAGCGTGTTCGTCGCCTGCGTCCGCGAGGTGAAGGTCTTCAACGGCTGAGCGATCTCGGCGAACTGCGCCCGCGTCAACTGGGGAGACAGCAATAGCCCGCGCTCAGCCTCTCGACGCGCCTGGTTGGTAGCGGTGCGCGCGGTAGAGCCAGCCGTGTTAGCGAAGTCAGCAATCGCACGGCGCACAGCAGGGTCAGCGATGTTGTTGCCGAGTAGCTTCTCCTGAATCAGGCGGCCTTCGTAGACCTGCAGGCGGAACTTATCGAGGATCTCGTACTGGACATCGCTCAGCTTCTCCAGCCCTTTGCGCGCGACTCTGAACGGCGTCTTCAAGTTGAGCTTCTGGCCGAGCAGCCGGTCGCTTGCCGCCGATGCGAAGTCGCGTTCAATGCCAACGCTGGCTGAGCCACGCAGGATCAGCCCATCTGCCTGAGCCGCTGCACGGTGACTGATGAGCGGGTTCGGGTAGATGCCAAAGGAGTCAACATCCTTACCGAGCACACTCGCGACGTTATCGGCGACCTTCGCTACCGCCGAGGTCAGCGCGGACGAGGCGCCCATGCGCACACCTCGAGCGCCCTGCTGCAGCGCGACACCAAAGTCAGCGCTGAGCATGATCTCCTTGAGTGGTGCCTGAGCATCAGCGAGCTTCTTGAGCGCTGCATTGTGGACGGCATCGCGGGAGATGTCCGACTGAGCCAGAGCCTTGAAGAGCTCCCGCTTGCGCGCAGCGTCGTCGATCGAGTTGAACACCTCGTTACGGTAGAGCCTAGTCGCCTCACGGGCCTTGTTCATCGCCTCCTGCGCTTGCAGGAACTCGTCAGCCTTGAAGTACATCTTCTCGGCTTCCGACAGGCCATCGAGGTTCACGCGCGCAATCTTGTCGACCTCAGCCTTAAGAATCGCGCGGTACAACTGGTCTTCCTGGTTGACCATCTCCGTTGCGATCGGGTCGGCAAGGTCGCCGCCGATCTTGGAAGTAACCCCGCGCCACGGCCGGTCCTTGATGTTCTCGATGAGCCCCGGCGTGCGCTGTGCCTGGTCGATGCCGAGGTCGACGCGCAGCGCGGACTTGAGGTCATCAACGCTTCTGAGTGGCAGCGTGTCTGTGCCGACAGCATTGTCGATGAACTGCTGGATGATCCCCTTCGACTCGTCAGAGAAGTCGAGACCGGCAATCGGCCAGTGCACACCACCCCTGATGCCTGCCTCGCGGCTGATCTTTGCCACGATCGATGTGGACACTTCGCGCCCGAACACGTGGTCAAGCAAACCGATGTCTGACGGCCGGAGTTCGTCCAGTTGCCCACCCAGCACTTTGCCGAGAGCATCGAGCGCGTTCGCCTCGGTGTAGTAGAGTGAATGGCCGGCTGTCTTCGCGTCTGCCCTGAACACGTCGATGACGTTCTGCCGCAGCCCTTGCACCTCTTCGGGCGTAAAGTTTGGTGTAACTGACTCGAACGCAACACGCGGCAGCGGCCCACCCTGAGCGGCCCTGGCGGCGTCGTACGCCTCTGGCGTGTAGCCTCCGCGCTGCAGGATTGACTCAGAGATAGCGACACGGCGAGAGCGCTCTGCTGACTGCAGATCTGCCGTAGTGGCAGACAGCGGACGAGCCTTGTCAATCGACGTGCGCAACTTCGAGACTACGTCAGCAGGTGCGGCAAGTGACTGGGGCTTGGCCTGCTCAATTGCCTTGATCGTGTCCGCGGGCAGTCCTGACTGGCGAAGCCTGAGTGAGTAGGCGAGGTCTGATTCTCCCGCAAGGCGCGGGTAGATTGATCCCACATCGGTTACTTCGTCAGCGGCGCCCGCGAGCCGGACGCCTGACGGCAACTGCTCTGCAAGCTGGGGGGCGAGCGTGCGCGGTACAACCGTCCTGCCAGCCGTCTCAGCGAGGTTTAGCGCCTCGTCTGCGTACTGAGGTACGTCCAGTACACTCCGGAGCCGGGCAGCGTCAGGAAGCGCCTGTAGGGCGTTGTCAGCGCTACCAGGCCCGAATGCCAGCGCCTCAGTGAGCGCGTCGTACACGCCACCGCCGCTGCCTTTCGCTAGCGCAGCAGGGATAAACAGCGATGCAATGTCGAGAGGCGTCTGAGGCAACACGAGTTCAGCAGCAGCGCGGACCATGCCCTCGTCTGCCGGGTAATACTGCCCGGTGCCCACGGTCGCAGGACTGAACGCATTGTTCAGGTTGCGGTTCTGAACCAACCCCTCAGTCGCGATGTCGACGAAGTCTGCCAGCGGCCCGATAGGAGTCACGGCAGCCCTCAGCCCTGCACCGATGGGGTCGAGGTCGGTGCGGTTCGCCGGGTTTGTGGTGTAGTCGAACTGCGCGTTACTCTCGGCAAACTGCGGGTTAAGCGACTCGAAGAACCCTGCAGGCTCCGGCTGATAGCTGAAGTCTGGCGCGCTGTACTGCTCGTACTCCTGCGCAGTAACGTCGGCGAGAGACGGACCAGGGGTGTACGTGGGCTGATACTCAGGCGCCGGCGAGGCGTAGCTGTAGGTGTCAGCAGCGTCAGGGACGTACTCCTGCTGCGGGATGTCGACGTTCGCAGGGACAGACTCGACCGACGACGTGTACTGAATCGGGTCGTACGACGGCGCCTGGGCAGCCATAATCGTGTCCCAGGCGGCTACCTGCTGCTCGGGGTCGATCAGGCTGCGATCCATCGTCATGGCTGGTGTCCCGACAACTCGGTGGCTTCGCGTTTCACTCCCTCGTCGGCAATCGTCATGTCACGCGTCCAGATGAAAGCCTTCGCGACGGTCGTGGCTACCCGCTCCTCATGGCCGAGATATGCTTTGAGTTCAGGCCCACGGGTTTCGTTGACGAGGACGTGACTGAGTTCATGCACGACCGCGTACTCAAGTTCCTGATCGTCAAGGTCGCGGCAACGAAGCATGTTGAACTTCACATCAGCGTCGAGATAGCGCCAGTCGGCATGGCAGCAAGCCGCCGTATCCGGCCTTCGCTCCTCATCCACGCGGAACTCGCTGGCATCTCGGACGTAGTGGCGGTAGACGCGCCACCATTTCAGGCCCATACGAGCCTGCCAGTAGTCGAAGAGCGCCTCAATGCGCTCCTTCAGCGCGGAGTACTCCTCATCATTCACAGCGCAGACTCCTCGAGCTTTCGCCCGTACTGCGCCCACAATCGACGCAGGTCGTTCAACTCCCACACGAGAGGACCAGTCTTCCCGTTGTCGAACCGAGGCAACTGCATGAGCAGCCCCCAGTAGCTCGGCATCTGCTGCACCGGCAACTGAGGAGGAATCGGCTGCATGGTCATCGGGTCAATCTGTGGCTGCATCATCTCGGGAGTGATCATCCCGATCAGCGTGCCCCACTGCACCGCCTCTTCTTGCGACAGGAAGATCGCGCACTGAAAGCCGGGCACCTGGTGCGGACGCAGCACCTTCTTCCCGTCTGGCCCCATGAGATACCAGCCCTCAGCAGTGGGAGGAGGATAGACACCAGCGTCCATGTTCGCGACGTAGTTCTCGTCAAGCAGCATGAGCAACTCGTTCGGGTGCGTCTCGGTCATAAACCCTGAGAGCTGCTGTGCAGGCTTCGACGGGCCGAAGAGCAGAAAGCCGTCATCGTGCACCGTCTTCAGCGCCTCTTTGAGCAGGTCGATCTCGCGGTCAGCGACTTCGACCAGCATCTCTTCCTCTTCGGATGGCGTGAGGGTGAAAACGTCAGCCATTCAATTCCTCGACCACCCACACCTCGCCGTCGGGCCGATCGATAATGGCGTACGCCCAATCCATGACAATTAATGTCTCTCGATTACGAACGTCGCGATACTCGGAGAATTGCGGCCGCTCATACGCGAAGGCCTTCCCTCCTGCAAGCCGACGGGTTTTCTTCAGCGCCCAGCGCCGCGCCGCTTCGAGGCGATGCCACTGTGAAGCATTAAATTGCAAGCGTGTGCCAGCACCAATGACCTCATCAGGCTTGATCCGCCTTAACCGGCGATCTGATCGGGAGAATATCTTCTGCAAACGGGTCGGGGTCACTACGGTTTCGACTACGCTCATCACATTGCACCTACCGAATCACCCTGCGCGCCAGGGACAACGGGAGCAGTACCGGCCTGCACACCGAACTTCTGCTGTGGCTGCTGTGGCGCCTGCTGGCCGCCCTGCATTGGCTGAGGCAGACCCCCTGATAGCATGACGACATTGAGCCCTGTCTTGGCGCTCACGTATGTCTCCACGGCAAGGTTACGGATCATGTCCGCCCTCGGACGTCGCTCGCGCTCAATGCGGTCTAGCTCAAGCTGCTTGGCGTACGATCGCGGGTCGTCGTTGCCGAGGTTACGCAGGTGGTCGAGATACAGGATCTCGCCGCGGTCGTACTTCGTGCGGCTCTCCTGGTTGTTCATCAACTGCTCTTGTAGCGTCTGGTTCTTCGTCTCGACCTTGATGAAGTGCGGGCGCTTGAAGTCCTCGGCAGTGACGTAGACGGTCTTACCCGCCTCGGCAGGACCGGTCATCATCGGCTCTGAACCCGTCCCACGGACGTAGTACTTCTTCTGCACGTCTGCCGATGCGTCCTCGTCCCACTCGACGATGCAGTGGCCGATGGCGTCGAGTAGCTGACGCAGGAACGATCCCTTCTTCGCGAGGTCAGCGCCGTACGGCAGCGCTGCTGCCTGCTGTGACGAGAGCTTCGCAGACGCGGTGTCAGGCTCAGCAGCAGACACGTAGTCGCCGACCAGCAGACGATTTGGCCTGACTGCTGCCAGTTCTTCCTTCGTCCAGGCGATCAGCATCGCGAGGTGGTCGTCGACCTCGTCGGGCCACTTCGTTACCGTGGCCGGGATGACGCCGAGGTCGTTCGAACCGGGGTCGGGCAACTCGAAGACAAACCCGCGCTGAGCACCAAGCACGCCCTCGGACCAGCCGGGCATCTCGCGGATCAACTGCGCTGCTGCGTCTGTGACCTTGCTTGCGTCGATGAACGGCGGCCGCATGGAGTTGCGCCGGGCAAGGGCCATGACGTGCTTCTGAAGGTAGTTGAGCTGCGAGATCAGCGCGATCTCCGGCAGCATCTTCGCCGGGTAGCGGTGGTGCGGGTGCTTCTCAAGCGGCACTTCACCGCCACTGGCGACCGGGAAGAACGAACAGCGGCCGAGCGGGTTCTCGTACTCATTGACCTTCTCTGCCTCGCCGTACGCCTCACCGACACACACGAACTCGGTGATCATGCGCTTGCCGGTCTTCGGGTCTTTCGCGTCACGCACGAAGTAGGTCAACGTCGTGTTGCCGTTGTCCTCCTGCGTCATTGCGCGGCCGGTCGGCGCACGCTGCTCGCCCAGCCAGACGATCTTCTTCGCCTCGTCCAGCGTGAGAAACTTCCCCTTATCCTCGCCAAACTTCGACTCAATGCTGTTCTCGATGTACGGGATCACGGACTTCTGGATGAAGATGTCGGGGTTATCGGTCAGCGGTGCGTAGCAGTACTCACCGATCGTAAGCGGCTGAATCGACCAGCAGGCAGAGCCCTGCTCCATGAAGTACTCGTCACGCGCAGTCAGTTCACGCTCGGACTTCTTGCTCTCGTATGTGGAGTCGTCCTCGCCCTCTGCACGCATCTTCTCGACGCGCTTGCTGGTCTCTTCCTCGTCCATCTCTTCGAGCATGTGCCACATGAGACGGAAGGCGATAAGCCCTGAGTCGGTGATGCCCTGCGACCACGGGTCATCGATGGCCTGGTTGTCGTTCAGGTTGTTCAGCACAGACGCGAGGAACATGCGCTTCTTGTCTGCGGCTTCCTGCGCGTCCTTCGTCTGCTCGAGCGCGACCACGTCGATCTTCGAGGGGTCCATCTTGAGGATCTGCATGTGCTGGCTGCGGTCCTGAATCAGGAGCGGGGATTCAGGGTCGATGCCGTCCTCGTAGGCTTCCAGGGACGAGTCGAGCTTAACCGGCGCCTCACGCCGGATGACCTTGTGCCCGGTATCGCGCTTCGTCCAGAAGGTCTGCCAGCCTTCATCTTCGAGTCGTTCTAGCTGGCGCTTGAGGTCGGCGGCTGCTGTTTCATCCTTCATCGACCAACTCCAACGGCACTGTCGAGGGGTCTAGCACGACATCCACGACAGCAAGACGAAACCATGCCACTTCTTTGTCACCAGCCCAAAAGGTGATCCCGCGTTCCGTCACGGACCAATAATCCGCGGCCACCTTCATCTCTGAACCGTTCACGTACACTCGCCACGTAGTCACACTGATACCCATCCTTTGTTCGCCTGCGACCGCTGCTGAGTCGCGGCACGCGCTGACGTGGGCATACTGCCGTTCAGGAACATGCGAATCCCCAGCATTGACACGGTGTCTACCTGGTCATCGTGTTCGCCATTCGGGAAAGCAGCAGCCTCTTCTATCAGGTCATCTACCCACGACGCGCCAAGCGGTAGATACCAGCGCGCAGCTTCAATGCTTGGCGCTACTGAGTCGATACGCGCCTCTTTGCTGTGCCCGCCAGGCGCAAACGGAATCACTGGGATGCCCTCAGCGCGCAGCATCTGCATGATCGTTCGCGCCCACGGCACATCCTCGACCAGCACCGGCCAACGGTTCTCGAGATAAGCATTCTTCGCCCGCTGCAAGAGCTCGGGCGCCTCCCAGTAGCCTTTCTGGATGTTCGTGCTGTAGATGTTCGCCCCCGCTTTGCCCGCCGAGTGAATGACGCAAGGGTCTCCACTCTTCTTAGTAGCGTCGTAGCCAGCGGTGTCGATAGCGTTGAATCCGCTGACAAAGTTCACAGTGCCCAGCGTGTAACGCTGCCACCAGTGGCGCTTGATCTTGCCGCCCTCTTCCTCGGTCGGTCGCTGCTGGTACATCGCGTTGAACCAGTAGGCGGTTGTACCGCCCTTGCGCTGGCCGGACTCGGGGTCAATCGCGCCGTAGCGAATCTCGTTCAGGTACTCAGTGCTGTACTTCGCCGGCCAAAGCGCCTCGCCGATGCTGCGATTGAGCGGGTCATTGGCTTCAGCGAGGGCGGGCAGTGACAACACCGTCCATGCATGGCCCTCAGTCCTGAGCAAGAAGCCTGCAAGATCGTTCTGGTGCCAACGGGTAATGATCAGCACAATGACGCCGTTCTGTGCTACACGAGTCTTAACGACCGTCTGATACCAGTCGATGTTCCGCTGCTGGATGACAGCCGAACGCGCCTCTTCCTGGTCCTTCACAACGTCGTCCATGAGGAAGAGACCTGCACCGCGGCCAGTCGTCGCGCCGCCGATACCGACAGCTGTCATGCCGCCCTTATGGTTCTCAATCTCCCACCGCCCAGCAGCCTTGCTGTCCTTCTTGACCGAGATGCCCCATATCTCCTGGCCGTACTCAGTGATGACACCGCGCACTTGCCTGCCCCAGTGCTCAGCCCAGTCAGCGCCATAACTCGCGAGGATGACCGGCTCATCGGGGAATGTGCCAATCCAGTGGGACGCAAACCCCTTGCTGGTCGTGGTCGACTTGCCGTGCTGCGGCGGCATAAACACCATCAGGCGCCGAATCTCGCGTCGCTCACACTTCATCAGGTAGTCGTTCAGCAGCTCGATGTGGTCGGCCCGCAAGTACGACGGGTCGATAACCTCCATCAGGTCAGCGGGGGATGTTCGTGCCTGCTCAATCTCCTGCGGGGAGAGCAGCATTGCCGCCTGGTGCGTCGTCTCGTTTAGCAGCGAGAAGTCGAATGAGTTTGTCGGAGGTAACGCCAAAGAAGATGGCAAGGGTGTGGGCGTCTTGCTTGTCGAGCCAGCTATCGTCCTGAGCTTTTCGGAGGATAGAGCGAAGGGCGCCGAAGGACTCACCAACCAACTCCCATGCCATCTTGTCGAGGTCGTACACCGGCGTTTGTTTTGGTGCCCGTTGGTGACCCTTGACCCACTTCTGCAGCGTCGTTCGCGGCACTCCATGCAGACGTGACAACTCGGCCTCGTTCGCGCCGGCTATCCACTCGGCGATGACCGCTGCCCTGAGTTCGTCGCTGTAGGTCTGCATACAAGGGCCGATCCCCAAATAGAAAGCCCGACCTGCTGTAGGCCGGGCTCATCCTGAATACTCCCCGAGTGCTATTCGATTGCTGTTATGTTAGCGCAATCGCATAAGCCTATCAACGTTAGTGAAAGCCGCCGGTGATGTCCTCGATTCCATCGGCGCCATGCTTCACGATCTTCTTGCCGTCCGTGACAATCAGCGCACCCCGATGAATCACTGCGAAACGAACTTCGGTGTACCCCTTCGTGACGCCGCATTCACAGCCGATCACGACTGGGCCATCACCGTCTTGCCAGATGTTCTTCCACTCGTGCTGATGCTCACTCACGCTGCTGCCTCCTTCTTCCTGCGCCACAGCCATTTGCCGCAGCGGTCTAGCTTGTGC
>ERZ869929.376-NODE-376-length-29062-cov-4.877478_pt1 | contig 29062 bp, 42 predicted proteins | sample MGYA00579312_ERZ869929 | MGnify/ENA primary metagenome ERZ869929 (study PRJEB32216, sample SAMN09231818) | wastewater metagenome | place: USA: Maryland | collected 2016-08-09 | study: EMG produced TPA metagenomics assembly of the PRJNA472060 data set (Reclaimed... | reverse complement strand
AGTTCCCAAGAACCAATACATCCGTCAATAAAGTGTACGTCACCGCTTCCTACGACACCTTTATCAAAGATGCCTCCTGCGTCTTTTAGCCATTTTCTGTTAGCTGCCCAAGCAAAACCGGGTTGGGAGAAAGGCAAATCTTGCCTGAGTCTCCTAGATAACCAGTTTTCGTGTTTAAGATTCTGAGCGATAATTCCGGGTACAATCCAGTACCCCTTGTTGCCGGGCTTAATCAATAGCTGGCCTTTAGGCATATACCATGCCCTTGCGTACAACTGAATCAACTGATTTTTCTCGTTTTCAAGCTTGTTGATTGCCATATCAACCCAATCATTTTCTCTGAAAAGAATATCACCGTCAAGCCAAGCAATGTATTCACAAGATGAAGGTAAAACATCAAGAGCGTAGTTAATCATTCTTTCTTTCTGCCACATTACAGACCCCGAACGCAATCTTACCACGTTATGACTCTCAGGAATCTGGTAAGGTGCGTCACCAAATGCTAACTCTACAGTCAACAAATTGATGTTCTGCTTTTTCAATGCGTTAGCAAAGATAAAGTAGTTGTTGTACAGGGACTTAAATCCGGCGTAATTGAAGTATGTGCAGACCGCCCACAACTTATTCATAGTTCCGTCTCGGTTGGTTGGTGAGTAATGTTCTCCTACAGTGATTTACACCGAAACGAACACATGAAAAAAGCCGAGTCGAGAACTCGGCTAGATTTCATAAACGTCTATAATCTTAGCATCGGGATGTTGACTCTTGATATATTTTCGTGCTTCACTTGAGTTCTTTGCGGAGATGGATGTAGTTATAGTTTTTCCATCTTTTTCGTATTTGATTTCAAACGTCTTGGTAGATGATGCTTTAATATGTCGAAGACCTAAAGCCCACTCCACTTCATCTCTTGTATAACCCGCTAAGATTGCCACATCAGAGAACTCTTTGTCTGTGAACTCATCATCACGATAAACGTCTGAGGCATCATGAACGTCGATTTGAACTTCTGCATCAGTCTGGAAACTTTCGCCTCCATTATACTGCTCGGCTAGACCTTGCTTGATGGCTTTCTTCTTAGCTCCCGGCCCTGTATAACAGTGACCTGAGTTGCCGTACTTCCATCCACTCTTGCCGCCTGAGCTACATTTCTTTAATGGCATTTTGCAATTCCTTGGTATTCTTTCTTGAGGCTTCTTGTGAAAGTTCCGTTAAGAAGGTCTTCGATACCTGCTTTCCTGAACTCTTCCCTAATAGAAGTTGCTGTTACGAAGATTGTTTGATTTCCATTTGGTACGGTCGATGATAGAATACCTATACATTCACCTTTACCATTGAAAATACCAGAACCGCTGTTGCCACCGATTGCTTGAGTGTTAATTCCCATACCTGTGTATTTCTTTCCAAAGATTGGATTTGTTGGAACAGAAAGGTGTGAGATTTTACCGCTGTATAGGAATGGAACACACTGAAAGCCGGGCATTCCAAAGTAATTGACCTCATCACCAATATGCAATCTTTCTTTGCTAAAGTTTGTGCAGAAAGATATTGGGTGGTCAGGCTTCATCGGGATACCCGGTTCCAGTTGTACTAACGCTATATCGAGATTCTTGAAGTCGCATACTACTGGAGCATAAGCTTCGATAACCATGCCATCGCAGAACTTCTTCTTGATAATACGGAATGGATATGGCTTACCTTCCATAGACATCCCAAGGTGGGCATTTGTGATGAAATATGGATTGTCATTATTGTTGATGAACATTCCGCTTCCAAAGTCTGGTTCCATATTAAAGAACTTTGACGGTATCTCTAATATACCTGAGCATTCAAGCTGAGTATGCAGGGCTGGCTTGATTGGTTGTGGTGTTCCACTAACAAGGAAGCAAAAGAATGTGATGAATCCGACTAGAAACACAGACTGGAGCCATTTCTTCATAGTAATTCCCTCGACTACTATAAGAAACTACACCAATTATCCTAATGGTTTGTGGGTAGCTTCCATCCTATTGCGTACATTTACTTCGGCTGCTTCTTCTATACCGTCGCCATCACTAACAATGTATGTAGAAGATAGTTCACCTACCTGAACTCTAGCTTCTCCTTCGTCATCTACCAAGAATGCTAGAACTGGCTTGTCGCCACGTTCCTTATGGTAGAGACTAACAACTCCGAAGGCATCTTCTGAGTGAAGTGCTACTAAGCTGTTCTTTCCCGCTACAGAAACAAAGGCTGAATCTACTCCAGCACCTATTGTCACGGAATTTCCCCCATTGTTTAATGAGAGACTTACTGAATCATCAGAGAAACTAAAGAGCTTCTCTAATCTATCTACTCTTTCTTCAAGAGTCAGTTTTGAACTCATAAGAATTCTCCTTCTTTGAAAGACATTATTATCTTTCTCTTGCTAAGAGATATACAAGAGGACGGCCAAAAGTCAACGATTTTTGCCACAAAACGAAAAAGATTTTGATTTTTACTGGTTTTGAAGTGTATCATGGAGTAAAGGTAATGTTTATTCCTTGGAGGAAACTATGGGAAAGCTTTCAGACCAAAACAAGATTGATGTAGTCAATAGATACTTAGCCGGTAAAGAAACGGCAAAGCAATTAGGGAAAGACTTTGGAGTATCAACAGTCGCCATCTGCAATCTTCTAAAAAGAAGAGGGATACAGCCCAAAAGACTTAATTGTTTTCATCCAAAGTATTCTCTAAACGAGGACTATTTCGACGATATAAACACTGAGGAAAAAGCATACTTACTAGGACTGCTTTTCGCTGATGGATGTAATTATCCTAAGTACAATAGAGTCACTATAGGATTACAAGAAGGAGATGTCTCTATTCTTCATAGATTTGCTAAAGAAATAGAGTCAGATAGGCCACTATGGTATCGAAAACCAAATGGAAATACTAAAGGACAATACAAGTTTGAAATGTATAGCAAAAAACTTTGCAAAAGCTTAGCCTCAAAAGGATGTGTCCCAAAAAAGAGTCTTATCTTAGAATTTCCAACAAGTAAACAAGTTCCAAGGCATTTGTTGCGTCATTTTGTTCGAGGATATTTTGATGGCGATGGATGTTTGTATACCTATGGCAAATCTAGGATTAAGTGTAATGTTGTGTCAACTAAGATGTTTTGTAAAGCTCTAAAGGGTGTAGTTAAAAGTGAACTGGGTATTGATTCCAAAGTCTACAAAAAGCACACAAACGGTGTCACTGCTCAGTTTTTCATTTACAAAAAACAAGACTGCATTTCTTTTTTGGATTGGATGTACAAAGACTGTACGATAGCCCTAGACAGGAAATACGAAAAATATAGGAGTATCTAATGCGTTTCAACCCCTGTAATCCGTGCTGTACCTCTTTACCAGCGTGGATGGTCAGACATACAGAAATCTCAAACGGAATGCACGTTGTTCAGGTGAACTTTTCAGTCACGGTTAGAGCTACCGATGATGTTGACAGCCAAGGCTTCCCAATCACTAAGAACTCATCCTATAACAGCTTCCTATTCTATGAATCTTCCTACGAAGATGATGATGGGAACGAGTTTTGGGTGTTTAAGAACTGTCCGAACGTCGAAGGTCAAGTCTATGCAAGGATGGTTGTGGGGCTTGTGGATAAGATAGCCAACGGAAGATGCGAAGAGCAAATCTGGATAAAGCCTGTCTACGTCAAGGAGTTTGTCTATCGTGACCCTGACTCAACTATCGAAAACGACGATTATAGCACATTCACGTTCAAGTTTGAAACTGGAAGCTTTATCAACACATGCTGTCACCTTATTGGTATTAAGGGAGAAAACTACCTAGAACTAAATGGTAATCTAACTCTTGATGATGAGTGGGAGATAAAGGGCTACAATAAAGAAACTGCAAAGTCCATTCCTAACGCTTGGTTTACTATGGCTTTAGCTGCTAAGGCTGGAACAGTAGATTATCAGTTGGTTCAATGCGACGATTTGTCTATTCCTTATTTTAGGTACGCCAATTCTCCAATAGGAACATATACGTTTGGTGATGCAACTCCGGGCCATTACTGGATGGTTGGATATACTCCTCCTGCTGTCGGGCCAGATATTCCATTCACCAATTACTCCTATGATGAACCAGACCCTAATGGCATGTATATGAACAGATGGTCATTAAGCTCTTTTGGTGTTGCTGGAAAATCTACACCCGGAAGCGGAAGTGCTGGCCCAACATTATGTGACCCAAGAGTGTCTCAACTAATCTTTGCTACCTCTTCAATGCAAACTAATCCGGTCTATCTTGATTCAGCTTGTGGCTATGCTATTTACTACAATGGTCAAATCTATTACAATTACTGGCCTTGGCAGTATTATTGGGGTGGATACTACAATTATCTTCAAGCCGAAGAAATAGCCGGTTTGGGTGGTGGTAATCTTGTGAACTTTGGATGGGGGCCTTGGAACTATGGTTACTGGTGGAATTACTGTGACTTAGGTAATCCGGGCATATACTATCCTTGGGGTTATGGTTGGTGGTGGGGAGGCCCATATTGGGCTGGCGGTCTAGGTCTAGGTGGAATATGGGGTTGGTGGGGAGGTTATCCTTGCGGCTTCGTAGGAAGCTGGTGGTGGTGGGGATACGGCTACTCTGGCTGGTGGGGATACTTCGACTGGTGGTGGTGGGGTGCAAGCTATCCCGGTTACGGAATGCTTGGTGAGTGGGTCAATAATAGCACTCAAGGAAACTTTGATGATTGGTACTCAAGTCTAGCTCCTCAAGACTTTGAGCATACATGGTGTGTAGGCTATGGCGAATGCCAACAGCTTTACATAAATCCAGTAGGGCTAGAATGCTCTTTGTATGGAACCGCACCAGTGTCCATCAGTATGAAAGTTAAGTACGGTGGCGTTAAAGGAAATGTGAAGCTATCTGGTAATTGGGAAAACTTTGTTTACTCTTATACTTATGGTAACGCTAACCAAACAATACCATTCTATACTGGCTTTAACCAAGCATCATTCAAAGATTGTGGTGGCGTTATGAGAGCTACCGGAACATTGACAGCTACCGGAGATATTACAGGCTCCGTAGATGTAACATTCAGTACGACATCTTGTTGTAATGATATTGCCATCTTCTATGGCCCCGGTAATCCTAAGCTAACATTCTTTGGGACTGGTACATTCAAAGACCCAAATAATGGAAATGAGTATGCGGTGCAGCTTAATGGCGAGTATACTATTCCGGCATCCTCTTACACAGGATTCGGCGGTAACTTACTCAACGGAAGCCTTGGTGAGATTCAAAGCGGAAAGGTTAAGATAACCCCACGCTTCAAGACAGGCTTTACTGAGATAGAGATAAATGCAACAGGCTTTGATTTCTCATCAATAGACCAGATGTTTTTTGCGTCCGACTTGACAGGAACTCTTCCTCTTGCTTACGCTCCAGTCATTTATAAGCATGACAATTGCAACAACAACATTGATTGTGTTCCAAAGAAGCCGCTGTTTGGACAGGCGAACTTACAGTCACACGATGTAACTTACACTTACATATTTAAGAAGACTAGCGATTTACCTTCTTGTTATCTCATTGACATTGTTGCTGACAAGCAGAAATACTGCTATGGTATTGCGTTTTACGAACCACCAGAAGGTCGTCATTGCCTTGATGAATTACGTCCAGATTTCGTAAGAGTTACAAATCCACCATTAAGCTCGTTTGAAGAGCTTCCTTGGGATGATGACGCATGTAGCGGAGAAGTTGATATGGTTCAAGAAGTGGCGTTAATTTCTGATGAATGTATACCGGAGGAAGAAAATGTGCCCACACCTCACGGTAATTAGTAAGCATGTTGCAGAGTGTGCAGTGTTGAAGGAATTAGGTCTACCTAAGATTCCCGGCCCTTCACGCTCTGGACATCCTTGTGATACTTGTCAAGCCCAATGGAAGGACGGCAAGCCACCAACTACAGAAGAAATTACTATGCCGATGGCAAAGATACTTAGCTATGGCAAGAAGATGCCTCTACCCACTATTGTTGAGCAGGTACAGACTCTCGGAGCGGAAGGTATGCAGTGGGCGACCGCTGGCTTTCCAACGACTACGGAAGAGGAGTATCAGGCTAGACTTGAGATTTGTAAGACTTGTCCACAGTACGATGCTGAGCAAAAAAGATGTAGTGCTTGTGGATGTTTTGTTGAGAAGGCGGCAAGGATGGCAACTAAGGACTGCCCGGATAAAAAGTGGCCCGAATTGGAGCGAATGAAAAGAAAAATGGCACAAGGGGGCTGTTCCTCGTGCCAAAAGTCTTAGAATGATTTGATGAATCGTTTGACAGAATCTCCGGGGATTTCCTTGACGTAACCCTTTTTCACCAAAAGGTTTAGGTAATCCATGTTGATTGGTACTGCCGTGTTGACGTACTCTTCACGGCGATACTGTGCATATCTGCAAAGTCTGTCGTGCAAAACATCGAACGTAACCAGTTCTTCCGGCTGTAGCATTGAGAACAAGAGGCTTTCGCCAGCCGTACCAAACGGTTCCTTAACGTGTTTGTTGGCTATCGTGTAGTGGTTTTTCATATCAAACATCCTTCATCTTCCATTTGTTTGTCTGGATTGTCCCATTCTTGACACATAGGACACACTTTGTCTTTGATTGAGTAGTCGAATTTCGGATTACCCGGATAGCTCGCCGTATGTTTGCAGCTATGCTTAATATCGACACGATTGCCAACATCACGCTTCTTGTGACCGCCTTCTTTGTGTTTGTCGTTATCATCATTGAAGTTAAGTGCTACTGGCTTACCCATGTGTTTCTCCGTACCAAGTTGGTTTGCTTCTTAGTTTCCAATTTGCTATGTGTGCTTTCGCACCAACATAGTAGTTCCTGTATGATTCTACACCGTCACTAACCTTAAAGTCATCTGGCATCGCTAGAGCAAATGGCGTAACATCAGATTTCTCAACTTGTAAGTTCTGAGTTTTCGCCCACTCGATTACGTCCTGACACTTGTGGCGTTTTCCATACCGATATGTGTACTCTTTACACAATTCGATACCTAAGTTACAAAGCCATTGAAAGTTGCCCGTCGATTCTCTAACCCATTTTGAACATGGGTGATTGAGATGGGTAATCTTGTATGGTGCATTGTCTACGGTTTTCGTGTGTAGTAGAGCGGTGCATAATAATTGTGCAGTTTCGAGAGGCATCTTAACAACGTGTTTGTCGAGATGCCACTCTGCTGCTTGTCTTGGGTCTAAGCTTAAAGCGAAGATGTTCATGAAGCCCTTTCTTTCGGCGAAGTGATAACCTCAATTGGTTCGTTATTAGGTTGATACCCTAGTGTCATTCGGCTTGCGTTCACAACTACTGTACCGTTCGGCATGGTAGTTTGTCCGTAAGCTTCGTGAATGTGACCACAAACAACAAGTCGTGGGTTTACTTCCTTGATTCGTCTTGTTAGTTCTTTCGAGCCAACATGTTCGGGGTCAGGCCACTTTGTATCATCGTCAGATGATTTCCAGTGGCGAGCGGCACCATCACGATACATGAATGGTGGGCCATGTGAAATTATAACATCAGTGTCGTTTGGACACAAGGCAAAAACGTCTTTGAGTTTCTCTTCTGGAAGCATGAAGGGCCAGCTACCATAAGGAAGACAGTACGGAGTGCCCCATATCTTCAAACCTTCGACTTCTACTATTGTGTTGTTCAGCAAGTGAAAGTTCTTGGGGAAGTCGCTCATATTCAGTAGGTAGGGATGTTCGCCAACATAATCGTGGTTTCCCCATACGGCTACTATGTGCTTGTACTTTTTGGCTTGTTCACGACACCACTTGGTAAGCTTGAAGTTCACCCAATTTTCTTGAACGAACTCATTACCCGATACACAAATGTCACCACCTATGATGAGAATGTCCCCACCTTTTAGGTTAAGCGGCAAGTGACCATGATAGTCGCTACAGCATGTGATTCTTAGCATTCTAGTTCCTTTCTGGAAATTTTCTACCAGCACCAGAGAAGTAATCCATCCATCCTTGAAGTCTTATGACCTCTCTGGCGAGTCTTATTTCTAATGGTTCAACTGGCATATAAACAGCCGGTCTAACGATATGTGGGTCTTCCCAATCAGCTATTAGCTCTTTAGCTTCTTCAACGATTGTCTTTTCCATGAGTTCTCCTTACTTCTTTAGTGAAGCTTCATATAGCTTCTCGCCCTTAGCTATAAGTACCTTGGCACCCTTGCTGTATAGCATCACATTACCAGATAGTGCTTTATCTTCTACGAGTTTTACACTTGTAGAGTTCGTAGCTTTGTGGAACAGTTCGAGGTCATTCTCTTCGTTTAGAAGCACAGTTACCCCGTTATCCAGAACAGTATAGTTTACATCAACAGGAGCCGGTTTGTCAATAGACGAAATCACATATCCTGAAAAATCCGGGTTAAACTTGATGATGTGGCGATAGAACTTGTTGGTACTCGGCATTCTTGACGAAATAACCGCTACACCATTATTGAACTCGCCATCTATGACGACATGCTTATCGAGTTCCGATACCTTAAACTGGAAGCACTTCTTACTTTCTGGAAATACAGAGATGAAGTTTGTGCCAAACCAATTCTGAATAGTTAGTCCATTAAACATCTTGGTAGAGTTTTCAGATGTATGACCAACGATATGTGGAGATGGAATTACATTCAACCCAATTGAGTTAAATAGTATCTCTACAATCCTGTCTCCGCACTGAGCGTATACTCTATTATCATAAGACATGATTTGTGAAGCGTTCATGTTGAATGCCGGGAAATCCATCTTCTTCTTAGCAAACACATCATAGAACTCTATTGTGTTATCACAAGAAACGCCGATGAGCTTACCGTTATGGTGAACAATTGACATTTGCTTTGGTAAAGCGTAGGAGTCAGTCCCAAACCACAACTTCTTATTCTTCACGCCGGTAGTGATTATTTCTCTACCATCTATGATACTGTAGTCCGTGACAACATCATCAAACGTCTTGTAGACCTTTAGCTCTAAACTGTCGCTGGATAGAGTTGGGGTGACAACCACAATGACATGCCCGGAGAAGTCAGCCGGTGGTGGTACTCTTTTACCTTGCTCAAATATGGCTTTGTACCATTCCATATATGACTGAGGAATAACCGTAAATGGCTGAACTGCACCCTTTGGATACTTAGCATCCTTGGCGAGAATGGATGCGTTTGCAAGCATCCTGTTGTTCATTCTTTCATCGACTGAGCCATCCGTGAACTTGGGATGTGACCCACCACGAAATGGATGTATACCAATCAACATCTCAAATGATATGATGCCAAAGGAAAACCAATCAGATAGCTCGTTGAATCCCTTAGTATGCCTATCACGAATAGAATCCATGATGGCTGTCGCAGGGTAGGACTTTGTTTGGTAGCTATTAGTATCAATAAAGTAGACCTTATCGAACTTCTTACTCACAAGGAAATTGAACTCGTTCATGTCAACGACTAGGATTCGATTACTATGAATAAAATCAATTGATTTCTTCATGAAATCTATCATATCGAGGACGCTTTGGGAATCTAGCCCCTCACGCTGCTTGAATGAGTTTGTGAACGTCTGAGCCAAAGGCCAACACTTATTCTGAGGAATGAAGGTCATGGTGTAACCAACCTTCTTATTCTTCGAGTCTAGTAGAATATCTTGCGGCACAATGATGTGCTTTTCTTTAGCAAGAGGAAGAAGTTCGGCAATCTTCCCTTCCGGCATCATCTTGCCCGGATGGCATACCTTGTAGGCAGTACCACCTTGGGTGTAGATTGTTCCTTCGCCTCCATCTGCGACGTAATCTTTGTCGGAAATGGAGACGTTAGTACCGGCGTGTTGGAGTTTGTAGTTAGGCATTTAGAACCTTTTCTATTACCATGTCGGGGATTGAGTAGTTGTTAGTTTCGTAGGCTAGATTGTCTTTCCAGCGATGTACGTTTGGATGGTTGACTTCTTGATTCCAAGTTCTGTCCGGTAGAATTATATGTCCATGAGGATGCTTAGCAGTCCATGAACGGACATTCTTACCATAATCTTCAAAGAAGATGTCGCCATAAACCATTCCCTTGTCGTGACTTACGGTAATGACCTTCTTGATGTTTGGGTCAATGTGCTTATGAAGCCAGTCAATTTTCTCTCCCCAAGCCAGCGATGACATAGGAGGAGCCTTAGTGAGAATGTATGTATCGAAATGCTGAGTCAGCTTCCAATACAGTTGAATACCAGCCGGGATAGGATTCAAGTTCAACCAAAATCCCTTACGCTCCATAATCAGATTGACTCGTGCTTCAAAGTGTGGGTACTTATCCTGCATAAGATGAACATTGTCATAGTCATATAGACCAGCCTCACTAGGAGACTCAAGCTCTTTCAGCATCTTCACGGCAGGAGTATTCCAGTCCGCTATGCACCCATCCATATCTACCAGTGCTATCTTTCTTTTGCTCACGTTTTATTGTCTCCCTTAGTTCAGCTTCAAATGGCCTATTACACAACAACACAACTCCACATTGATTCGGATTTATGAAGAAAGCCTTTGGCTTCAATCGTTCGTATCCTATTCCCAAAACTCTACAGGACTTTTCATCCTTCGGTTCGTACTCGAAGAACCTGCTCTTTGGGAATATCCATTCCGTTTCAGTAGAGATGTTGTCGTCTATAATGACAGGAATACCACCCATGTTTATTCCTTCTTACAGTTGTTTACGATTTGAGTAGTTGATTGAGGTATCACCACATCAGGGATGATTACTACTTTGGCGAGTTCACGACCTATAACCTCTTCCGGTTTGAACGCATCATTCTTGAAAATGGTGTGAACCCCTAACTCTTTGACGGCCTTTAAGAAGTCGTCAGTCGAATCCATAATGAAGACCGCATCGACGCATCGCATAGCGTTAATCATATTGGCTCGTTGGCCTTCCGGTATGATGGGGCGATTCTCGCCTTTCGTTTTCTTCACTAGAAAGTCAGAGTCGATACCCACGATTAGAAAGTCACATTGTCTACGACACTTCTCAAGGTAGATGAAGTGTAAGTAGTGAAGTAAATCATAAGTGCCCGATGTAAGCCCGATGTTTTTGTAACCTTCTAGGGCTTTGTTCATCATACCGATTTCTTTTTGGTCGAGATTGAAAATCATAAAGCCTCGTTTTCTCTTTGTTGTTTGTGCCACTTCTCGAACTTGGCCCAAGCCTTTTTGTAATGCTTCTCACGAATTATTTCAAACTCTTGACCGCCATAGCCTACGCAGTCAATCTTAACGTCGTTTCCGAAGACTCTTTTCATTTCCTTCTTCATGTCGTTCCAGAAGGCTTCGTAGTCTACTTCTCTTGATGAGACGTATGGGGAACAGTCATCAAAAGTATCATCATCAAACTCTGGTTCGATAACAAAGATAGCATAGTGACGGTTGCACTCATCGAGAATCTCTTGTGGTTGCCCATCGAGTTGTGCGGGGTCATATTCGTTTTCGGTATAGGCGTTAATATACACGCCATTGAAGCCATCTTCGCTAATACGCTTGACGAAGTTCTCAGAGATTTTGGACAGATTTCTCATTTGACAATTACTCCCATTGATAGGTCGTCGTAGTGCGACCATCCTAGTTTGGCGAACTCTTTCTCGGCCATCTGAACTCGACGTTGCAAGAAGCCGGGAGTGAAGTTCTTGTAATTAAACAGTATCGGAACGATTTTGTCAAGAGCAACTGGATTTTTGTTGGAGTCTTGAAAGGACGAAAGCCCGTCAGAGGCGATACCGATGTAGTCTTGGTCTACACCCCATATCTCTATGAATTGCTTTTGTCCACTACATGGTTGCTCTTTTTTATCAACTAGCTTAAAGTCTTTACCGAAAGTCCAGATAGTTTCGATAGCAGCATTATCAGAGAACTGTGATTGCCACTGTTCATCCATACCAAAATGTTGATATGCGATGTAATATGGGGCGTTGCCCTTGTAGTGATATTCGTGAACTTCTAAAGTCTCACCAACCTTACGAAAGAGAAAGCCATCTCCTATGCGTAGGAAAGTAAACGCTTGAGAGTTAATATCCATCAATCGTAAGTATGTTGAAGACATGTCCGGCTGCTCCAAGCTTAGATGCTTAGTTACAGCCGTAAACGCTTCTGTTGAAAATACGTCATCCATGTGTGCCAGAACTCTAGCACCCACATCAACATGTCTACCAGTAGAGCAACCGTCGCAGATAACGACTTTGGAGGGGGTTGCTATGGCGTAATCTTGACAAACCTTATGACTCGCTCCAATCTTGAAGACAGCATCGGTTATCATATACTTTCCTTTCTTAGTTCAGCGTACAATCTTTGAGCGGCTTTAGCACCATTCAGTGCGTTGTGTGGTTTTGTTTCGGGGTCTAATCCAAGTGCTTCTAAGCTTTTGTCGAGCGATTGACTCTTATGCAAGAAGAATTGGGCTATCGTATGGGTATCGAAGAATCTGTGACCGAAGGGCCAGTCTTTACCGAAGCTTAGCTTTCCATCGAAGGCTTTGCGTAAGAAGATGGCATCAAACGATGCGATGTTCTCACCAGCTAGAGTAATTGGTTCGCCGTAGACCTTTTCAATATCCTTCACCCATCGAACGAAGTCATGATAGACTTGTCCTCTTGTTGGCTTTTCCTTGTCCCAAAGTTGGTCAGCGGTAAATCCATTGATTGCTAAGGCTTCCTGCGAACAGGAATCGCCGGGTTCTAGGCGACACTCCAGATAGAATTGGTTTTTGCCATCCTCTGTGACTGCACCCAATGATACCATATTGTCACGCACTCTGTCAAGACCAGTAGTTTCAATGTCAATAAATATCAGCATCCGGGTTTCCTCCATTCAAAGTATCCTCTTAGGTTCAAGAAGATAAAGACAAAGTTCATGAACATTTGTGGCCAAGATTCTATGATGACTGCAAGAGCGGTCGCAAAGCAACAAGCAACAGAACCAACGAGCCATCCTGACCTTATCTTAGAGCCAACCATCCACACGTTGACGAATAGAAGAATTGCTACAATCCAATCTATTCCATAGTATTTGAACATCTTACCTCGGCTTATGGTTTATCTTACATGTTTCACATACCCAACCCCAATCGGAATATCCTGTAAGTCCGCAATCGGAAGCAATACATACATGATGCCAACCTTCCGGGGCACCGAAGGGCTTACCTCCGATTTTCTTTTGTTTCACAGTTTTGCTACATTTAGCACAAGAGGCTACATAAGTAGCCTCAAGTTGCCATAGTTCATCACTCATAGCGAATCTCCAAAAAGTGTGATGGGGCTTGAGTACCCACTATTTAGCACATACGGTGTTCGGGAATGTCTCCCCTACTTACCATGACCATTTCGCTAGTTACACCCTATTTCTAGCATCCTAGAATTGTCGTGTTTACTCTTAGTCATTTCGAGATGTGTCCATCCACATCGCACACTATCTTTTTTGAAACTAACATGGTAGGGTTCGATACCTACTGCTTGAAATGCGTGGTTTATTGGTTATCATGACGACCACCACTACGGTAGTAACCACACCAACAAGTAGTTATAGTTTTCCTATGTGTCCATCCACATCGCATGTTAGTGCTTTTTTAGAACGTAATCGACTGACTTGGCCCACCAGTACCTAGTGCTTGACTTTGGCTGGTGATGCTCTTTGAGACGAATTGAGCAAGCTTAGCTAGGCTCTTAGCGTTTGCGTTACCAATATCGACGTATTGGGTGAATCCAACTCCGTCTTTAAGGCTTTGTAAGTAAGAGGATAGGGATGGACTTGTGTTGCATCCGACTAGAATGCTTACAAAGCTTTCCATGCTCTCATCGCTAGTAGCTAGACCAACTTCCTTAGTTACGTTTGTCATCGTGAAAGTTGAACCAACATCTTCGCCGTCAGTAATAAGCACAAGAATACCGTTCACAAGGTAATCCTGACTTGTTAGCTGCTTAGCATAAGCACGTTTTGCTTCGACACAGTTTTGGGCAGTATCAAAGAGTGCTGTAGTTCCACCATTCTTGATGAGGTTGTCGTAATCTGACTCGTTGCATTCAGCCAAAGGCTTGTAGCCATGAAGCTCTGTCAAACGACCATCAAATAAGACGGTTCGTAGGAGTAAGTTGTCGGCTCTTGGGCTGTACTTACAAGACTTGACTACTTCTTTAGTAGCCTTCTCAAGTTCGTTCGCAAAACCACTTACTGAGCTACTCTTGTCTACGACTAGCGTAACCAAAGTATACTCTGTAGCCCCTAGAGCATCCGGCCTTACAGCAGAATACCCGTAGTTACTGGTAGGTAGTTTGAAGTTCTCAACGTCTGCAATCTTAGGCATTTTCATGCTCCTTTCTATGTGTATTCTTCAAAGTCGATTCCTTTTGAGCGTAAGTATTCTAGGAAATTCCACATGGCTGTTTCGCAACCAGTAGGTATTCCACCGTGTCCAAACGCAGGAACCTTTTTCACATCGGGATAAACAAGGCCATGTTCAGTTTTAGACATGACCTTTTCTTCTTTCATTGTTGGTTGACACTTCTTGCGAAGGTCGTGTTGACGTAAGGTGATTGCCCTAAAGAGGTTTTGAGCCTCTTTGTCGTCGATGAGCAATCTTCCTACTGGATGTTCGTGCATAATTACCTCAAAATGTCAACTGTGGTATCTTCCTTCATACCACGACCCTTCATTTCCTTGATGAAGTCTGCTTCCATTCCGGCGAAGATAGCATCTACGTCTGGAATTGGGTGAGCAACTCTTGAGGAGGCATCCTTCAAGTAAACTAGCTTCTTAACGAGCGAGTCGTCTGAGAAGTAGTTACAAGCATCACGAACCGTGTTAGCTACACAGTGAGAGCTTGCTTCTCCAGCAATCAGAACAAGGTCTGCCTGATTAACTGTGTTGAGGAAGTTCACATTGATTTGTGTAGTTGGGTCGTTGGGGTCGGGTACGTCAGCCTGAATAGCTGAGTAGTGTTCGGTGAGGATGTTGGAACCTTTGGTAACATAGTCAATGTATCCAAAGTTGCTATCGCACCAGCGTCCCAAAGCATCGCTTAGGCAAGGGAAGACTGTCTGACCAACTGTACCGATTAGACAGTGTGGGGGCCAGATACATAGAGGATAGCGACCATTCTTTTCGAGTGTGCGGACGTAGTTAAGTCCCCACTTGAATAGGCTAGGTTGTGCTGGAGTCCAAACTCCGTTGTCCACATCCTTAGCTGTAATCATCGTGAATGGTGGTGGATTCTTGCCGTTTCTGTCTTTCCAGAAAACAGGGTGTGCGATATGCACTGGTTGGTGTGAATCGAGCGTAACGTGAATGTCGTTCAGCTTACCGCCAAGTCTGTCAATCATGTTGGCTAGTCGCTGCATGTCGCCCTCAGCACCCTTCACATAGAGTTTGCCGGTGGTTGGACAACAGAAATCAATCTGCGGGTCAATAATCACAAGATGTACGTTCTTCATAGGGTTCCTTTCTTAGATTTCTATGGTTTGAATAGGGTCAAGCTTGAACAGGGTTGATTTTCCTTTGATGCCAAACTCTTTAGCAAGCATCATGAAGGCTTGATATTGTCTCTGAGCTTCCACTTCTGATATGTCTACTAAAGACTTATCGGAATATAGATGGTCATGAATCAAGTTTCCGTCTGCATCGTATTTACCGAAGACGTAAGTTGCATTCATTATGCCACCTGCTTTACAAGGATTGCCTTGTCAATCTTCTTATTGAAAGCCAAACCCATTAGCTCAACGATTTGCTTGACCTTTCCGTTTTCGCCAAACTGTTCGTTGAACTGAGTAATAAGGTCTTGTTCATCCTTAAACTTACTCATGTTCATTTCAGTAGTTACCAAGCTACCTTCGATGTTGGTAACTGTGAAGTATTTCGGCTCGTTCATTCTGGACTCCTTATATCAAAGTATTTCGGTAGACAATTCAAACCAAATCTTTCCTTTGCTAAATACTTAAAAGCTTGAAGGAACTGGTTCTTAACTTCATCTGGTGGAAGGAGTTGCATCTTTTCCCACAGAGTTTTATCATAGGATAACAGCGTCTCGTCGATTCCATACTTCTCGTAAGGTACTTGCTCCCAAGGAAGCTTAGCTCTTGCGAAGAGTTCTCTCTCCATCAACACTGAAATCCAATCCCACTTCTTTATAACAAACTTTGCGTCTGTCGTCAAGGGGAATTGTAAATCAAATCTGGAAAAAATCGCTTTCTCAACTGGCTCTTCAATAAGGGCGTTGTAGTCAAAGCCTAATCTTTTCATCATCATTTTGAGCGGGGTATAAACGTCTGGTAGGTATGCCTCTGCACAATCATGAAGTAGTCCCTCCAAAGCAAACTCAGGAGGCAATAGCCTACTTATGACGAGCGAGTGCTGCCCAACCGTAAACGTATTATCCAAGTGTCCACCGAATCTTGGCTTGTTAGATAGAGCATGTGCAATATCTACGATATCAATGTCTTCTGGTGGAGTAAATTGGAAGTGGAACCTTTTGCCTGAAAAGGTCTGCATCCACTCAAAGTTAGGGTCTATCAAAGGCACCTTGTTCTCTCCGAAAGTATGAACTTGAAAGGCTTTACGCTTTCCTCTTCGTCATACCTTTTGATGAATCTTATCGCACTTCTCGGAAGCTTATGATAGATTCTTTTTCCGTCAGTTTCTTCAATAAAGCTTGCTGAGTTCTCATCAACTATAACTTTGTCGCAATCACACGCATCCCCAATAGCGAGAGAAATAGGGCATGAATAGCAGTTATTCCTCTCACCATTGAGTATGTGTCTTTTTGTTACTTTGACAATCATGTAGTTTTACCGTTATGATGGTCGATTGGAGCAAAGGTCTTGTGCTTCTTCATAATCTCATGAACTTCGTCCAGAGAATATGGAGTGAACCTCTTGTGACTAAAGAGTTCGGTGTCTACGCCACAGTCAAAGCTGCGGGAAGTAGAGTCATCAGGTAGCGTACCATGCGAGTGTCCATATAGATGATACGCACCATGATGAGACTTGTCCCAAACCCTCATAGCGTAATGACATAGGGTGAATCGTTGTCCACCGATATGAGCCTCTAGGAAGTCTCCGCACCAACTCATAGCGTTTTGAACAGCTTTCTCATGACGAATTACGTCGTCGTGATTGCCCCAAATAGTGAGAATGTCTTGACAGGCGATTCTAGCCCTGTATTCAAGAAATCTACGAGTCTTTTCAGGCCCGAATAGCCAATCTCCAAGCATGTATAGGCTATCGCCCGGCATCACCACCTTATTTAGTTCATTGATGATGTGAGCATCCATCTCTTGCGTGTTAGCAAAAGGACGGTTGCTGTATTTGATGATGTTCGCATGACCTAAGTGTAGGTCGCTTGTGAACCAGATGTTTCCTGACATTTTTCTTTTTCCTTTCCTTTGTATGTGCTTGCTTCTTCCCATTCGTCATCGAATATAACAGAGCAGCAATGGCTTCTTTTGAGAAGACTAATCTGTTGTTCTAGAATAGCTATTCTTTCCTCTAGCTCCTTACTCATGCCAATACTCCGATAAACTCTGTCCTACATGATAATGATACGCCCTCAGTCCGTGTTTTGGCCAGCTAAAGTCGATGCGTGGCAAAGTTTTGAACGCTTTGGGTGTGATTCTCTCACTTACTTCTCTAGCATATCCGATACTAGGGGCGTTGTCAACTAGATATTTCTGAAAATCTCGAAGCATGTGCTTGATTTGGAAAGAGTATTTGGCTAAGTAGTTGGCACCTATCCAAGCTTCCGCTCTTAACCACTTGCTGTAGTCGGTACTTTCGCTGACATAATCAAGTGGAATATCGAATAAGTCTTTAATGTCCTTGGTGTGTCCAATAAACATGTGGTCACGAGGATGGAATGGAAATGCCCTATAGTTTCCAGCCACAAAGATTGGGCCTTGCATGTGTACAAACTCTTGACCTATGGCACGACTACTATGTTCGTGGTCATGAATGAAGTTGTTGATGTACTTGATTGTGCTGACTGGAAGTATCTGGTCGCTTCGTACTTTCCATACATACGGTGTTTCTACTTGGGAAAGTCCAGCGTTTGTGGACGTAATCTGGATGTTTCGATTACCTACGCCGCAGTTCTTTGGTGGGTCTGACAATATCTTGGTAATTTCTGGCATGTGTGGAGATAGCCAGTGCGACCTTACTATCGAAGCCTCATCCGTTCTTCCTGAATAGATGACCTTATCGAAGATTTCACTTCTGATGTAGTTCTGGATTACTTCCGTAGTCTCGGAGCGATAGGAGCCTTGGATTACTACCGTCGTCTTTCTTTCCACTTGCATATTCCTTGTCGTTTACTGATGGTACTCTTATTACTATCAGTGCTGAGTTCTCTAAGAACTCTACTTCCGATTGTTCGTTCGGATAGTAGATGAAGCCAATTCCCGGCCCCAATATCATCCTTCTCTTTCCATTCATCACTGCTACAGCACCTTCAACCACCAAGTTGTACTCGGTGCTTTTGGTGTGGTAGTGTCCATCGGACTTCTCACCCTTCTTGAATCTCTTATATGATACCTCGAACGCATCGGTTGTCAAGACTGTTTTCGGAAAATTACCGATAAACCATCCACCGTTGCTATCTTCTGTGTTAAAAAAGTGGTTCTGTACCATACACATTAGATGTACCCCAAAGATTTCATCATTCGTACTTGGTGTCTACCGCCATCAAAAGAGCAACTTCTGATTGTCTTAATTATCTCTCTGATGTCTTCCTTACTAAAATAGCACCTTGAACCAAGAGCTAGAATGTTGGCACAGTTATGCTCGATAGCAAGTCTTGTGTCTTCGACATAATTCCCCGGAGTGTGGATGACGCAGCAAACGGCTTCTTTATCTGATTTGTTCGCACAAATGTTTACGCCTTGTCCGCTTCTACAGCAAGCTATTCCAAAGAATTCTGGAAGGTGAAGAACGGCACCCTTGATGAACTCGGCGTAGTCGCAATCCTTTGTGTCGAAACAACCTACATCGCCATGACTTATTTTCATCTCTTCAAGAACGCTCTTGATTAGCTCTTTTTGTTCGTAGCCCGAATGGTCGGAGCATAGAATGAATGGTCTATCGTGTCTAGTGGTTGGATAAATGTGTTTTACAAAGAACTCGTATTCTTCGGGTGTTCCCATAACATACATCTTTTGAACGCCATACTTTTTGATTTTGCCACCGCTCTTAATTAGCTGGTTGTAGATAGGAGCTACATAATGCTCACCATTAGCAAGAGGAACTGACTGTGGGAAGTGTTCAATCAACCATTTACCGCTTCTAAATGTGCATAGACCTACGGTCGCATGTTCGCTGATGACTTTCTTCTCGGCTGTCTCAACAACCCACCCATCCTCTTCTCTTGCATAGCTGTAAAGAGGGCTATTACTCTTAAATGTGAGTATTGTTCCGTCATCAAAGTGGTGGTCTTGGGGTGTAAACTTGTCGAAGGCTACGTCTGGATTGAAAATAATCAATGGAGTATCGTTATTTATCCAAGGGCCAGCCACAAGCACTACATCAGATAGAGAACCTTTACCGTCTCGCTCTGCTATGAGCGTAATAGCTTCTGGCCATCTTTTGTTAATGAAAGCTCTTACTTCTGGTTGGTCACGCCTTGTGATGAAATACATCTGGCAGTTTGAGGTATCAATAGAGTCGATACCCCACTCCAAGATTGTCTTGTGACCAGCTTTTAGGATGGGTTTTGGGGTGGTGTAACCGCCATCAATCATCCTTTGTCCCTTACCATTCAGCGGTATCACCATATTGTACTTCATTTTGAGTCCTTAGCATACTTGCTACTTCTTTACAGGCTTCTAACTCATCAATTGTCCCGGTTTCATCGAACAATCTTCTTAGGATACATCCAGCAAAGTAGTCTCCAGCCCCAATGGTATCCACAAACTCTTCGTAGTATGGATTTTCCGTCCTGAGTGGCGGTTTGTTCCCGCACATAGTTATTACCCATTTTGGGTTGTGAAATATCCACAAAGCTTTGGAATTTTGGACTATTCTAGGTATATCCATTATCTCTCGCTCTGTAGCTACGAAGATGTAATTGGCATATTTAGCCCAAAACTCAAGAACTTCCATGTTTTGCTTCTCAAATGGGTCTATGAGGTCTACAGATATGAAGTTGGACGATGACAATTTAGGAAGACTTTGTAGTGCTGTTGGAAATACAGCTATAGAGTCACCATAACAGAAATGTATGTCTCTTTCTGGTAGTTCTATGTTTGGAACTTGTCCGAATGAATGGTCATTAGTTTTGACCATTTTTCCATTGTGTGGTTTGAACCAGCACTTTCTGTAGTCGGTAACAAGGTGGTCACAATCCGGGTAAGCCCTCATGAAATTGTGTATGCCTCCCTTCCGGCCAATTCTTCCACCTACAAAATCCCTGTAGTCCATATAGTCGGTTCCGACTACTAAAAGCTTACTGCTCATGAGGAAAATTCTCCCTAAGATGATGTTTGATTTGTTGATAGAAGGCGGCTACGCAATTTTCACCACCCTTAGCTGGAATTACACAAGCAACATCTTTTACTTCTTGTATAGCGTCTTCTGGACACCAAGAACCACCAGCATGAACAAGAAGTTCTATATCGTAATAGTCATCGCCAATATAGATGCACTTACTCAAGTCTACACCAAGTCTACGAAGCTCATTTAGTTTAGAAGCTGGCCCCGTTGTATGCGAATAAATCCATTCGACATTTCGCCTGATTGCTATTTCTTCGTTCCATTCGTCTGAGGAAATCATAATCACACGAAGTCCAGCCGCCTTCATTCGTTTGATAGCTGTCCAATCCTTATCACAAAACTCTTTATGGATAGTGTTACCGCACATATCATAAATCTTCTTACCATTTGTCATAACTCCATCTACGTCAAGTAGAATAGTGTTAATGTTCCAAAGCTCATCTTGTAAGTGTTTGAACTTAGAGACATTGTATCCGTAAATAGCAAAAACGTCTTCGATTGGTTCAAATACATAAGTTTCATGTACGATAGCTCTTTCTTTCCTATTATCCCACCCATCAGGAATCATGTGTGCTGAATGTACCCATATCTTGTCTGTATTTTCTGGTAAGGCATACTTTTCATCGTCGTGCATGAAGCATTGGATGTCGGGATACTTTGAAAGTTCAACAAAGCTTGCCATATCTTTACAGTGTACCCACTTACGAGAGTCTCTTAGCCACTCTGTAGATGGCACCTTTTCAATACATGAATCATGACCAAGAAATAATCCTTTTTTGGTAGACAACATACGAACATCAAACTCTACATCATAACCTGCTGCTAGAGCTTCTTCGAGATAAGCTACGGTGTTTTCACGTTCTGTGTTTTGTCCAGCAAAATTGCCTCTGTGTGCTATGAGCTTCATACGCAAGTCTCCCTTATGATTTTGTCAAAGATGAGTTTGTTCTCTGATGGACTCCAGCGATGCCAATACTTCGCTATAAAGTCGTTGTAACCCGGTGTTAACATCTGAGAAATCTTCACCTTTCCAATTGTCATCTTCTCTCTGTCTTCTGGTGCAAAGTGCCTGAACATATTTGACTCACTAATCATGAATGGTCGCATTGCAGCAATCGCCATATCTGTGATTGATGAGATTCCCCTATTCACAACCCTCTTATCTTCATATGGGAAGATGTTGATGTCATTAGTCCACAAGAATTTGAGAAACTCAAGAGGAGTTAGGAACTTTTGGGTAAGAATGACTGGTTTTCCGGGCAAGTTTTGAACGAAATGACTCTTGATACTCTGAATGTAGCTCGGATTGTATCCGAAATCACTCGGAGGTAAGTGTAATCTAACTACACAGTCGAAATCTGGCCCCTCATCCTTGATAATATCGACAATTCGCTCTATGTGCTTATGGTCGAAGGCAAATCCGGCAAATCCAACAACTGGAACATCGCTGATGTATGGTCTGTCAGAAATTGCTGGAGTAGGTAACAGCGGTCTTCCTATGATATAGCTTCCTTTTGCTAATGTTCTCTCATCCATCGACGGGTCGATGTACATTATAGCATCAACTTGGTCGAAAGCCACTATTTCATCATGTGGAATCAGAATTACCTTCTTTCCAGACTCACGAACCTGTCTTAGAGCATCATTCGTCATCCAAGACATAGCTGCCGTGTGCCAATTGACCACAACCACATCATACTTGTGTGAAGGATTAGCAACTTCGTTCAGAAAGTCTCCAACATTGTTGAATCCTTGATGATACATCACATGAGGCAAAGAGTTCATCCTTACCCCATGTCTTACGGTGAGTGAAGTGTACATATTCTTACCAAACTGATAAACGCCGCAACGCTCTGCTCCTGTATTAGCAAAGAGAGTTGTGCGATACTTTGGTCGTTCCATTACTTAATCTCCACTACTCCGGTCTTGGTATAGAGCATTGGCTTAGGAAGCGGGAATAGTACGCTGCCGCCATCTTGGATGTACTTGTTGAAGTTCTTGAGAATACTGTCTTTGAAGTGCCAGATAGCAGCAACACAAATGTCGGGTTTATCAACTCTCATTGGGTTCATGATAACTCTTTCATCAACAATCGGGATGTTACTACCGAGTGTATACTTTCCGAACTTGAACTCGCTTAACTCCATAGCATAATCAATGAGCTTGTTATCAATGTCACACATTTGGAGTAGAGTATTACCCTTTGTGCTGGCACCAATCAGTGCTATACTCTTTCCATCTTTCTTCTGGCGTTCTAGCCATCTCTTAAAGATGTAAAGGTTTCTACAGATGTTATTGTTGTACCATTCAACAATAGCCTTCTCGGTGATGTCTTTCTTCTGGTATTCAATCATCATATCTACCATTTCACGACGCTCGTAAGCACCCGGATGACAGATGTATAGACGTAAGCTGGAGCCGTTTGTTAAGTTGTACTCTACATCGAAGATTTCTAATCCATGTTGCTTGAGTAGCTTATCCATAACAGCAAGACTGTAGTATGCGACATGCTCGTGACAGAAGTTATCTACGGCGTTGCTCTTGAGCATTCCCCACAGGTCTGTCATTTGAATGACATAGATACCGCTCGGTGATAGCAATTCTCTTACGCCCTCTAGGAATCCATGAGGACTTTGTAGGTCATAAAACATTGCTATGTTTGTAATTACGTCGAACTTCACATTTTCTCCGACAGCAGCCTTTACGCTTGTTGATGAGAAGTAGTCGTTGACAAACACATCGCTACCACTATGATTCAAATTGAGGGCAGGGTCAACACCAACAACACGAATGTTGCCGTTGATGTCTTTTACTATCTTAGATAGTGTTCCATCGTTGCAAGCTATATCCAACCAATCAGCCACATGACATGAGTGCTTGTCTAGCGTACTATTTACGATGTCTCTTAGAGACTTTCTCATTTGAGCATTGGTCGCAGAACGATACCAATAGTCCTTGAACATATCATCATATTCGTGGACGTATTTTAGTTGCACCATTCCACTATCTTCACAGAAGTTTATGACGAATGGCTTCCTCTGAAACTTCTTTTCTTCTTTTGGGTCATTTAAGAATGCAGATGGGTATAAGTCACCAAGATTAACAACTCTAATCAAATTATCTGAACCCGTTACTATGCACTTTGTTAGCTCACTTGTCGCCATTACATAACTCCTTGAGAGGTTAATACCTCCTTCCATTGGCTCTTGATAACATCGAAGTCAAACATCTTCAATGCTGTATTCCTAGCTTTAGCACCAATACTCTTGGCTAGTTCTTCGTCGTTCATTAGATTGTCAATCATGTTCTTGGCTTCTTCGGTATCATTGGTGACGAACCCGTTAATACCATTCTTGATTATCTTATCAGCTTCCCAAACTCCACCCATGAATCGCTTACCCATCGTTACGATTGGGGCACCAGCCATCATGCTTTCCGCAAAGCTATAGCTTATACAAGCACCCATTCTGGCCTGAACATAGGAAACTCTTGATTTGTTGAGTAGCTGCACAATTTCTGGCGTAGTTAGGTCAACTTTTGCGTATGGAACATCCGCATTGCTTCCACCACATAATACTCTCGGATAGTTGGATGTGACAAACTCATATAGGTTGAAATCTACGTCTGGACGAGATTTTATTCCTTTCAGAACGGTGAAGATTGACTTCTCTTCGCCAGTCCAACCCTTGAATACTTCTTTGTCTACACATTGCCTAATGAATCCATGTCCCACGATGTGATGTTGCCCTGTAAGTTCAGCTTCGCTCATACGAACTAGGATGAATGGACGCTTACGAGCATAAGTCAAACCAATAAGATGCTCTTGCTCCATATTTGGTGCGGCGATTGTGCGTAGAATAACTGGCTTATCTCCGCATACTTGTGCGTTATGATAAAGGTTTTCGATATAGTTAGCAAAGAAGATAACATCAAACTTATTGACGAACTCTTCATTGAGGATTACCTTACCTGAACCCATTGTTAATCCCGGTAATAGATAATCTGGATAAAATCTGTTGAACTCTTCGATTAAATCTGGACGATATTCAATGTTAGGTAGAGGGGGACGCATTTTGGTCTTTGGGTTTCTTGGGTCTTGCCAGAAACCTATGCTAAAGCAGTCAAAGCCTAATTCGCTAAGGCAACGCAATTCATCGTATTCAAGAGTCTCGTGACAACTGATGTATAGTAGCTTTTTCTTAGACACTTCCTATCTCCTTGAACAACTTAGCCCATTGACCTTTGATTGTCTCGTAATCAAAGCTTTTGATTGCGGTGTCCCTAGCCTTAACAGAAATCTCTTTTGCTAAGTCGTAATCATCCATAAGTAGCTGGATTTTATTTACCGCATCTTCCGTTGAGTTACATAGGAATCCATTGATTCCATTCTTAATATACTGGTTTGCAGTCCAGTGTATACCGTTGTATTTTTGTCCGTAAGTAACTACTGGACATCCAGCCATCATTCCTTCAATGAAGCCATAAACCATAGCTGCACCGATTCTAGGCTGAACATAATTCACTCTACAAGATTGCATTAGTTTAAGCATCTCGTCTTGTGGTATGCCTTGTTTCACCCAAGAGTTATCCCCGACTGATTTATTATCCAAGCCGACCAATACTCTATCAAATACTTCTGTCGTATTATTGTAGAGTGGTAGAGATGTATCGGGCCTGTTATCAAAACCCTTAATAGTGGTGAATACTTTCTTTTCATTTCCCACCCATCCTTTGAAGTCGTCTTTGTTTACACATTGGGTTATGATAGCCTGTGGCTTTATCTTTGCATATCTGTTTTCTGCCTCGCTCATTCTGACCATATAAAATGGTCTTCTTCTGACATAGAGTGCCGTGTGAGTTTCTTCTATGCTTTCATGGATTATGTCGATAGTCCTATGAATGATTGGCAAGGAAGAATTAAGTAGACAAGCTTCTAAGTTGCTTTGATACCAACAGTTTACGACTACATCGAAGTTGTCAAGGAAGTCCTTTTGAAGCCTTACTCTTCCAGTCTTTACTTCTGCTCTCGGTAGCTTGTAGTCGGGGTAATCCTTTTCAAACTTAGCGATAAGTTCGTGGTTTACCTTCATCTGAGGAATGCCGGGACGAATTGTTGTCTTTGGCTCGTGTGGATTCATCCAGTAACCAACGCTGAAAACTTCGTACCCCAACTCGGTGAAGATACGAAGTTCATCATATTCCAGCGTTTCGTGACAGCTAATGTATAGTAACTTCTTCATCGCTTACCCGCTAACCATTGTGCTTGTTTCTCTGACATTTTTCAACATAGCATCAACAGCTTGCGGTAATAGTTCTTGAAGAAGCAATACATCGTCCTTTGGAACGTCAACATAAGCGAATGAGGTTTGTTTCCCCATACACTCTTCGGCGATTGATATGCGGAATAGGTTCTGCTCAGTGATATTGAAGGCAAGTGTCTTCTTTACATCTGTCAGACCTTCCATTGTTCTTTCTACGTCTATGTCGTGCATTATTTCTTTCTCCTGTCGAGATAACCAAGTCCAACCACCTTCAAACATACTCTACCTATCTCTAGGTCAGTACGCTCTACTACTGGTTTGACTACTACGCCCTCTCTGATGTGGTCAGCACCCGGCACTAAAGTTTTGCCTTCTGCTAACTCATTGATTGTGTCCATATTGAATGGCATTTCTCCAAGTGTTGGTACAAATGGAATCTTTGCGGCTGCATAGGTAAGGGTTTTTAGAACCTCGTTCCAGCAGAGCCATCTTTGTTCAGTTTTGTGCCATAGGTCGAACGCTGCGAAGCGAATCTCGCCCGGCTTACAACCATATTTTAGGTCTTGAACTGCACCGTATATTTCGCCGTAGACAACAAGATGCTCATGCTCTTTACAGAATGCTCTTAGCATAGCAGTATTCTTTAGAGCCTTCCACCATGCGTTGTCGTCTGCTTGTTTCTTCCACTCGCTCTTAGAGCCAACGTGCATAGCACCATTTGACCATGTGTATTTAGCGGAAGCACCATGAATCTTTTCTGTGACGATTACTAGCTCGCCGGGTATGAACTTATCTACATAACGCTTTAGAGCGTCAACATCGTAGTTGGGAACGTAACCGCATTCTGGTGCCTTAGCAGCTTCTCCACCAGTAGTAAACTCTTCCGGTGGTTCGTAATGCTCAAGACCAAGCCTTTCAAACAAGTCGTCGCCAACCTTAGCATCTTCTGGTGCAGGTATTAGAATGCCGAAGGATGGAACCTGACGTAGCTTCTTTGCCCTTACACGGTACTTAGTTTCGCCCGGCTTGCAGTCCGCAGCTAAGTAGGCGAATTCAGCACGTCTTGTATCTACGATAGTATCAGGAACTATGTAGACGGCTAATTGGCCTTCAAGATATAAGTCTTTTTGAACTACTACAGTGTAGTTAAAGGCATGAATTATCTCAAGTCTATCAGCGTTTGGATGAGGAAAGATTTTGTTAATCTTGATAACCTCAGCCTTATGAGTTGACTTTTGCATTCTTAGATTCCTTGTAAACTGCTTCACAATATCGCAAAAAAGCATCTTGTGTAAAAGCGTGTTTCATCCTGTTTATGTCCTTATGAACCCATTGAATGTTACCAAGAACGTATCCTTTTTCATTATTTATCCTGTCAATAGAAGCTGTTTGATATTGCTTCTTATGATGGTTTTGACCTAATGATATTTCGATACCGCTTAGTTTACATCTTCCTTTTTGTTTCTTGAATAGTTCGTATGCGTATTCAATTGTTATCTCAAATGGGATGTTTCTATCTTTGGCACTCCTGATTAGTCTAAACCAGTAGTTTCCTGTTAGTTTGTCGCAACCTTTAGTTATCTTCTTTAGATAACAACTGCGACAGCTTTTTCTTTTAGGAAGGTCTTTCTTTCTTAGCAAAGTAGGCTTCTTACAGGACGGGCAAACACATTTGAATTGCCAATCTCCGTGTATTAACCTGTCTCTTGAAAGAACTAACCATCCATTTATTGTTTGACCTATTATCTTGTCGTTTTTTCTAGGCATACGATTTACCTCCAAGGTATCATACACCAAACCGGCACAACATAGATTATAGTTTTGGTTGTTCCTGTTCCCTCATTTCTTTTAGTGTAACAAGTGCTTGCCATCCCATACATATTGACCTGTATTTTCCAATCATACATCTCAAATATAGTATGTGACCTAAGCAACATCCTAGTAAAAAGCATAGTATGGTGATTATAACAATTTCCATGTTATACCCTCAGTGCTAAGTTCAATATGATGTTAACGATGAAGCATATTACTATGTTTGTCATTGCGTCTTCGTCTTTAGAGTCTTGTTTCAATGAATCCTATCCTTGTTCCGTGAGCGAATCTCATGTAAGCTACCCATGTCAGAAAACAGACTAGGGTTGTGAATGCCCCAAGTACGCCCCATATCCACCAAGGAGTACGTTCGTAGATTGGGCAATTGTTCTCCGGTAGTAGCTTAGCAGCCTCGTCTATTTGCTTTGCAGCCGAAAATAACAATTGTTTGTATTGCTTTATTTTCTCCGGGTCATCGAGGTTGACATCTCCCGACGCTTCAAGCCTCAAGAGTTTAGATATTCTTCTAAGTCTACCAACTTCTGACGTTGGGTCATCAGGAATATCCGGGTCATAATTACGCAGCATCGGCTCCACCATTGTTTAGTTCGTCTGCTGTTGCAGGAGTTGGAAGCTCATTTATTGCTTCTAACTTTGGAAAACTTTCAACAGTTGCTTTTGGCACTACAGATTCAGTAGTTACGAGAACTGGAACTTCATCTTTAGGGGCACCTTTGGTGCGTCTACCTCTTTGCAGCATCTTTAGGGTAAACCCTTTCTTGCGAAGTATACTAGCCTTAGACTGACAGCTTGGCTTGGGCATACCTGTTTTAGCGGATACTTCCTCTACTGTGGTACACTCGTTCCAAACCTTTGTGAAGTCTTCGTTTGTGTAATTGTAGCTTGGTCTTTTCTTTTTGGTTGGTTCAGACATGAACGCCTCCTATGATAATGTGAACTTATTATTATAATAGGAGGTCATTCAATAAGTCAATCCATTTCGACCTTTTCTTTTGGATATGGCTCGGTTACGGCTAGAATGTCCTTTTGGAACTCGCCAGTAAGTAACCTATCCTTCCCATCAAGAGCTAAGGCAATGATTTCACGAGGGTCTTTTGAGTTGAGTATATCCCACCCTAATATCAGTGCAGGTTCAACCCATTCAAGCTTACCCTCTGGATAAAGCAGAACCTTATCGGTCATAATCTGACGCACTCTATCTCTCGATGGTGCTTCACATCTAATACGACGTTGGAATCTGCTCCAGATAGCACCGCTATCATAGTGCTTGATGAAATCCTCATCGTTAGATGTTGCCCATACTGTAACAGGAGTAGCTCTTGTGATAGAACCAACCCTTGCGTTAGTACGGGAAATGGTGCCTCTGCTATCCATGATGCTAAGTAAGCAATTGAAGACCGCAGGTACACGCTTCATCTGCTTCTCGATTTCTTCA
>ERZ869929.375-NODE-375-length-29144-cov-5.562034_pt1 | contig 29144 bp, 46 predicted proteins | sample MGYA00579312_ERZ869929 | MGnify/ENA primary metagenome ERZ869929 (study PRJEB32216, sample SAMN09231818) | wastewater metagenome | place: USA: Maryland | collected 2016-08-09 | study: EMG produced TPA metagenomics assembly of the PRJNA472060 data set (Reclaimed... | reverse complement strand
TGCACCTTTGAACTATTATCAGTATTTGGAGCCATTATAGTGATTATAGGATTCACCGTATCAATATAAACATTGAACCTCGAACTATTCAATCCTTCAGTCGAAGAATTACACTCAACTAAAAGAGTCTGATTCACTTCAACACTCCCACTCACAGAACAAGGCAAAGAAATATTACTATTACCACTCGCATGAGCTATTGTAGGACAACTCAAAGATCCTGATGTAATATTCCTGACAGCACAACTTCCAGAATTATCCCAATTATTCAAAGATAGATTAATATTAAAATTAGCATTCACAATCTGTGGAGCAGAAGCAGTCAAAGAAAGACACTTAGCACAATCCAAACCACCACAATCAACTCCAGTCTCATCATGATTCTGAATACCATCAGAACAACTTCCATCTATACTTGTGAAATATAAGTCATCCAATGTTCCACTTTTTGAACTATCAGTGTAAAAACTTATCACAAAAGGAACTTGAGCTTTTGTCAATGTAGTAGCATTATCACATAAAAGATTATTATTCACCCTTATCTTCACATTTCCATCAGTAGCTGTTATGTTGATGTTAGAAAAACTATTTAATGTCTCAGTAAAAGATTTTCTACAGACAGTAGCACCATTCACTAAATATATCTCACTATTATATATTTGTATATAAGGTTGACTGTCAGCATTATCCCAAGCCATCAAAAAACCACTACCATTAAAAGTTTTACTATAATTAAATATTATACTATAATTTATTGGAAAAATTCTAGTCCCTAAACTTCCATTTACGATAGCATAATGATCATAATTGTTATCGGTTGCATTCAAAACTAACACATTACCGATAGTTCCACCCTTATCCACTATACTATAATTATTAGCAACAGTCTTTATAATAGTCCATTTAGCGTTTGAAGTGAAATTACCATCTTTATTCGCAGCAGAATTATAACTCTCAAAATTATCATACAAACCCAATCCTCCACTATGATAAATGACTGCATTGACAAAACTAGCCAAAAGTACAAACATTACCAAAAATAATAATAATTTCTTCATCCTGTCCCTTCCTGCTGATGAGTCTTAATCAAAGCCCACATGACCAAACAAATAACAATAACTAAAGGAGCAACATACCAAAGCGTAGCAGCCCTCCTAAAAAAAGTCTGATAAGCATCATCACTCACTTCAACATCATCATAAAACATATTATAAGTCATACTCACAGGCCTACTCAAAATAACATAAACAAATCCCAAAACAAAAATCGCCAAAATAAACATAAACCAAACAAAAGGCGATCCCTGAACCAGTCTAAATCTCAAAAAGGACCACCTCCCTGATAAAATTGTGGATCCTTCTTCGTAGCAACACTAAAAATCCAGATGAACATACCTATCGCAAATATGATCGGAGCAAGCAACCAATAAAACCTGATCTTAGGAAGCAATCCCGAAGCCCTCTCATCCAACTGATGACAACTACCACCATACCAACTACCCATCATACTACTACAATCCCCCTGCGACAAACCAACATAATCAGCATCACCAAACTTATCATACATCATAGCAAAAGGCTTGACAGTAACAAAAAATGCGATGAACAAAGCAGCAATAAAGACCAAGCCTAAAATTGCCGCAGCCGCATTACCTTTCTTATTCATACAAACCCCTTATAAGTCGAATTATATTTTCCAAACCAACGCTTCTCCTTGACCTTATTAGTAGAGATACCCCAAGAACTCTTTTTAACCTTTGGCCTACCCCTCTTGATAGTCTTTCCATAACCCATAAAAACCCTATCAAAACCAACCATCGGCCTAGTAGAAGGATACAAACTACCCTTCCTCTTCCTAGTAGGAGGCATTGAAACACTTCCAAAACTCAAAGGCCGACTCTTATCAATCTTATCTGTCTTCCTAGTCATCGAAGTAGCAGCATGCCTATACACAAATCTAGGAGCATTAGGATCATATCTGCCAACCTCTTTCTTATCCAATAGACTTTGCTCAGATTTCATAGGCTCAAAAACAGACTTCATAGGCTCAGTCCTATAACTCTGACCAAACTCATACATCGAATTATCACCAATCAAATCACCCCTTCCAACATTCTGCTTCCAACCAAAAGAAGTGCTAGTCAAATAACTCATATTATTTCTTTCCTTACTCTTTAGATAATCAAGATTCTTAGCTTCCATAGCACGATTATAAGCAATCTTCTGCCTAGCATCAGAAGCATAAGTAGCCATATTAGACTTAGATAATTCAATCTTTCTCAAACTATCTAACCTAGCAGCCTTCTGCTGTAATTTCTCAGTATCATCCTTAGTCTTTTCTAACTCCTTCCTTCTCTTTTCAACATCCTTCTCAATCATAATCAAACGCATCTGCTCATTAGGATCAGAAGTCTCTTTAGCAATCCTCCTAAAATCATCTTCAGTCATCCCATACTTCCTAGCAACCATTTTAGTATGAGCTAGATCCTCCCTAACATCCTGACTCTTAAACTCCTTCCTCAAAGTAGGCTCCTCAAACAAATAACCAGTATTACGACTAGCACCCCTGACAAACTTACCAGCCTTCTCAGCACCAAAAGAGTACAAATTCTCCTTCAAATGAGAGAACAAACCTCGATTCGTCGAAGCATTCTTTTCATAACTCTTAACCTTCTCCTCCCAATACTTAGCCTTCGGCAATTCAGCATCCTCAGTAGCCCTAGCAGTTAACAACTCTTTCTTAAAAGACCTAATATCCTGCTCATCCCAACCCTTTTCTTTTAAATATTTTCTTGCCTTACTAGGATTCAAATCCTTTATCCTCTCAATATCCTCATCCTTTAATTCAGTAAAAGTAGCTTTAAGCCTACTGATTTGATTACTAGAATCCAAAGCCTTATACTTTTCGTGCTGCATCTTAGCCTCTTTGTAACCTTCATCATAAGGCTTAACTTGCCTACCCTCCCTAGCAGCAGAATAATAAGTAGAAATCCTACCCTTAGTCTTCTCAAACTCCTCCATGGACTCCTCAGCAGCTTTCTTTTCATTCTCCAAATATTTATTCTTCAACTCACGACTTCTTGCATAATCTTCCTGCTTTCTTTTATCCTCAGCTTCCCTCAACTGATCAACATAAGACTTTTCTTTGACAACAGAATTCCTATGCTCAAACTCCATCTTAGACTCAGGAACTTCTTTCATACCAGTATCATAAACTTGCAATTTTCTTGGACCAAAACTAATCTTATCCTTCACCCTACTAATGAAAGACTTAGGCTCCTCCCTAACTTCCTGAATCTTAGGCATAGGCTTTTCTTTAACAACAACTTTAGGAACTTCCTTAACTTCAGGCATAGGCTTAGGCTCATGAACTTTAGGCATAGCCTTTTCTTTTTCTTTCTGATCCCTCTCAAAAATCTTCTGCATCTGCTTATCCAATCTTGCTTTTTCTCTCAACTCACTCTCACTCATACCAGTAGGATCACTTCCATGCCTACTCCAATCAAAAGGAAAACAATCCAACCCATTCACAACACCATCACCATCAGAATCGGAAAACATAGTATAATCATTACGCTTATTCTTCCTCAAAAAAGTCCTTTGAGGCATACTCCTCACAGGCCTCCTCACATCACCATATAATAAACCCCTCACATTCTCAGGAGTAAAAGATTTAGTAGAGCTTCCGCTAAAGGCTGAAGGAAATCTCATATTATCAATTACCGCCTTACCCTTATTCTTTCCCTGCCCAACGAACAAACTCTCAAAACCTTTCCCTTGCATTTTCTTAACCTCCATTTCACAAAAATTTAAAACTTGACCTTCCAATATCCTTCTGCAACTCTAAAATCCTAAACTGCTTCTCTTTATAAAAACTTCCAAACTTATTACCTTCTTCACCACCACCATCACCAAACTCAAGACTAAAAGATGGGGTTGGTGGAGTCTCCTTGTAAGGCTCATAAGGCTTGTAAGGAACATAAGGAGTATAAGCCTTATACGTCGGATACTTACCATAATCATAAGGGTTGTAAGGTGGAGTGTAAGGGGTGTATTCTGGATATGGTGGAACATATTTTTTACCATAACCACCTGAATAATCATATCCTTTACCATAATAATCAGGATAATTTGGATCATAAGAATATTTTTTATAACCCAACATATAATCATAATTTCCAGAATATTTATATCCCCTATATTCACTTCCTTTATAATCTTTTTTATTAAGGTCAGAATAAACTTCTTTCAATACTTTCGGATAAGCCATGTTATCCCATTTATTCTCAGCATATTTTTTTGTACCTTCAATCCTTTTCATCGGAAGATTCTTACCTTTAGTCATCAAAGGATACTTACTGACTTTAGGAGCTAAATATAAATCATAACCTATATTTTTTAAAGGCTCCCTCATAACAATAGAACCTTTTTTATTCCTAATCATTTTAGTATCACTAACTTTTTTACTAGTCTTAAATAATGATCCTAAAATATCTTTTTTATAATCACCTAACATAGATTTACCAAACTCAACCCTAGCCTTAAATCTGATATATTCTCCTTCAATTCCAGAAATTTTCTTAGGAACTTTTCTTTGACTTACTTCTTTAATCAAACCCATATTAGCTATAGCTTCATCATAACCTTTCTTAGGAGTCAAAACATTCATCAAAGCAATCTTCTCCGTTTTAGGATAACTCCAAACATCCATATACTTACCATAATATTCCTTAAAGAACAGATCAGTACTTTCCATCTGTTTATTCATAGCCTCATAATCCTTGACAATCTTACCACGCTGCTCACCAGTGGTAGCACGAGATAACCTAGTCAAAAAATCAGCATACCTCTGCTCTTGAATCCTCAATAAATCTTTAGGCCTATCCTTACTGATGCCTTGTTCTTTAGTATACTGACCATACTCAGCCTTCATCCTCTTTATACCCACCTCTGATTGACCATATTTTTTATAAGGAAATAATTGCTTTAAAGTCTTGAATTGACTGGCAGCCAATAAACCTTCAACCTCTTCAGTTGGATGAGTTGAAATAAAATCCATCCTTTTCCCTATTTTAGTATTCATAACCCCTTCATCAACTTTAAGATCAACTTTTATATTATTATTTTTTAAGACCTTATTTTTGCTAACTAATCTTTTCAACACAATCTCAGCAACCTTTGGATCACCCACAGTATCAAAATCATTACTACTCATACCAGTCTTTTTAACAATAGCAGCAGGAGTATCAAATCTACTCAATGAACTTCCAAATAAAGCATGACCAGTTATTTGATAATATTTAACAGCAATATCAGTCAAAGCGTTGATAACTTCTTCACGCTGATAATTTTTAGGCAATTTATTCTTGATCACATTATCTTTAATCTTATTATATATTATATCCCTACTTATCTCCTGCTGAGGCATCCCCTCATAACTTTTTAAATATGATTGTTCAGACTTCAAAGATTTTCCCCACATATCAACTTGTGCTAAACCTTTCTTAGTCCAAGAATATTTAGTCTTCCCAAAAGATAATCCCATCTTAGTTGAAGTACCTAAATCTTTAGTAGGCACATATAATGATCCATATCCTTTAGTTCCTACCTCAATCCCAAACTCATCAATCGCATTAACTTTCATAAGCTTATTCTTTGGCTGCGGCTTCATCACAACATCAGTATAAAATCCCTGAGACTTAGGTACTTTTTGATAGGATACAATTCTCCCACTGATCTTAGATCTCCTTGTAATAGCAATATTCTTTGATTTACCATAAAAAATATTTTCAGTATCAACCTTCCTAAATCTGATAAAATCATCACTGAACCCCTTAGTATTTTTTAATCCTAATTCACCCTCGAATTGATTAGCCTTATAATATAATGCTTTCTTAGGAGCAACAACTATGAGGCCTTCACCTAATCCAACCTCAATAGATTTTTTAGCACCCTTCAAAGCAACATCCATCTCCTCCTTCCTCATCCTTGAGAATTCATCTAAGGTAGAAGTCTTAGCCAACTTAGCGGCTTTGACCTTAGCAGCCTTTCCCTTCAATGGTGTAAGTCCTTCACCATAACCAGCTTGAGCCCTTAAAGTACTTATTTCAGCAGTAAACCAATCACCAACTGCTTTTGTTGAATAATACTCAAACAAATTACCTTTCTCAATTGATGATCTAGCCAACTGTCCCTCAGTAAAACCATACCTCAAATTAGCATCAGAAGCCCCCTTCCCATAAATCCCTTTAGCCCACTTAACATCAATATCCTGAAATTTTTTCTGAGTAAAAATATCATAATTTCTAGTTATCCCACCAGCTAAAGATGCACCAATAACCATGCTACCAAATCCTGTCCTTATATCTTCTAATTTAGCTTGTTTATTCTCAGCTTTAGAATAAGAAATCGCTTCACCACCTAAGAATAAAGCAGGCAACCCATAACTATAAGCTTTAGCTGATCCCTTAGCAATACTCCTGCCAATCATAGTTTTCACTGGTGAACCACCTAAAATAAACTTGTCCAAACCAGACATCACTTTAGTTCCACCCCTTGCCAATAAAGATTCTCCACCCTTCCAAACACTACCTATTCCAACAGATTCAATTCCTAATTTATTCATACCACCAGCATAAGTTGAAGGAGATAAAAACATTTGAGTATACTCACCAGCTAAAGCACCAGCTTTAGCACCACCCTTCCCATTAATCATATAACCACCAACAGCACCAACCCCCCTAACATCTTCCTTAATAATATTAAAATAAGTTTTTGCCAATGGAGAAATTTTTGTAGAAGCATAAGCAGTAATCGGTCCTAACCATCGAGCTGATTTTGATTCAACAAAAGCATCAAAAAAAGCAGTTCCTAAAGTTGCTTCAGTATATGTTCCTTTAGCAACTAATAATTTTGTAGCAGTACCGATAGCAAGATTTTTTCCAATTGAATAAATTCCAAATCCAACAGTTGCAGCAGCAATTGCTTTCTTTCTCTGCTCAGAAGTGCTAGAAATATATTGTTGCCTGATAAACTTCTCATTCTCATTTAACAAACTAGGAGGACCAGCAGAAATTATAGCACCAATAGATTTGAATCCTATTGTAACATCAGAAGGTAAATTCTTAGCAAAAACTTTATACTTCTGCTTCTCCACACTAAAAACAGAAGCCAACTCCTCCTTAGATCCATAACCAGTAAAAGTCCCAACAGCCCAATCCTTAATCGATTCAATAGGTGATCTCTTACTCACTTTCCTTTCCAATACACCCTTATACTCATTCATCGTAGCCATAGGACTTACAACATTCACTTTTGGAGCAGTATAAAATTCTACAGGAATACCAATCTTAGCATAATCAACACTAGCCAAAACATCCTTAGTCGTCGGATTAGGAATACGTTTTGTAGTAGGAACTTTCTCTCCAGTAATCTTATAATAATCTGTAACATCCTTCTGCAACTCAACATTAGCAACAATCCATTCAGGACTTTGTTTATTAGATTCAACTATTGGAGTCGATAAAACATTCAAACCCCATTTACTATAAGCATAACCTAAAATCGGAGCATTCTTCAAATTCTCCATCCAAGGAGTCTCAGGCTGATATAAAGTCGTCTTCTGAATAATCTCTTGAGCTTTAGAAATCTTTTCACCCAAAACATTTGCACTCTCCAATCTTTTAATAACTGGCTCATTTCTAAACTGTGCATCAATCTTAGCCTTCTCAGGCAAAAACTCTTTCTCAAAAGCTGCCTGAAACTCAACATTGAATCCAGCTTCAGAAGCTTTCAATAAAGCATCAACCTTAGAATAATCTGCAACTGAAGAAGTCTTACTCAACCCCTTAATCGCTTTAGCCAACTCACCATTATCAACTTTAGTACTTGCCCTCTTAGAAGCAGCTAAAGCAGCAGCATCAATCTTCTGCTGATACTTATCAACAACAACATCAACCTCTTTCTGGAAATCAGATTTTGGAGCAACCCCTGCTTCAATATTAAACCAATCAATATTCTGCTCCTGCATCATCTTATTCTCCTGCTTAGGAGAAGATCCCATAAATAATGAAGATATCCAACCACCAGCCATAGCCAAAGGATTCCTATCCTTACTAACCTTAGCACCAGATCTAAAACTAGAAAAATCATCACCACTAATAGCATAAATATCATTTGTTCCTAAATTCGATATTGAAGAAGCCTGAGAAGGACTTTCAACAACTTTTCCTTTACCCTTCTCCATTGCAGCCACCCTAGACTGATTTTTAGCCAATAACTCATTCTTAAAAGCAACATCAAAACTCTGACCAGACTGCTGCATAGAATTAATAGCATTAGCAACATCTAAAGCATTACCACCCTTTGAAGGAGCATAAAACATACTAAGCGACATAACATCTTGAGGTAAAAATCCCGTCTTTGCATAACTCTGAGCATCCTCATACGAAGCCTTTGCAGACTGAACCCTCTCAATCCCCAAAGTTCCCATATTAGCAAATAATGGAACACTCTGGAACGAACCATAAATCGGCTCACCCTTAGCAGTCACCCTACCAGTAGGAACAACACTCGATCCAGTCTGCTTCAACAAATCAGAACGAATAGCAGAAGACCTAGAAGGAGCTAAGTACGATCCAACATCAATATTCCTAACTTCTCCAGTAATAGGATTAATGGCCCTTAAAGAAGTTTCACCCCTAGCAGCAGCTTCTCTAGCCTTAGCACTCAAACTCTTAACTCCAGAACTAAACCTAAAAGGAGTCTGATTAATATAAGACCTACCCTCCTCCCAAGTCCAAGGCTCATTAGCTCCAGAAATAGAAACAGAAGTAACAACAGGACTAGAATCAACAACCCTCTCAAAAGTCTGAAACATATCATGCAACTCAGGCTTACCATAAACCTCAACAACCCTACCATCAACCAACTTCCTACCAACCCAATTACCCTCAAGACTAGAATCACCACTCAACCTATTAGGAACACCAATCCACTCACCACCCTGCTGACCTTCAGGAAGAGTATAAACAACCTCACCATTCACCCTCTTACCAGTATCCCTCATAATAAAATTATTATAACCAATATTCTTAACAACCAAACTAGGATCACCAGCCTCATACCTATCCTTAATCGAAAGATTAGCAGCCTGATTAACCATAGCCTGATGCTGAGCTTCAGAAATCCTAGAAGTCACATCAGCAGCCCTAGCCTCACCCCTTCCCAAAACCACCTTATTCTCCTCAACCCACCTATCATAAGCAGAAGAATCCAAAGTCAAACTAGGCAACTTAGCCAAAGCAGCATCATACTCCCTCTTATCAATAGATTCTAAATTTTCATTAATCCAACTAGCAGTCCCAGCCAACTGAGCATTCACCTGATCAACATTCAAACCAACAAGTCCAGACCTAGCAGTTTTAGACTTAGCACTTAAAATCGTTCTAGCAGCACCAACATTAGAAGGAGTAGCAACACGCTGAATCCTAGAACGAATCTTAGAACCTAAAATAGCCTTCTGCTGAGCTTGACCATATTGATTCATAACATCATCATACTCACTCTGCTGAAAAGCCAATGCCTGCTCACCAAACTGAGTATATCCCAAAGAAGTCGAAGGTTTTTCAACTGGCATTTTTGGAACTTAGAATTAACAACTATATAAAACTTTCCTAAACCTTTATAAAGGAGGACTAAAAACTAGGACCATTCCTAATCAACCAAAAGAAAAAAGCAGCAGTACCAAGAACAGTACAGACTATAGTGATATATTCCCAAATCAACCTAAACCCACTCCTTCAAAATCCTTTTAAGCTCATCAATAGTCCTCTCAACAGCTAACTTATTTGGCAACACTAATATTTCCTCCCTACCATTAGTTCTATAAAATATTTCAACTTGCCTCATATAACCCTGCCTAATAACAGTCTGAGCATAAATATCAGAATAAATAGTCTCACCACGAAAATCATCAATACCCAAATCTTTTTCCTTATTCATAATTTAACCTCCAACTCAACATTCTCCCCAACAACCTCATCCTTAGCAGTATCAAACACAACAACACTCTCACCCTTACTCTTAACATAATCACCAATACCCCTAACCCAATTACGCACAGTCACATCAGACACCATACGCTTCCTAGTCAAAGGATCAGCAAAAATCTCATTCGTCAAAATATCATAACCCAACCTCAAATCCCTCGACCTCTGAACACCAACACTAATCCTATCCCAATTATTCAACAAATTATAAGCAGCAACCTTACCTAAATCCTTATTAGAAAAACTCTGCTCAGCAACCTTCTGCTGCAAATTAACCGCATTCCTCACCATCTCATAATCATTATAAACATCCTCCGGTAACTCAGGAAAATGAAAGCTATCAAAATAACAAGGATGCTTCATCAAATTCTTTTTAATCTTAGTCATATTAGAAAAAAACTTGACAGTACCCATAAGCTCCTCTGCTTTTTGAATGTGATATGCGTCTTTTGTAATACCCTTATCTTTCTCAAACAAAATACCTTCACCACGATCAATCATACGAATCCAAAAAGAACTCATACCCTCCCTAAATCTAGCATCGCACCATCCCAACTCAGGCAATAAAAAGAAAACCCAAAACCTTTTAGGCCTGATGACAGTAAAAAGTTTTTTTAATTCCTTAGATTCAGTCTTCGCAAAATCAAGACTTGAAGCAAAATTAATTGCTTCATCACAAATTATTGGACTAAAATTAGGTAATGAAAATATTTTTTTAATAACATCTTCATTACTGTAAGCTATTTGCTTCTGTGCCTGCCAAACAATCTTTTTCCTCTGACTATATTTAAACTTATGACCACAACCAGAAACAATTCTTTTCTGACCAGTCCTCAAATCTAACTCTCTATTCTCAGGACATTGAATCCAACACTTATCATTCTTGACATAATCAGGAATATAAAATTGAGGATTACCCAGACTATCTTTTTTAATAGCATAAACATTTTTATAAAAATCTATACCACAGAAAGGACAGACGAAACCATACATATCAATATACTTCCTAGCCAAAGCAATACACGCACTACTCTTACCACTGCCCTTTGCTCCAGTGACTAAACTTAATGCGTCGAAATTATTCTCTTGTAGTCGACGAACATAATGTAAAAAATAATCATAATTTGCCATGCTCTCTACCACCCACCCATATAAAGAAAATGTTATATATGCAGAAGAGGTGTAAAACTGCATATATAACTTATCAAAATTAATTGGGCTGCAACTAGACCATCTTCTAGGTAAAATTTAATCTAGCGGCAGCCCAACGATTCTCGCATTAGATATTTAAAGTGTGACCATATCATCATCACCAGCTTCACCCTTCGGATCCTCAAAGAATTCCACATTAGGACCAGCACTCTTCTCTTGAGTCCTCACAACTGGAGGTCTATCACGCTGCTGCACCTTCTGCTTCGGAGCAACCACTTCAGGCTGAACTTCAGGCTCATCCTCAATAACCTTCTGCTCAACAATCCCCAAACTCTCATCAATCATACCCTTCAACTCAAACCAAGCTTCTTGAAACGCTTGAGCCTGAATAAAAGATATAGAAGTATTCTCAGGAAGCCTACCCACATTAATCATCAACACACTCATCGACTTCTCCTTCAAAAGAATCCAATCCCTAAAACTCCACAGATCACCAGCCTTAGTCTGCCTTCCCTGCACATTCACATTATACACCGCAAGAGTCCCCTCCTGCTGTTGTTGTTCTTGTCCTACCATCTTATTTTACCTCCCCCAAATTAATTATTTTTTAACTCATCGCATAATTTTTCACATTTAAGAGCAGCTGATTGATTAATATAGAAACTTCCACAAATAGCACAATAAAAAACTTCAATATCCCCTTCCCAATCGCTGTAAACCATAAAATAAATCTATAGGATAACTAATATTTAAATCTTTGTTTTAGGAGAGAATAAGAGTGTGGACCAACCATCATACTCCTTGAGGAGGTGACAACACAACCAAACAACTACTGAACAACCCTGACTTATTCTCTTTTCCTACAAGTTCTTATTATATATTCTGATATACTCTTTCGTAAATTTTCTTTTACAAGACTGACAAATAATCTTATAATCCTTATAAGTATACTCATAAAATAAGATCTCTCCACAACTAGGACAAACAGACTTCAAGACGATCACCAACCATTAACCCCAAACGCTTAATAGAGCCAGATTCAAGCTCCAAAACAACATCAGCCAACTCATTTTGCTTGTAGATATGAAAAGGCCTAAAATCAAGCTTATATTCAACCACAACATCATCCCTCATGAAGACCACATCAATCTTAAAAAAAACAAAAAACATATGCCAAACAACCTTAACGGGCTTCTTAAAAAAAAAGAGATACGCATATTTAAACCTTACCAAAAACATCATACCCCAAAATCTACTCCAAGCAGTCTGACAGATCTTCAAATCAGTTGATATAATCTGCTGGTTCCTTAGATTCACTATTCGCATCAGGATCACCCCCCCTAAGATCAAAAACAGATTTAAGCTTATTAACTTCAGTCTTCTGATTATTCACTTCGATCATAGTATCATTAAGCTTAGATTCTAACTGAAGTATTTGTTTATCTTTATTCTCATTAATAATAGATTGATAATACAAAGACTCCCTCACTACAGTAAAATTTGGGACCTCACCAGTTATTTCTGCCTCTTTCTTTAAATTATTAAAAAATGGAGCAACCACATTATCAGCATCTAAATGAGCAGTCCTACCATGCACGCACTCCAACTCATCCAAATTAAAAGAATCATCAATGATAAGCCACCTTCCAGTCTCATCATAAACAGACAACTTCTTACCCTCCTTATTATACCACCTAGCTAACTCATTCTTAATAAGAGCCTGATGCTGCTTAGTCACCCTAAACTTATATTTCTTATTAATAGAAAAAGATAATCCCAACTTAGATTCCAACTTCTTTATAGTAAAAATAAGATCCTTACTCGCCAACTCATTACCTAAAGTCCCCGATTTAGTCAGAAAACTCTTATCCTCATTCTGTAACAAAAATCGAATCCCTTTATTATAAAGAAAAATATGATAAGAATCAATCTTCAACTTCTGGCCCTGCCCTAAATTATCTACTACATAAGGAATTTTTTTCTTATCCAAAAACTTATTCCGATTACACCAATTAAAAATTTTAGGAATATCTAAATAAAAACCAAAAGCATGAGAACGAATCTTAATCAAATCGTCACCACTTTTATGTGATGGTTTTTCTGATGGTTTGACGTGTATTCCAACCTCCTCGTCTCCCGATGGTTGGGGGTTATCGACGTGTATGCTTTTTAACTTGTTTGGTGCTTTTTCATTATCAATCAGTGGCTCATAATCCTTGATAATTTCATAAGTCCCATAACCTAATTTTCTAATATATCCGCCTTTAATTAACGACGACAAATAATAAGAGATAGCATATTTTGATTTATTTAGAATGGCACAAATACTATCCTTCTCCTTGCGAGAAAATACATTTATATGTGACACAGGATACCCTTTTTTTAATAGTTGAAATACACTCAAGTTAAAATTAGTATATAAAGAACATCGTAACTTTTTTTTAACTTCTTTTTTAACTTCTTTTTTCATAGAAGGCAATTTTTAATAAATTTGATTTAAAAATATATCGGTAATGTAGAATCAGCTTTATATAAATAAAAAATAAGTTTTATAAAAGAATTTATTTAAATTCAGGAAATTCTTTTGCTAATTTTTCATAATCATTTTTAAATTTATTTAAAATAAAGTTCATATTTGTAGATATATATTTAGTATGTTTAGTCATATTCAAGCCACTTCTTCTGGAATAGGTAAAAGTCATAACCAGTTTCATAATTTTCATAACTGGTTTCATAACTTTACTAACAGGGTTTTTTAAGAAGTCCCTCTCTGCCTCAAGCGAGGCAAGAAAATGGTAAAGGCAATCAATTTGGTGAGAGGGTCAAATACACATAAGATTTACACCCTCATTCTTCAAAAAAGGGCTGTGACAGCAAAGGAAATCCTGGAAACGCTACCTGAAGTGAAGAAGTCACATGTGAACTCATATTTAAGGGAGTTAAGTGAAAAGCAGCAACTTGTATTGAAAAGCAGAAAAAGAGTGCAATCAAAAGTCAGGAAATGCTCTTCATACTTTGTTTATGGAATCTCACAAGAAGATATTAATTCAAAAATACATACTCTTGAATCAAGAGTTGATGAGAAGAAATTATTGGAGGGCATTAGAAAAGATATTTTTGATATTATAATGAATTCTCCAAAGGGTTTGACATTATCAGAGGTCATATATGAATTAAGAATTATTCGCAATCAGAAAGATTATGAAGGTTGGGATTATGTTGGAAATTGCATAAGAGATTTTGTTCTAAATAATATGATCATACGGTCAAAGTTTACAATTCCAGCAAATGAAATGATCAATGGAAGAAGACCAGGTTATGTGTATGGTCGAGATGAGAAAGCAATCTTTGATAAAATTATTGATTTGATGCCAAAAGAGATCAAAAGGGCTTTCTTTGATATTACGCAATCTAATCAGATTTTTCCTGTTGATGTTTTGTATAATAAGTTTGGTATCGGTGATGATAAGATGAAATCCTGGTTCACTTACAGGATGGTCACAATGGGTTGGGTCAAGACATATTCTTACAAGCAAAGAATTTATTATTATAACCCTATGGTTTCAGAGGATTATGTGGCTTCAAGAGTGCCAAAGATTCATGAGAAAGAGGTTACTGACGCTATTCTTGAAAATTCTACTCTTGGTATTGCTTTTGAGGTTCAAGCAATTTTTTATTATGTGATGTATTTGATTTTGTGTAGGGGAAGACAGATTCGTTTGAATAAGGATTTTCCAAAAAAAATACCTTCTTGGTTTAATAGGGATGATATCAGGAATCCAGAATATGTTGAACAGGATGAAAATGGAGAGCCCACAAGTAAATTAAAGGTGGATGTGTGGACGTTTGATGCAGAACCATTTGATTATTGTATTTTTACTTACGATCCTGTGCTTCAAAGTCCTGCTGAGTCTTATATTGTTTCTGTCAAGCAGGATAAGAATAGGAAGTATCTTGGTACTGCGGGAAAAAAATATATTGCTTCCATTTTTGGGTGTTTGAGTTTGGGTTGTAGTTATGATTGTAAGCAGTTGCCTAAAAGAACTTTTCTTCCTGTAATGATTGTAAATAATGTTAATACTGATAAGATTTTCAAGTGGGCAAATAAGATTGGATGTGAGATTTTCTATAAGTCTCGTTTTGAAAAACTGAAAGAATTTGTTAATAATATGGGTGTTGTGTATTCGGATGATAAGGTTCTTGAGGAGATTTCGACCGAGTTTAAGCTAATGGAGAGATATAGGAATCATGAAGATGTTATTCTTGGACGAGCAACTCCTGAACAGCTTGTGAGGATGAGAGGTAAAAATGGGTTATAAACAACAACTTCAATATGAGAGGGATTATTGCAATATGATATGTGATAGAGGTATTCATGCAGAGAGAGTTGCGTCTTCTGGTGCAAGAAGGAAATCTGTCTGTGATGCAATTACCTTCTCGTTAAAGAGTGCTTATCTTACTGAGATTAAATCAACAAAGAAAAAAGTTTTCAAATTTATTGATACTCATGGAATTTTTTCAAAGGCAAATTCTTTGCTTATAGAATGTTTGTTATGTATTTATTTCAAGAGTTCTCATTCAAGCAAAGGAAAAGGAAGATGGGTGATAAAGAAGATATATTCTACTGAAATGGTGGTGAGATGCGATGATGAATGCGATGAGTTTTAGTCCACAGCTTGTTGGAGAGGGAGATGTTGATTCTTTTCTTTATACTAATGAAGCTGTTTTTGTAGAACCGAAAGTTGATGGGATAAGGGCAATAGTGGCAAAAAGAGGGGATGATATTAAGATTTATACTCGAGGAGGAAAAGATTGGACAGATAGATATAAGAGTATTGTTGGGGGTTTGCGTAATGAGATTATTGCAAAGAATGCAATCATTGATGGTGAAATAGCCGTCATAAAAAATAAGGTCATCACTTATTCAAGTATTGCTATGAAAGGAAAGTTATGTGCTAATGAAAAATTAGTGTATTTTCCTTTTGATCTCTTGCACATTGAAGGTTATGATATATTCAATGATCCTTTGCTTCATAGAAAGCAAAATCTGAAATTAATCTTGAGTCCTGAAAAGATTATTCAGCCAATACCTTTCATGTGCACAAATACAAGATGGGACATTGATAACTTCTACAAGAAATGTTTAGAGAACAAGATGGAAGGGATTGTCCTAAAAAATAGTGGTGCTTACAAGCCAGGTTCAAAGTATAATTGGCTGAAGATGAAACCATTAAGAACAGTAGACTTGAAGGTGTTTGACAGAAAGCCAAAGAAGGATGGACAAGGATGGATCTATGCTCTTGAAGGAGAAGGACTGCAAGTCAAGGCAACTTCAAAACTTGACCTTCAGTCAAAGACTATGGTGGAAGTCAAATATGACAGAAGATTCCCCACATCATTGAGGTTTCCACAGATATTGAGGATACGAGAAGATAAATATCCTTAAGTATATAAATGGAGGTTACATATACTATATTTAAGAGATATCCAGGAGGATAAGACCAAAAAAAGTGATATTTTTATCACAACATTTATAAATAAGCTTATACTTCTTACTTATACTTAACCTTACATAGAAAGGTCTGTAAGCATGGCATTTGAAGAAGAACTAAAAAAGGCAATATCTGGAGAGATTTACCAGAAGTATGGCTTTGATCAAGATCCTTTTACACCTATTCCTAAAAAGAAGATAGAATCCTTTGTCAATAGAGAGAATGAATTGAAACAGATTGCAAGAGCCATCGCAAATCTCACGCAAGGAGAAATTATACATATTCCAATATTAGGACATCATGGTGTTGGGAAGACTCATTTCTTATATTATGTACATAGCGGCGTCTCTGCATCAATTAAAGAGTTAGGTCTGAAACAAGTGTTTTTTATCGAAGGAGTACAGAATTTCAAAGATACATTTGGATGCCCAGATAACACAACAGAGTTCAATATTCGTAATTGCGAGTTTATTCTCAATCTTAATAGTGACACCAGCAAAGTAGTATTATTTATCGATGACTTAGACATCATATTCAATAGAATGCCAAAGGTTGTCAGTGATCTTATGGAAATCTTCAAGGGAGGAATAATAGGCACATGGGATCCGAGAGCATGGAACGCTGCAAAACATACACCATATACCAAAATTCCTAAGACTGAAGTTATTTTTTTGCATCCATTTTCAAAGGAACATTGTGAGGAGATATTGACCAGAAGAATCAACCATTCGAAAAATTCAGAAGTGGCTGAACAAATATTTCCGAAATTTGTTATTGAAAAGCTGGCAATAATCAGTGATGGTAACCCATATAAATTGACGACACAAGCAAAGAAATATTTTAACTTTATGATGAATAAGCAATTAATCAATGTCAATGAGGAAATTTTTGGAGAATTCAGTAAAGACATAGGTGTTGCTTTTGTGGCAGACTTGAATAAAAAGATAAATCAGTTGACAGATAGACAATCATCCGTCTTGAGATATATCATTGAAAAGATTGAAGTGAATGCAAAAGACCTTGCTGATTTTCTTGGGACTACACGTGTAGGTGCTGTACAACATTTGCATACATTAAGGGATTTGGATTTATTGGAGTCAAAACCCAAAGATAGAACAGTAATTTTTTATGTGCCTAATACTATAGTTGAGGAGATTGATTCTTTTTTATTGAAGAAGGAAGAAGGTAATGAGGTGTCATCAAAGAAATAAAATAATCATGATCTTGATGGTGGCTGACTGCAAGAGCCAACCACCATAGACCAAAATTACATTACTACGAATAATGGAATTCTGGTTTATGGGCTTTATATAATTTTTGGTTTAAGACGCTTTTGCCGGATGAAGCTACTTGTCAAAGAAAAAAATTAGAGGAGATAAAAAATGAAGACAAGAGTAATAAATCAGAGAGAAGAGCTTGTCAATGACAAGCATATTGAGGATTGGGTATTGACTAAAGGTCAAGTGATGCCCAATTTTTTTGGAAGGATATATGAGAATAAGTTCTTTGCACAGGACATAAAGAGCATTCAAAAGATTATATCAAATCAGATTGCTTGGAAGAATAAAATAGCAAAGCTGAAACAGGATTGCAATATAAGACATGCTACTTGCAGATTTTCTTTTGGAAATCTAAAGATCCCGTTTAGTTTGCAGGAGCAGCTTATAGATTTTCAGGCAAATGTCTTTGATGATATCACAGTCTTTATGATCAAAGGGCAAATGACAGACTTTCAGAATCTGCTTATGTATTCATCCCAGAAATACCCCTCAAAAATTATATGTACTTGGACAGATATTGCAATCCCTTTGGTAGATATGATTGGATATCATAACCACCTTGAGAATAAGGTAGAGGTAATTTCATATATGAAATATGAGTACAAAAAATTCAGCACGTGGATTAATCATTATATAATTGTGAAGCAGTTTATTGAGAAACATAAGATGGACGCATTATTAACGGGATGCAATAAACGGTGTGGAGAAGATGGTCACAAAGATATTGCAGCAACAATTGTTGCGATTGGAAAGGCAGGATTCAGAGCAACAAACCTTGACGTCAAACAAACAGGAAGAACCGGCTTTGCAGGATTTACTGACCTTTTTGATAGTAAAACTTGGGAGTATAAAAGCCATATCTCAGGAAACTTGCCTTTGACAATACCTGTTGGATTCAGCCAGATGAAATATAGAGTGGCAAGGTTATCGAGCAATGATCTTGTAAATCAAGCAGTAAGAAACATCAATAGTAATCAAATAAACCAGCGGCATAATGTTGCGAGTTTGTTTCAGAAACTTGCTGCTCAAGGTCTGTAACCCAAGAGCAAAATATTTTTTTCTTTTCATTTTTTTGTTTTTTTTGAATCCATTTTTCCATCTGCATACATGCAGGTCTTGAAAATCCACGAAGAAGACTGCACTCTCTTTGTTCCTGCTGAACACATTTCTTGCAATTCTTACTAACATATGAATGATATAATTTTTCATAGTCTATCAGAAGCAATTTTTCTTCACTATCAAGAAACTCACTATTAATATAATTCTTCATCATCCCTTCATCTTTTTTTTTAATCAGAACTAAATTACTCTTTTGCATTTATCTTACCCACCTTTTTTAATATAATCTTTCAACATAGGTTCAAGAACTTCCCATACCTTCTTGTTATTCTTCTTGAGTTTGCAAGTAAAATCCAACCATATTCTCATTCATAAACCCTCACCTCCACGATACAACCAATAGATCATCAGGCAACAACTAAAAGTTGCCAAACATAATTCTATAAATCCCTCATGATAAGAATTGAAACTGATATGCACAGGCACCCACCCATTCAAAAAACTCTTCCAAATAACATAAGTGAATACGATAAGACTAGCACAGAATACAGAATACAATAAAATCAACAAATACCTTTTCATCTAATCAGCCCCATCATAGTACCTCATACAATAAGTATAACAATTATTCAACAATTCCTTATCAGGAATGCAACTCTCAATGCACTCATTGAACCTCAAATCCTTCTGCAACTCTAAAGCAGAATTAGTCACATTTACCAAATTATCATTAGCATAAAACCTTATCTCAGTAGGATGCAAAGAATAACTCAAAGCTATGACAAAAAAAAAAGTCATACAAACTATAACAGTCAAACAAACCCACACATACCACCTATCCAACCACGTAATATCCCTAGTCAATTTCTTTTTCATTTTCTATTCTTCCTCACTATCTTTAGCTCTTTTTCCAATATTTTCAATCCACCAGTCAAAGAAGTAAACCCTTGAGTTATTATCGTTGTTTTTTCATCCTTCTTGAATTTCCACCTATAGAAAAATCCTTCATCAATCAACTCAATCTTATTAACAATCTTTTTCATTTTCTATTCATCCTCAAATTATTAAACATAGTGATAATCAACCGCAATCGCCACTTACTGATCGCAGTCACATAAGGCACCTTATTATCAACATATCTCTTCATCTTCTCCATACCACCATTAACAGGAACTTCAACAATCTTAAAGCCTAAAACATCCATCAAACAATCAAGCTCATCCTTCTCGATCTTTTTTTTCTTCATCAGCCTTCAACTCCTTAATAGTTTTTTCAATATCAATACCTTTAAACTTTATAATCTTTTCCAATAATTGGATCTTATGCCAAAACTTGTTCTCCACATGAAAATAGTTATTGCACGAATCACAAATCCGAATCTTCCAAAACTCAAACTTCCTAGCACGATTCTTAGGAATGACAGAAAGCAACCTCCTAGGAACCACATGATGATTCCTACAAGGCTGATGCTTCCTACCACATACTTCACAATCTCCAACAAAAGTTACTTCATCCCCCATAAAATCAACAAATACCTTTTTATCAATCAAATCCCTCATAATAATCCGCACAATAACTATAACAATTATCAGTCATATTCTCACTCGGAACACAACCATCAATACACTCATTGAACCTCAAATCCCTCTGAATCTCAAAAGCATACTTTGTCAGATTCACCAATTCATCATTAGCATAAACCCTTATCTCAGTTGGATGCAACTCAAAACATACTGCTATCATAAAAACAAAAGACATCCCCATCATCACAGTCAGACAAACCCACACATACCACCTATACAACCACTTCCATTCACTCATAGTCCTACCACCTTATAGATCCCATAACAGGCCATGAACAAAATCCCTAAGCCAATCCACTTATACAAAAAAATTATATACTCAGAACGAAGATGATTCTTACTCCAAAAAACTTCATTCTTCAAAATCAACTCCTTAATTCTTGGCTCAGCCAACCATAATAAAGCAGCGATTAGAATCAGATAAATCAATCGAACATTCACAACCTCACAATACTCCCTCACCAAAGCTTCAGGATCCTTCTTCACAAAAAAATTCCACTCATCCCTACAACCCTGACTCATAGCGATGAAACGACCACCATCCTCCTTCAATGCCATAACCTCACTATGTTGCTTTGGATCCATAGAAAAATTAATAGCAAAAATAGGCAAACAATACAACACAACTAAAAAAAGATACAATCCTACTTTTTTGGTTTTGGCCTGCATTTATAACACACCCTCCTATTATTATCCTTTGGAATAAAATACTGTCCACAAACCCAACACTTCTGCTTCCAACTAATCTTAGCCATCAAGGCATCCCCACAAAATCATCACAATCAATCCTCACACCATTCTCAAAACAATCCCTCGACACAATAGAAGTACTATTCTGCCTGACTGTGGTGAACGTGCACCAACCCCAATTACACTCCACCTTATCAGCACTGAAGTACGCATAACCTAAAATTCCAACTTCAGCAATTATCGAAATTAGGACCACCACCAACAAAACAACAAAAGCTATCAAAAAAGCCCCACTCATATCATCATCTTCCTTATCCATTCTTAATCCTCTCCAAAATCTGACCAGTAGTCTCACTAATCTCTTTCTTACAATCCCTTTTTTTCTTCATAAAAGGAGCCATCCTATGATAATGATCAAACCTCAACTTCCTATGCCTTTCAGCAATAGCGGCCTTCCTAGAATCTATCTTGGACAAAGCCAACTTCTGATTCAACAAACCATCCCAATCCTTATTCCTTTTATTAATACTTGCCAACAACTCACTCTCCTGCTTAAACGATTGAAAACTCAAAGCCTTAATGACTTCCTTCAACTCTTTAGACTTCTTACGAAACAAGACCTGATCACCAATCGTATCAGCATGAAGATTCTGCAACTCCAAACGCTTCACATCAATCAAACTACCCTTCTCCTTCAACTCTTTGATCATCCTCTCATAATATAACAAACTAGACATGACAAAAACCCCCACCACCTTACCTTTTTAAAACACGACAAATAATATTATTATTCTCCTTAAAATCTTTTATACTGATACTCCACTTATGTGATTCATTATAAGCCTTACAACAACTCCTAGCGGCCCTACAATACTTACAATCAAACAACTTTCCAGTCTCTAAACCAAAACACTCAGACACAACTCACACCTCAATAGCATCCAACTTGACATGCAATGCTTCAATATCAGACCTCAACCTCTTAGACACACCATTAAAAGATTCTTTATCCTTATCACTCATAGTCGATACAAAACTCTCATCACATACCAATTCAAGCTTTTTAGCAGCTTCAAAACAAGAACTGGATATATGGGATAAAGTTGTCAGCAAATCCCCCATAGTATCCAATCCTTTTCCCACAATATTAGCATCCTTCAACAATGGAGGATTCACTGCATCCACTACAACAACTTCAGTATTGCCATCATCTGTAGGAACATCATCATCTTCTGGCTCATAAATCCCAGCAGCATTATTGATACACTTACGCATCTCAGAAAGACTAAGATCTTTAATCAACCTAACGCCCTCATCAGTAGTTATAGCCTCATTCAAAAAACCAGCAAGCTTATCCTCATCAAACACTTCCCTCAACTCACGCTTCTCACCCTCATCAGTCATAACCACAACTTCAATCTCCTTCTTAAAACGATCAGGCAACTTCTGCAATTCTAACAAAGCACTAATCCCAATCTCTGACAAACTCTCAATCTTGTCAGTCTCAAGAATATGACCATAATTACGAAAAATAGACATCAACCTCTGAGCAGTGCGAATACTCTCATTCACACGATGATCTGCCAACCACTCACTAAACTGACCATGAGACAACCGTTCCTTAGCCTCCTGCAAAATCCTTCCAGCATCCAAAATATTAGTCAAAGCATTACGCTTATTCACCTTATACTTCTCAGCCAACTCATTATACAATTCTGTATCACTAACTTCATTCATTGTTTTCTACCTCAAATCAACTCTGCTGTAATCCTATCCAAATGCTCCTTCCTTAAAGTGATGTCAGCATCAAACACCAAATCTTGTCGTATTGGAATATTCAGATTGATATTCAACTTCACGACAATTTCAGTACCCTTCAGCTTCCCATAACGCTTCTCACAAAGACGACATTTATTAGTATGAAAATCAAACACCAAAAACTTCTCCAACCTCTTAGACGTATACTCAAACTTCTCGGGATCAACCATTTTTTAACTCCTCGATCTTCAACTTCAAAGTATTAAGCTTATCTTTAAGTTCATCAATATTCTTTTCCATTGCTCTTGTTATATTACCATCCATCAAACGATCAATATCTCCCTTAGCCTTATGATGGCATTCTTCAGTCTGCTCCTCAACACTCATCTTATCATTCCAATGATGCAAAGTATCATACCACAAAAAATCTGACCGAACATCTTCAGGCAACAACTCCATCAACTCCTTAATATCTTTAGTACCTTCAACAACACAATGACATTCAGCAATCCTCTCACTTCCCAAAGTAGTGAACTTGTTCGTATGATTAAAATACCTCAAGACAAAAATGCTATACGCAACACCACGATAAACAAACATCCCCTCAGCAGCCAAAACATAACCATCCTTACTCTGCCCATCCTTCCAATTAGAGATTCTCTTATTCAACTCTGCATGCATCTCATCTTCACTCTTCCATGACAAACCATCAACATCCATCTCTAATCACTCCAGTTTAATAATGTTGCAAGAAACTTGATAACGTTCTCCATCAATCAAGATCTTTCCATAACGACCATAACCTTTCTTGCCGCTAGAAAAAGTTCGCATAGGACATCTAACCTCATCACCCTCAATACTCACGACAACTTCTGCTTTCATAAAAAAAACACCCCCAACAATTTTGGCACAATTATAAAAAATAAAAATGAGCTAGTATAAATAATTAACTATTTACCGAATAATGGTAAATTAACATCCTTTATAGTGTTGCCCAACAAATTCTGAAACATTTGAGAAGCCATCAACATCTTAATGCAAGCAATCAAAATCAGAATAGCAAAAAGAATTATCAGATAATTAAAAAAAGTCTCATCAATCTGAGACTTCCTAGAACGCCATCCAGAACCACCACAAAAAAAACAATTAGATTTCCTCAAGACTTCCAACTTTTTTTTAGAAGCACCACCATCGACCTTGCCCTTGCCCTTACAATTATGGCATTTGGAATTTCTCAATTTTTCTTCAACCCCTGCTCAATCTGCATCATCTTGATATTGATGGTCGCATAATCTTCAGCAGTCATAAAGAGATCCTTTAACACATTAGTCCAATCCAATCCATTCGCCTGCCAATCCTTTTTCTCAAACCAACCATTCACCCTGCACTCAATGATAAGCTTCTCAGCCTTCAATAACTTCTCCTCAAACTCTTTACGCTTATCATTACCATACTGATTCTCTTTAGGCTTCTTCGCCCACATAGACTTAAACAATCCCTTGCTTATGTTCTGTGATGGTTGAACTATCTGCTTATTCTTATCCATGTCCTTTAGACCAAACTTATTCAGGATCTCACTTTGCTGCAATTGTTGATGTGGTGCTAGGTTTGATTCCATCAATGATCACCTTAGAGACTGGAGGAGTGGTTGTTGATTTAATAGGCTTCTCGACCTTGACTTGTTTTCGCTTGAAGACCTCCTCGATATATTCCTTGAAACCACACTTCAGACAGATGACAAGATGTTCTGCCTTCTCAGTATCGTAATCAAGAATCCAACTATCACCATTGCATTTGGTACACCTAAATCGTAAGTACATATTACTCCCCCCTCACATAACGTTTTATTAATAAACCTTATGCCATAGAATCGTCGCATAAGGTATTATAGCATTATCTCAAATATACTTGTATTTAAATCTTTGCATTCCCATATCACAAGATTAAACAATATAATATATTATATAAGCAACGCATCATACACACTGCTGCGTTTACACCGTCTCCACCAGTAACGCTTATTACCGGATACTAAAAAAACATATAAGCCACTTCTTATGGTAGGGGAAAAAACACTCCCACCGCACTCCCCTTTTACGAAGGGATCCAAAAGGACCAGCTGGAAAGTGGTGCCAATTTCTTCCTACGAGCATTCAATTCTTCTTACTAGAAATCTTCTTTTCTTCTTTTCTTCTTTCTTCTTTGTAGAACTAGCCCCCCTGCCCTGCCAGAGCCCTCAAAAAGTGTGCGGTATTTCGTGACGTACACACGCAACCTTTATATAGTCGTGTTCGTTTCTGTCCTATAGTTTAGTCGTTCATTGCTAAACGTTCCACGGGACGAATGACGACGGAGAAACGAAAATGAGTAAAACACAAACAGAACAAAAAACAGTAAGTGAAATGGTGGCAGTACCTAAAGTGTTTGATTTTGAAAAGAATCAACAGCTAGAGAACAACAGTATTAAAGCTGTAGCTAGAAGTTATACAGTTGAAGGGTTTAAGGTTCTTGAATCTAACCCTGATGGTACACCGAAAACTTTCGAGATATACCATAAAACAATAGCTGAACTTGAGAAGGAATTAATAGGTACAGAGATGGCAAATAAGTATAATGAGGACACCGGAAAAAATCTACTTATGCGGAACAAAATAAGAACAGCTCTTAAAAAATTCGGAGGAATAAAAGCACGGCTATAATTAGCCGTTTTTTTTCTTTTTTTTTCCACTATGAAAACTTACCGTAGCCAATGGATAGAGAACATCAAAACCACAGATACATTTATTCCTTATCATAATTATTTATCATTCTTGATTAATCACTTTTCTACATTAAAAAATATGACGATAAAAGTTTTATCAGAGTACAAAAATAATCCTATAAATGAAAGCAATATAAGCCATTTTAAGGACTTACTTTTATATGCTAAAATCTATTATCAGCTATCATTAAATGAACTCAAAAAGGTTAAAATTTCTTTAGATGGTGACAATATGCTAGATGTTCTTAGAATCCTTAAATTAGAGAATCCTCAGCTATCTAGTGATAGCTTAGAGTACATTAAAATGATTTCAAAATCTGAGGAGTACCAATTTCTAGTAAGTGAATTACTGGCTAGTATTGACCAAATGCAAACGGCACAATTTGACGTTAATACAGCCATTTCTAGCAATCATTTTTATTTTAAGGGTAAGACTATGTCTTACTCAATTAATACGATAATGGAGGGCATAAAACACAATAGGAACTATTATGACAGAGAGATAAAAAGACTCATCACATTACGCAACAACATATATTAATCTAGCTTTTCAGCTGATTTAATTCTAATCATTTTAATAGTGATAACTAAGATAATGATTTTATACACTATTTTATAGTCATTCTTTTTATGTTTTCTATTGATGAATTTGGGATAAATAAACTAATTCTAAACAGCTGTTTTTATTTATCCCAATTTCTTTTTTTTGTTTATTGATAATTATGACCGATTAAAACATTAAAAAGTTTATCGGTCTGGAGGATTCAAAATGACATATTCAAGAGAACAAAGAAAATATAACACAACAAAGAAAAGGATTTTATTTCTTATGGAATTATACGAACCTACTCAAAAACAATTAGAACAAATAATGTGTATAATAAGGTGTGGCACTAAAATCACACAAAGACAATTAGATGCCATAGAAGATATATTAAATCAATCGGAGGAATGAAAATGCAAATAATAGGATTAACACACGAACAAGCAAATAGGATCATAGACAAAAAACCTGAATATAACGAAAGGATCAGGAGATATAGAAATGGAGCTTACCTATACTTAAATGATGATGATTATTTTGATTTCTAATTTCTTCTTTTTTGCTACTGATAATTATGACCGATTAAAACCTTAAAAGGTTTATTGGTCTGGAGGGATTGAAAATGGATAATGAATATAAACCAACTAGATTGAGAACAATACTTTGTAGGCACGTTGAGAAATTGAATCCAAATGCAGGGTATAAAGATATTGATGCTTTGGAAAATGACATAAAAACGTTTGTCAGAAGTATAGTGCATGGAGCAAATGAATTGGGATTAAAAGTTGAAATGACTGACTACATAGGAGATATGGATTAAATGATTTCTAAAACAACTTGTAAAGGACAATGTACTTGTAGGCTTTGTAGAAAGGAATTACCACCAAACACAGAAGTAGTGTGGATCGAACAGCCTGCAAGAATTTACTATATTTGTTTTGATTGCTTTCTAAAATTATCTATCAACATCTTAGGATTAGAATCATTCAGTAAAAAGATTAAGAATGAGCATATAGCTCGGAGGATATAAGAAAATGAAAAATATAAATTTAGACTATGTTATGGTCCTAGATGCGAGTTCAGGACTAGCAAAATTAATTGCAGTAAAAAAAGGATTACAATCTGAAGAGATTGAGGAGATCATAAGCGATAAATATGAATTTCGGCTAAAAGATTGTGATTGGATGGTAGTCAAAGAAATAGATATTGACATTCTTTTTTAATCTTTTTTCTTCTTTTTGAATTAATTCTTAACTTATTAGTAAATAACGACTCGTTGTCGTTTTTGAGGTGTTTTCTATGTACGATTTTAATGAAATCTTTCTTGATCAACCAATATGCAAATTTGACCGAGTATTTAATGACCAATTATTCTTCGGCATTTCAGATGTTAGACAATGGGGGGACAAACATCTGGCCCGACACCGAAACATTGCAGGAAAGCTAGAACGATCAAACATATTCTATTAGGAGGTAAAAAAATGATTGAAGACAACAAATGTCCTAAGTGTAAAACATCATTAAAATTTTATGATGGCTGCCTAGGATATGAAGCAATCTACTGCCCTAAATGTGGATGGTTTACTGATCATCTAATGATAGGACAAGATGATAAATTTATAGAAGGAGGAATAAAAAAATGGACAAACAAAAACTAGGAACTTGTGGAATCCAGATATTCTCAGTAGTTGAGGATAAGCTAGGAAATATATTATACATTGTGGAGTGATTAGAATGCAACTGATCAGAGAGATTCAGGAAGAGTATATAATATCTAATTCTAGTGATGTATATAAATATCTGAAAGAGTTCATCAATGAGGATCGAGAATATTTTATAGTACTCGGACTTGATAGCAAGAACAAAGTGCTGTATAGGGAAATAGTCTCAATAGGCACATTAAATTCAGGATTAGTACATGCTAGGGAAACTTTCAAGAAAGCAATCATAATGAGCTGTAATGCAATAATCATAGCACACAATCACCCATCAGGCGATCCAACACCATCTGATGAGGATGTACGAGTGAAGAATAAAATTGAGGAAGCTGGTGAAGTATTGGGGATAAAAGTTTTAGATTGTATCATAATAGGAAAAGATAGTTATGAGAGAATAAAATAAATTGGAGGAATGAAAAAATGAGAATGTATGTATTCAATCGGAACACTATGGATATGGCCAGCTTTGAGTATGATGATGATGATGATCTTAGAAAATTTCAGGATAATATATTCTCTTCAAGTGATCCATCAATGTTCATATTCTTAACACCCGAAGAGTTCAGGGAAATAAGAGAGTGGAAACCATGAAGAAAAAAGATACTTACAAAAATGATGATATTATGCACCTTATAGACAAATGGTTTGAAGAACATCAATGCTTGACTAAATCCAATTATGAGATGATCAAAGACTTTGTCTATTATATGAGGAACAAACAAAAATAGGAGGAGAACTAAAATGAAAATGAGTTATACAGACGAAGACTTTAGGACCGACGTACAATGGTTGATAGGACAAGGATTAGAAGTAGATGAAGCAGAAGAATTTTTGCTAAATACATTGACTGCTGGCTTTTCTATGACAAGAAAAGAGTACGCAGACTTTGTAGACACAATAAGGAGATGATTGAAATGGATCCGTATAAACAATGGGTAATAGATAGATTGACTGATTGGAGAGAGACTTTTGAGGATGAAGCATTGAATGAAGATGAAGAGGATCAGAATGAAGCTGGATGGAAGGAGATAGGAATCTTGATAGATAAATTCCTAGTTA
>ERZ869929.372-NODE-372-length-29404-cov-17.222904_pt1 | contig 29404 bp, 43 predicted proteins | sample MGYA00579312_ERZ869929 | MGnify/ENA primary metagenome ERZ869929 (study PRJEB32216, sample SAMN09231818) | wastewater metagenome | place: USA: Maryland | collected 2016-08-09 | study: EMG produced TPA metagenomics assembly of the PRJNA472060 data set (Reclaimed... | reverse complement strand
CGACGCTCTTCCGATCTTGCGACCGCGGGGTCCGTCAGGTTCAGAACTTCCGGAGGGCGGCCGCATGGCCTGACCCTCGCCTCGAGCCGCATGGCTCAGACGAAGGAGAATCGCCATGGCGAAGGGAGGCGCTCGAGCGCGCTCAGGCCCGCCGCCCGATCCCGCCGCGCTGCGGCGTGATCGCGAGACCGACACCGCCGGCTGGACCACCCTGCCGGCCGAGGGCCGCAAGGGCGATCCGCCGAAGTGGCCGCTGACCCGCGCGACCAGGCGCGAGACCACACTCTGGGCGCGCGAGTGGCGCCGCCCGCAGGCAGTCATGTGGGAGCGCAACGGGCAGGAGCTCGAGGTCGCGCTCTACGTCCGGTCGCTCGCCGCCGCCGAGAAGACCGACGCGCCGGTGAACGCGCGCACCCTCGTCAAGCAGCAGCAGGAGGCGCTCGGCCTGTCGATCCCGGGCCTCGCCCGCAACCGCTGGCGGATCGCCGCTGACCAGGAGCCCGCGGCGCCGGCCCGCCGAACAGGCAAGCCCGCCCGCGAGCGCTTCAAGGTCGTCACCGGTGGCCGCAGCTCCTGACTTCACCGCCGACTTCCCCGCGCTCTTCATCGCGCTCGACTGGGTGGAGGCGCACTGCGTCGTCCCGGACGGCGTCCAGAAGGGCGACCCGTTCGAGCTCGTCGACTGGCAGGCCTGGTGCCTGCTGAACTTCTACCGGCTGAGGAAGGCCGCGAAGGTCGGGCAGCTCGCGACCGCGTTCGAGTACCGCCGCTCCCAGATCGTCGGTCCGCAGAAGCTCGGAAAAGCGCCCTACACCTCTGCGCACATCTGCCTCGAGGGCGTCGGGCCCGCGCTCTTCAACGGCTGGGCGAAGGGCGGCGAGCTCTGGGACTGCCGCGACCACGGCTGCGACTGCGGCTGGGCGTACGAGTACCAGCCCGGGGAGGGCATGGGCCGGCCGTGGCCGACGCCGCTCATCCAGGTCACCGCCACCTCGGAGGATCAGACGGACAACATCTACGACGCGCTGCGCCCGATGATCGACGACGGGCCGCTGTCGGTGCTGATCCCGAAGACCGGCGAGGAGTTCATCCGCCTGCCGAACAAGGGGCGCATCGACGTCGTCACGTCGAACGCCACCTCGCGTCTCGGTCAGCGCGTCACGTTCGTCCCGCAGGACGAGACCGGGGTCTGGACCAAGACGAACAGCATGGTGAAGGTCGCCGAGACGCAGCGCCGCGGCCTGGCCGGCATGGGCGGCCGCGCTGAGGAGACGACGAACGGCTGGGACCCGAGCGAAGGGTCGGTCGCGCAACGCACCGCCGAGGCCGCGCTCAAGGACATCTTCCGCTACCACCCGCTCGCACCGGAGCAGCTCGACTACCGCAAGAAGGCCGACCGCAAGAAGATCCACCGGGTCGTCTACCGCGGCTCGAAGTGGGTCGACCTCGACGCGATCGAGGCTGAGGCCGCCGAGCTGATGCAGACCGACCCAAACCAGGCCGAGCGGTTCTTCGGGAATCGCATCGTCGCCGGTTCGGACAGCGCGTTCGACCTCGACGCCTACAAGGCGCTCGCGGACCTGTCGGCGCGGATCGCGCGCGGCCGGAAGGTGACGCTCGGGTTCGACGGCGCGCTGCGCTTCGACGCCACCGGGCTCGTCGCGACCGACATTGAGACCGGCCACCAGGTCGTCGTCGACTGGTGGGCCCGCCCGCCGCAGCTGCGCGACGAGGACGAGTGGACCGTCCCGATCGACGAGCTGAACGACGCGGTCGCGTTCGCGTTCGACTTCTGGGACGTGTGGCGGCTGTACGCCGACCCGCCGCACTACACCGACGACCTCAACCGCTGGGCCGGCGAGCACGGCAGCGACCGCGTCATCGCCTGGTGGACGAACCGAAACAAGCCGATGGCCTACGCGCTCAAGGCCTGGCGGACCGACATGCGCCCCGGCGTCATGTCGCACGGTCCGCTCGACGACAGCGCCGCCGCGATCGCCGCGCACGCAGCGCTGGTCGAGCACATCGGGAACGCCGTCAAGCGTGCGACGCGCATCCGCGACGAGGACACCGGCGGGTTCCTCTGGACGATCGGCAAGGACGGGCAGAAGAGCCCGCGGAAGATCGACCTCGCGATGGCGGCCTGCCTGTCGTGGCAGGCGCGCGGCGACGCGATCGCCGCCGGCGTGATGAACGAGCCCGAGTACCGGCGCGCCGCCTGGTAGCGCCCCACCCCTTCGACCTGACCAGGAGGCGACATTGCCCGAAGCGCTGCCGCACATCGGCCAGGTCATCGACGCGTGCGACGAGCTCGACCGGCGTGCCGCGCTGTTCGCGAAGCTCGAGCAGTACGTCAGCCCGGGCGGCTGCCCGATCCCGCAGGCGATCGCGCAGGCGCAGGTCACGCAGGCCTACCGGATGCTGATGGCGTTCGCGCAGACGAACTACGCGCCGCTGATCGTCCGGTCCGCCCGGTCGCTGCTGCACCCCGGCGGCATCCGCAACACCGGCAGCGCCGAGCTGGACACCGCGGCGTGGGGGATCTGGCAGGCAAACAAGCTGGACGCGGAGGCGCGGCTCGCACACGACGCGATCCTCACGCATGGCCGCGCGTTCGCGATCGCCTGGCCGACCGCCGACGGTGAGCCGACGATCACGATAGAGGACCCCGCGACCACGATCGTGGAGTACGTCGAGGGGTCCAGGTACGTGCGCGCAGCCGGCCTGCGCCGCTGGATCGGTGACGACAAGCGCCCCCATGCGACGCTGTACCGCCCGGACGGCATCTGGAAGTTCTCCGGGCCCAAGAACTCCAGCGGCAGCCGCGGCACCGTCTGGGAGCCGCGGACCGTCGACGGTGAGGACTGGCCGCTCAAGGCACCCGCCGAGAACGTCGTGCCGGTCGTGGAGATCGCGACGAACCGCCGGCTGAAGGCCAACCGCTACGGGTACGCCGAGGGTGACTTCGAGAACGTGCTCGGCCTCCTGGACCGGATCAACGTGCTCGAGTTCCTGCGCCTGGTGATCGCGTTCACCGCCGGCTTCCCGATCCGCGCGGTCATCGGCGACAAGATCCTCAAGGACGACGAGGGCAACGACCTCGCGCCGTTCAAGCTCGCCGTCGACGTCATCGCGCAGTTCGAGAACCCCGACGTCAAGATCACCGAGATCGCCGCGGCGGACCTCAAGAGCTTCGGCGAGGCGATCGACCGCGATACCCAGACGCTGTCCGGACTGACTTCGACGCCAGCGTACTTCCTGCGGTCGGTGCCGATCCAGAACGTCAGCGCGGACGCAATCCGCGCCGCGGACCTTCCCCGCGTGAGCAAGGCGGAGGATCACAAGCTGTTCCTCGGCGAGGGCTGGGAAGAGGTGCTCCGCACCGCCGGGCAGCTCCGCAGCGAGCCGCTCGAGCTCGGGGACGCCGCGTCGCTCGTCTGGCTCAACCGCGAGTCCCGGTCGCTGGCCGAGCGCGCGGACGCCGCGACGAAGCTCAAGGACGTGCTGCCGTGGCAGGCCGTCGCCGAGATCGCCTTCGACGCAACGCAGGACGACATCACCCGCTGGCAGTCGATGCTCGACGCTGACAGCCTCGGCCAGCTCGTGCGGACTGACCCGGCCCAGCCGTGAACCCCGAGGTGCAGGCGCACATCACCGCCGAGCAGCGGCTGCGCACCCGCACCGAGCAGGCTGTCGCGCAGGCCTGGCGCAACCTCCCCAGCTACGACGAGGCGGACGTCCCGGCATTCCTGGCCGTGGTGGTGCCGCTCATGCTCGCCGCGCAGCGCGCCAGCGCGACGCTGACCAACGCGTTCCTCGCCCGCCGCCTCGGTCGCAGCCCGCTCCCGCTGAACCCGGCGCTCGTGACCGGCAGCGCGCTGCGCGCCGGCACACCGCCCGAAGAGGTGTACCGCCGGCCGTTCGTCACGATCTGGACCAGCCTCAAGGACGGGCAGCAGTGGGACGACGCCGTCCTCGGGGGCCTCGAGCGCGCGACGAGCAGCGCCGCGATGGACGTGCAGCTCGCGATGCGCAAGACGCTCACCGTCGTCGCCGAGAAGGACCCCAGGATCGTCGGGTTCCAGCGCGTCCCGGACGCCGGCGCCTGCGACTTCTGCCGGCTCGTCAGCGGGCAGCGATACCGCAAGCACGACCTGATGCCCGTTCACAACCGCTGCGGCTGCGGCGTTGACGTCATCACCAGCGAGGACCGCGACCTCTTCACCGGCAACCAGGCGAACGACCTCGACCTCGACCCCACCGAGGTGCGGGTCGAGCAGCACGGCGAGCTCGGGCCCGTCCTCGTCGGCGCCGGCCACGACTTCACCCGCCTCTAAAGGCGGGGCTCACGGCGCCGCACGGCGCCCCAACCCCCAGGAGGGCCGCATGGCCACGAAGATCCGGGCGCGCCTCCGCGCGCTCGTCAGCACGCTCACCCGCCGCACGGCCGGCGAGCGGCTGCAGCAGGTCACCGACATCTTCGGCCGGACGTGGACGCTGGACACCCAGCGGATGCGCCTGGTCCCGCCGCTCGCCGGCGCTGACGGCGAAGGCGAAGGCGGAGGCGAAGCCGAGGGCGCTGGCGCGGCCGGTGACGGCGACGAAGGCGACGGTGACGGCACTGGCGACGAAGGCGACGAGGGCGACGGCAAGGACGAGCCCGACTGGAAGCGCGAGTCGCGCAAGCACGAGGCGCGCGCCAAGGCCGACAAGAAGCGCGCCGACGCCCTGCAGACCGAGCTCGACAAGATCAAGAACGCCGACAAGTCCGACCAGGAAAAGGCGATCGACGACGCGAAGGCTGAGGTCCGCGCCGAGCTCGACGCCGAGCGCCGCCACGACCGCCTCGAGGTCGCCGTCACCCGCCTCTCGGCCCGGACGTTCGCCGACACCGAGGACGCGCTCATCCACCTCGAGCGCGCGATCAAGGACGGCGACGTCGACCAGGACGACATCTTCGACACCGACGGCAAGGTGCAGACCGACGCCGTCAAGACCGCGCTCACCGAGCTGCTCGAGCGCAAGCCGCACCTCGCCGCCGGCGACGGCACGCCGCCGCCCCCGGGCGACAGCGACGCCGGCAAGGGCCGCGGCTCGAAGGGCGTCGAGGCCATGAGCCCCGCCGACCACTACGCGGCGATCCGCGCCGGCAAGAAGTAGCCGGCGCGCACGCCCCGATCCTTCGCCGCATGGCGAGCCCCTGAACCCCACCCCGAGAAAGGCAACAGCTCGCCATGAGCAACACCATCATCACCCCGAGCGTTCTGTCCGCGCGCGCGCTGGCAACGCTCTACAACACCATCGTCCTCGCGGGCCTCGTGCACCGCGACTACGAGAGCGACTTCACGGGCAAGCAGGGTGACACCGTCACCATCCGCAAGCCCGCGACGTTCACCGTCGACGAGTTCACGACGGCCATCAGCGTCCAGAACATCACCGAGGACAGCACGACGCTGACCCTCGACAAGCACCTGGACGTGTCCGTCGGCCTCACCGCGAAGGAGCTCACGCTCAGCCTCGACGACTTCGCCGAGCGCGTCCTGACCCCGATCGTCAACGCGATCGCGCAGGACATCGACGGCCGGCTCGCCGAGAAGCTCGTCGACACGGCCGAGGGGTCCGGCGGCGGAGGCACCACGTCGTCCGGCACGTCGGTCGCGTCGCTGCCGTTCCGCGACGCCCGCGCGATCCTCACCCGCGGCAAGCTGCCGCTCACCGATCGCCACGCCGTCCTGTCCCCGGAGTCGACGAGCAAGTGCCTCGGCGACGACCTGTTCGTCGCCGTGGACGCGTCCGGGTCCCCGGACGGGCTGCGGGAGGCGACGCTCGGCCGCAAGTTCGGCTTCGACTCGTACGAGTCGCAGGCGTTCGGGTACGGCTCGGGCGACAAGGGCCAGGCGGACGGCGTCGGGTTCCACCGCGACGCGGTCGCGCTCGTCACTCGCACCCTCGAGGCGCCCATGGGCGTCGCGCCGAACCAGGTCTCGGTGCAGAACTTCGAGGGGTTCGGCCTGCGCGTCGTGAAGTCCTACGACATCACGAGCAAGACGGACGTCATCTCCGTCGACCTGCTCATCGGCGTCAAGGAGCTCCGCAAGGAGGGCGTCGTCCAGCTCACGTGGGGCCTCGGCTCCTAGCAGCACCCACCGCCCGGCCCGCACTTGCGGGCCGGGCGTCGTTGCGGACATCCAGCGATCGCCCAGGCTTCATGAGCCCGAGCGCCGGGGCCAGCACCCGGGTCCGCCATCACCGCCTGACCCTGACCCCTGTCCGACGGAGGACACATGCCCGCAGTCCATCTCGTGAACATCGCCGCGTCCGATCCGGCGCCCGTGCTGGACGGGGCTGCCCACGCGTTCCTGCACCAGAAGGCGCCCGACGGCGTGCATTCCGGCAAGCCGCTCCCGCGCGACCCGACCGCGACCATGCCCAGGCATGACCTCGGGCCGCGCCTGACGACGTTCGGCGTCGGCGATCACGGCGCCGTGTTCGACGGGTCGGTGATGGTCAACCGAAAGCTGTCCCCGGAGGACCAGGCCCGGTCGATCGTGCATGACTGGCCGATGCACTCCGACTGCGCGGTCCCGGCGTTCGTGCTGCCCGCGTCCGACGCGCAGGCGGACGTCGCGCTCGCGCAGGCGGTCCTCGCGCGGTTCCTGTCCAAGCAGCCGGACGAGGCCGCGGCGGAGGCGTACGGCAAGGCGTTCCAGATCGCGGGGCACGCGAAGGCCGACGACGCGTTCGCGTACAAGCAGCGCGCGATCGGCGTCACCCCGCGGTTGTGGCTGCCCGGTGATGACGGCCGGGATCTCGACCCGTCGGACCTGCTGCTGCTCCTGGCGGCGCAGGAGACCGAGCACTGGGACGAGATGCTCGCGAACATCGTGGGCCCGACGAACATCGTCGTGTACGCCGGGATGGACCAGGCCGGCGCGTTCATCAACTCGCTCTACATGGGCCTGTCGGCGAACACGACCGACCCGGTGATCGGCGACACGTCCCTGACAGGGGAGATTCTGACGTCGGGTGGCGGTCTCGTGCCGCAGTCGGTGACCTACTCGCATACCAACGGGCAGCTCACGTTCGTCAACAGCGCGACCTTCACCGCGAACGGGTCGGACTCGCTGTCGGTCGTGATCGCGCAGATCTGTGGGCGGACCGCTTCCGGTGGTGGCGGCACGATGCGCTACCGCGAGAAGCTGACGTCCACCGCGACGATCGCCGCGTCCGGTGACGCCCTGACGGTCACGTACACCCTGACCGGCGCCGCGACGTAGACCGACGCGGTGCAGGCGTTCCTTCTCACCGACGAGCAGGTGTCGGCCCTGGACGCGGCGGCCGTTGAGCCGCCGCGCATCCTCGGCGTCGACTTCCCGCCCCCGGATCAGCGTGTGCGCGCCATCTGGGAGCGCCTCGGCCATCAGGTCGGGTTTGACCCGGCGACCGTTCGTGTGAGCGCCGCGGACCGCCGGCTCGTCTACGCGGAGCCCACCTGATGTCAAATCCGACCGTCACGCTCAACCCGGCGAGCACCGCCGACGACGGCATCGTCGGCGGTGGGTCGAACACGTCGTGGGCGCTCGCCAGGGCTGCGGCGGGTGGCGCCGCGTTCAACGCTCAGAACTCCTCCTACATGGGGTACGGGAGCAACAACGCCGGGGACGCGAACACCTACTACATCTACCGCACGTTCCTGGGGCACTTCGACCTCAGCGGCATCCCCGCCGGCGCGCAGATCCTGAGCGCGATCCTGTCGGTCTACTCGACCGCCACCGCCTCCTACACCCTCGGTGGTGGGACGACCGCGAACAACAGCGCCGTCCTCGTCGCAGGGACGCAGGCGTCGCCGTTGACGACAGCGGACTTCGGCGCCGTCGGCTCCACCGAGCTCGCGTCGAACCGCATCGCGTACTCCACGTTCGCGTCGAGCGGCTACAAGGACTTCACGCTCAACGCCGCCGGCCTCGCGCACCTGCAGGCCGCGATCGGCGGCAGCGCCAAGTTCGCGGTCCGGTCCGGCTACGACTTCGACAACGTCACGCCCGCCAACACCGGGTACTCCGGCGGCATCGCGTACTTCAGCGACCAGACCGGCACCGCGAACGACCCCAAGCTCGTCATCGTCTACAGCCTCGACCGGGCGGCGACGGACGGCTTCTCCTTCACCGACGGTCCGACGCTCCCGAGCATCGACGAGGCCGACGGCGACCGGCAGCGCTGGGCGCTCGACACGATCACGCTCACCGACTCGCCGCTCTTCTACCGTCGCTCGACGGTCGAGGTCGAGGTGTTCCCCGAAGGCGCGAACACGTACCTCAACCAGTCCGGGGTCGTCGGGTCCACGATCAACGTCGGTGACACGACCGGGTTCCCGTCGAGCGGCGAGGCGTGGCTGATCGACAACACGAAGAGCACGCAACAGCAGGCCGTCTGCACCTACACCGGCAAGACCGGAACGTCGCTGACCGGCTGCACCTGGACGAGCATCATCGGCCGGTCCACCTACGCGGACGGGTCGCTGAACTTTGACGCGACGGTCACAGCCGTCAGCGTCCCGAACGCGGAGTCGCACTTCCCGCAGATCATCAGCCTCGACCCGCCCGGCACCGTCAACCCCGAGCTCGTCATCAGTGTGCAGCAGCACGCCGGCCATGCCGCCCTGCGCGGCAAGCTCGTCTTCAAGCGCACCACCGACGGCGGCAAGACCTGGGGCAGCCAGGAAACGATCGTCGGGAGCCCCGCGAACGGAAGCGCGTGGGGCATGTTCGGCCACACCGCGCTGCGCCTCAAGAACGGCCACATCTGGGTGTCGTGGTACGAGCACAAACTCGACTACACCGCCGGCGACTCCACGCTCGTCGTCAAGCAGATGCAGACGATCAGCACCGACCGGATGCTGACCTGGTCCACGCCGACGCAGATCCCATTCAACATGGGCTTCAGCGACGACGACGGGTCCGCCGGCTTCGGCAGCTACCTCTACACCGGCGCCGGATCGGACGCGACCTATGGCGACATTCTGCTGCCGATCACTGGCAACCCGGACGGCATCCAGATCCACGCGTCCGGCGAGCCGTGGCGCTGGGAAACGTGGCTCTACAAGGTCAATCACATCGCGTCGACCGCGACGAAGATCGCGGAGGTCTTCAAGCCGTCGAACACCGGCAACCGCGCAGCCGGCGAGGGCGACATCTGCCAGACACAGACCGGCGGGTTCATCATGCACGCCCGCGTCGAACCGAACGACGCGACCGACTTCCTCGCCGCCGAGGAGCGCAACCGCTGGCAGGCAGTCGCCACGTCCGGATACTCCACCTGGGCTGCGCCCACGAAGGTCATCTCCTCGTTCGCGAACGCCGCGGTCCTCACAAGGCTGCCCGGTGGCACGATCATCGCGACCGGCAGCCCCGTCAGGTCGAGCAGCCCCGCCGACGCGCACCCCGGGCAGACCGGCAGCGTCCCATCCAGCGACAACGGCACGACGTGGACCCGCGCGATCAAGTGGGAAGCCACGAACGGCACCTACAGCATCTACAACGGCGCGAACCTCGAGGTCATCATCGACGACTCGTCGGTGCAGGTGAACACCGTCTTCACCTACTCACAGGAACGCTCCAACCAGGCCGGCGCTCGCACGATGTTCCGCTGGTACGTCGACCCGATCAAGCGGGCCGCCGACAACTTCGCGCTCACCGACACCGCCACCCGCGCAGCGCAATCGTTCACGCGCGCCGCCGCCGACGGCTTCTCGTTCACCGACACCGCCGCCCGGCAGGGAGCCGGGCTGTCAAAGACCGCCGCGGACGGGTTCGCGTTCACCGACACCGCCGGGCGCTCCGCGATCACCTACACCCGCACGGCCGCGGACGGCTTCTCGTTTACCGACACCACGACCCGCAGCGTCACGCCGTACACGCCGCCCGTCGGCTACCAGCGGATGAACACCACGAGCCGCCTCGTCAGTGCCGGATCAGCGACCTGTCGGATGGTCGGGCCCGGCGACGCTTCGAGCCGCGTCGTGACCCGCACCCCGCTCCCCGCCTGACCTCTAGGAGGACCAGCGTGCCGGACACCGTCTACCACATGCAGCACGACCTCGAGCCAAAGCTCGCCGGGCAGCTCCTCGACGACGACGGCGAGATCATCGACCTCACTGGCGCGAGCGCCCTCCACATGATCTGGCGGCCGGTCGGCGGCGGCGCCGGCGACGAGACGCGCGTCGAGGTCGACATCGAGGACCCCAACCCCGACATCGTCTCGGACCCCGACGCGATCCAGTGGTCGTACACGCTGGCTGACGGTGACACCGACGACATCGAGGCGCGCGACTTCGAGCACGAGATCACCTGGCCGACCGACCGGCCGCAGACCGTCCCCAACCGGGCCGAGAACCGCAACGTCTGGGTCATCGGTGACGACCTCGACACGGTGCAGCCGTGATCCGTCGCGACATCACCGTCACGATCCCGCGCGCCGACGGCCGGCCGTGGGTCGCCGTGCAGATCGAGGTGCCCGACGACAGCCCCCGCGGCTGGGCGTCCGTGCAGGCCCGGCCTGTCACCGCGCAGGGCCGTCAGCGGCGCCTCACGATCCCGTGCAGCTTCCCGGACGACGCCGAGGTGTACCGCGTCGTCTGGGTGCCCGAGGGCGGCAGCGCCGCCGGGCTGCGCCCGTCCGCCCCCGCGACCTTCAAGGACTGAGCGTGTTCGCTGCCACCGCCGACCTCTTCCTGCGCCTGGACATCCAGTCGCCGACCGACCACCAGACCGCGCGCGCCGAGCTGCTGCTCGACCAGGCGACCGCGGCGATCACCGCCGCCGTCGACAAGGACGACGACTGGGCCGCCGACTACGACGTGCCGCTCTCAATCGAGGGCATCTGCCTCGACGTCGCCGCCCGCGCGTTCAACGCCGCGCCCGGGCTGCGATCCGAACAGGAGACCCTCGGCGCCCACTCCCGGTCGGTCAGCTACCCCGACCACGCCGCCAGCGGCGTCCAGCTCACCGACGACGAGCAGCTGCGCGCGCGGCGCATCGTGTTCGGCTCGAACAGCGGCGGCGCCCGGGCGGAAAGCATGGCGGACGATCTCTCCGAGAACTACCCGGCGTGAGCGTCGCGATTCTCGTGCCGGTCCTGAACCGGCCCGCAGCCGTCCAGCCCCTGCTCGAGAACATCGCCGCGACGACCCACGCGCCGCACCGCGTGCTCTTCATCACCGACGAGAGTGACACCGCTGAGCGCCAGGCGATCGCCGCGGCCGGCGGGCAGGAGCTCGTCGTCAACGCCGGGTATCCCGGGAAGATCAACGCGGGCGCCGCCGCGACCAGCGAGCCGTACGTGTTCCTCGGCGCCGACGACCTGAAGTTCCACGACGGCTGGCTGACTGAAGCGCTGCGATGGGCCGGGCCGCGCATCGGCGTGATCGGCACGAACGACCTCGGGAACCGTCGTGTCCTGGCCGGCAGTCACGCCACGCACTCGCTCGTCGCGCGCTGGTACGTCGAGCGGGGCACGATCGACGAGCCCGGGCTCGTCCTGCACCCCGGCTACGACCACAACTTCTGCGACGACGAGCTCGTCGCGACCGCGAAGCACCGCAAGGCCTGGACACTCGCCAGGGACAGCATCGTCGAGCACCTCCACCCGAACTGGGGGAAGGGCACCGACGACGAGACCTACCGGCGGGGGATGCGCCGCTTTCGCCGGGACCGCGACCTGTTCTACCGCAGGAGCGCGCTGTGGACGTGACCGTCTGCATCGGCACGTTCGGCGACGAAGCGTGGGCCGACCTGGCGGTCGAGCGGGCGATCCCGTCCGTCGACACGCTCGGCGTGCCGTGGGTCCACCACCACGGCGTGACCCTGCACGCCGCCCGCAACGGCGCGCTCACAGACGTCCGCACCGAGTGGGTGATCCACCTCGACGCCGACGACGAGCTCGAGGCCGGGTACATCGACGCGCTCGACCAGGGCAGCTGCGACCTACGCGCCCCCGCCGTCCGCTACCTGCAGGACGGGCGCGCCGCGCGCGAGCCGTACGTCCCGCGCGTCGCCGGGCACCACCACGACTGCACCGCCGACTGCCTGCCCGAAGGCAACTGGCTCGTCGTCGGCACCGCCGTCCGCGCCGACCTCGTGCGCCAGGTGGGCGGCTGGCGCGACTGGGCCGTCTACGAGGACTGGGACCTCTGGCTGCGCTGCTGGCAGGCGGGCGCAACAGTCGAAGCGATCCCCCAGGCCGTCTACCGCGCGCACGTGCGCGCCGACAGCCGCAACCGCGCACCGAGCATCCGGGAGAAGAACCAGGTGCACCACGCGATCGTCGAGGCGAACCTCGGGGCCGCGGCATGACCGTCGCGCTGCTGCTCATCTCGGACGGCCGCGAGGACTACCTGCAGCAGACACGGCGCAGCGCCGCGCTCTGCCTACCCGAGTTCGACCAGACGATCCACATCGACGACACCGCGCACGTCCTCGGTTTCGCAGGTGCCATCCAGGCCGGCTGGGACCTCCTCGGCGACTGCGACTACGTCTTCCACCTCGAGGCCGACTTCACGTTCAACCGGCCCGTTCCGCTCGACGACATGCGCCAGGTGCTCGACGAGAACCAGCACCTCACGCAGATCGCGCTCCTCAGGCAGCCGTGGAACCGCGCCGAGCAGCTCGCCGGCGGCGTGTGGCAGCAGCACCCCGACAGCTACACGCGCCGCGGCGCGTACCCGCGCCAGTGGATGGAGCACGCGAGGTTCTGGACGACGAATCCGTGCCTCTACCCCAGGTGGGTCGCCGAGCGCGGCTGGCCACAGACCACGCAGTCCGAAGGCATGTTCGGCCTCAAGCTGTTCGCCGAGGACCCCGCCAGGCGCTCCGCGTTCTGGGGCGCCGGCGAGGAGTGGGTCGAGCACATCGGCCAGGAGCGCGCGGGCAATGGGTACTGAGACGTGGGGAATCGCGCGTGTGAAGGACGAGGCCGACATCATCGGCCCGGTCGTCGAGCACATGCTCACGCAGGTCGATCACGTCCTGATCGCTGACAACGCTTCGACGGACGGCACCCGCGAGATCCTCGCGGAGCTGCCCGTCACCCTGCTGGATGACTCGGAGGTCGGGTACTTCCAGTCCCGCCAGATGAGCGCACTCGCCGCCCAGGCCGCCGACGAGGGCGCCGCGTGGGTGGTGCCGTTCGACGCTGACGAGTGGTGGTACAGCCCGTTCGGCAGGATCGCTGACGTTCTCGCGGAGCAGTCGCAGGCGTGCATCGCCGGCGCGCAGCTCTTCGACCACGTCGCGACCGGTGAGGACCCAGACGACCCGAACCCCGTCACGCGCATCCAGTGGCGCCGCAAGGACCCCGCGGCGCTCCCGAAGGTCGCAGCGCGCGCAAGGCCCGCCGTGACGATCCACCAGGGCAACCACGGCGCCGACCACGGGCAGTGCGTTGACGGTCTCCTCGTCGTCCGCCACTTTCCCTACCGGTCCGTCGAGCAGTTCGTCTCGAAGGTCCGCAACGGCGCCGCCGCGTACGCCGCGACCGACCTTCCCGAGCACCAGGGCCAGCACTGGCGCGACTACGGCCGGCTCCTGGAGAGCGGCGGGCCCGACGCGCTCGCGGACGTGTTCCGCGCATGGTTCTGGCAGCCGCACCCCACCCGGGACCTGATCCGCGACCCCGCACCAAACGGGGACCTGCCCGGGTGGACCAACCCACGGGACGACGACGAGGACCCCGAGGATGACGACTGAGGTCCTCATCCCGTGGCGCGCCGGCTGCGAGCACCGCGAGGTCGCGCTCGCCTGGGTAGCCCGCCGCTACCCCTGGCCCGTCACGATCGCGACCGCACCCGGGGGCCCGTGGTGCAAGGCCGCCGCCATCACCCCCGCCGCCGCCGCCTCGAGCGCCGACATCCTCGTCCTGGCTGACGCTGACGTCTGGTGCGACGGCACCGACCTCGCCGTGCAGGCAGTCATCGACGGGCACCCGTGGGCGATCCCGCACACGCGCGTCCACCGCCTCACCCTCGCCGCGACCACGACCATGCTCGCCGGCCGCGAGCCCGACCCGGCCTACCGCGTCGAAGAGCGCCCGTACCGCGGCGTCATGGGCGGCGGCATCGTCGTCCTCCCACGCGAGACCTATCTGCACTGCCCGCTCGACCCGCGCTTCACTGGCTGGGGTCAGGAAGACGTGTCGCACGGCCTCGCGCTCACGACGCTCGCTGGCACCCGCTGGCGCGGCACGAGCGATCTCATCCACCTGTGGCACCCGCCGCAGCCCCGGATGAGCAGGAAGACGGGCAGCCCCGAGGGCGCGGCGCTGCACCGCCGGTACAGGTTCGCCCACAACGACCCCGCCGCCATGTCCCTGCTCATCGAGGAGGCCCGCCAGTGTCTATCGCCGGTCTCCTGACCCTCGACTGCACCATCATCGGCCGCACGTTCGACGGCACCATCGACGCCTACGGCGACGAGATCGGCGACGAGACGACCGTCTCCACGGTCTGCGAGCTGCAACAGCGGCAGCGCTCCGAGACGTCGGACCCCGGCGAGCTTGCAGCGTCGACGTGGCTGCTCATCCTCCCGGCCGGCACAGACATCCGAGCCGGGGACACCGTCACCGTCGCCGGCGACGACTACGAGCTCATCGGCGAGCCGTGGGAGGCACGCAACCCCAGGACCGCGGCGGCATCGCACATCGAGTGCACCGTCCGCCGCACTGTTGGCGTGGAAGGCTCCTGATGCTCCCCGACATCGAAGTCGTCGTCAGCGCGCACCTGCGGAACACGACCGCGGTCATGCTGCTCACGCAGCGGATCGGCACGAAGACCCCGCCGAACATCGCCGGCCAGTTCGCGAAGGTCACGCTGATCGACGACGAGCAGGCCGCGAACAGCCCCGCCTTGCACCTCGTGCACGCCCTGGTGCAGATCGACTGCTACGGATCTTCGAACCGGGACAGCGCGCACGCCGAGGCATCGCTCCTCGCCCGCACGATCCGCGAGGCGATCGTCGCGATGCCGCAGACGACGCACACCGGGTGCGTCATCACCGCCGCGCGCGCCAGCAGCCGCCGCCTCCCGGACACGGACCTCGACCCCGCCCGCGAGCGGTACATCGTCACCTGCAACCTCACGCTCCACCCATGAGGAACCCGAACCTCGAACGAGACCTCAAGGCCACGAAGGAGTACGCCGCGGCGATGGCGCAGGCTGCCGCTGCGGTCGTCCAGATTGTCAAGGCCGCCGCACCGAACGTCACCGGCGCCTACAGACGCAGCGTCCGCGCTGTCGAGGACCGCATCGAGACCACCGACCCATTCGGTCACATCATCGAATGGGGTTCCGTGAACAACCCGCCGTACGCGCCGCTCCGCAACGGAGTCCGCAACGCAGGACTCCGGCTCGACGAGAGCCAGAAGTAGCACCCCCTCAGACCACCCGCAGAACCCGCCCCGGGAATGGGGAGAAAGAGGCACGCCATGTCCGGTACGGACGCATCCGAGCTCGTTGTCGCAGGCACCGGCTCCCTTCACGTCGCCCCCTACGGGACGACGATCCCCACCACCGTCGACGCCGCTCTCGACGGCAACTTCTTCAACCTCGGGTTCCTGACCGAGGACGGCCTGCAGAAGACGCAGACGCCGACGATCGAGGAGTTCCCCGCCTGGCAGTCCCGGTTCCCGATCCGCCGCGAGCTCACCGGCCTGGAGGTCATGCTCACCGCCGGCCTGCTGCAGTGGAATGAGCAGACGCTGCAGACCGCCCTCGGCGGCGGCTCGGTCACCGAGTACAACTCCGGAAAGTACGTGTACGTCCCGGTCGGCGACGACGAGCAGCTCGACGAGGTGTCCGTCGTGGCGTCCTGGAGCGACGGCGACGACGACTACCGGCTCGTCATCCCGAAGGCGTCCGCGACCGAGTCGGTGGAGGTGCAGCTCAACCGCACCAACGCCTCGGTGCTCCCGGTCACGTTCAAGGTGCTCGGCGTGGCCGGCGTGCCGCCCTACAAGATCTACACGAACGCCGCTGGCTTCGAGGCCGGCTCGTGAGCCCAGCACCGAAGAAGGGCCAGGTCGCCGCCGGCGAGAAGGCCGGCGGCCCCCGCGTGGTGGAGTGGCGCGGCACCGAGTTCACGGTGCCCGCCGTTCTGCCCGCGGACCTCGCGTGGGCGATGGCCGACATCGAATCCGGTGACGGATCGTCGGTCACGCCGATCCTCAGCCTGCTCCGGTCGATCATCGGCACCGAGCAGGAGCAGCAGCTCCGCGACAAGCTCGCAGCGGACGGCGTGTCCTTCACGGACCTGCCGGACGCTTTGAGCGAGCTGCTGTCCGCGCTGTTCGATGCGTACGGGATGGCCGAGGGGGACTCACCCGCCTCGGCGCCGTCCTGACAGAGCACTGGGACAGCGTCGAGGCCGACTTCCAGAGGTACTACCACCTCGACCTGCGGGACGAGGTGCAGTCGGCCGGGTGCCGCCGCTTGTGCGCGCTCGTGTTCCAGCTCCCCTCGGGGAGCGCGCTCGCGCACGCAGCCGACCAGCACTGGACCATGCGGGACGAGATCGCCGCAGCGCAGCTCGAAGTCGGGCACGCGCAGTGGTTGCAGCTCCGCGCGCTGCGCGGAGACAAGAGCGTCGGGCAAGTCAAGCCGCTGCAGGTGCCGCGGCCCGGGCAGCCCGTTCCGCGGGAGACCGCGGACGGGTCGACTGGCATGAAGGCCCTGCAGCGCGAAGCAGTGAGAGGAGGTGACGCCTGATGGCCGGTGGAGTGAAGGCAGGCACCGCGTACATCGACATCCAGGGCGACTTCTCCGCGCTCAACAAGCAGATCGACGCGGCTGTGGCCCCGATCTCCGGGAAGTTCGGCAAGCTCGGCAAGGCCGGGGCTGTCGGACTCGCGGGGATCGGGGCCGCTGCTGTTGGTGCGGGCGCCGCGCTGTATGACATCGGCGGCCAGTTCGACGACGCCTACGACACGATCCGTGTCGGGACCGGCAAGACCGGGAAGGCCCTGAAGGGCCTGGAGGGCGACTTCAAGGCCGTCGTGAAGACCGTGCCGACGGACTTCGGTTCGGCGTCGACGGCGATCTCGCAGCTCAACAGCCGGCTCGGGATCACCGGCAAGCCGCTCCGCAGCCTGAGCGGCCAGGTCCTCGAGCTGTCCCGCATCACGAAGACCGACCTCTCCGGGAACATCGAGAGCGTCACACGCCTCTTCGGTGACTGGGGAATCAAGACGAAGAACCAGGCGGGCGCGCTCGACAAGCTCTTCCGTGCGTCGCAGGCGACGAACGTGCCGATCTCGAAGCTCTCCGACCTGATGGTGAAGTTCGGCGGCCCGCTCCGGCAGCTCGGGTTCGGCTTCGACCAGGCCGCGGCGCTCGCCGGGAAGTTCCAGAAAGAGGGCGTCAACACCGAGCTCGTCATGGGGTCCCTGCGCATCGCGCTCGGGAAGATGGCGAAGCAGGGCGTCAAGGACCCGCAGGAAGCGCTCCAGAAGCTCACCGCGGAGATCAAGGGCGCCGGCAGCGCCGGCGAGGCGAACAAGCTCGCGCTGGAGACGTTCGGTGCCCGGGCGGGCCCCGACATGGCCGCCGCGATCCGTGAGGGCCGCTTCGAGATCGGTGATCTGCAGAAGACGATCGCCGGCGGCAAAGACACGATCATGGGTGCCGCGAAGGACACGCAGGACTTCGGCGAGAAGTGGCAGCTCATCAAGAACCGCGTCCTCGTCGGCCTCGAGCCACTCGCGACCGCGGTGTTCGGCGCGGTCGGGACGGCGATGGACAAGCTCCCCGGGATCGTCGACACCATCAGCGGCGCGTTCAACAAGTTCAAGGACAGTCTCGGTGGCGGTGAGGGCGGCGGGTTCGCGTCGAAGGCCGCGCAGTCGTTCCAGCAGCTCAAGGACGCCGTCGTTACGACGTTCAACACGATCGTCACCGTCGGCGGCGCGCTGTGGCGCACGTTCGGCGACACGATCGTCGATCACCTCAAGGACACCGTCACGATGGTCGCCGGGGTCCTCCAGGGCATCATCACCGCGTTCAAGGGCATCGTCGACATCATCAGCGGCGTCCTGACCGGGGACTGGGGGAAGGCGTGGACCGGCGTCAAGGAGGTGTTCTCCGGGGTGTGGCAGGCGATCGGCGCGGTCGTCACCGGCGCGTGGGAGAACATCAAGACGATCGTGTCGCTCGGGGTCACCGCGATCGGCACGATCATCAAGGCCGCCGCCGGCGCGCTCCTCGACCTCGGGAAGTGGATCGTCGGGAAGATCGCCGAGGGGCTCAAGGCGTACGCGCAGCTCTGGGTCGACGCGGCCGGCTGGATCAAGAACCGCATCGTCGACGCGCTCAAGGCGGTCGGCGGCGCGTTCCTCGACGCCGGCAAGTGGGTCCTGAACAAGCTGGTCGACGGCGTGAAGACCATCACCGGCGCGCTCAGCGAGATCGGCGGCTGGATCAAGAACCGCATCGTCGAGTTCGTGCAGCGCGAAGCGTCCGGCCTGCTGAACGTCGGCACCTGGGTCATCAACCGCGTCGTCGAAGGCGTGAAGACCGTCACCGAGGCGCTCTCGTCGGTCGGCGGCTGGCTGAAGAACCGGCTTCTCAACGGGTTCGAGAACATCAAGGACGGGTTCCTCGACATCGGCGGCTCGATCATCGGCTGGATCGTGTCCGGCCTGAAGGCCGGCGCGAACAAGATCGTCGGGTTCCTGAACGTCATCATCGGCCTGGTCAACAAGATCCCCGGCGTCGAGATCGGCAAGATCAAGGGGCTCGCGCAGGGCGGCCAGTTCTCCGCCGCCGGCGTCGAAGGGTTCGCGACCGGCGGGCAGGTGCGCCGCGGCACGAAGCTCACCCGACCGATGATCATGATGGGCGAGGAAGCACCCCGCCACCCGGAGTTCGTGATCCCGACGAACCCCGCCTACCGCAAGCGCGCACTTGGCCTGTACGGGCAGCTCGGCTCGGAGCTCGGCGTCGGGTACGCCGACGGCGGCGTCATCGGCCACGCCAGCGGCGTGCTCAGCGACGTCGGGAACGCCGTCGTGAAGACCGTCACCGGCGTCCTCCCGACCGGCCTGCTCGAGAAGGGCGCCTCCTGGCTCCTCGACAAGCTCCCGAACCCCGCGGACATGCTCCCCAAGTGGCTGGTCGGCACCGGAAAGTACGTCATCGACAAGGTCGGCGACTGGATCAAGGACAAGATCACCGGGCTCCTCGGATCGTCCGGCGGCATCTCGGGCGCCGGCGCGGGTGTCGGCCAGTTCGACGGGAAGCCCGTCGCGGCCTGGATCATCCCGATCCTCAAGGCCGCCCGCGCATCCGGCGTCGCGTTCAACGTCAGCAGCGGCTTCCGGTCCTTCGCCGAACAGACCGTCCTCTGGAACCGCCTGGGCCGGGACCCCGAGATCGTCGCGCGGCCCGGCACGTCGAACCATGAGGGGTCCGCGTACCCGCGCGGCGCCGTCGACATCAGCCCCGGATGGCAGGCACTCGCCGCATGGCTGTCGCAGCGCAACCTTCCGCTGCACCACTACGGCAGCCCGCGCGACCCGTACCACTTCAGCGCGAGCGGGCACGCGCGCGGCGGGATCATCGGCGGCCCGTTCGTCGGCAGCTACAAGGACGGCGGCGTCATCCCGCGCGACGGCCTCGCGTACGTCCACCAGGGCGAAACCGTCACGCCCGCCGGCGGCATCGGTGACGTGCGGATCTTCATCGGCGACCGCGAGATCAAGGACATCGTCCGCGTCGAGGTCGGCGAGACCAACCGGCAAGCCGGGGCGACCTTCCGAGCAGGAGTCCTCTGATGACCGTCGTCACGACCAGGCCGAACGCGACCGTCGCGTCGAGCGGCATGACCGCCACCGGCGCAGCATCCCGCCACGCCGCCCTGAACGACGACAGCGATAGCAGCTACGTCACAAGCGCCGTCACCGAGTACTTCACCCTCGGGTTCGCGGAACCCACCATCCCCGCCGGCGGCCTCGTGAAGGCCGTCGCGCTGCGGCAGCGCTGCAAGAAGGGCGGCACCGGCGCGGGCACCCCGCCCGTCATCACGTTCTACGTGCTCCCCGACAACACCGACTCCACGTTCATGGCGTCCACGATCTCGTGGACGACCATCACGACCGTCACCGTCGGCGAGCTGCAGTTCGACACCACCCCAACGAATCTCGTCGTCACTGGCATCCACACATACGCGAGCGCGGCGGCGCTGATCTACGAGGTGTACGTCGACACGACGTACGTCGCGAAGCCCGTCACCGCCCCGTCGGCGCCGACCGGGACGGTCACCGCGACGAACGTCCCGACGGTCGAGTGGGCGAACACCCTCGACTCGGACGGCGGCGCTCAGACCCGCTACCAGGTGCGCGTGTTCACCGCCGCGCAGTACGGCGCCGGCGGGTTCGACGCAGCGACCAGCGACGCGACGTGGGACAGCGGCGACGTCGACCCGAGCACCGGCGGGCATCAGCTCTCAGCACAGGTCACCACGCCGCTCGCGGACGGCACCTACCGCGCGTACGTCAGGGTCGGGCAGACCGTCAATGGGACGACGCACTGGTCGGACTACGCCTACACCGGGTTCGTCATCGACGTCGACCTCCCGGCCGTGCCGGACGCTCCGACGCTCACGGTGCAGACCGGCGGGATCAAGGTGCACGTCGAGGGGAACAGCGGCGGCGCAGCGACGACCACGCACCTCGAGGTGCAGCGGTCCGAGGACGGCGCGACCTGGGAGCCACTGCGCCTCACGACCGACACCGACGGCCTGATCACCGGCACCAGCGCCGACATCTACGACTACGAGGCGCCGAACGGCACGCTGATGACGTACCGCGTCCGCGCGCTGCACGAGGTGAGCACCGGGAACAACGTCGCGTCCGACTGGGCCGCCACGAGCACCGCGACGTGGACGGACACCGCCTGGTGGCTGAAGTGCCCCGAGCACCCGTCGCTCAACATGGTCGTCACCCCGGACAGCATCCCCAGCTACCAGCGGCCCAGCCGCCATGGCGTGTTTCAGGCGCTCGGCAGCAGTGACACCCTGATCGTCGCGGACAAGCGTGGCGCTCCGCGCGGAACCATGCGCTTGCAGATCGACACCGCCCAGGAGCGCGAGGACCTCGACGCGCTTCTCGACGCGAACGCCACCCTGCTGCTGCAGGGCCCGCCCGGCCATCACTGGCCCGACCGGTACCTGCGCATCGGGGATCAGGACCGCGCGCGCTGGATCGACAAGGCGTGGGTCGAGCCGGTCGTTGACACCCTGCCGTGGTGGGAGGTCGCGCGCCCGGACGGCGTCGTCGTCGCGTGGCCGGCATGAGACAGGTCACCCCCGAGTTCCTCGCCGCGGTCGCAGGGTCCCACCAGGTCGCGACCCGCGTCGAAGTGCTCAACGACGGTGAGGTCACGCGCACCGTCGACGCGATCGCCGGCGGCGTCACGCTCGACCAGACCGCAGCGACCCGCGGCCGCGTCGACCTCACCATCGCGGACCCCGACCTCGTCCCCGCCGACCCATCCGCCGCATTGGCCCCGTACGGGAACGAGCTGCGCGTCTACCGCGGCGTGCTGTTCCCGTTCGGCGGCGGCGTCGAGACGGTCGCGATCCCATCGGTCGAGCTCGTCAGCCTCGGCATCTTCCGCATCGACGAGACGACCGTGACCGACAACGGCGACCAGCTCGAGATCCGCGTCGCCGGGATGGACCGGTCGGCCCGCATGATCGACGCCAGGTTCGAGGAGCCCTACACCGTCGCGGCGGGCACAAACTACGCGACCGCGATCGCCGCGTGCGCGCAGGCCGCCTGGCCCGCCATCGTCACGAACCTCACCGCCACGTCGCTCACTACCCCCCTGCTCGTCGCTGAGGAAGGCGCTGACCGCTGGAAGTTCTTGCAGGACATGGCCGCGAGCCTCGGGCACGCCCTGTTCTTCGACGGCGACGGCGTCCTCGTCAGCCGCCCGGTAGCGTCACCCACCGGCACCCCGGCCGCCACGATCAGCGAGGGCGGCGTGCTGCTGTCCGCAGGCCGCCGCTGGAACCGGCAGGGCACCTACAACCGCGTCATCGCGACCGGTGAGAACCCAGCCGAAGGCGCCGTCCCCGCACGCGGCGTCGCGACCGACGACAACCCGCTGAGCCCGACGTACTACTACGGGTCGTACGGCAAGGTCCCCAGGTTCTACAGCTCGCAGTTCATCACGACCGACGAGCAAGCCGCGGACGCAGCGTCCGCGATCCTCGCGCGCGAGCTCGGCACCACGCAGACCGTTGACTTCGGGTCGATCGTGAACCCCGCCCTCGAACCGGACGACATCGTGACGATCACCCGCGAGCGCGCCGGCGTCAGCGGCCAGCTCATCATCGACAGCATCACGATCCCGCTCGCCGCGGAGCAGGCGATGACCGGCGCGACCAGAGCTGTGGTGGCCTGATGGACGACGCCGCTCTCCGCAGTCTCCTGAAGCGCCTCGAGGCCCTCGAGCGCACCACCGTCCGCGCCCGCCTGGGCGAAGTGACCGACGACAGCCCACTCACCGTCACGCTCGGCGGCGCCGACACCGAGATCGCGAGCGCCCCGACGATCGCGAGCGCGCTCACCGCCGGGGATGTCGTCGCCGCGCTCACCTACGGCAACGCCCTGCTCGTCCTCGGCCGCGTCGACGACGCCCCCGCGTTCCTCACCGACCAGGACACCACCACCCGCGACGGGTCCCTCTCCGGGAACGTGATCTACCAGGAAGCCACGATCACCCTGACGCCAGGGACGTGGCTCGTCGAAGCGCACGCCAGCCTCCTCAACCTCACGACCGCTGACGCCTGCGGCGCCGGCATCTACAACCGCACCACCGCCGCGGAGGTCGCGTCGAGCCGCGGCCCGGCCGCCCTGCACGACACGACCGTCCGCGCCGAGGTGTGCAGCGGCCGCGTTCTCATGACCGTCACCGCCAACACGGACGTGTGCCCGTACGCGGTGAGGAACGGCGCGAGCACCCTGCGCGTCTCATCGACCGCCGGCTGCCCCGCCGGGAAGATCACCGCTATCCGCCTCTAGGAGCCCGCCATGCACGACCGTTCCAGCTCCGATCGCGGCACCATCGACCTGCTCCTCCTGGTCGCGATGCTCGGCCTGACGCTCGTCCCGGCGACGATCCTCGCGTCGACGTGGGATGCCGTTGATGCTGGTGCTGGGCGCCTCGTGCTGTACGCGGCGGCGCTCGCGGCGGGCTGGAAGATCTACAAGGCCGCGAACGTGTTGTGGGGCCTCGACACGCGCTTGGAGCGCGTCGAGCGCCGCCAGATCCGCATCGAGGAACACATCGGCCTTCCGCCGCTTGTTGAGGGCGAAGAGGCGTGACGTGCGCGACCCCGCCGTGCGGTGGCTCTGGTACCGCGTCCTGAAGCTCCGCCTGATCGCTGAGCCGCACCTCCTCGCGCGCGACCTCCTGGTCGCCGCGCTCGTCGCCGCCACCCGGCGCCGGCGGCCCTGACCCTCAACTCCACCCGGAGGACCCATGTCTGCGAACGGGCGACTGCCCAACGGCGCGCTGTCGAAGATCCCCGGCGGGCGCCTGAAGATGGGTGCGCCGGCGCGGTCGTGGCTGGCGATGCGCTACTACATCATGCGCCACTACCGCGGCCTCGCGATCACGCCGACCGGCCCGTCCAGCAGCTACCGCACGCTCGCGAAGCAGCAGGAGTTCTACCGCAACTACCAGAACGGGACGGGCGCTTTGGCTGCCAGGCCGGGCACGTCGAACCACGGCCTCGGCCTGGCGGTGGACGTGCCGACGCCCGCGATGCAGGCCGCGATCCGTGAGTGCGGGCACCTGTTCGGCTGGGGCATCCGCGGCGGCAGGCTCACGAGCGACGCGCCGTCGGAGGCGTGGCACTGCACGTACCGCGGCCCGTACACGCGCTTTGCTCGCGGCTGGTACTGGCGGCGCAGGCTCGCGATCAGAAGGAGCAGCCGATGACGTCCCCGCTCTACCCGTCGAAGACGTACCGGTACGTCCTCAAGCGCGGCATGACCGGCTTTGAGATCGCCGCCTTGCAGCTCCTCTTGAACGATGTTCGCAAGGCGGGGCTCGTGGTGGATGGCGTGTTCGGGCCGGCATCCGAGAAGGCCGTCAAGGCATTCCAGGCGAGCGCGAAGATCACGGTCGACGGCATCGCGGGGGTCGGCACGCAAACCGCGCTCGGCAGGCGCGCGATCATCGGCCCGTCCGACGAGCAGAACCTCCCCGCCGGCCTGCTCCGCGGCATCGTCGAAGGCGAGTCGGGGTACGCCATCGGCTGCGTCAACTGGTCGGTCCCGCCCGGCGTCGACTGCGGGCTGATTCAGGACCGCGTGTTCGACCCCGCCGAAGCGACGCATGACCGGTGGGTTCACGCCTTCGGCCGCGGCGCGCTGGACGCGACGGCTGGGGAGCTGCGCGCCCGGAAGGACCGCTTTCACCGGACGGGGTACGGCGCGCCGTCACACAAGCGCGCGTGGGAGCTCGCGGTCCTCGCGCACAACTGGCCCGCGGGCGCGGAGAAGCTCGCGAGCGGCCAGAAGCTCTCGGAGTCGCCCGCCGCGTGGGTGACCGCGATCGGCGTCCGCGGCGTGACGTCGCCCGCGGACTGGGCGCGCTTCTACATCGAACGTATGACGGCACTCGTGCCGGACGACGGCTGGACCAAGTAACCCAACCCAGGAGGCAGGGCATGTTCTCTCAGATGACACTCGCGGACAAGGTGAAGACCGCGGTCGGCGTGGTCGTGGCTGCGCTGGTGACGTTCGGCGTCCTGGACGCCGGGCAGTCCGATGCGATCAACGCATTCGTCGTGACCGGGATCACGGCGTTCCTCGCGCTCGGCGTGAAGCCCCTCGGCCCGGCGCGCTGACACCCACCGCCAGCGGCTGCCAGCGGGTGACTGCTCGTGTCGGCCTACTCGCCGAAGAGCAACGCCGCGCTCATCCGCGAGCGCGACCTCGAGTTCCGCGTCCGGCAGCTCCTCACGACGAGCTGCGGCATCCACGACCCGCACATCGTGCTCGTCGAGGAGGAGCCCGACCGGGTCGTCGTGTGCTTCACCGTGGAGACGCTGAAGGGACGGGATGCGCGCACGGCGTGGATCACCCCCGGCGACCCTGACCCGGAGGTCGTTGTGGCCGCCGGGTTCCTCTTCTAGCTGGCCGCCCTCTGGAGGGCGATGGCACGGCCCGGCGCCGTGCGTCCGGCGCTGGCACCTGCTGGCGCGCTCCTCGTGACTGGAGACCTCCCGTCCGACGCATCCCTGACCGCGCGCTGCTGACGCTGGGCGCGCTCATCACCGCGCTGCTCTGCGCGCTCACCGTCGTCTACAACGCGCACGCCGCGTGGCCGACCGTCCGCGGCCCCGCGAGCGTCTTCGGCAACGACCCCGTGATCGGCTTCCACGACAGCGGGGACAGCGGCATCACCGCCCTCGGCACGACCACGGCCGCCGGCGGCGTCGCGATCAAGAACCCGCGCATCGGCTGGCTCGAATCATGGCGCCGGTACGGCGGCGGCTGGTGGTGGGTGTGCGCCCCGCGTCATGTCCTGCCACGCGGTGTCAAGCGCTGCCACCTGCTGCGGCAGACCGACGCAGGTCCGGGGGCGCCCCGCACCGTGGACGTGACTGCCGTGTCCGCTCGCCGCGCGTGGCACCTGAACGCGTTCCGGTTCCCGACCGATCAGGGAACGTGGACCGCATCCTTCCGCGGCCACCGGCGCCGCTGACTCGAACCCGCGCCCGCTACCGCGCGGACCGCATGAGAGCCCGTCACCCTTCCGGGGGTGGCGGGCTCTTGTCGTTCCGGGCTGCTTGCACGATCCTGATGACGAGCAGGATCGGCGTGAGGATGACCGCGAGGACGAACGCGGCAGCGAGGAACAGGGCGTGTCCGGCCTAATCCTGCCGTGACTTGACACTCTGCGGCGTGATGCGCTACAACTTGCCGCGATGCGCAGGCGAGGCAGAGACTACGCGGCCGGTGAGCGCCTCGCAACGATGCGAGTCGATCGAGGCTGGAGCTTCCGGGAACTGTCGGTTCACATGGCCGCCGCGCACCCCGGCGACCCGCGGATGCACGTGTCCGAGCGCACCCTGCGACGCGTCGAGGAGGACGGCATCGTCCCGACCGCGCGCGTGCAGTTCGCGATCGCCGCGCAGTTCGACCTTCTCCCCTCGCAGCTCTGGGGCCCCAGCCGCGCCGAGACGGGAGCCCCGCGGTGAACAGCTACAAGCTCGCCCGCTACCGCGCCGGCGCATCGGTCAAGGCGACCGCCGCCGCGACCGGCATCGGCGAGGACGCGATCTACCGCTACGAGCGAGGCACCCGCACCCCGGGCGCTGAGGCCGCGAAGGCGCTCGCCGACTTCTACGGCACGACCGTCGACGTCCTGCTCGGCCTCGCCGAGCCAGACCAGGAGGCAGCCTGATGCTTCTGAACATCCCGCAGCTCAACCGCGTCGCGATCCTGATCGACGACGCAGACCAGGACGTCGCGCGGGTCGATCCGACGCCGACGCATCGTCTGGACGGCACGGTGTTCGTCACCGTCGACGGCGTCCCGCAGACGCTCAACGCCGCGGGCGAGCTCGTCCCGGACTACATCGCCGCGACGTTCGGCCTGGCCGCGGCATGAGCGCGCGCACCGTCCGCAACGACCGCGCCGCGGTCGCACCGATGCGCGGCCTGCTGATCGGCGTGCCGCTCGGGCTCGTCGCCTGGGTCGCCCTGGTCGAGCTCGCGCTCTTGGTCGCCTCGCGCCCCGACCCGATCTCGTGGCTGGCCGCGTACGTCGTCGGGCCCGCCGGCTTCCTCCTGGCTGTCGGCGGCGTCCTCTTCGTCGCGGTCCTGGTCGTTCGTGACTTCCGTTCTTCGTTCGCGCAGCCCCCCCGCGCGGGCGAGGGCGCCGGCTCGTGCCATGGGAGGCGCGGGCCGGCGCTCCCCCCCTCGACCGGTGACCGGTCGTGAGGGCCCTTCTTCTCGCCACGGCGGGATCGCGGCGGACGAGTCAACCCGTTGATCGTTCCGGCAAGGTCGGGGGCGTCCCGAGGGAGACGCACAGCGTGGTGACACTCTCACGCGCTGCCCGGCCTGCTCGTCCGCCGCACACCTTCCGTCTCCCGGTGGCGTGGCGATGACCAGGGCGTGCGCGTGCGGATGCACGACACCCCTGACGGGCCGCCAGTCCAAGTGGGCGTCCGACGCCTGCCGGATGCGCACCGCCCGCACGGCCGCTCTCCCCGCCGCGACCGCCCAGGCGTCCGCGAGGTTCTGGGCCGGGCTGCGGGCCGTCAGGCGCGCCGTGAACGCGAACGCAGCGCGAACGCAGGGCACCGCGTGAAGTTCGAGGTCACGATGACCGGCGTCACCGTCGCGATCAGCGACCCCGCCGCCAACCCCGACGGCCGGCGCCGCGCGACGATCCAGCTCTACCGGCCCCTCGCCCCCGCGGTCGCTTCGCGCGCCCGCGTCGGGGACCGCTGGACGATCGCCGTGCAGCGCGAGGTCGCGATCTAGTGCCCGGCATCGTCCTCAGCCGCAACGACGGCCCGTACGACACGACCGTCAGCGAGCTCGCGCATGGCCGTCTGCGGTTCTTCTGGGTCGTCGTCGACCGGCGCGATAAGCGCACCCGCAGCGATCGCGCGTCGACCGAGGAGTGGGCGAAGCACGACGCGCGCAAGGCGCTCAGCGAGCTCCGCGCCGAGGTCGGCGAGGAGGCCGAGGCCGCGTGAGCTGGCAGACCGCGATCCCCGCCGGCAACCAGCGCCGGAAGACGAAGACCCCGGCGCCCGCCGAGCGCCCCGCGGGCCTGTTCACGAACCGACACGGCTACACCCTTCGCCGCTGCGACTGCGGCACGGCGATCCTCCTCGTCCACGACCGCTGCGTCGTGTGCACGCTCAACGCCCCCGCGGGGCAGCCGTCGTGAGCCCCATCAAGGCCGGCAGCGAAGCCGCGTTCCAGACGCAGGTCCTCAACCTCGCCGGCTACTACGGCTGGCGCAGCTACCACACGCACGACAGCCGCCGGTCGCAGGCGGGCTTCCCCGACCTGGTGCTGGTCCGCGGCGCCGAGCTGATCTTCGCCGAGCTCAAGACCGACACCGGCCGCCTCCGGCCCGAGCAGCAGGAGTGGATCGCCGCGCTCAAGCATGTCGGCAGGAACTACCGGCACGCGATCGAGCTGCTCGAGGACGACGTCGCCGACGGCGCGCACGACCCAACCGACGGCTGCGTCGACGTCTACCTGTGGCGTCCCCGTGACTTCGACGTGCTGCACGCGCGCCTCGCGCGCGGCCGCCACCGCAGCGAGCCACTGCACAACCCGGCCAGGGACGCCGCGTGAGCGGGTCACGCACCGACAGGCAGCGCCGGCGCATCCTCGCGCGCCTGCAGTCGCACGGCACCACCCACCAGGGCGAGTGGCTGCGCGACGGCGAGTGCCCGGACGGCGAGTTCGAGTCGATCACCCGCCTCGCCGCACGCATCGAAGAGCTGCAGAAGCCGAAGCACGGCAATCACAAGATCGTCAGCGGCGGCACCGACGGCCGCTTCAAGGTGTATCGCCTCGTCGACGTCGCGCACATGCCGACGGCCAAGCGTCTCCCGCACAAGCCGTGGTCGACCGGGTGGCTCTGCCTGAACACCGCGTGCCTGACCTCGCACCCCGCCGACTACACCGGCGAGTGCTGCGGCGAGGACCGCGTCCTGATCCGTCTGACCATCCGGCCGCCCGAGGCGGCAGAACGAACGCTGGAGGCAGCATGAGTACCGCGATCATCGAGGAGCGCCTCGCCGCGCTCGACACCCTGAAGCTGGACGGCGGCAGCCACCAGTCGTTCGAGAGCGGGCACTGCGCGCTCGAGCTGGTGGCGTGGCTGGCCGGTGAGCCGCACTCGGACGCGCCGCAGTGCGTGTCGCCGGTGCTGCGCCGGTATGTCATCCGGTTGAACGACCGCCTCCCGGACGACCCAAGACAGCAGCTCAAGCCGTTCCTGCCACCCCTGGTCGGCACCGCCGACGACGGCCAGGACCCCGAGCGCCTGCGCATCCTGACCGAGTGGCTCCTCGGCGACCGCCTCCCCGAGCTCGTCGAGAAGGCCGGCCGCCCCGACCTCGCCGCGGAGCTGCGCGCGAGCGCCGGCACCGTCGAGTCCGAGGTCGTGCGCCGGCTGCTCCGCAAGACGCGCGACGCGATGTGGGAGCTGCGCAGGAACCGCTACGCGGCCCTGCGCAGCGAGATCGAGGCGCGGGTCCGAGCCGAGCTGGAGGCCAAGGGCGTCGCTGCCGCTGTCGCTGCCGCTGACGCTGCCGCTGCCGCTGCCGCTGACGCTGCCGCTGCCGCTGCCGCTGCCGCTGCCGCTG
>ERZ869929.371-NODE-371-length-29446-cov-6.678507_pt1 | contig 29446 bp, 52 predicted proteins | sample MGYA00579312_ERZ869929 | MGnify/ENA primary metagenome ERZ869929 (study PRJEB32216, sample SAMN09231818) | wastewater metagenome | place: USA: Maryland | collected 2016-08-09 | study: EMG produced TPA metagenomics assembly of the PRJNA472060 data set (Reclaimed... | reverse complement strand
GTGCGCCTGCCCCACCACCGACGCACCCACACGCCCCGCAGTCATCCTCGACCCGTTCAGCGGCACGGGCACCACACCAGCCGTCGCCCACGCACTCGGCCGCCACGGCATCGGCATCGACCTGTCCGCCGACTACCTGCGCCTCGCCGAATGGCGCTGCAACGACCCCGCACTGAGGGCCAAAGTGCTCCGCGTCGACAAGCCCAAAGCCGTGCCCGACGGGCAGCTCGACATCTTCGCCGTCTAGCCGGTGGGGGTGGTGAACATCTGGGCGAGGATGGCGGCCACCACGACCACGAGGCCACACACGGCGGCGTCCTGCTCGCCGGTGAGGGACGTGAACGCCAGGATGGCGGCGTTGATGGCGCCGGCCACGAGGGCGGCGGTGACGGGCGGGTTCTGCTGGGCGGGGTTCATGGGGTCTCCTGTGTGTCGGGTAGGACCACGCCATTGGGGCGGGACGGGTCGCAGAGGTCGTTGAGGCGGAGCGACTGACGCTGCGCGGCGGCGAGCGCCCGCACCTGGTACGGCTCGGGGTCGTTGCCGCGGGATGCCACGAGGACGATGTCGCCGACGGCGTTCTGCCACTCGCCCCGGTAGGCGGTGACGCACTCGGAGCGCACCGCGGCGTCCTCCTGTGCGGTGAGGAGCTGGGCGGACTGGCGGGCGGCGTCGGACCCGGACAGCAGGTCAACGATGAGGAAGATCGACGGGACGATCAGGGCGACGGCCACGACGGCGACGGTGATCGCGATGAGCCAGCGGCGGGCGTTGGAGGTCTCGCTCGGGATGGGGTCGTTCATCGGTCCTCCTCAAGTTGGGTCAGGCGGCGGTCGTGCTCCTTCACCTGCTCCTCGGAGCGGGTCTGGGAGGTCCGCACGTCGAGGAGGAGCTTGAACACCCACGCGAAGATCGCGGTCCCGGTGGACAGGGCGAGGAGGGCGACGCCGACGAGCAGGCTGTCGTTGACCTGGGCGGCGACGACGTGCACGAACTCGACGGCGAGGGCGGAGGCGCCGGCGGTGAACCATGCGACGCCGAGGGCGAGGTAGGCCATGAGGCGTGAGTCCACTTCTGCGGGGATCATGGGATGGTCTCGGTGTAGGTCGGCGGGATGGTCGACGTGGGTGGGTCTGTCTTGTCGGGCCATTCGAGCGGGGCGTCGTCCACCGGGACCGTGGTGGTAGTGGGCGGGGTGGTCGTAGTAGATGTCGTGGATGGCCATGGTTCGGGCGCCCTGGTGGTCGTGGGGGTCGGGGTGGGGGTGACGGTGACGCTGCCGGTGGTGACCTCTCCGAGCACGTCTTCGGCCTGGTCGATGAGCGCGGCGGGGGCCTCGTCGTCGGTGCGGGCCCGTTCGAGCGCCCGGGCGAGTTGACGGACGGACCGCTCGGTGATGGTCACGACGGGGGCCGGTGCGGGTTCGGGTTCGGGTGTGCCGACGGAGAGGACCCCGATGACGAACGCGAGCGCGCACGCGAGGATGGTGTTCCTCTCGGCGCGCAACGCGGCGACCCACTCGACGGGCATGGGGTCAGGGCTTCCCGTGGGTGATGCGCAGGTACCCGTACTTGGTGTCGTCGGTGAGCTCGTCGAAGGCTTCCTGGGTGATGAGCACGGAGCCGGTGGCGGCGCCCATGGTGACCATGAAGTTGAGGACGCCTTCTGAGCCGGGCATCCATGCGAAGGCGGGGCCGTAGGTGCCGTCGTTGTAGAGGAGCCAGGCGCCGCCGGTTTCGCCGTCGACCTTGACCTTGAGGGGGAGGCCTGCGCCTCCGGTGGTGGCTTCTGCGGTTGACCATTCGGTGGCGGGCATCAGGCTTGGGCCTCGATTTCGGATTGTGTGACGCCGGCCTTGTGGGCGACGGCGCGGGCGATGCGGCGGATGAGCTGGGTGCGCTTCTTGAGGCCTTCAACCTCGGCCTTGACCTCGTCGAAGCCTTCGTCGGCGAGACACTTCTTGACCACCACGCCGATGGCGAACAGGTCTTCCTTGGTGAGTGGCATGTCGTCGGTCCCTTCGTTGAGTGCGGCCTGTACGCGGGTGCGCCAGGTGTTGCCGTCCTGGGGGAATCCGGGGCCGGCGGGGTCGGGCTTGCGGGTGGGTGCCCACTCGCGGTGGAGGCAGACGTTGTCGGCGTCGGTGTCGCCCATGCCGCGGAGGAGTGCGGCGCAGGCTCGGGCGAACACGTCGAGGAGGTGGTCGGTCCATGGTTCGCCGAGCCCGTTGTTTTCGACTTCGATGCCGAACACGGAGGTGTTGCCGGTGAGGCCTCGCCATCCTCCGGCGCCTGCGTGGTTGGCGGTGCCGGATGCGATGACGTGGCAGGTGCCGTCTCGGGCGATGAGGAGTTGGCAGAGGGGGCCGGGGAGGTCGGGGCGGCCGTTGATGCAGATGCCGAGGCTGGGGGCGTTGTTGCCGGGTGCTGAGGCGGTGTGGTGGCAGACGACGCCTTGGGGGTTGAAGCTGGGTGAGCCGCGGAGGTCCCATCCCCATTCGCGGATGACGGTGAGGCCTGCGGTTTCGAGTTGGTCGGGGATCCAGAGCGCCCGGGTCATGGTCAGGCTCCTTCCTCGGGGCGGGGGTGGTCGGTGTGTTGTGGGGTGGTGCTAGGGCGTCAGGTCAGAACGCCGGAGGGGCGAGGAAGAACTGGCCGCCAAACTCTGCCGATTGCATGTCGTCGGTGAGTGGCGATGTCGCTAACACCACGCTGCCACCCGTCGTGATGCCAAGTCGCCCCACCACGACGTCCGTGGATGTCTCGACCCGCACGCTGTAGACAAAGCTCGAAGCCGAGGGCCGATAGTCCGACGGGAGTACGAACACCTCAGAACCAAGGGCAGTCACGCCGCCGGGGTAGCTCACGTCTCCGACGAGGTCCACGATGCCCGCCTCGCGTATACGGAAAGCGAGGTCCCCCGTCCAATCGCCGGTGAACGCCGGCTCACTGCCACCAGACCCGACGTAATGCCAGCTCTCACCGGCAGCGAGCGCCGCGTATCCGGTCGTCGTCATGCTCATGTCAGCACCTCCATCGTCCACAGGCGCGCACGTCCACGCGCCCAACACCAACACCGCCACCAACACCCACGCCCGGCGCATCACACCGACCCCCCGAACCCCGGCGACACCAACACACCCGAACGGCGCCGGCGCTTCGGCGACCCCAGAAACAGGCGCTGCCCACGCTCCTCGAACCCCACCCACCGCGACACATCCACCGGCACGTCATCCACCACCACCAGCACGCTCATGTCCGGATCAACCGAGGTCTCCACCCCCTGCACCCGCACCGTGGCCAACGGCGCCGGCCGTCCCCGCCACATCACCTGTGCGGTCAGGTCGAAGAGGTCGTGCTCACGGGAGAACGCGTACACGTTGTCGCCTGCCCGCACCTTCCCCGACAGGTTGAACGTCTTCGTGTCGAGCGTCACCTGACTGGTGGGCTGGTCGTACCGGACCAACTGCAACGCCGCGATGTCACAGGCGTCGTCATAGGTGGTGGCGTTGCGGGCAGGGACCACCCGCCGGGCGATGATGTCCGCCCCATCGAACGGGTTCACGTATGGCACCGAGCCGAGGGTGTCGATCCCGTAGGGGTCCCTCTCCGTCCAGTACGAAGGGGCGTTGCCGGGGATCTTCGTCCCCGCACCGGTCCCCGCACCGTTCGCCAAGATGCACTCGTAGTAGGTGCCGTTGACGTGAACGATCGTGTCGCCCGCCTCGTAGGTGTCCTCGAAGGCGTAGTCGGGTGGCACGAACGGCACCGCCACCTCGGTGGCGTACTCGTCCCAGTCCTTCCGGGCGGTGAACGACGCACCCACCAGCCCCTTCAAGTTGATGTCGTCGCCGTCCGCCTTCGCCGTCGCCACACACGTTGGCGTGAGGGTGAACAGCTCGGAGGCCTCCGCGACCTCCAGCTTGTTCCCGTCGACCATGTCCCACTCCTTGCCGTACCGCCGGCACACGTCGGCCAGGGTCTCGAGCGGTTCCTGGCCGGCGGGGATCTTCCCGCCCTTCTTCGGGGTGGAGGCCCCGTTGGCGACGGTGATCGGCCCGGCCACTAGCCCGTTGTTCTCCGACACACCGGTGCGGAGCACGTTGGAGCGGACCGCCGAGGTGTTGGTGCCGTCGTAGAGGGGGCGCTTGGAGAGCTGCTGGTCCTTGGGTTGGCGGGCCAGCTTGAGGAGGGCGGCCGGTCCGTACCCGTTGAACCCGCCCCGCTTGTCGGGCAGGCCCATGTGGATCCCGACGTAGGCGGCGTCGGCGTAGAGCTGCGCGAGGGGGACCTTGGCGGGGTTGGTGATCTTGCCGGGCATGACGATCACCGCGGCGAACGCCGAGGCGGTCATCTCGATGATGTGCTCTGGGGCGAGGATCCGGCCCTTCTCGGAGCGGCCCAGGTCGATCGTGAACGACCCGGGCGCCATCAGCCTCGTGTCGTAGCGGGCGGTCATCGCGACGCGAACCCCACGGACTCGTCGATGGGCCCGAAGTAGGAGTAGACCTGCGAGGTGACGGTGCCGGGGGTGGAGGCACCGGTCGGGGAGAACCCGGCGGCGAAGTCGAACGTGGACCCGGCGACGGTGGATGCACGGAACCCGCCCTGGGTGAGGTCGTTGGTCTTCGTCTTGGAGGTGGCGAGCCAGTAGTAGCCGGCGGCGTCGGGGGCGTCGGCCCGAACGCCGCCGGTGAACGCGGCGGCGGCCTCGCCGGTGCTGCTCCGGTAGATGCCGAGCTCGACGGTGCCGGGGCCGGGGTCGCGGGCCACGACCCCTTCGACCCACAGGGCGCCACGGCGGAGCGTCAGGTCGAGCGACATCTGGTATTCGGTGCCGGTGGCCTGCTCGAGGCCCAACCGGACGGTGACGACCTCGGCGGAGTTGCGGAGCACGGTGACGGTCTTGAACCCGCCGAGGGTGGTGGGGCCGGTGCCGGCGGTGAGCTTGTAGGTCTTGGACACCGACCACGACCCGGAGACGTAGTGCTCGACGGTGATGAGCCCGTCGCCGGCGATCGAAACCCGCACCAGGCCGTTGGTCATGCGCCACCCGTACCGGGGGTGGGTGTTGGGGATGCGGCGGCCGACGGCGGCGAGGTAGTTGGTGCCGTCGAAGAGCTCGACGCGACACGCCCCGTCGTAGTAGTCGGAGGCGGCGGCCTGCCATCGTGCGGTGCGGTTGTAGAGGACGGTCCCGTCGGTGGTGTACTGGATGCGGAGGGTGCCGGTGTCGGCGGTGCGGGTGGTGGCGGTCGCCCCGGAGATGAGGTCCATGGTGGCGTCGGCGGGGGTCGCCCACCATGGGACGGTGGTGCCCTTGGCGATGCTGTGGGAGTTGGTGCGGACGGCGTTGCCGATGAGGAGGCTGTTGATGTCGGGGTAGACGGCGACCCGTCGGAGCCGCACCCGGTATTCGAGGCGGAGGGCGGCGAGGCCTCGGGGCGGCATGGGGACGGCGGCATCGAGAACTTCGTAGTAGCCGTCGACGGAGGCGTCTCCGGTCCAGTTGACGGGGACGATGGGTTCGTCGGGGTTGTCGGCGAGGCCTGCGACCTGGGCGCGGAGGAGGACGAGGCCGGCGTAGGTGTCGGCGGTGAGTGCGCCGCCGAGGTCGACTTCGGGGCCGTTGACGGACCAGGATCGTGGGGAGCGGAGTGTCAGGGCGGAGTCTCGGCCCGCGCGACCGATCTGGATGGTCACTGTTCGTACCCCTCAGCGATGGAGATTCGTCGGTCGACCTCGTAGACGGTCTCGGCGACGACCTGCCCGTCGATGGTGAGTTGGATGGGTTGGAGGGTGCCTCCCATCAGGCCGACGGAACCGCGGCCCACGTCGGAACCAGCGCCCACCAGGGCCGATTCCTTCACCGTGTGGGTGGTGACGGTGATCCCCTGGGCGGCGTCGGCGCGCAGGCCGGCGATGGCACGGCCGGCGGCGTCGATCCCGGAGGTGACGGCGTCGACGACCACGGTGGCGCGGGTGTAGCGGGGGATGCCGAGGAGTGCGTCGCCGACCGCCTGCGCTTGGGACCGTGCCTCGGGTGCGCCGGGGGTGGAGACGTTGCCTTCGGTGTTGCCGGGGAGCGATTCGAGCTGGGAGGTAACCTCCGCGACCTGGGCGGCGGAGAGCTTGCCTTGGGCTTGGAGGCCGGCGAGGCCGAACACGGTGGCGTCGACGGCGCCGGTCATGTTGCCGGTGGCGGTGCCGAGCGCGGCGGCGTTGGTCACGATCCCTTGAAGGCTGACGGCCACCTCGTCGGCGGTGCGGCCCGGGCGGGCGAGGACCGATTCCAGGTCGGCGAAGCTGTCGCGAACAGCGCGCTGTGCTTCGGGGACACGGAAGATCCCGGTGAGGTAGCCCTGCACCCGTGCGTCGAGGCCCCCGACAGCGGCGGTGGCTGAGTCCGCCGCGGCGGTGAAGGAGTCGGTGGATTCCGCCGCGGCGATGAGTGACGAGGGCAGGGCGGTGATCTGCCCGTTGGCGGTCATGGATGCGTTGCCCATGCCGGAGACGGCAGACCATGCGTCGGTGACGCCGTTGATGAAGAGGCCGGGCCCGGAGATGTCCCACAGGCCGGCGAGCGCGGAGCCGAGGTCGAGGTTCGCTATGCCCGTCGCCAGCTCGGTGACGGCCTCGGTGATGTTCTCGATGGCGGGGAGCATCGTTGAGCCGACCTGCTCGGATGCCTCCCCCAACGACTCGGTCATACGGTTCCACTCGGTGCGGGCGTTCTGCGACCCCGCAGCGAAGTCCTCCCCCATCGACTGGCCGAGTCGTTCGGTGGCGATGGCTGCGCCGGCGGCGGCCTTCTCGAACTGGGTGAGCTCGGTGGCGTTCTGCTTGCCGGTGTCGGCCATGGCCCGGGCGTTGATCTCCGCCGAGGTGAGGCCGATGCCGAAGGCGGTGGTGGCCCGGCCGCCGCGAGCGAGAGCGTTGGTCATGCGCTCCGCGACCGCGCCGGCGTCCCCGAGTGCAGGGTTCAGGGCGACGGCGCGCAGGGCGAGGGCGTTGATGTCGTTCGATGCCGAGACGATCTCGTCGCTGGTGGCGCCGGTGGACTCACCGAAGGTGACGAAGCTGGCAGTGGCGTTCAGCATCGCCTCGTCGGAGGAGCCGAGTTGCAGGGCCAGGTCCCCGATGTCGCCCGACAGGCCCCCCACGTCGATGGTCTGAAGCTCGGGGCCGAGGGTCCCGGCGATCATCTCGAACCGCTGCCCGGCCGACTCGGCGTCGATGGCCGACTGGGCGAACGCGAACAGGCCAGCGGCGGCCCCGGCGCCGGCGGCGGCGGTGGCCCCCAGACCCGACGCTGCCCCGCCTGCTGCCCCGCCAAGGCCTCCCATGCCGCCCAGGGCGCCCGTGGCGGCCTCTCCGAGCGCAGACGTGGACTCGGTGGTCTCCTGCACCTTCTCGGACACCTGATCGAGGGCGGCCTCGGCCTGCTCGGTGTTGGCGTTGATCTCCACCTCGCCGTCGGGGACCGATTCCACGGCGTCGACCGCCGCGGAGGTGTCGGCGTCGGCGGTGAGGGTGATCTCCTGATCGGGCACTCCGCCAAGGGCGCCGGCGAGCTCGGCTTCGAACCCGTCGGTCTGCGGGCGGATCGTCACGAACGCGGTAGCGATCTCCATCTCAGCTCACCCCCGCCATCTCTCCGCCCATCGCCGACACCCACTCGGCGTCCCCCCACGTCTCGTCCACCGACGGCAACGGCGCAGGCTCCAACAGGTCGTCGACCTCCGCGACCGCCTGCTCCCAGATGGCCTCCTCCTTCGCGTGCTGCTCCGGTCCGACCGCGATGCGGTGCGAGGCGCGCGACAGCATCTGCTCTCGGATCCACACGAAGGCGAGACGGACGTTCATGGCACTCAGGCGGCCGTGGCCGTGTCGCTCGGCTCGGAGTTCGAGTCCCGCCCATCCGGCAGCGGCGATACCGCAGATTCGGAGGACGGTTTCGTAGGGCGGCCGGCGTATTCCCCCGACAGCCACACCACCGCGGCGTAGCCCACGTCGGCGTTGACCCGGCGAACCGCGTCACGCACCTCGGGGACCTGCTCGTCAACGACCACCTGCTCGAGGAAGGAGACGATGCCGTCCATGGCGCCGGCCACGTCCTGGCTGATCTCGGGTGCGGCGGCGATGTCGAGTACCGCGCCGAACGGGCAGATCGGGCGGCCGGTGAACGTGACCCCTCCGAGGGTGAACTCGATGGGGTCCCGTTCCCGTGCCCGCTCTGCGACTTCGGCGTCGAAGTCGCGCGACGCCATCAGGCGATGACGCCGGAGGCGTTCGGGAAGGTGATGAAGGGCTTCTTGTTGGTGGGCTTCTCCAGCTTGAACATCACCGGGATCAGCACCTTCTTGGGCGCCTTGGAGAAGTCCTCTTCGAGGCCGCCGACGTTGAAGCACTGGCGGAACAGGGTCCCGCGCACCGAGCCGGCGTCGTTGGAGACGTGGAGCAGCATGACCCGGACCATGCCGGAGGGGTCGGGAGGCTCGATGGTGGTGCCGTCGTTGGCGCCCGATGCGCCCATGTTGAGGGCGAGGTAGAGGTTCCGGCGGGTGGCCTGCGCCATCTTGAACTCGAGGGTGCCGGTGCGGCCGGTGATGGCCGAGCCGATCGGGTCCAGCTCCTCGGCGACCTCGATGTCCTCGGACTTCACGTCGTACTTGAAGACGGAGCCGTCCTCGGTGTAGCCGACTTCACGCCACGCCGAGGGGAGGGTGGCGGCGGCCAGGTCGGACGAGGTGGTCGGCTCGGTGGTGCCGATGGCGGCCACGTAGAGGAGGCCGGGGTCGAGCGCCGTTTCGGTGCTGGATCGGGTGGAGACGACAGCCATGACGGTTCCTGCTTTCCGGCCCCTGCGGGCCTTAGTACCCCACCGCCTGCACGGTGAGGGTTGACGTGACGACGTACCGGGGGCGGTTCGTGTCGGGGTCGGGCGCCCAGAGGGGCGGTGCCGTGTCGGCTCCTGTGAGCCGCACGTCGGAGGGGTCCGCTGCGAGGCCGAGGGCTGCCCCTGCGGCGTGTGCGAGAACGGAGCGGAGTGCGTAGGCGGTCGCTTCTGCGACGGTGCCGGTGAGGGCTACGACGTTGAAGCGGACGAAGGGGCGGTCGTGGAGGGTGCCGCCGTCGAGGCCGCCGGCGGTGTAGAGGTCGATGGCGGGCCCGTCGGCGAGGTTGACTGCGTCGGGGAACCCGCCGGCGTAGACCTGTGCGGTGCCGTTGGTGTCGGTGCCGATGTGGGCGGCGAGGTCGTCGTGCTCGCGGAGCCAGTCGCGCAGCGGTGCGGAGATGGGGGCGAAGGTGGCGGCGCCATCGACGAAGGTGGTCATGCGTCCGCCACCCCAGCGATGCACCCGACGGCGGCGGCACCGGCGACCAGCACCCACGGCGAGATCCAGCCGGCCAGGACTGCGACGACGAGCACGACGACGGACACGATGACGAATCCGGCGATGGTCACTGGCCTGCCTCCAACGCCGGGAGGAGGAACGCCTGCGCAGGAGAGTTGGAGGTGCCGAGCTCGACGTAGGGGGCGTACTCGACGTTGGTGCCGATGGTGGCGACGAGGCCTTCGCCGTCCTGGCCGATCTCGTTGGTGATGGACGACCGGAGACGGCCGGTGTCGACGGGGCACAGTTGCTTCGCGGCCCGGTCCACCTGGAGCGCCCGGCGCTGGAGGTCTCGCGCGACCTCGCCGGCGGGCGACTCGAACAGCTCGGCGAGGGCGGCGCCGTTGATCTCGACGTAGCTCATGCCGCGACCGCCCCGGTGGCGCGCACGAGGCCCGCCTTCGTGTGGTCCAGGCCCAACCCGGTGCGGGCCTGGACCCACGACACCCGGTACACGTCCCCGGTCCCGGCGTCAGTCACCCGGTCCCCCCGCTCCACCGTGGTGTCGCACAGGAGGACAGCGTCGATGCGCTCCCCGCCGTCGATCCCCGCGCGTTCACGGCCCGAAGGCGACGAGACGTGGGCGGGGACGCCGGCGGCGCGGGTGGTGTAGGTGGTGCCCTCGTGTGGCTCAGGGGTGGAGCCGTTCTCCACGGTGACGGTGGTGGTGGTCAGGGTGAGGGTCACGGCAGCCGCCGCTTCCACCGCATCGTCTGGCGCGACCACGACACGGCGCCCGTTGCCCCTGAGGGCGCACCAGACGGCCCGTACGACACGGAAGCGTCACCCATCGACACTGACGACACCCCGGCAGGGACAGCGCCAGGGGTGGCCGGGTGGCACAGGTGGTAGGCGCCGTGAGCGATGTCGGCTTCGAGCGACAACGGCAGCCGGTTGGTGGCGGACGGGTTGGCGGTGCGCTCCAACCATCCGCCGGTGTAGGTGACGGCGACGGTGGCGGGCAGGTCCCCCGCTTCGAGGCCGCGGAACGGGCCGGTGTCGGGGGAGGCGCCGTGGATGGCGGCGGTGTCGAAGTCGAAACCTGCGCAGACGGTGACGGGCACGGCGAGCGGGCGGCACATCCCGCCGGCGTCGATGTGCATCGTCTCGGTCCGCTCCCGTGAGTCGAGTGCCTCGGGGCGGCCGAGGTCTTCGGAGAGCAGGCTGGTGGCGTCCTCGATGGCGGCGGACGCGGCCGATGCTGCGGTGGTGGTGTCGCCGGTGAGGGTCCGGTAGCGGGCGACGGTGACGAGGAGGCTCATCGGTCCTCCACCCGGTGTCGTGCACGGTCCTCAGCGGGCCGACGCTTCCCCTTCGGGCGCTTCTGTGGCACCGGCTCCACCTCCTCCCGTTCCTTGGTCCGACTCGGGTGTGCGTCCATGGGCCCGCCGAGCACGTACTCGCCGCGCTCGAGCTCGTGGGTGCACGGCCCCTCGCAGATGGGGCAGTCCTCCGGACCGTCTCGCAGGTCGCGGAGTGACTGCCCCATCGCTGCGGGGATCAGGCCGTGATGTCCAGCGTGGTGTTCACGAACCAGTCGGGCCGGTGGACGGCCAGACCGGTGCGCTTCTCCGCGAGGACCACCTCGGTGTTCGAGGTGAACAGGGATGCGTGGGAATCCGTGGACTTGATCCGCACCCCGCCCTTCTCGAAGATCGTGGCGCCGATGCCCCAGCAGCCGACGATGGCCGTCAGCGAGGCGAGGGTGCGGGTGCGGACGATGGGCAGGCCCCAGAGCTGCGCCGGGGGGGCGCCGAACGGGATGGGGGTCCCGGCCGAGTGCGCCTCACCGTCGAAGTTGGTGGAGCGGCGCTCCGAGATCGACGCCCAGTAGTCGCCGGGGTTCATGGCGACACCGTCAGCGAACCCGTCCTTCAGCTCCACCTTGGCGATGGCGTCGGCGATGGTCGCCGGCACGTCGTTGTTGGTGGCGGCCTGGGTGCCGATGCCGGACTGGTCGAGGATGCCGGAGATGTTCGGGGCGGTGCCGTTGCCCTGGAGCACCTGATCCTCTTCCTCCAGGAGCACCATGTAGCTCAGGCGGGTGTTGATGTACCCGGCGAGCGTGGGGGCGTCCTCGAGCGCCTCCATCGTCACCTGGATCCAGGCGGCGATCTTGCGGAGCGGGGCGTCGGCCTGGGTGAACTCGGCGGTCACCTCGGGCTTCGCGCTGCCCTCGGCCACGGTGGTGGCGCCCGTCTCGTTGGTGAAGGCGTTCACCTCCTGGATGTACGGGACGGAGGCGAGGCCGGTCTGGTGCACGGGGATGAGGTCCCGGACGAACAGGCGGCGCTGCTGGAGGGTGCCGGCGGCGAGGGTGGGGGTGCCGACGGGCACGAACGCACCGGAGCCGGAGCCGAAGGCGTTCCCGGACTCCAGCAGGTTGCGGACCTCGATGCCGCCCATGTCGCCTCGGGCGCGGAGCTCGGTGACGTAGTCGGCGGTCTGGGTGACGATGTCGCCGGCGGTGCGGGCCTCGCGGGCCGAGATGCCGGACGCTTCGCCACCACGGGCCTCGGGGAGGCTGGCGCCCGCTTCGAGGAGGGCGAGCTCGAAGTCGTACTGCTCGCGGTTGCGGGTGTTCTCGAACTCGCGGTCGAGGTCCACCACGAGGGCGGAGGCGTCGCGGAGGTCGCGGTCGTAGGTGTCGCCGCGCTGGTCGGCGGGGCGGTTGCGGAGCTCGCGGAGCTTGTCACCGGCTTCGGTGGCGGCGTCGCGGAGTTCGATGGACGAGGGGCGGTCGATGACGGCCATTGGGGGGTCTCCTGAGAACGAGGGCACGGTGTGCCGCTGGGTGTCGTTCCCGGGTCCGCCCCATGTCAGGTGGCTGATCCTCGGGGTGCTGCTGTTGGGGTTACGGTATCGCAGGTCTTGCGGTCACGTCAACGACCGCGATAGTTTCGGGCCCCGCAAGGCCCGCCCCTGACGCGCAGCCGCTACCTGGCGGTGGGGTTTGGAAGGGGTCGCTGCCGGTTCAGGTCCCGGGGATTGATCCCCCCGGGGCCGGCAGCTACTCGGGCAGGTGCTCGGGGCAGAACGTGGCGGAGATCGACGACCCGCCCACCAGCCCACCACCGGACCGGTCACGCTCCGCCGTCAGCGTCACGTTGTGCCGGGACCGCTTCTCGCACACCTCGCACTCGTCGAAGCGGTACTGGCGCCGGCGCCACCAACGGCGCACCCGACGGATCAGCGACGCCATGTCAGCACCACCCGCAGAAGCTCGGCGCGGGTGATCTCCCCACGGTGGTACCGCAGGTACGCGTGACGGAGCACATCAGCACGGCTCACCATCCCCATCGTAATCCTCCAAGATGCCACGGCACTTCGGCCCCTCCGCCTTCCGGCGGGCGATCTCGTCAGGGTCCGAGGTCCCGTAGACGGCCTGCATGGCGAGGGCTTCCGCCAGACGCTCCCGCAAGTACTCCTCGAGAGCCGTCATCCCGTCGAGGCCTCCGCCGTCCGCGGGGTTACCCCGATCTCGATACGGTCCACCGGCACGTCGGCGCGCACCCGGAAGGGGTAGCCCCACAGGAACATGAAGGCGTCGCACTCCAGCGCCCCGACTCGCTCGGCGCTCACGGTGATGGAGCACGCGGTGAAGTTGGCCTGTTCCACTTGGTCGATGAGCACGGCCACCTCGCCCACCAGTTGCCGCGCTTGGTCGGTCTGCACCCACTCCTCGAACCTCATGGCGTCCTCCGTCGCTCGGGCAGACCCGACGTGTTCCCCGCCCAGTGCCACCAGATCCACGTCCGCTCCGGCAGGTGCACGATCCGATGCCCGCCGGCGTTCAGCCGCTTGACCAGGTCGAAGTCCTCCCCCGCCCGGTTGCCGCCGTCGTCGTGGCGGTCTCCGTCCACGAACCGGTAGCCGCCCACGTCGTTGATGGCGTGGCGCCGGGCGAAGATCACCGTGGTGGTCTGGCGTGGGTGGTCGGGGTCCCACGGGGCGCCGAACTCACCGGGGAACGGATCGGAGCAGTGATCCGTGACGAACCACGGAAAGACCATGTCGGCGTCGGTGGCGGCTGCGTGGCGTGCGCATGCCTCGAGGTGGTGCGGTAGGAACTCGTCGTCGTCGTCGAGTGGGGCTATCCAGTCGGCGGTGGCCATGCGCAGGGCACGGTCCCGGGTGGACCATGCGGGTTCGCCTGGTCGGGCGACGGCGATACAGATCTCGTCGGGTTGGAGGGTCTGGGCGGTGACGGAGGCGACGGCCCGCTGGAGCAGGTTGGCCCGCTCGGGGACGGTGGGGATGATGACGGCGATGGTCACTTGTGCCTCCACCATGCGGTCGGGTGGTCCCGCTCCTCGGCCCGGAACCGGGTGTGGACCTGCTCCCCCGTCACCAGCTCGAACCCGACGGCGCACCGGTTGAAGGCGGCCATGTCGGTCAGGTCGTCACCGCAGGCGGCCAGCTCGGCGACGAGCTCGGACACGAAGGCCCGCACGGTCACCACGTCCCCGCCGAGGATCCCGGCGTTCAGGAGCGGCCCGACGACCCCACCGGCCGACGGGTGGTTCTCCGCCAGCCACTCCTCCGCTACCTCGGTGGACGGCTCGGACCCGCAGTAGATCACCCCCGGTTCCATGTGGCCCCACGGCTCGTGGAGCATCTCCACGTCGGTGGCGTCCACGCACCACACCCACTCGGCCGAGGTGGTGGCGAGCCAGTCGGCGAGCACCGTCCACCGGTGGTGGTACGGGTTGGCGCTGGGGGTGACCGCTCGGTAGTTGGCGGCCGGGACCGGGTGCCGCGGGGGTGTGTCGTGGAGGACGGTCAGTTCGGCGGCGGTGATCGACCCGGCGAGGGTGTCGAGCAGGTGCCCGTCGGGGACCCACCGCCCCCCACGCTGCGGGTCGGGCGATGAGCAAAGCATCGTCGTGACCACGGCGTTCATGCGACCACCCCCGTGCCTCGGGTGTCGTCCTCGAGCTGGTCGACATCGACATCGACGAACCCCGCCGCGGCCATCGCCTCGGCGAGCTCACCGACGCTGATGTTGGCGTAGTGGCCGGGTGAGAGCGGGTCGTCGATGTTGACCCCGTGGGGCGGGCGGCCGGGGCCGGCCATGGTGAACACGGCACGGCCACCGGGGCGGAGCATGGCGGGGACGTTGGCCACGATGGCCCGCCAGTCGGGGGTGTGCTCGAACACCTCGGCGCAGATGACGAGGTCGACGGGTTCGGGTGGCTGCCAGGTGGCGCCGTCTGCGACCTCGTCGACGCACTCGCCGGGCTGGGCGTCGATGCCGTGGTAGCGGGCGTTCGGGAAGAGGGGGCGGACCGTGTAGTTGACGTTGCGGGCGCCGATCTCGACGAGGTCGATGGGGTCGTCGGTGGCGTAGCGGGCGACGTAGTCGTAGGCGGCGGGGTGCACTACTGGTCGCCCCTGCGCAGGTCGAGGCGGCGCACGGCGGCCAGGAGTTCGGCGTCGAAGTCCCAGTCCTCGTCCTCGCCGTCGAAGGGGTCGAACTCCTCGCTCGGGTAGATCAGTGCGGAGATGTCCCGAGCGATCTCCACGTGCGAGTCGGGTTGCGGGGTCCACCCGGCGTTGATGGCACGCTGCGCCTGGTAGACCATGCCGAGCCAGGTGGCGGGGTACGCCTCGCGGTCGAAGTCGGGCCACATCACACGGGCGAGTGCTTCGGCCTCGGGGCTGGGGTTGGTATCATCGGGCATCTCAGCGACCTTCCGTGTCGTTGGGCAGGGCCGGGGCCGTTCACGCGGCGCCCGGCCCCTCGACTGTATCGCACCCGATGAGGTCACGTCACCCCCTGCGATACCTACAGCGGCATCCCGAGTCCACCACGGCGCTGGCGCACCTCGGCCTCCACCGCCTTGTAGGCGTCGTCGAGGGGGATGCGGCGCTCCCGGGCGATCTTCTTGTACGCCAGGATCGCGAACTGGAGATCGGTGGCATGGCCGGTGCAGGCATCGTTGACGAGCTTGCGGTGAAGGTGCCCGGCGGACGTGGCCTCCACCACCTTGGCTGCCTGGGCGGCGCGGGTCACGGCGGGGTCGTGGCGCCGGCGGATCTTGCGGGTCATGTTGCTCATGCGGCCTTCTCTCGGGTGCGGTTGTCGGCGGCGTGACGCCATGCGTCGGCCCACCGGTCGGCGTGGTTCTCGTAGGTGTGGGAGGTCATGGCCTCACGGTTGAGGCCGGCGATCTCGGAGCGCACCTCGGGCTTCGTCAGCAGGAGCCTCATGCACGACCGCCACGTCTCGGGCGGATCGGCCAGCACGGGATCGGGGAGCACCTGCCACAGTGCCCGGTACTCGGCCCTCGGCGAGGCGATGAACGGGACGCCGAGAGCGGCGTACTCCATCCCCTTCAGCCACGACTTCGCGGCGTTGAAGGCGTTGTCAGCCAACGGCACCAGACCCACATCGAGGTCGGCCACCTGGCGGGGGTACGCACCCCGCAGATCGGCCCACGGGCGCACCCGGCCCTTCACCCCAAGCGCCTGCTCGGTCAGCCCCACACCCCACGACACGAACCGGGCGCCCGTCTCGGCGAGCACACCCGGCAGCACCCCGCCCATCACGTCGAGGTCGCCAACATGGGTCACCACCGACCCGGTCCACCCCACCGTCGGCGCCTCCACCCTCGGGGCATGGGTCGGGACGGACAGGTACGAGGCGGGCACCAGGTTCGGGAGGACCGCCACCCGGCCATGGGCGCCGTACCGTCCCGCCAGCGCCGGCGTGGTGACCGTCACGAGGTCGGCACGCTCGCACGCCTTGCGCAACCACATCCGGTTGTAGGTGGGGTCGTTCTCCACCGACGTGCCGCGCCGGGCGCCGTGGCCCTTCGGGAGGGCGTGGAAGTCGTCGTCCACCTCGACCACCACCGCCACCCCCTGCGACTGCAACCGGGGGATGGCCTCGACGACTGCCTGGACCAGGGGGCGCTGGAGGACGACCACGTCGGCGTCGACCACCGGGGTGAGCATCCGGCCGGTGATCGTGTCGTGGTAGGCGTTCAGCTCGTTCGTGACCTGCACGTCGTGGCCTTCGGCGGCCAGCACCTCGGCGGGCCACCGGAGCCGATGCCACCCGCAGGCGCCGTTGTCGCAGGGGTGGACCTGGACGCGCATCAGGCGAGGCCGGGCGTCAGGGCTGCCACCTCGGCGTCAGTGAGCGCCCGGTCCCACGCGGCGAAGGCCCACACATCGCAGGTGTTCATGAGCTTTAGGGTCGTGCCGGGAGCGGGTGCCATCGACCCCAGCCCGGAGGTGGAACCCCTCACCTCGTCCACCTTCGCCCCATTGCGGAACCACCGGACTTCCTCTGCGACTGGGTCGAACCGGATCACGTCGAGGTGACGCTCAAGGCTGTAAGTAGAAAGCTGGTTGATGTTGCCGACAAACCCGACGCCTGTCTCGGTGTCCTTCGCTGAGAACACTCCTGCGGTGATGTACGGCGGGATGTCGAGCATCTCCATGACCCACCCGGCCGTTGCGCCCATCAGTGCGCCCTCGCCGCCGTCGTGGTGCTGTAGGACCATCGAGTCGTCGGCCACCAGCGGCTGCCAGTCGACCGCCATGGTCAGCGCTTCGACGTTGAGTGTCGGGTTCCACAGGTCGTTGTCGGTGATCTCGAACGCCGAGACCGTCAGGTCTGTGGTCTCGTTCCAGTTGCGGAACTTCCCGCCCGACAACACGGGGGTGATGTCGCCCACCGCGGCGTCGAAGGTGGCGCCGCCGGTGCCCTCGTTGGGCCACGGGTCGTCTGCGGTCCACGCCCCCACCCCGGCGGCACGGAGCAGGACCACGGCGTCGGCGAGCGGACCGGTGAGTCGGGAGGCGCCGGACCCGACAGGCGGGCGTGTCCCCCGGCGGGTCGACGGGCCGCGGTTCACGCCGAGACACCCACCACGGAGTAGGGGTTGGCGTTGCCGACGATGCTGATCTTCCCGCCTTCGGTGCCGCCGGCGTCGATGCGGAGGAACCCGCTGGGGGCGACGTAGTCGGTGCCGTCCGCGGCGGCGACCGCGGTGGTGGGGCTGTCGTCACCCTCGTAGCGGACCCACAGCGCCTCAGTGGTGTGACGGTTGATCACGTCGACCACGTCGAAGCCGGTGATGGCGACCGTGTCGGCGGTGGTCGAGGTCAGGGTGTTGTGGACGGACTTGGCGTGGCTGTCGGTGGCCATCATCGGCTCCTGTTCAGGATGTTCTCGGCTTCGGCGACGAGCTCGGCGGCGGCCTCGTCGGCGGGCGGCTCGGGGTCGGGGTCCGGCTCGCCGTCGTTGGCACCCGATGGGCCGGCGGTGGGCGGGGCGGACAGCAGGCGGGCCATCTCGTCCGCGGTGGCCTGGTCGATGTCGCCGGCCACCACCCGACGGGCGATCTCCTCCACGGCGGACAGGTCCACGACCTCACCGGAGCGGGCGGAGCGGACGGCGAGCACCTTCGCACCAGGGACGGCGCCACGGAGGACGAGGCTGATCTCGTCGAGGGTGGCCTCGATGATGACCTCGCGGATGCCGGGGTACTGGCACATCTCCTCGTCGGTGGGGTCTCGGCGCTTCGTGCCGGAGAACCCGACGGAGCAGTCCTGGATGGTGCCGTCGGACACCTGGGCGTGCGCACGGCGGGCGGAGGGGACGGCGTCGAAGTCGGAGAACACGAAGTCGACTTCGGGTCCTTCGGGGCTGGTGCGGTACCCGGTAGCGGGTCCCAGAGGATCTTCCCACTCGTGCGCCCAGCACAGGGTCGGCATCCGTTCGGCGAGGGAGGCGTCGAAGGCGTCGGCCATCCAGAGGGAGCCGTAGTCGTCGATCACGTCGGGGCGGATGGCGTGGAGGGTGACGCCGGGGCGGCCGTCGACTTCGGCGGCTCGTACCTCGGCGATCCCTCGGCGGGTCTCGCGGTTCATGCTGCACGCTCCCTTGCTCGCCGGACGTTCTCGGCGTGGGTGACTGGTTCGAGGTGGTCAGGGTTGACACACCCGCGGTTGCTGCACAGGTGATCGATGTCGAGGCCGTCAGGGATGGGGCCGACCAGCAGCTCGTAGCCCACCCGGTACGCCTTGCCGTTGCTCTGACCCATCTGGAAGCGGGCGTATCCAGCAGGGTCACGGTGGCCCATCCACTCCCAGCAGCTCTCGGTCTTCTCGACGTAGGACCACCAGCGCGCGGCGAGGTCCCCCACGATCCGTGATGTGGCGTGCGGGCTGCCGTGCCGGCGGTTGCGCACATAGTGGGCCTGGCACCAGCCGAACGCCTTGGTCGGCTTGGTGCACCCATCGATGGAGCAGGTAGCGTCTGAGGACATCGGGACCTCCAGAGGGTTCCGGTCACGGCGGGGGCTGTTGACGCAGCGCCCCGCCACCTGAGTTGAGGGTCCCATTCTAGGCCACCGCCAGCAGCGAACGGCGGAACTCGACGGGGTCGAACTGGTCGCCAGCGCGCAGGGTGCGAAGCGCAAGGGTGGCGGCGGCGAGGGGGACGACGGTGGGCCGGGAGCGGCCACCCGATGCCTCGAAATCCTTGGGTGTCAACAGGGCCGTGGTGCAGCGACAATTTATGACATTGCCACCGTCACCAGCAGGGTCTCCGGGGTAGAGCAGCGACTCGCCACCCACGTCGAAGGACTGGCCGACGGGGACGACCTGGCCGTCAGCGTCTGCGTGGTCGTCACGAGTGCGCTCGTCGCGGGTGCTGATCCATTCCATCCCGGCGCAAACGTCCGGCGGAAGCTGCGATGCAGCCAATGTCGCCGAGCCGTTGCTCGCCGAGATGACCTCAGTGCGAGCAATCGTCTTCGCTCGATTGGTGCTGGCATTGGTGAACACGTCCTGGACTGCCGACGCCAGGTCATCGATCGATGCGCCGTTGGCCACGCCATCCGCCAGTGCTTGCTGTACTGCGCTGTACGTGCTGTCGGTCACCTGCCCGGCAAGCTGGTTCGCCCGGGCCCGGATGAAGTCCTGCACGAACGGGGCCTCGAGATCGAACGACACCCCGAAGGCGTTGTTGACCCGGGTGACGCCGGCGGTCGTGGCGGCGGTGTGCATCAGGTCGGCGAGGTCGAGGGCGGCGGCACGCCACCGGGCGATCTCTGCGGGGTCGAGGGGGCCGCCGATGCCGAGGTCGGCGCGGAGCTCGCGGGCGGTGGATGCGGCGGTGAGGCGTGCGGCGGTGCGCTTGCCGGTGAGCTGGCCGACGACGGCTTTGGCTTGGCGCTTGAAGTAGTCGGACCATGCCCGGGCGAAGCGGGCTTCGAGGCCGCGGAGGGCGGCGTCGTTGCGGCGCCAGATGGTGGCACGGCGCTGCTCCTGCTGCTCTGCGGTCAGGGCGCGCACCTCGGGGACACGGGTGCGGGTGGGGGTCGGCTCCACGTCGGGCATGGTCGGCGGCTCTTCGAGCTCGGCCACCGGTGCGGGTGCTGGCGGGAGCGCGGGCTGCTCGGGGGCCACGACCTCAGGCAGAGCCACGTCAGGATCGAGGCCCACCTCCTCACGAACCTCGGTGTCGAGCGCGAGGCCAGCGGCCCAGAGCTCCACCCCCTCGGATGCGGTGAACTTCGGGCGGGGCCGCAGGGCCTCCTCGTCCGACAGATCGAACCAGCCCACCTCGGAGCCGAGGACCGGGGCCAGGCGCAGGTTGATCTCGTCGGCCAGGGTCTCCAGGAACGGGACCACCCGCTCCGTCAGCCAGATCCGCTCCTCGGCGTCGGCGTTGGAGAAGGTGCGGTCGGCGGCGTCGATCTTCGACCACGGCACCCCGAGCCCCCACGCGATCTCCTTGAGGGACTGGAGGTGGGCCTGCACGAACTGGCTGTCACGGTTCGACAGGCCGAGGACCTTCACGTCGATCGCGTCCCCTACCCCGCCTTCACCCTCGCCGGCCTCGTGGAAGGCGGTGGCGCCCGCCTTGTCGGGGCCGCGGTACTGGTTCTGCCACTGCTTCTGGAACGCCTTGCGCTCGTCGTCCGACCCGAACTGCTCGGTCGTGACGATCGCCGCGGGCACCGCACCGTTGCGGAGGAAGGCCAGGTTCTGGCGGTCGCCCATCACCGCCAACGTGATGGCGTACCGGGACGCCTGGAGGGGGGCCACCGCCTGTCGCACATCGGTGCCCGACATGGTGTACCCGTAGTGCACCTGCTCGACGCCGAGGTTGATGGGCTCGGCAGGGTCGGTCTCGATGCGGAACCCGTCGAAGTACCGGGGGGACTTCTTCGCCGTGGGGATGGGGCGCACGAAGGTGGCGGGCAGCGGCCACAGGGCAGCCACCTCGCCCTTCCCGGGCGCCTGGGTCCACTCGATCTCCCAGAAGTTGCGGCCGGTGGCGATCCGCTGGGCGGCGGTCCACGCCAGCAGGGTGCGGCCGGTCATCTCCGGGTTCGGGCCGGAGATGCGGCCACCGACACGGCGGGTGGGGGGGCCGAGGAGCTGGGCGAGGCGGGCATTCGGGTTGAAGTCCGAGCGGAGGCCGGGGCGGGCCGGCGGGGTGGGGCCGGCACGGAACGGGTACTTGGCGGCGGCGTCGGCCCAGACCTGGAGGCAGCGGAAGGCGACGACGTTCGCCATGACCCCGTAGCGGAAGGCCTGGTCGGCGTTCCATTCGGGGACCATGGGCTGGTCCTTGCCCATCCATGACGGGTTGCGGGTGGCGGCTTGGGGGTCGCGGCGTTCTCGGGTGGGGGCGAGGTGAGTACGGACCTGTCGGCGGTTCACCACGGCACCATGTCCTCTGTGATCTGGACATAGCCGCCGCACCCGGCGCAGGGGTACACCCCCGGCTTGGTCCGCGCATCGGGATGTAGAACGTGGTAATGCGGCTGAAGGTTGGCCTGCTCGACGGCAGTGACGGCCCGTCGCAGGTCGTCGACGGTGAAGGTGTGGGTCACTGGTCAGGGTCCTCACTGTCGTACTCGATCGTCGCCTTGCACCGAGGGTGGAGGCAGACCCACGTCCCGTCGCCTTCTGGGTCTTCCATCATCCCGTGGAGCGAGCACGACGGGTCGCCCTGCCCGTCCTTCACGGCCTCGGCCTTGGCGGTCATGCCGCTACCCCTGTCGCCACCACACCACGACGGCGGCCAGACTTCCCCACCGCCAGATCCGTCACCGCCCACACCAACGCATCCACACGGTCAGGCGACCCGCCCAGACCATCCGGCGCCCACGAACACATCTGTTCCTCGAGCTCGGACAGCACACCAACGTGGTGCACCCGGCCCTGCTCGTACAGCGCAGCGACAGGCTCGGCCCGCACCCGCTTGCCCCTCGAGGCGTGCACCTTGCGGTACGGGACCGAACGGTCCACCGCACGGAGGACGGACTCGACGAGGTCCCCGCCGTTGTTCACCTCGGCGACGATCCGGTCACCGCCCCACGTGTCGAGCGCACCCACAGCGGTCGATGCCCACCCTTCGGGGGAGAGCCGGCAGGTGTCGTCGGCCAGGACCCACAGGTCGCCGGCGTGGTCGATGCCGACCGTGACGATGCCGGTGGAGTCGGACTCCTCACCCGAGGTGACCGCAGGGTCCACTGCGGTCACGACCCGGACGAGGTCGGGCACGTCGGCCTCGGCGGCACGGAACCCGGGGGCGTCGAACTGGGTGAGGGACCACAGCGCGCCCGGGGTGTCGAGGAGGAGCTCCCCCTCGAGCTCTTGACGGCCGATGCGGGTCCCGCCGTAGCGGGTGCGGAGCTCGTCGAGGGCGGCGGGTGACAGGTTCGCCTCGTTCTCCCAAGTGGCACCGCGGGTCACGTAGACGGAGCCGTCGGTGCGGCCGACCAGATCCTTGAGGAGGGTGGTGGGGCGGGGGGTGGTGGTGACCACGAGGCGGGGGCGGTCACCGATGCGGGTCGCGAGGCGGAGCTGGGTCCATGCGTCGGGCCGGCGCCACGCTCCGAGCTCGTCGCACCATCCGCCCCGGAAGTTCCAGCCACGCCACCGGTCGGGTTCGTCGGCGGACCCGACCTTGATGCGTGACCCGTTGGCGAGGGCGATCTCGCCAAGGGACCGGTTCCAGTTGTGGGCGACGCATCGGCGGTTGAGGACGGAGATGATCCCCGATGGGCCTTCGACGCACACGTCTCGGGCGTCGCCGAAGGTGGGGGCGACGACGGCGTAGTCGCCGGGTTGGGTGATGGCGGCGTCGACGAGGTCTTCGCTGCCGGTGCGGGTCTTGCCCCACCCTCGGCCGGTGAGGATGAGCCAGACGGACCAGTCGCCGGCGGGGCGGCGTTGGGTGTCTCGGCCTCGGGGGAACCATCCGGTGAGGAGGCGGCCGGCGAGCTCGGCCCACTCGGTGTCCGACAGGGTGCGGACAAGCTCGAGCGTGTCGGTCACGCCAGCACCTCGGCCGGACCGGGGGTGTGGCGGCGCGGGAGCTGGTCACACGGTGGGCAGAACACGACACCGGAGGGGAGCACTCGCAGCGGGGCGGCGCACCACGAGCAGTCGGACGGCGGGTCGTTCGGGTGGGTGACCACCCATCCCATCGGAGGCAGCACAGGATTCCCCCGCTCCAGGCTGCGCAGCTTCGAGTGGCGGCGCTTCACGCTGCGCCTTGCACGAGGGTGAGCACCTTGGCCAACTCCTGCTCCTGCTCCGGTGTTCGGTTCGGGGCGGTGTGCTCGTGTCGCTCGGTCGCCTCGCCGGTCAGAAGCTGGATCTTGTCGACGGCGATCGCCACCGCGGTCATGATCTTCACCTGGTCGGTCGGGGTGGGCCGGTCGAGCTCGACCTCGGCCACCTCGATCCCCTGGCCCATGTCGCCACCGACGGCGATGGCCATCGCCCGCTTCTCGACGGTCGGTGCGAAGAGCTGGGTGCGGAGACGTTGGGCGTCGGCCATGAGGCCGGCGGCGAGGTTCGCCCGTTTCTCGGCGGTGACAGCCTCCAGGGTCTCGCGCGCCCGTGCGGTTTTCGCCCTCGCCTGTGGGGTGCTGGTCTCGATGCCTTCGGCTCGCGCCCAGTCGCTGATGGTGCGCTTGGGGATGCCGGTGTCTCGGGCTACGTCGGCGAGGGTGTGGCCGTTGGCGAGCTGGTCGAGTGCGTGGGTGCGCTGTTCGTCGCTCCAGCGGGTCGCCATGGGTGTGGAGTATCGCACACGCTGGGGGGATGTCAACGTCTGCGATGGCCTCGAGATCGTGCTACGTCCGGGGCTTTTCTGGCACCGATCGCTGTTTCGCCTAGAGCCGTAAGGGATCCGGGCGTTTTTCGTCCGTCGTCCGTCCTTAGTGCATGCACTGGACGGACGTAGGACGCCCGTCCGTGTCCAGTCTGGTGTGCCGTGGGGGGTGATTCGTCCGACCCTCAGACGTAGCAACATCGCTGCTATGAGTGCGATCGCGGGCATTCAGAAGGCTCCGTCGTCTGGTTCGTCCGAACCCTCGGACGTGGGCCAGTAGCGCCACACCTTGATGGGTCGTCCGTCCGACCGCTCGGAGTCGACCAGACCGGGCCGGATGTGGCCGTCGTCCTGGAGCTTCTGGACGAGTTCGCGGGCCACCTTCATGTTCATGCCGGCGGCCTTGGCGGCCTCTTCCTTGCCGAGCTCGCCGGGGTGCTCGAGGACGGCGGCGAGGATGCGGACCTTGCCGTCGTGCTTCGAGGACTGCCCGCTACCGGAGCGTCGGAGGTCCCAAGAGATGGCGCCGTCGTACTCGGCGGTGTCGGGATCGAACCGGCCCACGTCGATGTCGAGTTCCCATGTGGACCCGCCCCACTGGCGTGACCCGATGTTGAGCTCGAGGTAGAACTTGCCCTGAGGTACGTCGGGCTCCATGCGGTGGGCCAGGAGGATCCACGAGTCGACCCACTCCTGCGCGCCGGCCATGGTCAGTCGGCTGATGCCCTTGGACCCGCCGGTTTGGTTGAAGTGGTGGTTGACGAGGAGGGAGGCGCCGGCGTCGATGCACGGCTGGGACAGACCGGACAGGAGCGACCCCTCGGCGTAGAGGTTCTTCCCTTCGGACTGGGCGCCGTGGTAGGCGTACCACGGGTCGATGTGGACCAGCGCGGGGTTGAGCTCGTCGAGGTCGCGCATGAGCGACTCGTTGAACGTGAGCGACGAGACGGGAGCCACGTCGAAGGTGGGGTGGAAGTCGGCGTCGGCGAGGGTTATGTCCATGGCGCTGGCGATGCGCTCGAGCCGTCGGGTGAACGGGATCCGTCCACCCTCACCCACGTAGGACACGACTGGGCCGGGGTCGTCGATGGTGAAGTGGTCGAAGAGGTCGACGCCGGTCGCGCAGGCGAGGTCGATGAAGGTGGAGACGTAGGACTTGAGGGTCTTCTGCTCCCCTCCCACCATGCCGTAGGTGGGCCGGACGAGCATCCCCCGGACGGTCCACTTGAAGGTGCGGTCGGCGGCGAGGAGGTCGGCCATGTTCCAGCGGTGGAACAGGTCGGAGGCCCGCTCTTCGAGGGGCTTGGGGCTGGGGTCGTCGAGGGCTGGCTTGGCGGCGCCCTTCTGCGCCTTGAGGATGGCGTCGTGCTCTTCGGCCCACCGGTCGAGGATGTGCTGCTCTGGCTCTTCGTCGGGATACTCGTCGTCCCAGAGTGGGGGTCCGTCGTCGATCACCGTCACAACCCGATGACGCCGGCGCAGTTGGGGCACCAGTAGATGTCATCGGTGGTCCACGCGTCGAAGGGCTGATCCCGGCACCCGCACCAGCTCTGCCCGTCGTGCCAGAGATAGGCCAGGTCACCCATGGCGTTGGCCGGGATGAGGTCGTCGCCGTCACTGAGGATGAGTGCACGGACGGCCATGTAGTCGTCGGACTCGGTGTTGATGTGCTCGGTGGCCCAGACGGCGACCCGCACCCGGTAGGTGGTGTGGTCGTCTCGTCGGTACACCGCCCACCAGCCTTGGGCGGGTGCGATGGATGGGTGTGCGCTAGAATCGGGCACAGCGGTCCTCCTCTACAGGACTTGCGAACGGTCGGCGTTCTTGCGGGCGCCGGCCGTTCACGTTCTCGGGTGTAGACGGCCATCCTATCGCACGCGTTGGGGTGACCTCAGCACCTGCGATGGTCACCGCTCCTTGCCCAGAGCGTCGAGGGCCTGGTCGATGGCGGTGTCGTCGAAGGCCCGGACGGCGTGCTCGAGCTCACCGCACGCCACCAGGATGCGCCGGTAGCGGGCCATGGTGGCGACGATGCGGGCGTAGGTGGGCGAGTTGGCGGTGGTGCCGAGGGCGGCGAGGTAGGTGGTGACGTTGGCGGGGTCGATGCCGGGCTGCCCGTCGCCGGTCTGGACTTCGTGGGCGACTGTGATGGGGTCGACGGGCTCGCCTCGGGTGTGGAGGCGGAGCATGGCGGCGAACACCCGTCGGTTGGCGACGACGTAGAGGTCGTCTGGTGTGACGGTGGTGGCGGCGTGGTCGAGGGCGCGGGTGGAGGTGAGGCAGGAGGAGATGAGGGCGGCTTCGGCGTCGGGGTGGTGGGGGACGGTGGGGCCGTCGGTGTCGCTCATGCGGCACCGCCGAACATGTCGAGTTGCCCGTCCGCTGTGAGGCAGTGCGGGGAGAACCAGATGCGCTCGAGCGCACGGTTGGCGTCGTTGACTCCACCACCAGCGGCACTGCCGTAGCTTTTGGAGGCGCTGTAGGTGTGCATGCGCCAGGTGTCGGGCATGTGGTCGATGTGTTCGGGTTCGTAGCCGCAGAGGGCGATGCGGTGGCGGGGGTTGTCGCCGTTGGCGATGGCCCACTCGCGGACCTGGGTGGCGATGTGGTGGTCGTCGGTGGCGTAGAGGTCGCTGGTGCGGACGTCGCCGAGGTATGGGGGGTCGAGGAGCACGCCGACGGTGGCGCCGTAGTTGAGTGCACCGGTGGTCACGACGCGGTCCCAGTTGCCGCAGCAGACCCGGACGTTGCGAAGCCTGTCGGCGATGTCGATGAAGGTTGACACCCTGCCCGGCGTCGCCGAGGTGGGGACGCTTGCGGGTTGCCAATCGTCGGGTACACCCCGCCCGGCGTCGCCGAGGTGGGGAAGCTTGCGGTTGACACCCCGCCCGGCGTCGCCGAGGTGGGGAAGCTGGCGGTTGACACCCCGCCCGGCGTTGCCGAGGTGGGGGAGCTGACTCGCCGTGTCTTGCGTGTGCGGCCCGGTGCCGCTGCACCACCCGGAGCCGATCCAGGCGCAGATGCCCCACACCCACCACCCGGCCACCTTGGCGTCAAACCACTCGGGGTCGATGTCCATGTTCGACAGGCGTTCCCGGCCGGTATTGACGAGCCACAGGTGGCGTGCGAACAGGTCGGCCTCGTTGACCGGCCAGTCGGCCCAGCGTGCGACCGCTTCGGGGTCCGCTGCGATGGCACGCCAGAAGTTCGCTAGGAACTGGTCGGCGTCGTTGACCGTCTCCGCGCGCGCCTTGTGCTGTGTCGGTCTGGCGAGCAGCACGGCGAGGGACCCGGCGAACGGTTCAACGTAGTTGTCGACATCACCAAACGCTGACCAGATCAGCGGGGCGACGCGGCGCTTGCCGCCGAACCAGGGAAACGGCGCCTTCACAGCGGCACCCCTTGGGCGTCCGGTTCGTACATGTCGAGCACAGCACCACACATCGCGTCACGGGCGTCGAACATCACGTGCATGGCCCGGTCACACCGACGCCAGGCGTCGCCCATCGCCTCACGTGTGTCACGGGTGCGTTCGGTGGTGTAGCGGGCCGACGCTGCCTGTGCGTGGGTGGTGGCGGCCTGGTGTGCGGTGTGGGCTTGGCGGTAGGCGTCGAAGGTGTCGGTCACGCGACGGCCCGCCGTGCGACGGCTCGAGCTCGGGCGGCGTCCTGGTTCTTCTGCTTGCGCCGGCAGTCCCCGCAGCAGTACGCCTCGGTGTTCCATAGCGGCACGAACGGCTGGCGGCACCACTTGCACGTCTTGGGCTGGACGCCGGAGACTTCGCGTGCGTCGCCGGCCCACATGCCTATTTGGTCGCGGCCTTCGTCGGCGCACGGTCCGTTCACGGGGCAGGTGGCGCATTGTTGGGCGGCCCAGTCGTGCCAGATGGTGTTGAACCACCGGTCGGTCCATTCGGCGGGGGTGGTGGTGTCGGGCCGGTTGGTGGGGTGGCAGTTGGCCCGTGTGCGCCAGTTGGGTTGGTCGGGGAGTGGGCGCAGGTGGTCGTCGCTCATCGCTGCGGCTCCACGACTCCGGTGCTGATGTGTGGCGGGGCGCCGGTGTGGTCCTCGAACGCAATCGCCAGTTCATTGACCGTGCTCTTGAGGTCGGCGTTCTCGGCGGCGAGGGCCATAACCCATTGAACAAACGGGGGCGAAAGCACGATCATTTGCTCCATGCGCCCGTGATCCCGACCGCATCCCGAGGCACACCACCTTCCGGTGCTTTCGGGGTGCGGTCCACAGTGCGAGCACATCCACTGGATGGTGCCGACGGCATCTAAAGCAGCTAGGGCGTCATCGCGCCACATCACACCGCCTCCCGGCGTTTGGCGATGGCGGCCACGACACGGCCGAGTGCGGGCCTGACCCGCCTGTGGCGGTTGACGGTGGCGAGGTCGCGTCGGGTCGGTGGGATCACGCGGGGCGGGGTGGGGCGTGTCACTGGATCACCGCAGTGGTCGCCAGTCGGAGCGAACTCACCATGAACACGGCGGCGAGCGTGCCTTCCACCCAGACGACCAGTCGCTCGTCGCCCTCTTCGTTCTGGCCGAGGTCGACGCCGGTCACGTTGGAGAAGACGATCTCTTGTCCGTCAGCGAGGACGAACCGCCACGCCTTCACGACCCGACACCCGCTTTCGCGGCACGGTCCCACGCCACCGTCACGTCACGGCGTGCCGCCACCAACGCACCCGGCAGACTGTCGGGCGGTGTGTCCATCAGGACCCGGCCGGCGTCGGCCAGGGCGAGGCGCAGCTCAAGGATGGCCTCGGCCTGTTTCGTGCGACGGACGGTCATCTAGAACGGCTCCTTCTCTGGCGACCACGCCGGGACGTATTCGGCTATCCACAGGGTCAGGGCGTCGGAGTGGCGCTCACGGTCCACCACCGGGGCGTGGAACGTGACGGTGCGGACGATGTCGGGTGTGTCGTCGGTCAACACCCCGGCGTCCACGAGCCCGTCGATGGCGGCTTTGACGGACCCCACGCAGGCGGCGGTGTCGGGGATGGACCGGGCGGTCCGGTAGAACGGGTGGGCGTGCACGACGAGGGTGGTGAGCGGCGGGACGTGCTCGGCGAGGGCGAGGACCCGGAACGCTTCGCGCCACTCGCGGATCATCTCGGCCCGCTTCCACCGGTTGCCTGCCCTCTCGACATTCAAACTCCAAGGGCGCGCGTGGTAGGTGAGGGCCCACGAGGGGGTCATGCTTCGCACCCGTCGTGGCGGTAGCGGCCATCCGACCATCGGCGGATCGGCTGGCCCTCGTGGATGGCGAGGTCACAGCCAGGACAGTCACCGTCGAACTTCGCCGGGAAGGGGCGACCCATCGCCTCGGGTCCGGGACCGTCATGACCTGGGGCGATGTTGCCCTCGTCCATGCAGACGATGCACGACGCGGCCGACGGCATCCCGTGGGCGCAGGGTCGGGTTGGGGTCACAGCCACACCACCTCCGTCTTTCCGTCGTGCCCATGCACGGCCTTGATGTCGTCGAGACTGGCGAACACGGCGGTCTGTCGGATCTCGGACACACACCAGCGGATGACGCACGGGCCGTCGGGGAACTCGACACCCCACGCCACGTCTTGGCCGGGTGTCGCTCCGTGTGCGGTGGCAACTCCGGTGGGGTCCTCGTGGCGTCGAAGGACGAACGTGCGCGGCTTCACGGTCGGAACCTCCGCCAGTCCTGCACGGGCCACCAGGCCCACGACGGCGACGAGCACCACGGCGGCGGTGAGGGTGACGCCGGCCATAGCGGCGAGTGAGCGGGTCACGTCAGCGGACCGTCGTCAGGATGAAGAGGACCAATCGCGGCGCGCCACGGGCGGGCCAATATGTCGTAGTGGTCCTGGGTGAAGCCGTGTTGGCCGATGAGGTCACGCACGACAAGCGCCCGAGCGGCGTCCCGAGCGGCGTCCCGAGCGGCGTCCCGAGCGGCGTCCCGAGCGGCG
>ERZ869929.370-NODE-370-length-29515-cov-4.008792_pt1 | contig 29515 bp, 42 predicted proteins | sample MGYA00579312_ERZ869929 | MGnify/ENA primary metagenome ERZ869929 (study PRJEB32216, sample SAMN09231818) | wastewater metagenome | place: USA: Maryland | collected 2016-08-09 | study: EMG produced TPA metagenomics assembly of the PRJNA472060 data set (Reclaimed... | reverse complement strand
ATCGTTTGTGGGTATCGGTTTTAGGTTCTGCGCACTCAATCCCAACTGAAATAAGAACAGATAAGCTAAGAATATGATTATTTTATAAAGTGTTTTCATTGTAAAGAATAATATATCTCCCTTACATCCCCTGTCATATACGGGTTACCATTATCGGTTACAAAAACTATCTTTTCATTATCGGCATAAAGAATAAAGCCGAAATACTTATGGTTCTTAAATACACTCTCTCTGTTAAATGAATATGTATCTAATTTGAATGGCTTGTCACTGCACCCTAAATCAGGGATTTTAGACATATTTAATTCACAACTCATACGCAAATATATAAAATTATCCCTGACCTACATTAATTTTAAAATAGTTTTTTGAAGATTTGTTTAGGCTCTGTTTCGTCTTAGCGTGTACATTCCGCTTAACTTTCTTCTTTTCTTTTTTGAGTATTACTTTTTGAACTGCCATTATTTATCCAATACTTTAGGGTGAACGAATAAAACATTTTTCATTGTGCGGGTACGCTTCATCACATTGCCACCGTTTGAATCATTGCCTACTGCCGTATTGCCTTCAATCGTTTCAAAGGTAGTCGGGCTTAACGAGCGTACATAAATGCCTGTATGGTCATATCTGCCGTCACCATTCCAATCAAAAAATACTATATCCCCGCTCAAAGGGTTATTAGTAACCTGATTTGTTTTTTTAAAGTGAGCGACTGCGGTTTGACAACCTGCAAAGCCTTTAGTAAATCCAATCTTTTCAAGTGGCTTACCTGCTTTAAAATAGCACCATGAAACAAACATACCACACCACGCCACACCGTCAAATCCAAACCATTTACCATACTTTGATTTATTGGTATTTGGCGGGGTTTCGGTTTGTCCTATTTCACCTTTGGCAATCTCGACAATCTTACTCATGATTTAATTCCTTTAGGTTCAGCGGGTAAATTATCTAATTTATCAGGCTTAAAATAAGCATCAGCAATAGTCTGAATAATAAAACCACCGAAATTATAAATCAGCAATATTCTCACCATTGTATGGTCGCTTATATTCCCCGCAAAATACTCAATGAAAAATCCTGTATTCCCCAAATAATTGTAAAGTTTTCGGGTAATTGATACCCAACGGGGTGTATTTGTTTTCCTTGCCATGATTATTTAATTTTAAAATTTTTTAGTAAGTCTTTAATTATATTTTTAAAGAATGGGCGGTTTATTTCCCAATAGTTTTTACGGAGTTTATGAACCATGTACGCTGTTGTCAAAGGGATAACAATACTCAATCCCTTATTTACAATCTCATAGCCTAAGTTTATTTGCATGACTATGGCATAACTTGTCAGTCCTGATGATAATTCCTCTGCTGCCGCTTTAATGTCGTTTAATACGATGCTTAACATATTTAAATATTATTGGTTCAATTAGCATTAAAATAAATCCCGCAATAAAGTAATAATACTCGCTTAAATGAAATTCTGTTGGGTCAATAAATAACGGCTCAATCAGATTCCAAAAAGCAAGTCCAAACATAAAGAACATAAACCGTCTAAATATGCCCTCAGAATCCATTGCCATGACATAAATAAGCCCACACTCCAATATGTCTCTGCCAACAAAATACAAGCCATCAGAAGCAGTCTGCATTTGAGTAAACAACCTTATGAGTATTATAATCAATATGAATATTTTTACTTTCATTAGGGGCGTTTAACTGGGCGTGGTCCGACAAAGGCAGTTATACTCTCAATGTTCTGCCCTGCAAAATCCTCAATCTCTAAAAAGAAACTGATGTCATATTGAAGTGCTAACGCTGCAACATCTGTTGAGGGCGGTAAGTTCAATTCAGATATTTCGCCCTTTGCATATCTTATCAGACATTCTAAGTATGCCTGTTGAAAACAATTATCTTGTTCATCAAATATTCTCATTGTATTTTTATTTAATTTATTTTTTTTCTTCATGCCGTGTTTATAATCGTACCACCCACCTGCTATCGCTATTACCGATAATCCTAACCATTTTACAATTAACCAAAGTAATTCCACTCATTTGTTTTTCTTTTTAAAGAATCTTTTAAACCAAACCCGCTTACAAAATTCAAATATAAAACTTAATCTTTGGTTCATTGTTTTACAAATTTATATTTTATTTTTTAATTTCGGTAGTTTTTAGTTTTTCAAGTTCAAGTTTTCTTTTTTCAGCTTCTGCAATTTCATAAGCTATCCACTGGTCTTTAGTCCAGTTTTCAGGCTTTAAAACCTCAGAAGGTTCTTTTAAAGTAAGGGCTTTAATATCAGGATATAACTGAACATTCAACTGATTATATTCCTCTTCTGATAAACAAATATTGCCGTCTTTGTCTAAAAAAGGGTTAAATATCATATCAGTGGTAAACTCCTTACCATATATTGCCCTGTGCTGTTCTTTGGTTATGACTACTATTTTACTCATACGTTTCTAAATAATGCTGCCTGTAATGTATCAACTGCCGTTCTTATATCCCCTGCCTGAGTGTTATTTATTGCAGCAACTCCGCTAATCAAAGCGAGTGCAAACTCATGTTTAAAATACCTTTGGGTACTGCTGCCGTCTACGTTTCTCGCCGCTAAATAAAATTCAAGTGTACATTGATTGCCTGTCTGATTTGTTACGTTTGTTCCTAAACTTGTTCCGTCACGATATGCCTGTAATTCATTAACTGCTGACCTTCTCGCAAAATGGAATCTTGTTGTAGGGGTTGCGGTATAGCTTACGTTTGAATTGTCATTGATAGTCATGTTAGCATTGCTGCTGTCGTGTATGACATGAAACATATTATCATTGCTCACTGTATTGATAGCCCCTTGAATCATCAATGCGCTTGTGTCCTCTGTTCTTGAATACATACCGAAGTTCGCAATAGCATCGCTGCCGTTAGTGTTCTGAATCCAATATGTACGAGCATAAGCGTTTGAACCATTTGGAAGTGCGCCTGTTTCTGAGTGTGTCCATCCACCTGCAAAAGTTAATCTAAATGCAGCATCAGTGTCTAAAGGGTTGCAAAGATTATATTTGTGAGCAGTTGCAGTGCCGCCTATAAACGGATAGATAGCATCAATTTTTGTGCTTAAATTATTAACTCCTAAAGTAAGACTGAAACTTGCTTTAAGCGAAACAACAAAAGCATCAACTGCTGTCCATATTGCCCTACCTGTTATCTCTTGTGCTGTGCTTGAGTAGTAAGTCGTATCTACACTATTAACAATACCAATGACATCGAGATATGCCTCAGTTTCAGGTTCATACGTCAATGGTACAACTGCTGTTTCTAAAAATGTAATATATAACTTACTCATCCTACACCTAATAAAGCTAATTTTTTTGTTCCACTACTCGCAGCTGTATAATTCCCATAGATACTCATTATGACATCATAATAAGCATCAACTACCGCCGTAGCATCGAATGTAGTTGAAAACTCAGGGGCTATCTCGGCATATTGACTTGTACCCCCTGAATCATAATATATTTGTTTGGTATCATCACTTGCAGCCACAAGCCATGCGTTATCTCCACTACTGAAACTCTCATCCGTTACTGTCCTTGTCAGCCATGATGGTGTCGTGGTAATCCCGCCGTCACTTCCATTTGTAAGTAAATCCGTTATAACTCCTACAACATCAGAATAAGCGGCAAGGTTATAATTCGCTGCACCACCAGTAGAAGCCATATAAACAACAATAGAATTTAAAGTCAGATTTTCAGGAATACTGAACTTACAAGCCGCCGTTTTTGCTGCGCCGTAACTTGAACCACCGATTGAAGTATATCCGAAAGTAGGCATTATCTTAATATTATTGGATAGGTTGCGTTATTGATGAAATCCTGCGGCATCGTTACTGCCATAATATTACTATCTATGTTAAATTCACATCTTACTTTATTATTGTTTGCATCGGTTAAGATTGGTTTATGCAGATGAAAGGCTTTGCCAGTTAAATATTTATTATGTTTCTTTGAATCATGGTAAACCGCATAACTACCCATGACTTCATCGGTCATGGTAAATCCTGCCTTAATCATTTTTTCGGTTAAACCTTGTTTATAAAAAACAAATCCTTTGCTCTCTATCGTGAACTCGACAATATTAGAACTCGGTTTTTCAGAAAAAACAATCTCAAAAATAAAGTCATCTCCCTGCTCATAGAATCTTGCTAAAGTCTTACCGTTTTTCCATTCAAGCATTTCTCCTTTCTCGGTTAGTTTACCCTTAGAATAATCCGCCTCTTTCAGTCTTAAACTAAAATTGCATTCATTATCCCAATGAATAGACTTGTATTGAGGATAGTCTGCTGTTTGCTTACTATCTCCTACCTCACCAGTTTTACTCTTATATGCGTTTCCTTCTTTAATCATTTATAAAAAATGTTTGCCACAATATCATTTGCTGCGGGTGCTGTTGTATCGTTATCAGCAACTCCAGTAGTCGCTGCAATAGTGATAGCAGTACTAAAAGCTATGCCGTTAGTCCATTCCACGTTTGCGCCACTCCCTGCGGGTATTCCTATTGTCAACACTGGCGTTGTTGTGCCTACGGTTACGTTTGCTGCGGTTGCGTTATAAAACTTAACATAAATAGCGGTTGCCGCTTTGTTATAAATGTAATACCCATAAACCTGTCCTGCTGTTGATTTTATTTCCTCTTCTGTTTCATCTAAATCTAAAGACCTGAATATTGAAAGTCCGCCCGATGTCGCTGGTTTAACATTTACTGCCCCGATTGTATTGGTTCCTGCTGGTATTGCAGGGAGCGTTAATACATCTACGTCACCTATATTATTTGTACCCGCTGGTAAAGCTGGTAAGGTAATAACATCTACCTGCATTTCATTTCCTGAAATAGCGTTATCAATCGTTTCGACAGCGGTTTTTACGCTTTGCAATGTTGCCTCTAATGCAAGGGCAGAAGTGTTTAGGTTTGTTCCTGCATTGGCTGTTACTGATCCAGTGATTGCCCCGGAAATTGTTAGTGTACCAGAAAGTAATGTACCGATAGCGTTCAATAATGTTTCAACGTTATCAATATGGCCTATTATGGTTGCCTGATTCGCTGATGTAGCCAAACCCGAAGGGAGTGTCACTACATCAACTTGCATCTCTGAACCGCTAATAGCATTATCCAATATTTCAGCAGCAGCCTGAATAGCTTGTGCGGCAGTTAGTACAGATGCAAGTGTTGTTTGAGTAGCGAAGTCTTTTGCATTGAGTGTTGTAAAAGCGGTTTCAAGCCCATCAATATGCGATATAATAGTGTCCTGTTTTGCTTCTGTTGAAGGTGCTGCAATTAGTTTAGCGAGTATAGCTGCTGAATTATCCTCAGTCACTAACCCCCTGGAACCGCTTATAAAATTATCTAAGACCTGAACGGCAGTGACTATGTTAGCCAAATGACCTATTTCAGTTGATTGATTTGCTGCTGTTGAAACACCAGATACACTTACCGCTTGTGTATAATCTTGGTCATAATAGATTATTTTTAAAGCATCAGTATCGTCCATTGTAGTAGTGTCATACTCTAAAGTAAAAGTACTACCCGCTAATGTTGCCTGTTTTGCTGTATTTGTACTCGAAAATATTATAACATTATCAGTCTGATTAATGATTAATTTTAGATTTTCAAGCCTAACTGTACCCGCACTCGATAATGTAATAGCGACTGTCTTTGCACTCGCATCAAATACATATTCAGCAGGTTGTAATATTCTGTCCATTTTTTATATTGTTGATATTCCTTGTCCGTAGATAAAACTCATTTCTATTATTTCCTCTTCTGTTGTGCTGCCACCTGATGATGCGGGTACTATCCACTCACTTCCAATCTTTGAACCTACCGCATCCCCGTTGGTATCTTTTACAATCACATTTAACAACCCACCACTGGCAGCAGTTGAATAAGTACTGCCGTTAATCGTTATAGTTGCTGCTGCACAATTAAATTCATCAGAAGGTATTTGTCCGCTAATCGGTAGCGTACAACTGTTGTAATCAAAATAATCCCTTATGACTATATCTGCAAAGTGTCCTGTTACTTCATCACTCCACTTTTCCCAAAAAGGATTAGTTGTAATACCGTCTTGTAAATCTAATTGATTTTGTTGGCTATACTTCCAAATATAAGCTATTGCATCGAGTAGATATAATTCAGTATCGCTCTCGACTTCTATTTCGTCGCTTTCATCTTTACGGACTCTGTCAGCTACTATTAGTCTGTAACTCCTGTCATAGTCCACACCGTTTAAAGGTGACGGGATAGGCACAACCCACAATAAAGGATAATTAATATCTTCGGTTGCCTGTTGTTCAAATTCCTCCCCATAGCCAAATTGATTAATTTGAAGATGACTATTTGCGAAGTCTTGGAATATCTTTTTTATTTGATTTTTCGTCTTCAAATTTAAGTAGCTTCAAAAGGTTCTTTTTTCTAATGCCGTCAATCGCAGCAGTCTTTTTCAGGTCTATTTTCATAATATCTATGTCTGTAATCAACTCTTTTATTTCCTAAGTAAAATCCACCTATTGTACTCTCTCTGTTAATAGGGCAATATAAAGGGTAATCATCTCCGTTCTCACACATATAATCAATGAGTAATTTTCTATACCCCTCTGCACGATTATTGTACTGACCTTGTATTTTTGTTAAGTCAGTAAGGTTAGCAACATTACCTAAGTCGCTGCCTGTTGTCATAATCGCTTTATTCCTTAGTTTATAAGTTATGTCTAAAACTGATTCACTTATTACTTTGTTAATCAGATAAGGCTCAATATAATCATTAAGAAGTGTCTGATTTAATGCAGTTGTTGTACTCGCATCTATTTGTGTTTTGAGTTCAGCGTACAAGTCCTTACCCAATATATCAGACAGAAATAAATCCTGCACCGCTATAATCGTTGGTTCGAGTAGTTTATTATCTAAGTTCTCAGATATTACACTAAACTCTTTTAATCTTGCAGCTTCTATGAATAAAGGTGTTAATGCCATTATGATTTATTTCGTTTAACTAACACTTGATTCCACGAATGGCGGCAGTAAGGCGTATGTAACAATCCGTCTGTATCAGGCACGGTGTACCACCCACCCCTGTATTTCCATACATCAGTGTTATAATCTTTCATTTCATTGTTTAATTGGTCTATCTCTTCACGGGTGTATAATTTACCAAGCCTTAACATTTTTGCACAAAACGAGCGGTTTCTGTCGTCTTGTGGACCTGAATACTTCCACATTGTTATTACCTCAACTCCGTTATCAGGCTCTTGTATGTCGGTTATATCAACTATTTTACCTGATACAATTTTAGCTTGTACTACGTTATTTTCAATAAGACGTTTTAATATTTTTTCAACATCAATTCCTAAGTCTTTTTTCGCTTTAGCAATATCAATAGTATCTTTGCCTTTAAGATAGTTGATTAACTTTTTATCATCATCACTTATCTTTATATCTGCAAATTCCAATCCCTCAGGGCTAATACCTAACTGAGAAAATCTGTTAATCAATATACTTTCAAACTCATCAATTTTTTCTTTGCTGAGTTGTTGAGGTTGGTTAGGTACTTCTGTAAGTTCAATTTTTAACGCTTCTGATATAATTTGTCTTTGCTCTTCTCTTGTTAGGACTGATGTTATCATACTCTCGCTGATTTCCATATTCAATCCTTTGAGCGGCTGCAATTCAATAGGGGTTGTCATTCCTGCAAATTGAAGTACATAATTAAAATCAGATTCAAATTGCTGTCTGCGTGGGTCTACATAATTAATATTCATCAGTTCCCATGCTATATCCATTTCAGACCTACCACCTAATTGACCTTCGGTTTTAACCCCGAATAGCATCGGACTGGTGACGTTATGACCTATAAATATTTTCTCAATCGTACTCTTTGAAAGTTGGTCATATTGTTTGTCTAATTCGTTACTTCTAAGCGGTGTAATTAATGGCGGGGTTTCGTTCAGTTCAGCAAAATATAAAACACCTTCACCACCGTTATCTGTGCCGAACATCTTATCCTTTATATCCCGTTCGACTTTCTTTTGCTGTTCAGGTGCAGGTTTACCATTAAACAAAGTAATCATAGTACCTGCTGCAAATCCTGACTTAATGTTATTTAAGTGAAAGTTATCTATCTCAACATCTGTTTCAATCGCTGCATTAGCAGGGATATATTCAGGGAGTGGATAGATTTTAAGCATAGGTCTGTAATCGCAGATATATAAAATTTGTTCCCCTACTGGATTAGTAGGGTCAAACGGTTTAACCATTCTTACATCATCAGGTAGTTTTGCCCCTGCTTTAAACCTTGCTTTTGTAGACATATCCCTTGTCCACTCTTTTGAAAGATAGTACTCAGTCTGCTCTACATTAGTTCTTATTGTTTGAAAAGGCTGATGATAGATAGTTGTTATTTTACCTCCCATCCACAAGACCCTCAGAGCATACCCGCCAAATATCAATCGGTCTAAAATTGTTTTATAGGTTAAGTCATTAAGACTATCAGCAGGGTTAACACGCCCCATGAATCTACTCAGGTTCGCATCTTTAACCCCGTCGACTGGCTGCCAACCCCGACCCAATACAAACCTTGTCTTACCGTTTACAATAGCATTATGAATAGCAGAGCGGTTATAAAGATATACAAGGTAGTCAGGATAACTATTGTCATCCCCGTATCTTACATAAGGATAACCGTTTGTTTCCCTGAACTCAGGTGTTTTGTGTTCATAGAGCGGAAACGCCCCAAACACATAGTTACCTTGTGTAGACTTTTCTTGTTGTTGTACCTCTGTCATATTCGCTTCTTTGTGTTATTGTCTTATTGAATCTTAATAAACCTTGCTGCACTAACTCATTAGCAAGTGCATAATTTGTATTCGTTGTTGAGGTCTGAGCATACACATAATAGTCGTATTCATCCCCTATTGTTAATGCTACCTGACCATTTAAGGCAACCGCCCCACTCGCTACCGTTTCAATAACAAAACTCTGTCTTTGAAAACTATAATCATCCACAGGTTCTGATATGCACACATACTCAATCTTTGTTTCTTTATTTACAAATCTAAACAAAAAAGTAGGACTATTTATCGTTACTTTTTCAGTTAGCGATAGCACTACTGTATTCTCTGTAAGTGGATATAATATTATCATTTTAAAAAAATAAGGGGGCGGTATTTGACCACCAACCCCCTCGTTTCAATTATAGACACACACAAATATTATGCAGGTGATGTTAATGTGGCTATCAGGTTACTCGGTATCTCAATCGGTAAATCAAGTTCATCCCCTGTAAAGGTAATGTTAAATCCGTTAAGGTCTGTCGATGCTGTACCTGTTTGCCCCGTTCCCTCACTTATCTCAAGACCTCTATACCCGCCATACAGCATATAAACACCATTCTCATCCAATACAATAATCTGAACATTTACCTGTCCTAAAACAAGTACTTCGTTTCTTATTGCAGTTTCAAATTTAGGTAATTTAATCTGTACGGTATGAGTATAAAATCTTGATTGTACTGCCCTGTCACCACCGATGACAGCCTGTGCAGAACTACCACCCATACCCAAGTTATATTCAAAAAATTGCTTTCCTGAATCGAGGGTAAAGGTAGTCGCTGCACCCGATGCGACAGTTAAAGTAGCGGTGTTCGCAAGTTCAGTGATATAAACTTTTTGAACCCCGCCCTTATTCCGTCTGCATGGCAGTGTAAAATCTGAACTTAGTACACAACTCATGATGATTAGTTATTAAGCGTTAGTGTATTCGACCATTTCTTCTCCGAACTTAATCTGAGTTCCGAGTTTGTACTTCAAACGGGTAAGAATCTTATCATCTTTCTTTTCGTACCACAAATCGTACTGTTCGTAGTCGTTCTTCAAATCTGTTCCGATTACGAAGTTAGAAGTACGACCGAGTATGATTCTGTTGGTAGTTGTAAGACCTCTGAAAGCTTTCATCTTAATACCCCAAGTCGGGATGAAAAACTCGCCACTGTTGTAAGGGCTTGTATTAGCACCGTCGATAAAGAAGTTATTAAGAGTTCTGTAAGCACTCAACGCCTTTCTGAAAGTGTCCCAACCCACACAGAAAATCAAATCATCTGCACCTTCAACGTCAACTGGCAGTTTATCAACCATGTGTTCGATAATGCTGATGATGTTTGAAGTAGTGATTGAAGACTGTTGAGTGTATGAACCCTCAGTTACGTTAGCGGCAACTACTGCGGTGTCGGCATCAATAACCTGTAAGAACCCGTTAATGAGTGCAAGGTTACCCGTTCCCGTCGATTTGTTACCTCTCCATAATTGCAGTTCAACTTCTTTTTTAACAAGTTCATTGTAATAAGAAGTCCACTCCTGCTCAAATGGTAAACGGTCCTGATAAGAACCTGCCTGTAGACCGATTCTTGCCCAGTAGTCTTCAAGGTCAGTAGGGCAATGTGAAGTTTCGTGAATAACTGAATCTACACTTATCTCTTTTTGAGTAAGGCGGGTGTCACCTGATGCTGTGAATGTAGAGCAACCTGTGTCGGCTCTCATAAACACATCAACATCTAAGTAGTTCAGCACTTCTTTATACTTAATACCTTGCTGCCATTCAAATGTGTTAGCAGTTTCTCCGCTAAATACGGCTGCCATTAACAATGGCAGTTTCTCTTCGTTGACATAAGCCGTCAGGTCCGACAGGTCATATCCAAATTTAAGTTTCATTTCGCGTATTGATTATTTTATTTTTGATTCTGTTTTAAAAAAGCCTCTGCTCTTGTACCGATTTGCAAACCGTTTAGTTTAGCCCTTTGGAATTTGTCTTTAGTAGCGGTTTCGTCTTTGCTTTCAACAAACGCCTTAATGGTTTCAAACATCAGTTTTTGCGCCTCTTCTATTTTGGTAAATTGAGCGGAGTAGTCAGTAGGTTTAAGTCCGTCTATTTTTGCTTTCAGTTCAGCAACTTCAAGTTTAACGGCTTCGAGTTCAGCGTTTACTTCAGGTGCTGCCATTTCTGATTCGCCCTCAGGTTTTTTTACTGCTGTACAGATACCACCTTCAACTGCTATTACTGTACCGTCTTCAAATGTATGTTCCCCGTCAGGTGCGCCACTGCCGCCTTCAAGCATAACAGGTACGCCTTCTGCAAGTTCACCTTCCCACATTACCATTGTGCCGTCTGTCAGTTTAGCTGAACCCATTGCAACCTCTTCGGTTGTTTCATCTTTGGGAGTTTCTTCTTTGTCTTCACCGAAAAGTTTTATACTCAACTTCTCCATGAACTGTTCTATTTTTGTCATAAGATTAAAATTATTTTTTTCTGAAAATGTACCCTCTACTGAGAATCCTTTTAGTTGACCTGTTTTAATATAGTCATTCCATATCTCATCATTATCAACTTTTACAAAACCAAACCATGAACCGTCTGCCATTTCTTCAAACCCTAACGGGGTATTAATTCCTTTTTTAGAATCAATAATAAATGACTGCTGCAAATAAACGTCAGGTATTACATCGGCTTCATTGTGCATCTTATTAAAGGCAGATACACGCCCCTCTTTCATAAACTTGTTTACTATCTTTTCAATAGTAATTGCTGAGAATTTAACAAAGAACTCTTTGCCGTTTTGATTGCGGTATATAGGCATATCAGCAACCATTAACGGACCTGCTACAATTCTTTTTTCTTCATCAGCGGTTTGAAACTTTTGTTTTGGTTTGTGCTTGTCAAAGGCCATCCAATCTCTCTGTATTGCAGGATTGTCTACAAATGCAATAGCCTCAACTCTGTCGAGTTCTAAATCATCAATAGTTAATTCAATTACCTGCAACTCCATATATCTTTAAGACGTACAGAGTTTAAAAAGTAATATTTTTTTATTCTACTGTCGCCTGAGAATAAATAGATGATGTTTTGTTACCTACGTTTCTAATGTCGGTTTCGGTTACAAATACTTTGATTTGTTGAGGTTGGTCTGCCCCTGTCTGAGCGGGTCTGTTAGTAGTTTGAAAACCTTGTATATCAGGATTAGTATTGACGTTTCGACTACCACCACCGCCACCTGACCCGCCTCTTGACGAACTGCCAAATTGAGTTGCTGATATTGCGGCTACCCTTGCCAAACCATTTGCAACCGCTATCCCTGCCGCTACCTGCGCCCTCACTGGTGCATCAGGCGAAGGCACACTTAATTGACTTGCATACGCTTTTTGAGCAGCCATGTAAGTATCTATCAAAGTAGTGCTAATGTTTAATGCTTTATTTATTGCAAATGCTCTGCGCTGCCCTGCTTCATTTTTACCTGTAAAAGCGTTGGTAATATCAATTAAAGCGTCTAAACCGTCTGCCGTGATTTGCAGCCTTGCATCTGCTGCTTGTTTGTCATACTCTAATTGTTTTAGCCTTGCTTCTTCTCTTCTTTTTTGTTCTTCTTTATCTAAATCCGCAACGGCTTGGTCATACTCCATTAGCCTTTCAAGTTCTTCAAAGAATTGCTTATCCTCTTCTTCTTTAAACTTTTCGTACGCTTTTACCTGAGCATCATTCTGCTCTTGTGCTATTTTATTCTCTTGCTTCTTTGCTTTACTTGCTGCGAGTTCTGCCGCTTTTAGTTTGTCATCCTGAATCTTTTTATAGTATGCAAGTTTAGAGGCTTCAATCTCATTGGTGTTATTTTTTAAATCATCCTCTATCTTTGCTATCTCTTCTGCATTACCTGATACATAACCTAATCTTAAATTGAGTAATGCCCTGCGCTCTTGCAATATTTTTTGTTCCTGAGCAAATACCTCTTTATCTGATGCCCCTTTTGCTTTGAGTAGCTTCAATTCCCTTTCCATATCGTTAAGCCCACCTTTTCGCATGGCTCTACTTTCAGAAAGTTTATCAGCATCCTCTTTGACTAATTGTTTATGCTTTTCTAATTCTTCATTTTGGCGTTTTATCTTTTCGGTCGTTTCGTCTGTTTCATCTCCTGCGTTAGCCATAGCGACTGCCAAAGCACCGAGTAAAACAATTATAGCACCTATACCCGTTGCGAGTAATGCAGCTCTAAAGGCTTTTGTTGCTACCGTTGCGCCATTAGTTACAAATGTATAAAGCGTTGTCGCTGCCGCTGCTGCCGTTGTTTTAACACTGTTAAACAGATTAGCATTGCCGAGCAATAAAGTAGATGCTGCGCTGTCTTTATTAAGAGTATTAGCTACCGCCTGAAATCCATTAAGTAACGCAACCGCCCCCTGAACTTTAAGTAATGTTTTTTGAAGGTCTTTATTTTCATCCCCGAATAAAGCCATCGCACCCTGTGCTGCTGCAAATCCCCCCGCTATACCAGTAGCAACACTTACAAACCCATCGAGTTTGCCTGTATCACTTGCTAAATTCTTAACACGTTGATTGACATCCCCAATCCTATCTTGAAGTTCACCTGCTTTTATTGATAGTTTATTAAAGGCTTCTGTTGACAGATTGCCTGATGCAAGTTCTGCCTTCATTTCCTTTAGCTGACTTCTGAGGCTCTGCACCTTCTCTGAGGCTCTGCCTACCGTGTCGCCACCTTTAATCTCTATTTCTAATTGTACTTTCTCTGCCATTTGTTATGTTATTATTTCCACACCGTCATACGTTAAAAAGAATCTTTCCGTTTGGTCTAATGTTGTCCACGTCTTAATAGATAAATCGTTATGGTCATAGACCTGAACTGAGTTAAGGGCATCGGTTTTCTTTATGATAAACACACAACCTTCATACACTGTGAAGTCAGGTAAATAGATCAGTGCATCACCAGTAGAGGTATCAGCGAATATATAAACAGGTGAACCCTCAAACCCTGACAATGTTGTTGTTCCACTTGCTACCGTTGTGTAATTAAATCCTAAATTAATAGTATTGTCTTTAATTACTTCTGATTTGAATAAACCACCTATTAAAACATTCGATGCCGATATAACAGACCTACTCTCTTGGGGTATAACACCGTCACCAATTACACCGCCACCGTTTATAGGCGGCACAGACCTAAACCTATCATCTATTGAATCTGTAGGGACACCCGCCTTTGTTGGTATTCTTTCAGATGTCCCGAGTATAATACCGCTACCACCGTTTGAAGTTGTGGTTTGGTTACTTATCGGAGTTGCTTCATTTATCTTTAAAAACCTACATAGTGTCGTGTCTTTATAGTCATGGTCTACAACTTCATAAAGTCTGTAATAAGCATCTTTAATAAAGTATAGCGGTCTGAATGAAAGGTTGTGAATGTCAGCAGGTCTGAGCCTCATATAACATTCAATCATCTTACTGTTCTTATCAGTCGTTTCAACTATCTGTCTGTAATAATATTTATTAAATAGAGTTCCATTAGTTAGGACTATCTCGCCAAGCGAATCCCCTGAATAATAAATGACAGGTGTTACCTGAAAACTTAAATCCGTTGTTGGCTCAAAAACATCATCTAACTGATGCGCTAACGGATAGTTACTCATGTCGCTTGTTTCAAAACGCCATGTAGGTGTTGCTATTGTGCCGTTGATAAATAATATCTTAGGCTTACCGTCTACTCTCACCCCACCAGTTGTACTCATGTTAACAGGCATTAACCTATTGCAACTTCCGAAGGGTTTATCAGTGACGATACATTGACTAAAAGGCACTTCTATTTTCTTTGTTCCCTTTGCAAAATCATTATCTATTTCTCTCACATAGTCACCATATATCCTGCCTGTCTGACCTGTGTAATACTGATTTAGATAATCGTTGTCATTTTTATAAGTCCAATGAAAAAACTTACTATCAGCGAGTACCGCAGGTTTAATTATGAAGTCTTTATTAGTATCGAGGTTTGCAGTCCAGTCTATTTCATCATTAGTAAAGTAATCATCCCTCGGTTCAATAAGATATTGATTATAGTTTCCTGAGTTCACGTCACCAACCCTAAACCAGTACGGCTCGATATAAAGATTGAACATCTTAACCAATCCCATTAGAAAATCCTTTTGGGTCATCTCAGGGTCTAATAGATTATTCATTGACACCGTTGTGCCTACCGTTGTTTGGGGCTGCGGTTTAAAAGCATAAGTGTTACCACTTGCATAGATTCTCAGCGATATAACACCTACTGTCTGATTGCCTGTTGGTAGTGGTGTATGAGTAAGTGAGCGCACTACAATTTTAAATGTATCACCTGCTGTCAGTCCGACAAGTTCATTGACTGCCCCTGTGAAGTCTTTAGTACTGCCATTAGTAAAACCACCTAATGTGCTATCATTTAATATGACATTAATAGTATTACTAAAGAATATATCCCCTGTTGATTTTATACCTTGAATAAGAACTGCGCACTTACCGTCAATGTTCACACCTGAATTATTTTGCAGCCTCATTGAAAACCTGCAAATGATATTATAAATATCTGAGGTATCTACGGTTGTTATGCCGTTAGCAGAGTTATACTGAGCCGCAGGGTCTAAGGTTTCTGAATCAAATATAATCGGATAGTTCACATAGCTGTATAAAGCGGTGTTATTATCTAATATGTTTGGATAATCAGTTATTGCACTTACTGAGGCGTTGATACTTAAAGCCTCTATCTCATCATCAGACTTCTTTAATCCGTTAATGTCACCTTGATAAATTAACTTCTTAAATAAACTGGAATTAAAAAAAGCTGAGTAATAACTAAAACCTGATTCAGCGAAGATAGCATCAACTATTGTTTTAACGAATATCCAAGGTCTAAAGTGTTCTACTTTCCAATAATCAGTACTAAATACTATACCGCTAATAATAAGTCTGTGGTCATCCCCGTAGTGAACTTGAGGGTAATAATATCCGTTACCGCCCTCTGCATAGTTGACAGGTGAACCGTTCTCTTGGACTGTGAAATCCCATGAATCAGTAATTGAATCCTTTGTGTATAAATGATTGTACTTACTTAAATCTAAATCTGATAACTTCCTCGAAGTGAGTTCAGCGAATAAATCCCTTATCTCTCCGTACAAAGTAAGTTTGTACTCTACTTTATTAGTATATCTGTTTAATACTATATCGGTTAACTGAGCATACCCCGACATTTGTTCTGAGGTGTCAGTGTGTAAAATGCAAGGGGCTTTTTTTGTCGGACTAAAGAAAGGTGAAAACTGAGTATCTGAATCAAGATGAAAGTTGACATCAAACATCCCTTGAAAAACTCTGTCGTTTACCTTTGAACTCGGAACGGTAATAGTCTTTGTGAAATGACTCTGCCTTTTATCAGGCTCTTGAACATCATAAATTCTTTTAGTAAGGGTCAGTTGTGAATCATCCCCTAAATCAATAGTATAATTATCGGTTACTACACTCATAGTCTTTGTCTGTAATCTGAATTAGCGTACATCAAATCAAACTCAACGCTAAACAATTTATTCTTTTCAATAGTTTGAATGGTGTATGACTTAGTATCTAAAACAACTGATACAAGGTTGCCGTCTATCTCAGCCCAATGAATCGGACTACTTACAAAATGTTGCAACCATTCAGCTTCTATGTTATTAATGTAATCAGTTCTTACTTTAATCTTCTTATCGACTTGAGTGTAGAAATTAGTTTGCCCTGTTTCATAACGGGTGTAACCAAATGCTGCCCCTGTCATTGTCCCATTGAGTTTTCTAAATGCAGCTTTCACAACTTCTATACTTTCATCACTTGCAAAATTAAAGTTAAATGAATCAATCCTACCAACTGTATTGAGCCAGTATAACCTTATTTCATCAGCACCATAGCACCTGTAATCTATTTCAAAGGTTAGTGTTTCTGATACTATTGTACCGCTATTATTCTCAACTTGAACAGTGTAAGTATAGACCGCATCAGTTATGACAGGTTGACTGCCGCTTGTAAGTGTCGTGCTATTCAAATCACCAGTTCCGACTAACACGCTCAGAAACTTATCGTCTGTTGTTGTACCTGATGAAAAACTATTAGCTATTTTATACGTTCCAATTAAAGTTCCGTTATAACTATAAGTTTTAATTACTATGTTCTTTACAGGCTCAGATGCACCCGCCCCTGTCATTATACCTAATTCAAATCTTTGACCTAATTTAATTCTGATGTTACCGCCTCTTAAATCAGTCATAAATTTTTTAGTCCCTGTTGTTGCTATTAACCAGTCAGCATCATCATAACTCACAAAATCATTAAAGCTAAACGCCCCGTTGAAAGCATACTTAGTACTCGATGTTGTACTCGAACCTGAGGCAACCCCTGAGGCAGATGCCCCTATCTCTTCAATGAATTGAACTGTGTACTCTTTGAACACGTTTGAAGTTCTGCGCACCCCTGTTGTGCCTACTGCTATACCTGATATGTCGTAACTAACATAACTTTCCAATGCTCTCTGAACATCGAAAAGTAAATATTGGTCTGAGAATCTTGGTATGTACCTGTTCTGATATATGACATTACCTGCACTGTCTTTTACTTTAACAAGATAAAAAAAGTAATTATTACCTGCTATGTTATTAGATGAACAAACGAAGTTCATCGGGTTAAATACTGGTGAATATTCCTGTGGGTTTTGTTCTATTGTGATTGCCATATTAAATGCTTATGGTTATTTCTCTGCCTAACGCCTTGCCTATTCTATTTGCTAAATCTCTGTAAGCATCATCATTGAAGGTATCTGACCAAAACATAGTCTTACCTATGCCCGTCCTTTTAATACTTTTAGCAATAGCGAATGATACCGATTCAGCACGGGGTATAACAGATTGTTTACTACTTTCGTTTTTATCCCGCCTAATTAATATCGGTTTACGGGCTACCCAATCTCTGATATTATCTACCATTTTACGCCCGACATAAGGCGTTCTAAATCTATACTTACCTGTTGTGGGTTTTTTGGGTTTGTTACCGCCCCCTATACCCTCAACACCTTCATCTATGAAAATATAATAGTCATTAGCAAAGAACTCAATTAAGATACCTGATTTATCAATAGACTGAATAGTTCTTATTGATGCAGGTAATTGCATACGCTCATGTATGCCATAGCGATTTAAGATACCCTTTGCTTTAGTTACCTTTTCGCTTGACCACTTTTTTGTTATGTCCGCTATCTGATTATAGAGGTCGTTCACTTTCTTTCTTAAAATTTACCTTGTCTTTTTCGTAAGATAGATAATTTAAAAAATCATAAATCTGTACATTATAAAGACGTTCTAAATTAAGAAAGTTACCTGCTACATGGTTTAATGTATCATACCAACCCCATTTTAAACTGAACCAACTTATTTCACCCGTGCCTTCAAATAGCGCAGCGTACTTGGTGGTAATTTCAACATAACAGCGCAAAAAAAAAGTGCTAACGGATAAGCGATAGCAATACTCAAACCGTCTTGAAATTCTCTTGAACGCTGTATAACATGACTGTCATCATCAGTACACATGACCGCTACAATTATATGGACTACATCCATTATTTTATCTCTATCCTTAGTAAGATTTGCCATTGAAACAAACTGGGCAGTATTCCATTGGTCTGGAGTTTGCTTTACTTTATAGATATTTCCATTAAATTCAAACTCTTTTACCCATTCATCACTGGGCAAACTATTAAGTAGGAAAGCATATTTTTCTAACCTCTTATCAAAGTATTTAACTTTCCATAGTTTACTTTCTGCAATAGGCACGTCTTCAAATATGTTTAATATTTCCATGCCTATCTCATAAATATTAGCCAGAAGGAGTGAGCCGTCATCAAAACTAAAGCCATGATGTATAACGGCTGAGTGGAATCTTTGAAATTGAAGTATTGTTACGTCTTTATATGTCATTTAATCTGTATTGCTTCGTTATGACTGAATTGTGTTTTATCATACCAAACCTTTTTACCTGAGTAAACTTTTACCTGACAGCCTTTACCACAGCTTTGAAAGTTAATTGATACGAAGTCACCACGTTTAACAGTCTGTTTGTATTTAAAGTAATTGCAACCTGATGGATTGCCGTTGTCGTTTATCTTCATTGTCTGATTGCTTGTTTCAATCGTGACATCATAAGCTAAAACATAACGGTCTTTTTTGCATCCTGCTATCAGTAATATGATAATAAGAATAGTTTTGTTTAAGTTTTTAAAATTCATGTTCTTTATTTTTTGTCTCCACCCCGTGAGCGTTTGGCATTTTTTGAATGTAAATCAATTAGTTATGTTCTAAGTTTTGTTTAATGTTTTACAAAGATAATACTATGAAACTAAATATTTACCATAATTCCGATTCTCTTTAAATGACTTCCACGCCAAAGCTAATGCCATTACCGCATCATCGTGAAAGCCGTCCCTCGCAGAATACCTTACGCCAGTTGCAGTAAACTTATATTCAAATGTATCTAACTCATCAGTAATAACACCCTGCGGGAATCCAATAAGCCCCTGATGTATAGCACTAACCAAACCTTCCATTAACTGCTGTTTTGATTGACTTGTGAACTTAAACCCTGTTAGTCCGTTCATACTCTTACTTATCTCTTCCATTATCGGGTCGCCTACGCCAGTGCTATCGACATAACCCACAACTCTGTTATTCAATCTTAATATTGATTCTTTGGTGTGCTGCCATGACTTCTGAAATCTATCTAAATAAGCCACTTTACCATCAGTGTCTAATCCAATTATAACAGTATGGTCATAACTCTTTGCAAGGTCAATGCCGAAATACATTGCAGGTTTACCCGATAACTCAGAGGTACACGCCCTTATAGCATCAGAGCCGAAGGGGTTATCAGCGTTCTGCATGGGGTTAGCCATGTACTCTTGTTCAAATACTGCCTTAGGCAGCATCAGTCTTGCCTCTTCTATTTCATCGGTAGGGATATAAGGGTTATCATAAGTTGTGAATTTAAATGTTTTCCAGTCACTACCACCGTTTTGAGTAAGTGAAAAGAAGTAATCATAACCTCTCGGAGTGGAAACAAAGTAAGCCCTACCTGCATAGTCTGTCAGTGTTGCCCTTATTACTCTTTCCCAACCGTCTTTAAGGTTCTTAATATAACTTGCCTCGTCAACTATTACAACGTGGAACTTATGACCTCTAAGCCCGTCTATATTCTCACCTGTAAAGAATCTTAACTCACCTTGAGCATACTTTATTGTTAACTCAGTTCGGTTAGTTTTAAATACCCCGCCACCGATTTGAACAATACTATCGAAAAACACCGATGCAAGTTGATATGTAGGTGTAATATAAGCTACTCTTTTTTGGGCAATTATATTTCTGATTGATATATCTTGGCAGACCTGAGACTTACCCCAACGCCTACCACATAGCAAAACAATAAATCTTGAATCGCTATCTATTACCTCTTGCTGTGTTTCGTGTGGTCTAAGCAGGTTTAACTCCATCGACATATTTAACAATCAGTTCGCCAGTTGATTCCACTTTAGACTTCTCTGTTATTCTCTGCCTGAGTTTATTATACTCACCTATTGCCTTAACCTTTGAACTTATATCAGCGTTTTGGGTAATTGCAAATAATAGTTGTTTATCTACAAATGAATCATTTAACCCTGCATCATCTATTAGATCGTTTATATACGATAGAATGTCAGCATTTGTAAGCAATCTATAAGCATTTGATTTTGAAACATTATAATCCTTTTGATTTGTTAAATCTTTACCGTAAGCCATAGCATAAGCCTCTACACCTGAGGCAAAGAACTCTTCTGATACATAGTATTTACAAAATAACTTTTGTTGTTCATTTAGTTCTCTCTCTTTTGCCATTTTGTTTCTGTTTAATTTGGGGGTCGGTTTGTCTGTCCGCTTTCGGTTTACTCTCTGTTATTGTTATCTTTATTTCAACTGCCTTGCTCAATCTCTAAATATAATTGATTCATTAATTCCTGTTTGCGTTTTGTAATGTCTTGAACTTCTGCCGCATCACTTGTACCGTATGCCGTGACTCCCCATAAATGCTTGACTCCGTTTTCAGTTAATGTATATTCCTGCTGCTGATTTACTCTATTAGGCATCCACATCACTTCTGTAGGTATTTCTTTTACTTTTCGCCCTGTGGCGTAGTGCCAATATCCAAACCATTGTCCGGGTTCATACCCCATTCTGTAGATTAAGTTATCATTATTTGGTTTTAAAAGGTCATTCATACCCGTTTCGATGTTGCGTTGACCGTAAGTATAATAACTTTCCTGAGTATAGCCCATGCCGTTATGGAATACTGATTGAGCAATAGGCAGGTATCTTTCTAAATGCTCATCTAAGTTCATTGTTCGGTAGCTGTGATGATAGTGATTGATATTTGTCGGATTCCATTCGTTTTTCTTTGCCATGATATGACACGGGAACTCATCTTTCATCAACATATTAGGATAGAAGTCATATATCTCATTCCAGTTTTCAATGAACTGTTTTGCTATGTGCCAGTTTTCTAGGCTATACATAGCCCCTGCGGGATGGATATACTCGCCCCCGCTTAGTTTTAGTTTACTACCTGCCATATCATACCCTGGTTCAATTAAGTTATCGTAGTAGTCTAACCAATTGTCACTTGTTGGGAATGAATCAGATTCTAAAGTAATGAAGTATTCTGATATGTCGGTGTTTTCTATTGCGTAGTCAAAAGCAAGTCCGTGTGATTGTGTAAGGTGTTCAGGATAAAATAATAGTTTAAACCTGTCTTTGAACGGCTCTAAATACTCTAAGCCTTCACGCCCTGAGTTGCTAACCACTACCACGTTTACTCTGCCCGCTGAGTGTTTAAGTATCTTATAAAGACAATACGCTGTTATCTTTGTTTTGTAGTGAGGGATTAAAATAGTATAGGTTCTCATATTAATTATTTGATGTTATTAACACATCCTTCTCCTCACTCATCTCAAAATCATAATGCCAACTACTCGTAGACCCTTGACACACATCATATAAAATACCTGTAGCCCTTACATTAATACCTGTTATAACTCTCTGTTTTTGGTCTACATCCGTTTTTAAATAAACGAAATCACCAATATTAAATTTATTTTCTATAAACATCATTGAAAATGAATTAAATCTGAATTGTTATGTGGCTGAAACTCCGTGCAGTTGTCTAAATACTTTTGCAAGTCACCTTCGTTAAATGCTTCGTACCTCGCACCTTTTGCAAGTAATCTGTCTTTAATATGTTGGTAGCTGTCTTTGGCGTATTGTACCCACCCGCTATTTGTTGCCCCTCGTTCATTAGGTTTATCTATTAAAGATAAGTATTGATTAAAATAAACCATTTCTTTCACATCGTTCATAACTGATGAGTAATAAGCATCGTCGCTGTCTTTAGGGGTGTCTGCCATTGTAAAGATTATAGACGGGGCTAATCGCTTACTACCTACTACCTCTTCATGTATTCTACCCGACCAAGTTAATTTTTCGCGATTCCAAAGTCTTATCCATTGATGTGGGTCTGTGGCATGGTTAAACTTATAACAGTTCCACGAATCAGAAATACAATCATGGTTTACATTTGCCTCTACTATCTCACCTACGTTCATGTAAAGGCAAAGACTATTAAAAGAATGATTAGATAGTTTATTCAATGTATTGCCAAACCCGTTTAAAAATAACTCGTTAAAAGGTAGTTCAACTCTCATCGCCCCCATGCCGTCAATAGCTTGTTTATCCTTATCAAACACACATAGGTCGCCTACTATAACCTGAGTCAGCTTGTCGCCAAATGCAGATTTAACACTATCGATAGTGCGCTGCAAAGCAATCGGGTTGCCTTGCGTTAAACTAATGAGGGTTATCATGGTTTTGAATATACTCTTACGTTTCTATTTATAGGTTGTTCAATCTTAAATCCTTTCTTAGTCATCATATAGTCTAAACCTTTGTGTGACCATATAGTACAATGACCTACTGACGGCTCGATATAAAATGAATCCTTAGTATTAATCCAATCGCTAAACGAGGTTTCAATATAAACTTTGCCACCTTGATTTAGTGCTGACAATATTACATCAAACTCCCCGAATGGTTCTGAAAAATGTTCAACTACCTCAATGAGTGTAACACAATCAACGCCTGTTTTAAGTTCGGTGAACTCAGGAACGAAAGGGTCATACCCGTATGCTTCACATCCGTTAGCGTTCATAAATCGCATAAACAAACCATTACCGCAACCGAAATCTAAAACCTTTGGGTTGCCTAAGCCTGTTATGGCTTTAATCCTTCGCACACGTTCTAAGTTGTCGGGTTCATTGTTCCTGCCTTCTTCGTGTATGCCCCCAACCTTTTCAGACTGGTCTAAGGCTTTACAGAATATTGTTCCTGTATCATTACAAGTGTAATATGATACGCCCGACTTTACAAAGGTCTTGGTTACTTCGCCCCCTGTAATTATTGATTTTTTATTTAGTCCTGCCATAATTGATTATACAAAGATATATTTATTAATTATATTTTCAAATTGTTTTTGTGTTTGAAATGTAAAGTGTTCCCCACCATGAGGTAATACATTTGGACAACCGTAGTACTGCTCTAATATCCTCTTAACTTTTAATTGCTCTGCTATTGCAAACGGCATTGATTGATTTCCTATGAATAATAGACAGCCGCTAATATACCCTGCTAACTGTTTGAAGTCTTCGACTTGCAGCCATTCGATTGAAGGGGCTATTGCCCTCATAACTTTATACTCACTCTCAACGCCTACAAACATACAATTGCCTTTATCTTCTAAAATAGTGTAGTCGATAAGCGGGGCGTTATACCTTTGTGAACGATTAATAATAATATAATTGTTTGGTATCGGCTCAACAAATAAACATTGCTCACATAAGTCTGCTCTTAACTCAGGATATGATACACTTATCCATGTTTTAATATCTGCTGCACTTAAATTCTTATGGTCTTTTCTGAATAAGTCTAAGTCATAATCAACTATCATACTCTCATTCTTTTCAATCGCTATGACATCGTGAATATACGGCTGTGATTTTAACAAAGGATAGGATAACTCAAACATCTTCTTATTCATCATTACCGCCCCGACAGGGTGTGTCTTGTCTGTAAATGTAGAGGGTTGGTCTAAGTGTATATAGTAAACTATCTTAGCGTTTCTCTGCTTAGATAATTCGTATAATACTGATAGTGAATAGATTACGTCCCCTAAATTCCCTGAATGTTTAACTTTTATATAGTTCATAAATTACTTTCATATACTCGTGTATTTCGCCTAAACAACCCTTACACACACTAACTGTCATACCTAATTCTTTTCTGACTTTGCCTACCGATTGTATGTGAGTAGACTTATATTGACTTATGCCGTGCTGCTCATAGTATAGGTATGCTTCCATAGCTTCTTTTATTCTTTCTTTTTGGGCGTCAGTCATTGATTGTACTTAGTCTTATTTGATTAAATTTATTAATATCATATTTTTCTTTGGTGTATTCGTTTAGCGCCTGTCCTAACTCAGCCCTCATTCGTCTGCTCTCAGTTAATTTCTTTACACCTCTCACCCAATCTCTATCACCGTTACACCTAACCCCTATTTTATTAGTTACTTCTTTAAAGATGTTGCCGTTGGTGATGACAGGTAATGAGTGCGCACCGCTCTCCAATAACTTGAGGTTACTCTTACAAAGGGAATATGTATCATAAAATGAGGGGAGTAGTACAATGTCCAGTTCGTTGTAAAGTATGCCATAATTATAAACGTCTAAGTCTTTTACAAATTTAACACTTTGGTATCTGCCGCCGCTAATTACTTGTGCAAGGTAACGCCAATATTCAGATAGTTCATTTACCCCTGCCAAAACCATTTGAACAGGTAATGATTGTCTACTGAAAGCGGATTGAATCATTCTGAAATCCATGTGATGATTACCTACACCAACCCACCCACAACTCAAACTATCTTTGTCTTTTTTCATATGTTGCCATTGAGGCTGAGTGTAGTCTAAAGCATTAGGTATTAAATAACTCTTAATGTGCATCTGAGCGATTAACCCTTGAAGGTATGGAGTGCTTACCCAAACAACATCAGCAAGTCTAAGATACTTTATTATTTCAGTTGCAAATTCAGATTCATATTGATTGTTAAACATACCATGCCACTGAGGTCTAACCCAATAGTCGTCTATGTCAAATATAATCTTTACGCCTTGCTTTTTTAGTTTCTCAATATTAGAGTAAGGCTGAAACGGAATACGGTTAAATATCAGAACATCGAAGTTACTATCAGTCATGTGGGCTATATCGGTTTCGGTTACATGGTAGCCCTGCATTGAGATTAAATTCATAGGCACTTCTAACCTGTGATAGTTTACCCCTTGTGAGGCGTTTCTTAAATAACCTATTTTGATTTTGCCCATTGTCTAATATACTTTTTGTAGTCTAAAAATGTCTGCCTGATTTCGTTGTAAGGTATTCCTATTTTTCTACTGAACTCTTTAATTGATTTGTGTTCCACGCAATATAAGAATACTTTAGCATGGTAAAACCTTTTAGGATGATTCAGGTCTTTTTTTATCTTCTCAATTATATGGCTATTGTCTGTTTCAATTTCAGTTAATATAGTCAGGTCATCGATGTGAATAGGTCTGTCTTTTCTTACGTTATCAATCTGAATATAGTAAGCAGAGCGCACCATATAGGCTAATATGTTCTTAATGTTGCTTAGTCTATCATCCGACATTTCTAACATCTTTGTGGTTATTTCTGAGCGCACATCCTGCCAATCGTTAAGCGATACGGATTTACACGCCTTTATTAAGTCGTTATGATTATAAGCATTTAATATCATATCCCTATACGTCATTCATACTGGCAAATATAACCTTGTTTTTCTAATATCTTTTTTTGATTTTCACATTCTTTATGTGTGCCAATAAAATAATTTACTGATTTACCTTTACTGTATTTAAGGACTGATTTCATTCGTATAAATGTCTTAAAGTATTGATGTCTATATTTTCTTTAAACCATTTGTGATACTTTTTAAACCAATAATAAGCATAAGGGTCTAAGTGAGTAAATGAGTTATTGTGAAGATAAACGCCTTCTTTTATTTTCAAACCACCGTCCGTGAAAATATCAATTTCTCCGTCGGTACTTACCACCATATCTATTAAAAGCCGATAATCTTTCTCAGATAGTTTTTCATACTGCCTTCGATAAAATTTATAATCACTTGCGTTTGTTAATATAGTCGGTAATACTATAAAAAGAAATAGGGTTAATATTATTGCTATTAAGATTGTCATACCTAATCATTTGAAAGGGTTAAGGATTCTGAATTGTTTATTATTGATGGTATTAGTTGTTGCTTCATTGCTCCAACCATCGTTGGCAGCTCCGCAACCTTTTTACGACGTACCCCGCCGCTAATTTCTTTCATGCAGTAATTCTTTATGTTTATTGCTGCGTTAATATCTCTGTCGTGGTGAACACCACATATACAAGTCCATTCTCTGTCTTTTAAAGTCAATTCTCTATTCGTATATCCACATGATGAACATATTTTAGTAGAAGGCTCGAATGTTGGAATCTGTAAGATATTTTTGCCGCTCCATTCGGCTTTATATTTACACATCGACACAAACATTGACCATCCTGCATCTGATATTGACTGAGCAAGATTATGGTTCTTTGCCATTCCTTTTACATTTAAATCTTCTAAACAAATAGTTTGGTTCTCACTAATTAATTTAGTAGATAATTTATGTAGGAAATCCTTACGCCGATTGCTTATTTTCTCGTGCAGTATTGCAATCTTATAATTCGCCTTCTTTCTATTATTACTACCTTTTTTCTTTTTGGCTGACAGCCTTTGCAGATATTTTAATTTTGGTATTGCTTTTTTAAGGTGAGTAGGGTTATCCATTTTATACCCATTTGACGTAATCGCAAAATGCGATAACCCTAAATCTATTCCAATAGAAGTTGATTCACTAATTTCTACTTTTATAGGCAGTGGCTTTCTATTGTCCACTAATAGACATACAAAGTATTTATTAGTTTTTGTTTTGGATACAATACTTTGTTTTATTACCCCATCAATCTCTCTATCTTGATAAAATTGAATGCCATCCCTAAACATTGGTAAAGATATTTTATCTCCTTTTATTGATACCTTCCCACCATGAGGGTTCTTAAACGAGCCACTTGATTTTTTACATCTGAATCTTGGGTATTTGGAATTGTTCTTAAAAAATGAAGAAAATGCCTTATCGAGATTAATGATAGATTGCTGCAACGACTGACTATCAACTTCTTTAAGCCATTCACATTGTTTTTTCAACTCAGGTAATTGGCCAATCAAATCATAACGGGTTAAATTAACCCGGTGTGCAGAATAGGCATACATCTTAGTTTCCAGTGCTAAGTTATATACAAACCTACAAGCATCAATGTGTTTATCAATTAAAACAGATTGCTCAATGGTCGGGTAAAGTCTATATTTATATGCCTTTAACACTACGCTAATTTACTAAAAAGTACTGAAAATATTGAGGTTAATTATGAACATTTATTATTGATTTCATGGTTGGTTGATTTTTATTTAACAGCTATAAGGTATTTTAAGCCATTTATTATTTACTTTAGCGTAGATGTACCCTGCAAACGAATCTCCTGAATCACCTACACTCCATTGGTCAACATGAATATCTTTGAATATACCACAATCTTCGTTCTGTTTGTCCCCGTTAGGTTTTTCCGCCACCTCAACTTCTCCATTAAGTCTGCATCCGTCTAACAAATCCTCAAAGTCTTGCTCATAGTCAGATATTTGTATTGCTTTTAAAATATTTTTATACACGCTGAGTTCCATATCCCTATCATATAAATCAACACCCTGATACGCTGATTGTTCAAAAAGTTTATTGCACTCAGACTCCAATTCCTTAATCCTATCTTTTAAAGTTTGGATTTCAGAATCATACTTTGATTTAATGATGTACTCAGTACTTGTATATTTTGGTATACAATCTTCAACAGAAGAAGCATCAACCATAGATAAACCACCTATAAAGTGCATACTGTGTAAGTCATGATTTAAAACATAAATCACTTCGGGTATTTTATTTTCGCTCATGGTTTAATTGATTTCTTTTAAAGGTTAATCTCTAATTCTGTTCCACTCAATACCCAATATAAATTCTGTAATTCGTGAAGGTGTTTAACCCACTTTATCAAATTTGCGCCATCCTGTCCGTCTGAATGATAAAATGCAAATCCTTCATCTTCTCCAATGTGTTCTAAAATGTAAAGACCTTCAATCCAAAATACTTTATCTTCATAAAATAAACTTTCCCCTAATGATTCTCCTGTAGATATCTCAAACCCTGCTTTCAATAGCAGTTCTTCTGATAGAGGTATGGGTTCATAATTAAAACACCCAGTATTTTCAGATATTCTAACAATATCTTGGCATCCAATTTTAGAAAATATTTTTCTACCTTGACCGCTTTTAATGCTTTTTTCAACCCAATTTCCAATTCTTAATTCTTTACTTTCCATTTGTTATTTTCTGTTTAATGTGTTACCCAAAGTTTCCCGAATAGCCTTGTCAATACTCTGTCTGTTATCCAAAGGGTCATAAACCCAATTATTATTCCTATCCAAAACTTATTCCTATCCCACCATCCCATTTCTTTACACTTGTGTTTTGGCGGATGAACGTGCCTTGTATTATCAGTCTGCTTATTTATATTCGTCGTGCTGTCTTTTTTCTCTTTAATCTTTATCTCTTTATTTTCTTTCTCAACGCTTAAATTCCATTTGGCGGTACTATCACCCCAATTTACAATAATCTCGCCTTTAACACCCTTAGAATTGACTTTGAAAGTATCTATGCCGGATTTATCATTGCCCCCTTTTGCGGAATCAATTAAGTAAATAGTATCTTTTATAATCTTTACAGTCGTGTCTAATTTGATTACTACCTTAATGAAGGTGTCGGATTTGGTAATGGTGCTGTCAGTAAAATACCCTCTCCTCTCTCCCTTGTCTGTCCATCTCTTATGACGGTAACTTTCGCAGGATGAAAGTAGAATTATTACGACTGCAATTATTAACAATCCCCACAATATGCAGCCAGTATTTTGTTTATTAAGTTCTTTCATTTCGTCGTCGTTCATTTCTCAAATGTTGATTTAAAGTATTGTTCTGAATCTTTTTTAAGTTCGTGTAATAATTTTTTATTGTCTGGCGAAATCATATCCATAACTGTATCAGTAAACCCATGAAAGTGAGCATCTATTATAACCTGCCTTTCGGTTGGGAGTTTCGCATAGGCTAAGTGTATGCAGTCTTGAATACTGCTGCCTTGTGGTAAACTTTCCATTTCGGCTATCAAGTCTTGTATGGGGGTGTTCATTTGTTTAAGGTGTTAATGTCTATTGCAAGATTGTTTTCAAGTAATCCGAATACGTCAAAGTGATGATCAAAACAAAAAACCATTAACCCATACTCAGCGTAACCGTCTTTGATGTCTGAAATAATGCCGTAAATACTAT
>ERZ869929.369-NODE-369-length-29615-cov-8.319993_pt1 | contig 29615 bp, 48 predicted proteins | sample MGYA00579312_ERZ869929 | MGnify/ENA primary metagenome ERZ869929 (study PRJEB32216, sample SAMN09231818) | wastewater metagenome | place: USA: Maryland | collected 2016-08-09 | study: EMG produced TPA metagenomics assembly of the PRJNA472060 data set (Reclaimed... | reverse complement strand
GCGATGTCCATCACCCTGCCGTGTTGCAGGTATTGGTAGTCGCTGGTGTTGTCGGAGAACAAATTGCAGTTGGTGATGTAGAAGCCGCGCAATCCCACCAGCGAGCGCACAGTGGTGAAGTTGTACGCGTCGAGGTTTGGCGTGCTGCTCTCGTTTCTCGAGACGGCAGTGACGCCCAAGAGCGAGCCCGCCGCAACTTCCGCCAAGTCCTGGGAGGGTGTCGCTTTCGCAGCCCTGGCCAGGACAGAATACAGGACGGGACGGTCTACCTGATACGCCCCCACTGCGCTGGCCAGTCGAACCGTGCCCTGACAAACCACCAAACGCTTACTGGTGAGCGCGGCAAACGCAGATTTTGTAGCCGAGTCGCTGGCGGAGTGCGCCTGCATGAACCCACGCACGTACCGGAAGGCCGTGGCACTGGCCTCGAGTTTGGTGTCGAGCGCCGAGAACACCGCTTGCGCGGCGGTCGCATCCGCTGGGGTGCCAATCAAGCCAATACCAAAGAACGCCGCTTCCTGATCCAACACAGCAGCGTCGTAGGCAGTGTTCATCTCACCCGTGGTGTACCCAGGCGCAACGGTGTCGAAACTGTAGATGTCGGCCGCAACCAGCGACGCCGCAGAGAACGTCAGCGCAATGCCGGTCCCGGGAATGGTGTAGGTGCCCGCCGCCGGCAGCGCGATGACGGACGAGTAATTTAGGCCCGCATCCAAACTGTACTGGAACGTCACCACCGCAGAAGCCGGATTGGCGCCGCCCGTGACGATTTTGATCTTCGCGTTGTAGGTGTCGTAAGGCGTGCTGCCCGTCAACGTCAGAACTGACGAACCAGTGCCAGACAGAGTGACCGAGCCAAAGGTTGCCGCCGTGCTGCCGCTGATTTTCACGCAGCGAACAGAACCGCCCGCCTCACGCAACACAGCAGCAGCGGCCTCGACCAGAGGCCCTGTACCCAGGGTGTCTTTGATGACTTGCGGGTCGCCAAACTCGTAGGCGGTGTTGGCCGTGCCGCTGGAACACATGCCCAGCAACGTAAGGACGTTGTTCCCGTTGGGTGGCAAAACCCCGAGCGCCCCGTCTTTGATTGCAATTGAGACTTCTGGAAGTGCCATGGAACGCGCTCCGTCTTAGGGGTTGATTTTCTGGTTGTGGGCGTCGTGGATGCCCGCCTTGAATTCGGTTTCCGACAGCTCGCGGCCCATGCCCCAGCCTTTGATGACTTTGGCGACGTTGAAGGCCCAGTCCGGCGTCTCGAGTTCCTTTTTCCAGGTCTCGATTGGCTTCATGGCCTCAGATGGCCCGGCTTTTTTGTTTTCAGTGCTCATCAGTCGTTTCCTTCCGGGCCGAAATCCTTGAGGATGTCGGCGTTGGCTTGTGTCAACGGAGGCCCAACGGTCGTGATGCCGTCAACAACCGGGTTGCGGTACATCGGAATGTTGAACGACACCGTCAAGTCGTAGGCGCGTCCGTATTCGAGCAACTCCGCGCCATCGGCGCTCACCCACTCGCCGCCCTCAACCGCGAAATCCCCGTGGGCCTCGCTGCTGATGGCGGTAATCAGACTCCGCAACATGGTTTCCACCGCGCGAATGTCGTCGGTTGCGGTGTCCACCGACGCCTTGGCATAGATGCGCACACGCACGCGAGCCACGCGCGTGCCGACGGAGCGCAACAGCCTGTCCGTTGTTCCTCGCTTGCCGTTGTCGCCGGCGACGAACGAGTCACTCACAGGCACCCAAACCATTCGGGGAGGGGCGCTCTTTTCGTCGAGAAACTCTGCACCGAGGCGTTGCTCGATGCCCACGAGGTAGGCTGACGCACTGACTGCAGTGTAAATGTCAGCCAGCACGGGCCACCTCCGCGTGCATGGCCGCAACAATCGCGAACCGAATCCGCCACGACCACGCCGCCGGCACGGTGTCCCCAGATGGGAGCATCGGCCTTGCTGGAATCTGCACGGACTTGGCGAACATCCTGTACTTCTGGCCCCAGCGGCCGCCGACCGTGAACGCCAGCAGCTTGGCTTTCTTGGGCCGAATGGTTGCGCCGAACTGATGTGTCGGAGAGTAGAAAACGTCCGTAAATACCGTGACGCGACGCCCCGAGGTTTCGTACCGGAAAGAGCGCTTCAAGTGGCCGGTACGGTTCAGCACTTTGCCTGTGCGCGTCGGCACTGACACTTGGCCGCCTTTGGTTTTCACCCGCCATTGGCGAAAGGGCTTCCACGCAACGCCGGACGGCGCTTTCTCGTCCTCGAACGCCTTGGTGACGAGCCGCAGCGACTCTTTGCCGACGGCATTGAGGATGGGGGTTGGGTTTTCAAGCCTCGCCACCATGTTGCGGAGTTTCTGGATGCCAGGGCCTTGCATCGTGACGCCCATTCACCACCCCCTGGATTTGGGAGAGGTGACAACAAACTCACCGGTCGTGTCGTCGCGTCGGTACTGGGCAACAAAACGGATGGGCTGCCCAACTTTCGTCGAGTCGCCACCGCCGTCGTCCACACCCTGTGGCGTGGCATGCCCTCGGGAAATGTCCCGCAGCCAGGACATCGTGTCGTCGTAGCGGAGGCGGATTTGCTCAGCGTCAGCAGCGCCCGGTGAATAGCCGCGGGAGCTCATTAGGTCGTAGCAGGCCAAATCCACGCAGGCTTTGCGCAAATCCATAGCCCACGTGGACAGCGGCAAATCAAACCGCTTGGCGAGGTAGGAGTCGATTTTAGCGGAGGCTGCATCGAGCGCCGCCGCTTTCGCTTCCACAGACATGCCTGTTTGCGCCCGTGTCGACAGGCCCAAATTCGTCAGGTCTGTGGTGGTGGCGTAGGGCACGGCTTAAACCTCAGCGGTTGGTTTTGAGTACTTTGGGTGCAGGCTTGGTTTCGACGGGAGGCGGTTGTGGCGGAGTAGGCAGCGCGTCTCCGTCCACGGTTTTTCCGTCGAGTTCGGCGAGCACGGCCACTGGATCGCCCTTGAGCTCAAAAAGCTGAGCGTCATCAATCTCCAGGTCGTAGACACCCGGACGGTATTCCTTCTGGAACAGCCAGTAGGTTGGCCACTGAGCTCGTTTCGGAATCGCAATGCGGACTTTATGAGTTGGCGTTGACATGGTTTCCCCTTCGGTGTTCCTGAGAGCCGCCCACCTCTTCCGCCTTGAAGGGGAAGAGCGGATTCAGCAGGCGACCCCCAAGCTTGATTAGGCGGCGGCTCGGCAGCACAAGTACGGCAGCGAGTAGCCAGCGGCAGCGCGCGCTGAGGCGCCCATGATGTAGTGGTTGGTCTTGAACGCGTGCTCAGGGAACTCGTCAGGCCCTTGAACGACCGGCGCTTCACGTTCCTGCAGAATGAACGGAAGGACGGCCTTGGTGGTGTCCATCAAATACCAAGTGGTTGAGTCTGCACCCAACTCAGGCAACACCAACAGGTCGGCAGTGCCCTTCATGACGTTGGTTTGCATCACGCCGTTGGCGTTCTGTCCGAAGGAGGCTGGCGCGATGTAGTCCGCATTCAAAATCTGCCGAGCGGTGGCGTCCAATCCGGGAGGAACAACCAAGAGGTTCGGCATAACATTCAACGGCCGGCCGTCTTCGCCCTTGAAATTCATCATGCGAGCGCGCACGTCTGCATAATTGGCCGCAGTCAGCGCTTTGCCAGAGGCGTCATAATTGGAGTACGTGCTGCCGTTGAAGTCAGGGTGAGACGTCGAGAAGAAGGCCTGGCCGTCGAAACCGGTCGCCGTGGTTCCCGCCCGCATCGCGTCAGCAACCAGAACGTCGTACAACTTGGCTGCTTGTCGGGCCAAACTGTTAACCATCGGGGTGTAGACGCCGTATTGATCGTCTTTGATGGCGTTGGCAGGGACTTCAAGCGAGTCTTCCCAGTCCTTGTTTCGGAGCACATAGCCGTGCACCCGAATGTTGTTGAAGACACGTTCGCCAATCCATTCACGAAAACCTTTTGGCATCGCGTGCCAGGGGTAAACGTTCTCGAGAGTATTGGAGGGCGACTTGGTCGCCACCCTGCTGAACCACACCTCTGTTTTGCCGAGGACCTCAAAAAACAACCCTCGGTACGTCTGGAAAATCATTGAAATGGCTGAAGGCGTAATCACCATGGTGGCGGCTCCTTAAATTCCGAGTTTGACGAAGACTTGCGAGGACTCGATTTTGACGACCTTCCCGGCGACGGGACGCGCGCTCGAGTTGCTCGTTTTGGCCACGGTGTTGTCGTCCACCACGTAGCAATTGAGGCCGATTTCGGTTCCAGCGATGAGGTCGGACGAGGCCGAGTTCTCGAAGCCAAAGACACCACATCGGACTGAGATTTCAGCGGCGCCGTCGGCACCAGAGTTCGTCTTCGTTTCCTGGGCGATACCAATTGTGACGTTGGTGGCCGTTGCGGCAGCCGGGAGGGCGTAGCCTGCGGACGTCACCGCAACCATCGCGCCCTTGTAAATCGTGGTCGCGCCTTTCATCAGGAGGCTCACCTGGGAGGGGACCGGATCCCCACCGTATTTCAAAGTGTCTCGTTCAGCGGCAAGTGCGGTCATGGGTTCTCCTTTGGTATTTCAGGAACGCTTGGTGACTGAGGCGCGGAGCTCGGCGCTTCGTTCAGGGGTGAGTCCCATCGTCTTGGCGATTTTCTCGGCCTCGGCGGACAGGTGAATTTCCACTGGGGCAGCGGCAGGCTGCGTGGGGCCAGGCCCGCCCACCAACACAGGGGCCACTGACAGGAAGGAGCGCAAGAACGCTGGATCTTCGAGTCCCTTGGTTTTCAGCGACTCAGCTTGCGCAGGCGTGATTTTCTTTTCCTTCACACCCGCATCCAACAGAGCAATCACTTCGGCTTCACGCTGGGCAACCTTGAGCGTTTCGAGTTCTTTCGCTGCGGCCTCGTACTGTTTTGCTGCCAACGAAAGGGCTTCCCAACCGCCAAGCACTTCGCCCACCGAGCTTTTGCCCGTGGCCGACAGGAGGCGCTTGCGATCTTCCACAAGGGCACCAATCGCACTCAATGCGGCGGACTCGGCAGAGTCAGACGCCAACGACAGCATCGAAATCAGTTTCTCAAGCATGGGGGGCCTTTCATTGGTTTCATGCGGGGCAAAAAGCTGCGCCTGGCTGGCCATGAGCGGCGACAGGCCCTTCAGCGCTGGAATGTTGGTGAGGGCGACGTTCAGAAGCTCTTCAACTTCGCCGTCTTTGGAGGCCCGGAACGTTGGCGAAATGTAACGGTACTCGCGGGCCTGGAGCTTCTGGGCGGCCAACTCAGTCCACGTGACGTTGGTGGCCCACAAGTCGCCGTTTCGAGTCTCGAGCTGAAACCAGCCGGCGGCTTTTCCAGCCTCGGCTGGGTCGCCAAGACTGAACGAAAACATCGAGTGGTTAAAATCAATGGGGTAGTCGGCGGCAAAATCAGCCGACAACGTCATCACGTCCCTGGCGGAGCGTTCAGTGAAGTTGAACGTGCCCTTCCTGCTCTTGTTGGTTCCCGCCTTGAAAATCCGAAACTCGGACGGCGGCGTTTTGTCGTAGCTCAGCCGGATGACGGCCGACGCTGTAACAGCCATTGCAGGCGGGCTTCACAGCCCTGGGCTCGACGACACGTCAGAGACCCGATGCCGCGTCAATCATCTCTTGTTTTGCGTGCCTGTACAAGGACCCTTGGGAGGGTTCGCAAATCCGGCTTCCAAAGTGAGGCGGGGTCCCCGAATCCTTCAGCGGGTTCCAGCTCTGTCGGTTTCTCGGCAACTCCCAGCTGTTTGGCTGTGCGCTCCGTGAGTGCGACAATGGTCGAGCGACACAACATGTGGAGCGGCGGTGTGTGGGTTTTCCACCAAGGGTGTTTCGCCGGCAGGATGACGTTGTGTGAGGCCCTGCAAACGGGCGTCGTTGCCTGGTCGACAATTGCGCTGAATTTCCAGAACGGATGACTGTCGCCTTCCGCCTGCAACTGCTCCACGCGCGCCGCGACCTGTGCCCGCTGCATGTTCGTCTGGAAGACAGCCTCCAGGCGGTTGTTGTCCACCTGGGCGCCCCAGGTTTTCTCGAGTTTCTCTTTCAGGGCCACCCGAAAGGCCTCGAACGTCGTGCCGGCGGCCGCGGCCTCCCTTCCGGCCACCAGGACCTCGGCGAGCATCGACAGCTGTTGCCACTCAGCAGCAATTTCAGCCTGGGCGGCCAGTTGCGGCAGGAGTTTTTCGAGTTCCTCAGACACCAGCCCCAGCTGCAGCGCAAACCACGCCACGACGCCGTTGTATTCGTCTTGGTTGGCGACGTTCGGGGGAGAAGGAATCACTTGGTGTCCTCTTTGCCGCCCCAGCGGCCCGCCAAATCAGACAGCACCATGGCTCGCTGCAAGAGCTCCGCAAGGCGCGCGTGGCTCATTTGCCCATAGGCCGCGATGATTCGGCTTTCGAGGTCCTCAAAATTCGAAGTCTCGTCCAGTATCCGCATCAGCGTCAGCATGTCCCGAGCCACCACTTCGCCGCCGGCCGCTTTGGACGTCCTTACGAGTTCATCGGTCCATTTCTGGGCCTGAATCGCACCCGCGACAGACTGGTTTGCCGCTGACAAGGTGGCAATTGAGGCCTTTTTCGACCCCCCAAATGACCCCTTGTCTTCGTTTTCTGACGTGGCAGCATCCGCAGGCTCGGGCGCCTCCGGCTCCTCCGCCGGGCCAGTTACTGGGATACCCAGGCGCTCCGTCAGAGCATCTGCATCGGGTTTCACTCCAGCCTGATAGAGCGCAGTGAGCCCCTCTCCAACAGCGGCGAGGGATTTACCCACCGATTCCTTGTCTTCGGGGGGCTCGGTGTTCCAACACGGGGTGGGAGCCAAGTCGCCAACGCCAAAGTTAAACTCCGCCCACGGGCGCAGAATCTGCTCCTGAAAGAATTTGCCCAGCGACTGCGCATCCCCTTTCAGAATGTCGTTGCGGATTTGTTTATGTACCTGTGCGGCCGCAAGGCTTGCTCCACTCACCTCGGTGGTGAGCGTCTGTCCGAGAATCGCTACTGCAATGGCTGCATCGGCGCCTTGAAGGTAATCCTTGAATCCAGCGGAGCCTGTGGATTTCGCCTCGACCAGTTCGAGCTCATAGTTGCCCTCATCCTTGGTGGCGCCCTGAGGCAGGCGCATTGCACCGCCTGAGCCCCCGACGGCCGTTTCGTTGAGGAACCGGTTGGCCATTTCGTCGTCGGCCCACGCCGGTGTTTTCAGCGCCCGAATCGGGCTGCCGTAGACCTCGGACCAACGGCCCCAATCGCGCCAGCCCCATTGACGCGCCATCCAGTGCAGGAAGAGGTTGCGCATCAAGCCCTGTCTGAATGACCAATCGAACCCAAACGGCGCAAACTGAAACCATTGCCCGTCGCCGGGCGTCACTTCAAACACACCCTCGGCAGTGCGCACCTTCCAATGGCGTGCCGTCCAGTCCCAATAGAAATTCTCCTGATTCCAGATTTTGAGCGATGGATGCCATTTGCCGTCAGAGACTTCCCACTCAATGCGCCCAAAGCATTGGCCCAGCAGCAGGCCGTGGGCCATCATCTCGGCGACGTCGGTGGGGGAGAACCACCGCCAAAAATTGAGCTGCACCTCATCGGCGAGCTCTCGCGCTTTGGCCGAATCGTCCGCAGTCTCCGGCACAAACGGCAATGCACCCAGCGCCCTCGTGCGACTCTGAAGGCATCCAGTAATCCGGTCGTCGCGGCGCATCGTGGACTCGAGGGCGGCGGGGTTACCCAACTGGCCGCGCTCAAGCTCCTTGATGATGCTGAGCACCTGCGTGACGTTGTCGAACTCCAACGAATTGTAGCGCGGCAAATCTGTGACGCGCTCCGGCCTCGCTGCTTTCAGTTTCTGCTTTTTCACTGGAATCCCTTCATGATTGCGTCAATGCGTTCCGCGCGGGCAGACATGTCGTCGGCCATGGCGCGCAACTCGAGGCCGATGGCCTGGAAGTCGTGGCGCTCGCTGTGTTGGTAGAGGCTGGCTTCGGCGTGCAGTGCAATGACGGCCGCTCGAGTCGCCTCAAGCCGCGCCCTCAAATCCGTTTTCAGTTCCGGCAAGTGGCGTGCGGCCGCGCGGCGTGCGACGGCGTTTATCTCCTGCTCCGCACTATACCCAATCCACCCACCTGGTTGGGAGTGGCCAGCAAATCAAATGCGGCGACGGCAGCGTCGACGATGTCGTCGTGTTCGTCGTTGATACCGGTGAATGCCGCGTGTTCCTCGAGGAACTCGGTTAACCACGGGCTGCCGGTTGCATTCTCTGGCAGTAATACCCGTTTGTCGTTCCAGGCTGCAGAGTAGGGGATGGAGCGGGTAAATTTGTCCCCCTTGGGTGCCAGCATCTGGATGTTGAGTTTGTCGCCGCGCGCCTCTTTGTTGAAAAAGTCGCCCGTGCCTTGCTCAGTGCCAGCGGCATACCAGCGCCACCGCGCCGAAGGGTATTTGAGTTTCAGCGGCCGAATTGCGTCAAGGAAGTCGGGGGCACGGACCTGCCGGCGGAGAACCTCCAAAAGGTAGAATGTTTTTTCGTATTCTGCCATCACCACGGCCACCGAGTAGTCGCTGGAGGTTTTGGCGGAGTAAGACAAGTCCAGCCCAATCGCGACGCGGAACCTGCTTGGCAGTGTTTCGTAGAGGTATGCATCTTGGAAAACCGAAGTGCCGCGGGGCCTTGGGCGTCCTTGGTAGAGGCTTTCCCAGGTGTATTCGCCCACCTCCTGCCGGCGGGCTTCCAATGCTTCTACGGGCCAACGACTGGGCCACAGCGCTTGGCCATCGTCGTCGATTGCTGGTAGGCACAGGTATTCCCAGCCGAGCTCCTTGATGCAAAACCCCGCGAGGTCGTCCGGATGCCAACGGGCCATATTGACGATGACGGAGCCACCTGGCTCGACGCGCGTCATCAGCACGTCCCGGAACCAAGCCTTGGTGGACTCACGTTTCAGTTTTGATTCGGCTGCGACGCGGTCTTTCACGGGGTCGTCGACCAGGGCCACGTTTAGCCCCTGGCCAGTCAACCCTTCGCCAACACCGCGGGCCAGGAATCCACCGCGCTGCTGGGTGCGGCTTTCGGTGATGTTGTCGACCACCAGCGGAATGCCGGCATCTTTGCAAAGCTGCAGCGCCACGCGCGCTTTGCTTTGTGTGATGTCGGCTGAGTAACTCGAATACCCGACGGTCCATTCTGGGCGACGCTCCAACAACCACGGAATGAAGTGAAGAAGGGACTCAGTCTTGCCGTGTCGAGGCGGGGTGTGGACGACGAGCCGCAGTGGCTTCCCGTTCGGGATTTGCTCCAGGCGCTTAGATAGAGGCCCTAGGTGTATCGGGCGCTCGTATCTGGGAGTGATGCTGTGGATATACCCCGCGATGGTTCGCCGATCCTCCTCAGCCTCAATCTTCGCGAGGTCGAGCAGTTCGCTCGGCAATTCGCTCAGCGATTCGCTTAAAGTCACGCAATTCCTCGTCTGTTAGGGCTTTGAGGTTAATGGGGCCGCCTTTGGGTCCACTCAACTCCGCCTTCAGCTGATGTCTTGATTTGTCCGCCCAGCGTCCCGGAAACCTATGAGACAACCACCATTCGGCGTGCCGCGGATCGCTTTCCGCTGCTCGCATAATCAGTGCGACAGCACGGATTTCTGCAGCCTTTTCCGCTTCAATGACTGCTCTGCGGAAACTCACAAATGCGGTGTCAGTTTCCTCCTTGCCCTTTCGCATCCAATCAAAAAACACCCGCTGCGAAATGCCGGCATACTGGCATGCGACCGCCCTGAAGTTTCCGGCGCGAAGAGCCTGCGTGATTTTGGCTTGAACCTCATCATTAAGCAGCGTTGGGCGCCCAACCGCATTCTCGTGTGGCCCATGATTTTTACCGGGCTTTTTCATGTTTCTTTCCGGTGAATTTTTCCCATCGCTCAATTGCGACCTGGACGTATTCTGGCGACAGCTCCATTGCGAGACACGATCGTTGAAGCTCTTCGCATGCTACAATACATGTGCCGCTCCCGGAAAATGGCTCATAAACCGTGTCGCCCATTGAGCTGCTGTTTTTGATTGCGCGTCGATAAAGCTCGACCGGTTTTGGGGTTCCATGCCCACCAGTGTTGTCGTCGGCTTTGTCTCCAGACTTGGCGAATCCTCCTGCCGTTGCAACCTCCCATGTGGTGCTTTGTGCGCGGTCGCCGTGCCAGGTGTTCGTTGCTCCTTTTTTGACTGCGTACCAACACGGCTCGTGTTGCCAGTGATAGTGGCCTCGACTGAGCGCAAAGTGCGGCTTAACCCAAATGATTTGGGCCTTGAGCTCGAAGCCTGAATCCTCAAGCGTTTGACCGACAAGCCCAGTGAACACACCAGCATGCCAGACGTAAGACACATCTCCTGGGAACAACTTGTACGCGTCTGCCCAGTCTGCGCGATCATCGTTTAGAACTTTTCCGGTTGATCTCGTGTCGCCATGTCCGATTCCGTTTCTCCACTCTGGCGAGTATTCAACCCCGTATGGTGGATCCGTGACCATCAGCACAGGCCTCACTCCAGCCAGAAGCCTCGACACATCCTCTTTTTGTGTCGAGTCGCCACAGAGTATTTTGTGTTTTCCGAGACGAAATAGGTCTCCAGGTTTAACCCAGACGTTCTCAGGTACCGCTGCGACATCATCTTCTCCAGCGGTTGCCGAAAGCATTTGGTCCAGGTCGTCGCCGTCGTAGCCGCTGCCCGCAAGCTCATTGCCTTTGGCCAAGTCGACCAGACGTGCCTCCAGCATGTCCTTGTCCCACCCACCAAGCTCGACAGTGCGATTGGACGCCAGGAGATATGCCTCGGCCTGTGCGTCGCTCGCTGATCTCCACCCGCGCAACACCGGAATAAGCCACTCGCCATCGTTGTTTTTCACACCGTCCGGTGGTGACGATTTCTCTTTCTGAAGCCCCATGAGTGTTTCGACTCGCCCGTGGCCGGCCACCAATCGCTGGGTGCGCTCGTCGAGAACAATTGGCTCGATGTATCCATGTCTTTCAATACTCTGCTGGATTGCACCGATGTCGTGGTCCTTTGGGTTCCGCTTCGCAAACGCCTTGGACAAAACGGACAAAGGCATAAGCTCCAGCCGTCGATCATTGGTGGTCATGTTTTTTTACCCTCTCAAAAATCATCAACATGCAGGGGAATGGAGCAGGTCCATCTGGAGTCTTGGCTCGCGGCTTTCCAAAGCAAAGGCGGCCACTGAGAAATTCGAGATTGATGGTGATGGATGGTTCGCTTTGATGGCTGAGGAATTCTTCCATTATGAATGCCACAGCCTGAAACCATTTGCGATCAGTCCAGACGGGCACCAACAGAACTGCGAGCTCAGCTTCGAACGAGCGTGCCTTTTCGACCCATGGACCTATGTCTGAGAATGGTGGGTTGCACCAAACGCGGTGCCCACGCCAGGACTGTTTGAGGCCGTCGGTCTTCTTTGTCCAATAGTGCTCAAGCTTGGCGTTCTTCGCTGACGCCGCAGCGTCTACCGTGAACTTCCACCGCTTGTTCCACTCATCGAATCGTTTTTGTGGCGTCTCCCGTTCATCGGACAGTTTCGAGCGTTTCTTTTGACGCGGGTGGTGATCGCGGATGGTCATTTGACCTCCCACGCAGCCGCCAGAATGTACAATCCGATGACAACAAAGGCCGACCCAAACCCAAGGTACAGGCCAGGTGGCGCTTCCTCTCGCGCAAATACTTCCCCGATGCGAATCAGCACACCCGCCAGCACGGTCATGCCAACGGTGGCCACAAGCAGGAATCCGACAAGACGGGTGTTTTTACTCATGCCGCACCTCTCATCGACGCCGTTCCGCAGGCCGCGAAAATCGACGATTGGCGGAGTCTGTCCAAGACGCGCAACCCGTAGACATCGCCGATCTGAGGCAGCGAGAAATTCGTGGTGATGATGGTTTTGAGTTTTTGGCCATGGCGGAAATCGATGAGCGAATCCAGGTTTGACTTCCACCAGTCGGACGCATGCTCGGTGCCGAGATCGTCGATGACCAAGAGCCGTTTGTCCCGCAGGCTGTACCAGCGCCCAGCGCTGTTGCCAAATGGGGCAATGGTCGCCAGTTCCGCCGCCCGAATGTGGCGCGCCATCAGTCCACTGCGCATCACCGCCCATGTTGCGGCGGTGGTTTTTCCTGCCCCAACCGAACCGACGATGACGAGAAACGGCAGCTCGGAGTTGAGCCACTTTCTGGCTGCGACGATGCCGGCAGTTTCTTTGGGCGCCAACGCAGCCTCGATTGCACGCTCCGGGCAGTGCGCACAGAGCCCAAAGCTCTGCCACATGGCTTGCTTATCCATGGGCCACCTCGGGTGGAAACACTGCGCCGGCGTTTGACGCGGTTCCGTTGATGCGATGCTCGATTTCTCGCAGCTGGGCATCAAGCCCCTCCTGCGTCCATGCGCCAGGATCTGTTTTTTCGATGTCGATGCGTCTGGGTCTTCCGGCCTCCTGACGCTTTGGCGCGAAGTGGTTCCAGTTTTTGACCAATTCCCGCAGGGCTGAGACTCGTGGAAAAGTTTCGTTCGAGATAGCAACCCGCCATCGCCTCAGGGCCTCGTCCGGTCCGCCCATGCGCAGCAGCGTCGCCACATGCGCGGCATCCTCGCCCCCAGCAAATCCGTAAGGCGCCCCGCGTTGGCGCTCGTATTCGGCTTCCAGGGCTTTCTGCAGTGGCGCATGCCTTGAGTCAGGTTCTTTCGGTGGTTTTGGTTTGTTCTTTTCCGGCTTTCTCGACGAGTCGAGAGAAGATCTTTTAAATGGTGCTCGGTGTTCGGTGTTCGGTGTAAGGGCCGGCAAGTAGCCGGAGGTGTCTTCCGGGTTCAGCTCGACACCACCCGGAGGGGTCTTCCCGCTATCCTCCGGCTCCAGCCGGTCGTTAGCCGGCACGGTCCCGGTAGAATTCACCGACACAGCCTTCTTTTTTGCAGTCTTTTGGACCGCAAACTGCTTCAAATTGCCTTTGGAGGCCTCTCCGCCACGTTTCTGAGCCTCTTTTATTCGCAAATACCGCTCAGCACCGCGCACGCGCATCAATTCTGAGTCGTTAATGGGTGCCAGAAAGCCAAAATCAACCAACTGGCGCCGAACATCCGCACAAAAGAACCCTGTGAGCTGACCCACGGAGATTGCGTCAACGCCCTCCCTGAAGCACCAGGCCCACATCCTGGATAGGCCACCAATCACGACGTCCTCGGTTGTTCCCGCCGCTCTGGCTACAACAGGAGCTGCATTTAGGGCGTCTAGGTCGAACGCAATATAGGCCCCCATCAGTGCACCCCTTCCTGCAACTCAACCTCGAACTGGGCCACCACGCGGGTTGCGCCCAGGTGCCGGATGCGTTCCTCCAACTCAAATCCGATGGCCGCTTCTCCAGGCGTCCGGGCCATTTCATGTGTACCCGCATTCACGCATTGGGCAGCCCGTGCCAACGTCATCAGTGAGACAGCCGTCGCCAGTGCCCCAGCTTTGTCGATAACCTGCGAGCGCAACGCCTTGTTTTCCTCGCGCAAATGGAACACCTCGCGACGGAGGTTGCAAAGCTCCACTTCATCATCTGACATCCATTGTTCGCTCATGGCGCCACCTCCGCCGCCGCGAATTGGGGGCACCAGCGTCTGCCGGCGGGCGTCAGCAGCACGCCGCGGGCTTTGCCGGGGTAGCGGGTCAACAGGTCTTTGCGCTCCAGCCTGGCGATGCACTCAGCAACCCAGTTGGTGGACGTCGCGCGCCCCTTTCCGGCGCGAAACCCGAGAAACTCAGCCAGCTCGCGTGTTGTTGGGGGGATGCCCTGCGTGACGTACACTCGTGCGATTTCGGTGAGGATGGCCAGTTCTGCCGGCGTTGGGGCGGCGCTCATTGCTCACCCCCAGTTTTGCTGGCCAACAACTCCTCAATCTGCCCCACGAGGTGTTGCGCGGCTTCCCAGTCGACCGAGTTGGAATCGATGGTGCGGTTGCCTTCGCGAGAGTCGTTGGCGTTTCGTTGGCCCCGGTGAATCACGGCGGCCAGGTTGCTCACAATGAGTCGCAGGGCATGGAGGCTCATTGGATGCCCCCGTAGACGCCGTGGCTGCGCTCCAACAATTGAACCCGCTGTTTGAGGTCCATCACCTCTTCGGCGAGCAGCTGTTTGAGCTCTCGTTTCTTGGGTAGTGGCAGTGGGGTTTTTCTGCCCGTCCACCTCCAGGTGACGACCGGGCGTCCGGTGATAGAGCATTCACGTATGCCGGATTCACGAACCATCCCCTGCTGGGCGAGCTCAGACAGGCGGGCGTTGCTTTTGCGACTGAGGCGTTGGCCGGCCAGCCGAGATTCGATTTCGCGCCCCGTCATGTCCGGGTGACGGATGACCACTTCGAGCACCCTGGCGCGGGAGGCGGGCAGGGTGGATTGGATGGATTCCCACGCATGAATCGAGGTTTTTCGGGTCATTTCGCCACCTCGATTTGTGTGGCGCCTGTGTGGCCTCCCCTTGGTATTTCTTGGTGTTTTTTGGTGTTATTTGTCAACAAAACAAGGTCTTTACGTTTTCTTCCCCTTTCCAGAATCCCCTTCGAAGCCAAGGGTCGGGGGTTCGAATCCCTCTGAGCGCACTGATTTTGTTGGGTTTTTCTCATTTTTCCTCCGGTTGAAGCACTGTTGTGTGGCGTTTGTGTGGCCCTGCTGGCAAAAAAAGGGGAATGGGAAAAAGACGGCTTTGGGCGGGCGGATACATCGCCAAGATGCGGGGCGGCGTCGACGACTACCGCATCGAGAAAAAAATCAACGGTCGACGGTTTCATTTCTCGACTCGCTGCTCCACGTTGCGCGCTGCACTCAAACAGTTGGAGCGATTCGAAGACGATCCACTGCATTACACTCCGCTTGGAGAGCCTGATCACTCCGGCCTCACGATGAGCGCAGAGCTCATTCTTGAGTACTTCGATTATCAAACGAAAGTTCGCCAAACGACAGGGCACCACGCGCGACTGTGTGGCCGCTGCCTGACTCGGATTGCTGAGCAACTCGGTGGCAAGGACTTGCGCACCCTGACCCTCAAAGACGACGTCAAACCGGCGCTCAACAACATCCCTTTGGGCAAGCACAACATCGTTGCCCTCAAGGGCTTCATGCGGTGGTTGCGAAAAGAGAAGCACCTGCTGACCTCGGCGCAAGATTGCACGATAGACCTTGCTGTGCCTCAGACTACTCCAGAAAAATGGAGGCGTCGCAAGGTGGCCACCCAGGAACAAGTGCGGGCCATGGCGGAGCACCTGCCCGAGCGCTACCGCGACGTGCTGAATTTGTTGTGCGCCACCGGCTGGCACCTCACCGAAATGGAGCGCTTCGTGCGCAGCTCCGACTCGCAACTGATTGTCCCGCCCAAGAAAAAGGGCAACCCGTTGGCGGTGCTCGTGGTGCGGCACAAAACTGGCGATTTGACGCGGACGCCAATCTCGAACCCCAAGCAGCTTGAGAGCATCAAACGCCTGAAGGCCGCGAAAACGGTGCCGCGGTGGATTCGTCGCACATTTCGAGAGGCCTGTGAAAAAGCCGGGGTGGAACCCATCAACCCCGGCTCCATGCGTCACTCTGTGTTGACGTGGGCGGTCGAGGCGGGCGCTGACCCTGCAAAGGTGGCCCAATTTGCGGGCCACAAAAACGTGAGAACGACGATGCGTTTCTACGTCGACGTTGCAGTACCCACCAACGCCATCCCAACAATGAACATCTAACGTTTCGCGAGCAATTGCCTGACGCGCTCCATTTCCTCGCGAATGGCACCCGGCTGCGGCTTGGGCACGGCCATTGGCGCGCGCCGCTCCTTTATCTTCCGCAGAACCAATGGCGGCGCGTCCGGTTTTATGGAAACGGTCGTCAGTCGAATAATCTCCGACATTGGTACCAACGGCACTCGGCCGATGCGCACATGTTGAATGTGTCCGCTCGCAATCAGCGCCCGCACTTTGGAGAGGCTGCACGACAGCATTTTGGCCACCTCCGCGGGCTTGAGCGCTCGCGGTTGGTCCGGCGGCGGCGTTGTTGGCTGGCTCCCCAGTTTTGACACCAATTCCCGTAGCAGGAGGTTGGTTTCCTCCTGGTTTCGAATCAGTGCGTTGAATTTCCTCTCGTCGAATGGCCCCCCACTGAACATCGCCCACCCTTTCTGCCCCTCGGCCCGTTGCGTCCGAGGTGAATGCACTGAACTCTTGTGCAGATATTTGCACTACATCATGACCCTGACATCGACTTGAGTGTTCCAAACCAATCAAGGGGTTGGCTTGTGAAAGCGGAACTCCCACTTTGCGGCGCGCGAGTTTGGTGGTTATTGTGGAATCACAACATTCAAAGGATTGGAAGGCTGCTCCAATAGCGTGAAGCTTTGGGCGGTTGGGCATGCGGTGGGAGACTGAACAAATGACTCGATGGGACAAAAGCCAGGCGGTCCAGCTCGCTACCAGCCGGGTAGTGGCTGAGCTCAATGAAACGGGTCGACGTTCGGACCAACTCGAAAACAAGCTAATCAACCAGGCCATGCGACGGGGGCTAACTGACGTTGTCGGGGATCTGGTCCTCATTCGGATGCGCAGAAAAACTTCTGAAAATGATGTTCGGAGGTCTGTTGCCGCAACGCAAATCTCGCGGCTGCTTGCGGGACGACAACAGCGCGCCCAGTCAAACAAGCGATGACTGGGATGACTGAAATCTGGTGGAAAAAACTGCTGAGGCGATGGCTTGGTTTGGGTATCCAGCAAACCTCCAACATTCCAGCTGTTTCTCCGCTCGATCTCCCGCTTACAGCTGATCATCCGCTGCTTGATGAGGCTGCATTCAAGACAATTTTGGCGGGCGCCGCCGCAGACACGTTGCGACGCCACTCCCGCATGATCACCGAAGACTTGGTGATGGAAAGGCAGTTGCGTTACGCGCATCACGAAGCCATTGCGCGCATGCTGGCTGGAATTGTTCTTGCGGTCATCATTTGCTTTACGCTGCTTGCTCTGGCGGCAAGAGATCCTGATTTCTACAAAAACGAGTTCTTCACGAGTGGCTTCTTTAAGTACTTTGGCGGTGCCGTGGTTGCGATTGTTGGTTTCTGGCGACTTGCCAATGTGTTTTTCGACCACCGACAAAAGGCCGAGGCGATCAGCACTTCTCAGTCCAATGCAGAAGAAACTGCGGCCCGAGTCGAGAAACTCTTGCTGCAACTTAAAGAGGCGGCCAATGCGCTTGATTCGGCTACTTCTGACAATCCAAACGTCGCTCCGCCAAAAGACGAGTAGTCTGAACCCCCTTTCAGTTGTTTGGGGGACATGAATCCAGTTGATCGGCACGACCGTCCTCCCTTTGCGAAAAGTGGATCAGAACTGCCCTGATTGGGGTGTTTCAGTGTTTCGCGCCGACGGCCTTCAGCTTCTCGATCAACTGGTCTGCCGCTTTGCGCTCTTCGGCCGATGAGACAGGCACTCCGCCGAGGTCGGCAAAAAATGCATTGAGCGCCCAGTCTTGAAAGGCCTGGATAATGTCGTTGCGCGACACTTTCTCGGAGACCTCCATCTTGTCGTACGCCATTTGATGAAGCCGCTGAGCCAATTCCAGCAATTCAACCGTTTGAGTTTCAAGGCGAATATTGAATTGCTCCGCCCTGACAGCCGGCTTTCGTAACGGGGCTTTAGTCACAATTGGTGTTGCATACGGCATCACAAACCTACTCTCAAGTTGAACAACTGAACACGTGTTCTTATATGGCTCCATATTAATGCCCCTGTCTGTTGCTTGCAATAGGTGTTGCATGTAACTCAATTATGGTTATGATGAGACGGGTAGGCAAGCAAAATCGACACGGAGCCAGCCATGGACAGCAGAACGGACGTAGAAAAGGCATTTGACGCATGGGCGGCCTCGATGCGGCGCGAGCTGTCTGGGTGGCTCAAAACCCAGTTTGAAACCTACGAACGCAAGACGGCCTGCGACGCGTTGTCATTTGTTGCGGAGAACTGCACGTCTGACGCTGCAGGCGGCTGGCAACTCTCGGTGCTAGTGGACATGGCCGTCAATATGGGCAGCCCCGAGGCCCGCGTGTTCCTCGCTCGATTGAACCAGGAATGGGCCAACGAAATCTACGAACACAGAGATGACTGCGACGAATGCCGGGCTGTGGCGGCGCGTGACGCGATGGATGAACGAATGGAAGAGGTGGCGTGATGAATGCAAAATTGGCGATGTTGACTGAAGCGTACGATGAAGCGGAATTGCTCTGGGAAGCCGGACAAACGGCGGCGAACGACGACAACGTGTTCGAGGCCAAACACCCCAATGTTCCACGAGAGCAGTTCCTCGTTTCCGTCAACGGATTCCTGGGTGAGCTCTGGGATGAACGGGGTGCGCCATGACTGTCCCAGCTGATCGTCGCCTCATTGGTGGTGCGGATATCGGGGCCATCCTAGGGATTTCGCCGCACGCATCCGCGGCAGACGTTTGGTTGCGGATTGTGCACGGAGAGGCGCTGGAGGAAAATGAGGTCATGAAGCACGGCCTGCTGATGGAACCAGGCCTGTTCCAACTGATTCGCGCAAAGGCACCAGGCAACTACCGTGAGAAAATGATTGTGCGTCACCCCACTTTCAAAGGGGGTGTCGGGCATCTCGATTTACTGAGGGTTGAGCCCAACATTGCAGTGGTTGATGCCAAGATGGTGCATTGGCGTGCGCGAGACCGCTGGATTGTCGGCAACGAAACGGTGGTGCCCGATTTCGTCAGACTTCAGTGCGATTGGTACGTGCAGTGTGCGGACGCCGGCAGTGCTCAGGTAGGCGTCTTCTTCGGCTTGGGTGACTTTGAGATGTTGAACGTGCCACTGCTGGACGCCGACACCCGGGGGCAGATTCTGGAGATCGTCGAACGTTTTTGGGTCGACCATATTGAAACGGGCATTCCGCCACCTCCAGACGGCTCAGAGGCATACGCGAAGATTCTGACGCGCCTGTATCCGCAGAATGAGAAAAAAGTGGAACTCGACGACACTGCTCTCGCTCACGCCCGGCGAATCACCCAGCTGAAGAAACAACTGAAGGAGCTGGAGGCTCAAGAAAAGGCCGAGAAGGAGGCTCTGGAAACGTGGCTTAAATCCCAGAATGCAACCTCTGCGCGACACGGCTCCATGTCAGTCTCATGGAGTAAAACTGTACGCAACGACACGGACTGGAAGGGGCTGGTCTCTCAACTGAATCCGGCGCCCGAGCTGCTTTCCAGGTTCGCAAAAACCATTGAGTACACGTCGCTTCGTATCACGGAGAAAAAATCATGAGTCACGCAATCAAGGTCATCGAGCAACAGCCATCGCAGTTGTCACGGGAGTTTGCATTCACACCAGAGCAACAGGAAATGATTCGAGCCAGTTTTCTGAACGGCGCCAACGAGTCAGAGGCCCGCGTGCTGTTGGAGTTGGCCCGTGTGCGTCGCTTGAATCCCATCACCGGGCAAATCCATTTCGTAAAACGGTGGAACAGCGCCCGCAACTGCGAGACATGGGCTGCACAGGTTGGGATTGACGGGTTTCGCGCGATTGCTCAGCGTACCGGGCTGTACAACGGCCAAGACGAGGCTGAATTCGAACTGGACAAAGCGGGGCGGATTGTTTCGTGTCGAGTGAAGGTGTACCGCAAAGATTGGGAGCGGCCTGCAGTTGGCGTAGCCTACTGGTCCGAATACGCCCAGATGAAGAAAGACGGCACGCCTACGGCTATGTGGGCCAGCAAGCCACGGGTTATGTTGTCAAAATGCGCTGAGAGCATCGCCCTCCGCAAAGCCTTTCCCGACGATTTGGGTGACCTTTACACGCCGGATGAGCAACCCGACGAGGTCGAGGTTAACGAGGCACCCAAAGCGGCCGCCGTCGAAGACTCCACCAACCGCATCACCGCCGCAGTTCAACGCAAAGCCGCCCAGTTGGCCCCGCCGTCTCCGGTTGTTGTGCCTGCACCCAAAGCATCGCCGCGCCGCATCGTGATTCAAGACGGTCCCCCAGATGAGCCTGAGGGCTACGCAGATTCATTGGTGGCGGCAACGCCCGCGACGCAACGGGACAGGACCCCGCTGCCTCCAAGTGGCGTCACTGCCTGGTACGAGGACAAAAAGGGGCGGTTTCATAAGGGACAGTCAATTGAGGACGTCGGGGACGAGGGCCTGCAGCAACTGTTGTGGCTTCTCGACAACGGGGATGGCGATCCAAAGTTCGCGGCCAAAGACGCCGAGCGTCGCATTGCGATTGTTCGGGAACTCGAAGCGCGCGGGGTGGGGGTATGAGCATTTCAATCGCAATCAACGTCGACCCGACGCCAGAGCAAATTGCGGAGGAAGTCGCCCACTGGACATCCGATAAGCAGGCTGTGTTTCTTCGGAAAATCTCTGCGCTTGCTGGTTCAGACGGATTTAACGCACCCATGCAGATTCAGTATGTGGCCGAAGAATTGGCTGTTTCTGGATACGATATTTCCGGCTTGATTCGCCATCTCGAATTGCTTGTGGGGTCCATCAAGCAAGAGGCGGAGACATGACCACCCCAACGGCGAAAGAGCTGTTTTTGGCCGCGTGGCAGGCGAAATTGTCGCAGCACGATGGCGCACATGAGCATTTCAACACCCGCGAAGACGATACGCACTGGGAGCGGGTGTGGCTTGATTGCATTAGGGTCGCCGCCATTGTGGCTGTTCCGCATTTTCATAAGTTCAAGCGGGATGGTGACATCGACCGATGCGAAGAATGCTTGATGGACAGAGTGGACGGGCCGGATGTGTGACTTCTACGCGGACGAAGTCGCGGACATCTGGCGTGTTCGAGAGGTGCGAGCGCGGAAGTCATATTCATGCCTGTGCTGCAGGGGCTCCATCGCCGTCGGCAAACAATACCAGTACACGTTCACATTATTCGACGGCGAGGTGTACCAAGAGCGCCTGTGTTTGCCGTGTGCCCGCGTTCAAAAGGCGTTTGGTGAGGAACACAGGTACTATCCCGGTGGCAATGAATTGGTTGAGTCGCTGCAGCAATGCGTCGACGAAGGTGACGACGACAGCAAGCGGTGGAGGCTGATGCTTTATCGAATTGGCGCAAGGCGACGCGCGGCGTTCCAACGGAGTGAGGTCGACGGATGAGCCCCAATCTTTCCCGCATCTGCATCGCTTACCTTGCTCTCGAAAACATGCGGAATTTTGAATCAGACGACGCGCTACTGGACGCAATGGATGTGCTTTGGCATCGGATGTCGCAGGCCGACCGCGATTTTCTGAACAGCATCGCAAGGGGGCGGTGACGTGACCATCTCCAAAGAACGCCTCGCCGACATCAAAGCCCGGGCCGATGCGGCAACCCTAATGCCGAGCCATAAGAGCCTCGATGAACGTTTTGTCGCCCACGCCATTGTCGACATCCCGGACCTACTTGCCGAGATTGAAAACCTTCGCGAGTCCATTCGCGACGCGACCTACCAGCTTGACGGTGACGGCAACGAGGTCTGCATTTGGTGTAGCGCCGACAAAGAGCAGCAGCATTTTTCCAGCTGCGAGTTTTTTGAGCCAGATGGGGAGATGAAATGAGCCTCGACAAAGACAGGGAACGATACCTGGGCGTGGAACGGGCAGCGGCGCTTCAACGTCAATTGACCACAGCGCTCATGAAAATCGAGGAGCTTGGCCTGGACAACTCGAGGTTGCGCAAGCTGATTGCGGCCACGGCTGCCACCCACGAATATTGCCCGTGGTGTGGTGGTCACAAGCTGGTGAGCAAACACGTTCGCGACTGTCCAGCATTCACGTCGGACGGTTGGGTCAAATGACTGAGCGCGGCGCTCAAAACCTCCACAAAATGCACACAACTCGAATTCTGTGGATTTTGTGCACGTTTCCGCGAGGTAACGCCGCGCCAATCGCATGTTGCACCCCGCCGGAAAACTGGCGTGCACGTTCGGCAGTCGTAGCGTCACGGGGCTGTTTAACCGAGGGGGGAATATGACGCACGAACAATACGCTCCGTACACGACACGCGAACAACACATTCCGAACGTTGCAGATCTCTTTGTTGATGTGTTTTCAGAGCGAATTAAAGGCGGTGATCGCCCGATAGCTGAATGGGTCGACGAGTGGCGCAAGTGCTCCCAAATTGTTGACGAAATCCGCAAAGAAGCCGCCAAGCACAGTTATCAGTGGTTGAAGGCTTTCCGTAAAGACCCATAAAATAGGGTGCCCCCACCCCGCCGAGCTTCATCCCACTGGGTTGCGGCGCGTCGCGAGACACAGGCGGTGGTGGGGGCGCCGCCTGACAAATTTTGCGTAGTGTCGCGTTCTTGGTCAGCCGAAAAACGTCAGTGGCGCGAATTGTCAGGCCATGCCAACCGCTAAGTTACTGCAATCACTAATGTTGAGTTTCCTGCTAGGCCTGGCCTAATTAGTGCAATCATTAATGTCAGGAGGCAGCACATGACAACAGATTTGTTTGCGGCGGTGGGTAGTGGCGCATCACGGGGGATTGTTGGCAGTGACGTTATTTATGCGATTGGAAAAACGGCCTCAGAGGCGTTGAGGTTGGCCATGGCCGAGGATGGCGCGTCCGAGGAGGCGTTTGAGGTTATGCCATGCACGGCTGCGGCGGCGGCCATTGTCGAAACCGGCAGCCAGAGTGGCCTGGTGTTTCGCGGCGGCATTGTTTCGACGGAGGCAGAGGTCGAGGCGGCCGAGGACATTGAGTTTGCGCCGATTAAAGCCGCGATGGGTTTTTTGAAGGCAGCCGCGATCCCCGTCGACCGCGTCGGCGCGGCCCGGCGCTGGGTGTATCGCTGGCTGAATCCGAACACCGGTACTCAGGTTGGCGCGAATTGGATTCCATCGGAGCACCCGGGACACGATTTCCGCCTCTCGTCAGAAGATCAGATGCGGGAGTTCGGTCGAGTGCTGCTGGCCACCGCCGGAGAGCTGGGCTCGATAGAGCAATCAGACGCGTTTGATGAAATTGTGCGAACCAGCCGGCCCGCACCGGCGATTGATTCCGGGTCACAGGCATAATGGCTCCCTCTAAAAAGCCAACCCGTGGCCGTCCACCCAACGGCCTCACTGAGCAGGCGCTCACAATTCGGGGGCCTGCCATTCTGTTCGCCGCCGCGGCGCATCTCGCAGAGCGGGAGGGCATCACCGTGTCTGAGTGGTGGCGGCGTGCGGCACGTTTGCGACTCGGTTGGCATGAGATTTTGCCAGAGGACAAACAAAAATAGGCGACGATACGGCTCGCTGCATCTCTGTCTCACTGAGAGTGAATTTGCGAGAGTTGCACGACGCGTTACCGTTTGGTCGCTGTTCAAACTCAAACCAGCAAGCGGGGATGGCGTGACTATGACACCAAAGCAGTTTAATCAGGAAATCGCGAATCTGCAGCAGGCAACACGCGAACAATTGATTGTTGTTAACGCGCTCAACGATATCGATAAACTTGTTGGGTCAAAAAAACAGCTCCACGAGGCCGATGTCGATGAGGTTCGAAAAATAATCTCAGACGCCAGGAAGCGGCTGAACGAGGCCAGACAGTCGCCGTTCATGCCGATGCCTTAAGTCGAAACATCCTCCTTCACCTCAAACGTCGATCTCACCACCGTGTACACTGCGCTGGCCGCGGTGGTGATTTCCACATCGTACTGGTACACCCCGGGCGCCAGACCCACGGTGTCCGCCGGCGCAAACGTGAACTGAATCCGCCCATCTGTGGCTGGTGCCAGAATGCTGCCCGTTTTGGTCAGCGCAACGGCCTCCCCGATGCGTTTTCGGACCGTGAGTCGAGCGCTGCCACCCGTCAAATCGTAGGGCAGGTATGTGCCATCGTTTTGCAGCATCTGCGCGGTGACCGTGACCTGATTCGTGTCTCCGCGAAACATCGAGATGAGCCCCGACGACGTCGATTGAGGCACCAACCCTTGCACAGCGCCTGTCGACGGCACGGCCGCTTCCACTTTGAGCTCTTCAGCAGCGACGTCGTAGGCCGCAAGCGTGGTCCGACCGGCATCCGAGTAAACTTTGAACACAGCAGTGAAAACGCCAAGCGTCGGGAACGTCCACGCGGCCGAATACAGCCCGCCCGCAACGTGCGACAGGCTCAGCGTGGTCACCAGCGTGCCGGCCGTGTTGTAGATTAGCGCCGATGGGTACTGCGCCGTGTTTCCGTCGGACAGCTGCAATCGCATCGGGTACGAAACGTTTTGTGTGGGATTGCCCATGGTCAGCCTCCCGCCGCGTAGGCCTGGAATTTGCCGCCGGCGATGGTCAAATCGTTGTTGGGTTTGCGGAGCCAATAGCCCCGGTACGTGTACGAGCCGTGCGCCTCATTGTCGAACACCTCCCAGTAGAGCAGGGTGTCGACGCCACGCGCGTGGGCGATGTCGCGAACGACTTCGACCATCTCCGCCACATTGGCAGTGGGCACGTCGTTGGTGGCCTCGTTCTCGGGAAACCCAAACTCCCCAATCTGAATAGGGACGCCAGGGAACGCTCGCTGCAGAAGTCTCAGAGCGCGATTGAACTTCTCAGTGCAGACGGCCACCCATTCGGCGTGACTCGGTTGCCAGGTGCCGGGAAAATCGATGGTGGAGTCGTAGGCCGAGTAAGAAACCATGTCCGGCCGAAACCGTTTGGCGATGTCCGTCAGGATGCGTCGCCTGTGCGGCGCGTCTTTGGCGTCCAATACCCGGTTGCATTCCCACGCATTGAGAATCGTCACGTTTCGGTGGGCGGTGGCCATGCGAGCGTCACTGATTGCACGCTGCCGGGTTGCAGCAAATGCTGCGTAATAATCAACGTACCTTCGTGCCGTGAAACTGTCTGCGACAAAAGAATCCTGGAAGGCCCAATCGCCCTCCCAGTTCTGGACGATGAACCGCTTTCCGCTGTCGTTGTAGGTGGTGAGCAGGTGGACGGCGAAATTGTAGAGTTCGTCATATTCTGCCTGCAGCTTGACGCGGGTGGGTTCCACGCGCCACCAGTTGGTGACGGTGCCGGGGTTGTTGACGAAGGTGAACGCGGTGAACACCACGGAGTCCCACGCTTTGCTCAGTTGCTCAGCGAACTGCGTGGTTTGAGCCAACTCCGTGAGGTTCGTGGGTATACTACTCCACGACGTCTGCAGCGGGTAGTCCGCCAAGTAGGCGCCCGTGCAGTAAACTTTCAGCGTCCGAAGCCCAAGGTTCCAAATCGCGTCGCAGCCGTTCTTGAATTGCTGCCCGTCGTTCGGGACATTGTACAAACCCCTCACGTGCGCCGCGCCGTACCTCACAGCGCCACCCGCTTGAAGTCTTTGCCGCCGTTCGTGAACAGAGACAGAAACATCGCCATCGCGCCGGCGGCGACGGTTGCCGTACCGCTGATGGTGCCACCGCTCGGGGCCTGGAGCGTCATCGTTTGGCTCCCAATGTTCACGCACACCACCAAGACGCCAGCCAGGGCGCAGTTTGACGGGAGTACCGCCACGCCAGCGGCATTGGTGCAGTTGAAAATGGCGCCGCCGCGCTTTCCGCCCGCTTCCATGTCGTAGGGCGTCGAGTTGGTGAGGTTGACCGCAGTCTCGCCAAACGCCGGGTTGTCGTAGCCGTATTTCAGGAAACGCCCGGCCACGTCGATTGCGCCGGAGAACAGATAATCGCCCTCTTTGAGCGCCTTCACATAGGCGGCATTCAGGATGGCGCTGCCGGCGTGCTCTTCCAGAATACCGTATGGCAGGCTGCCGTGGGTCACCCAGTTGCGCACCACATTGAAAAACAGGATGTCGCCCAGTGTTCCGGTGACATTGCACCCCGTGATGTCGACGCGGCCGCTACCCTCGACCTGTAGGCCGTATCCTGTGTTGCCCGAACCGGTCAGCTTGTTCGTGCCAATGGCCTCAAACTGCGTGCCCTCGACGTAGATCGCTGTAGCTGCACCGTTATTGGCCACCACTTCCGCCTTGGCGCGGCCCACTTGAATCAGCCGTAGGGCGTGGCTCAACGCCCCTTCGGAGCGCATCGACACTTTGGCGGAGTGTGAATCCTCGATGCCAACGATGGATCCGCCATTGCAGTACAGGTTTCGCAGCTCCACGTAGGTGGAGTTGTTTTTCACCAGGATGTCGCTGGCGGCGGACAGTTTGCAGTTCTGAACCAACACGTCCCCGTCCTTGTCGGAAAGGAAGCTTTCTGCGTCGGTTGCAAACCCGAGATCCACGCCATCGAGTTCCAGCGAGGTGTTGACGGTCGATGCCACCAGACTGTCGAGTGCGCCATCACTGGTGAACCCCAGCGCACTCAGTCGAATGGGCGCGGTGTTGAAGCATGGCTGGAGACAAACCGTCTCGCCGGCGGCTTCCTCAATAAGGGTGGCCATGGTGACGATCTGGAACGTGGTCGTCGAGTCCATTCCTGCAATCGACTCCACAGTCAGGCTCGTTGTGGTGTTTGCGATGATGGGGCGCAGCACCGGGAAGTTGGTGGTGTCGCTGCCCGCGCCGGCGCCACCGGTGATTTTGAGAAACTTGCCCACCAGGTTGCTGGCCGTCCAGTTGGCCGCCGCGGTGGGTTTGATGAGCGTGGTGGCGTTTGTGCCGGCGCCCGCAGTGCCACTGGCAACGCCTGTGGCTGGAGTAAATGCGGCAGTTGAACCGATGCCATTCAAACCCACGTTGCGGCCGGCAGAGCGTCCACCGCCCATGAAGCCCGAGATGGTGGCTCCCGCGAAAGTCCCCGCCCCGATGCGCACGTGGGCGTGGTGGCGCAATACCTTGGGTAAGGCGTTCAATGCGGCCTGCAGTGTCGCGTAGGGCAGGGCAGAGTAGTCCCCGCCGGCGAGGGCATCCGGGCGGTTGACGTTGCTGGCGTCGGAGCCCGCCGACGTCACCGCCACGACAATCGTTGCCGTGGAGCCTACCGCCCCGCCAGAACTGCCGCCTGTTGTTGGTCGACTTACTGCCATGACTCACCTCAAAACGTCGCTCGAACGCCAGCGCCGGCCGCCCAGCCGATTTTGTCAGCCTGTCCAAACAGGAAACCGGAGAGCCAGGGCGTGGGCCTCCATCCGAGCTCACCACGCACAAACGGGGTGGCAGAGCCGCCCCAGGGCGCCGAAATGCCCGCGCTGCCCTCCAGGTATCCACCCAATGGCTTTCCGCTGAGTCTGCTGAGGCCTGTAGCCACCTCCCGTAAGGGGATGTCGCTCAGGCCGGCTGAGGGTTTGCGAGGGGCTCCGGCGTCAGCACCGCGTTCTCTGCGTTGGCGCGCTCGACAAGGCCACCCAACCAGGTGTCCAGGATGGGGCCAAAAATGCCCTTGGCCGCCTCCAGCAAGCTGGCCGGGGCTTTGGTTTTCAGGAGATCCAGAGCTGCCTTTTTAAGCGCCGCTCCTTCTTCGGGGGACAGACGGCCATCGGCGAGTGCCTTTTGCAGCTGTGGCCGCAAAGTGACTTCCAACTCTGCCACGACGGAGCGGGCGAGCTCTGTGAAAATGCCCGCCACGCGCGCGGCTTTTGACTCTTTGCCTTTTTCATTCAGGTACTGCACCAGCTTGGCGAGGCCCGCAATCATGAGCGGCCCCAGAATCGCTAGGCCTGGCACGACGATGTATTTCAACAGCAGCTCAACCCAGTTCGTTGCTTGAGGTTCCACGGAACTTCTCCTTGAATTCGAGGTTTTCCAGCCAAATGTTGCGGTGAAAGCGCAGAAAGTCCGGGCGGTAGCGGGGTGTCTTGTGCACCCTCACGCGGGCGCCGGCGGCGCGTGCTGCTTCAAAGGTCTTGATGCGGGACGTGGCGCCGGATGCAGACACCACCTGTCCGCTGGCGCACCAAATGGCCACGTGCTCCACACGCATGTTGTGGGCGCCATAGAACGCCAGGCTCAAGTGTTCCGTGGTGTCGCTGGGCTCCGATTCATCGTACAGGCGCTGTGCGTTGTAGGTGACGCGCAAATCCGGGCCACCCATTGCCAGGATGCAGCACGTCACGAGGCCGGAGCAGTCGAAAACCTCGGGGCCTTTTTTCCCCCAGAGGCAGGGTTTGTCGAGTTGGTCCACCAGCCAGTCGGTTGCCCGCCGGCGGACGTTGGAGATGTCTGCGGGTATGCCGCTTTGGTACTGGGCCAGGGTAACCCGCAGCTCGTCTTTGCTCATTTTGCAACCTCAAGACGGACGAGGCGCTCGACGATCTCCAGCTGCATTTTGCGGAGCTCGAGAAACTCTTCTTTTGAGTAGGAGCGCAGGCCATCGAACTTGTTGTCGTGTTGGTCGACCCGCTGCTTGAGAGAGCCAATCTCAGACGACAGCCGAATAACCTGGGCGTTGTTCTCGTAAACGTCGTTTTTCAGCGAACGAAGCTCATCCCGCAGCGCTCGGGTTTCGTTGGTGTTCTCCTTGATGGCCGCATCCATTTGGTCGATGGCGCGCTTGAGCAACACCTTGAATGCGTAAATGACGGCAGACACCGCAGCCGTGCCGAGACTGCCGCCGACGATGAGCGTCTCGGATTCCATCACTCGCCCTTCCAGGGAACGCCAGCCACCTCGACGCATGGGCGCGCGACACACCCTTTGCCCGCCCATTTGCCTGGCCGCATGGTGTTCTCGACACCGAAGTCAATGGGACTGCCGCCATCGGGATTGACGAGCCCGCAGTCCTTGGGCGACACGTCTTTGGGCCGATGGGCACAGGAGAACTTCACGCGCTTCTCTTTCTTGGGTTTGTCTTTCTCGACATTCTCCACTGCACACCCAACGTGGCTGTCAGGGAGTGGGGCACCGTCCTCAGTCAGCAGGCCGATGCCTTTGCAGTCTTGCGCTGGCAACAGGGCCTCTTCATAGCCACCATCCAGCACGGTACAGCGCACGATAACGTCCCGACACCCGTCGTCGCCCAACACAACGGCTCCAGCGACAATGGCCCCGACTGCAGCACCCACGACGGCGATGGTTGATTTGTTCATTTTGACGCCTTCAGATGCAGCCAGTTGCGGTGTTGTCGAGGCAGATGTTTTTCAGGACGCCCTGCGTTCCAGAGCCACCAAACGCACCGTGGCCAATTCGAAACAGGGTGAACGTTGAAGGCACCGACGCCGAGCCGTGCTTGGTTCCGTTGACACAACTTCCGTCACAACACGCTTTGGGGACGACGTTGTTCCATTGGGCCGCGACGCGATGCCACACGCCTGGCGTGTTGCCCGTCCAACAAACACCTGACGAGGCAGTGGATGTGCCGCCCCAATACAGCTCAAACCGGATGGAGCCGTTGCCATTGGCTGTTGAGAAATCGGAGCGACTGGAACCATCCTCAAGCATCACGATGTAAGACTCGCTCAGAAATTCCGGTCGAACGTCCGCCCCAAAGCTGAAGTTGGTAAAAGTTCCGGATGGGTTGTTCAGCGCAAATGTCTCTGCGTTCCGGGCCACCGCAGTTCCTGCGGTATCAATGGGGGAGGTGGCCCATGCCGTCGATTCGTCTTGAACGAAATCAATCGCAATGGAGTCTCCAGGCGTTGTGAATTCCCATCCAATGACGGGGTTTGTAAACGTGCTCTTGAGGCCCGTCTTTTGAACGCACTTGGTTT
>ERZ869929.368-NODE-368-length-29619-cov-51.906170_pt1 | contig 29619 bp, 40 predicted proteins | sample MGYA00579312_ERZ869929 | MGnify/ENA primary metagenome ERZ869929 (study PRJEB32216, sample SAMN09231818) | wastewater metagenome | place: USA: Maryland | collected 2016-08-09 | study: EMG produced TPA metagenomics assembly of the PRJNA472060 data set (Reclaimed... | reverse complement strand
GCTAAGTGCTTGATTATTGGTCGGGGCGAGAGGATTTGAACCTCCGACCACCTGCACCCCATGGTGGGGCCTTATCGAGCGCCATCAACGGGATAGGTCGAATCGCCTAAGTCCAGACGTCCGGAACGCCCCCAGCATTTCCGCGGCTCTCCGGGGAGCGCTTATGCGCAAGGGTTGCAACCCGGCGCGGGCCGGCGTACTGTACGGACATCCATGCCGACCACTCCACGCGCACCCACGATCGCCATCTATTCCCTCGCCACGCTCGCCGCCGTTGCCGGGGCCGCGCCGCACCTGCCGCGCTGCCACGGACTGCCGGCCGCGTCCTGCCAGCCGCAGGACGATCCCCGCGAGCACCCCCGCCACGAGCACCCGCTTGAGGCGCACTTCTCGGTCGGCAGCACGGCCGCGTCGACGGGCGTCGTGGTCCTGCTCCCGCGCTGAAAAGAAATCGCCCCGCCCGGGGTCACCGGACGGGGCGCAGGGCGCGGCTCAGGGGAGAAAACGCGCTAGGGGAATGGCGGCCGGGGCACTCGCGCCGGCCCAGCGGCACGGCGGGAGGAGGAAGGACCGCACCGCATTCGGCGCGAGGCCCGGCCAGGGAAGAGGGTCACGGCGTGTAGCGCCGGCGCAGGCGCTCGTACCAGTCGATCAGGTCGTTCAGTTGCCGGGCGTTCGGTACGCAGACCTCGGCGTAGTTTCGCCGGCAGGTCTCGAGCTCGACGTCGGCGGTGCTGTCTCGTGGCGGCGCAACGTCCGGGCGGGCTGGCACAGCGCCGCCGGGCACTCCGGCAGCACCGGGATCTCCGGCGTCGTCGAGCAGGCGGACAACAGCGCCGCTGACGCGGCAAGCGCGAAGCTCGGCATTCGTTTCATCGAGGGCCCTCCGGAAGGCGCCGGCGTTGCGCTCGGCGTGCTCGCGCAGCTCGACCAGCCGCTCGAGGTGGCGCACCTGCGCCTGGTTGGCGAGCGTGGCGCCGGCGCGCTCGGTGGTGCGCGCCTTGTCGACCGCGTCGACGCGCTGGGCCTTGTGCCAGGTCTGGACGCCGTAGCCGCCGGCCACAAGCCCCGCGAGAAAGACGCCGGCGTAGAGGTAGGGCGCCGGGATCGGCAGCGGGATCATCCGGCCACCAGCCCCCACGCCTGCGCGTAGAGCGCGTCCCAGGTCTGCCGGTGGGGCTTGCCGGGGCGCCAGGCGTCGACGTACTGCCGCCAGCCGCCCTCGGGGTCGCCGCGCGCCGGCAGCGCACCGGGCAGCGTCCAGAGCAGCAGCCGCGCGAACGCGCAGGCCAGCACGTCGTCGCTCACGATCGCGTCGTAGGCGGCGCGCGTGGTGTCGGCCACGCCGCGCGCGGCCAGCACGGCGCGGATCGGGCCCTTGGTGGCCTCGTGCCGCAGCACGCCCTTCACGCCGCCGCCCTCCTCGAACTGCCAGTAGCCGTGCGCCGGCCCGCCGATCTGCACGCGGTGCTCGAAGCGCGACTCCTGCAGGCCGATGGCGAGCAGCATCGCCCGCGCGGCCGGCGTGTCGAGCCGGGGCTGGCCGAGGAGCGCCAGCGTCTCGGGAATCACCACCTGCGCGATGCGCTGCGTGTCGGCCATCACCCCTCCTGCAGCCGGCGGAACGCTGCCCGCGGCACGGGCGTCACGTCGCCGCTGGAATCGAGCACCATGACCATCTCGCCCATCGCCACCCAGCACGCGGCGTAGTCCTTGCCGTCGTAGTGCAGCGTGGCGCGCCGCCAGCCGGCGAGCCAGCCGCCCTGCTCGCAGGGCGCGTCCAGCAGCACGACGACGTTGCCCGCGCGGTCGCGCAGCTCGTAGCTGGCGCCATAGGCGAACTTCTCGCCCAGCACGACGAGCATCGCGGCGATCAGCATCCAGCGGATGATGCGCATGGGGCCTCCGTCAGGGTTTCATCACTTCGTAGATCATCCCGAGGTTCGCGATCGCGTAGCCGGCGAAGCAGATCGAGAGCCCGGTGCGGCCGTTGACCCAGAGATCCACCGCGGTCAGCACGTAGCAGCCGGTGACCAGCCAGAGGATCGGCGCGCTCACCGCGTGCGCTCGGGCAGCACGATCGTGCCCGCGTGGTTCCAGCGGTCGTTGTAGTAGCCGCGGTTGAAGAAGCGCAGCTTCTCGTCCCGGCAGCGCTCGATCGCGCCGGTGTCGGCGTTCTGCCAGGCCTCGACGATCATGCCGCCGATCACGTAGCGCAGGCGCTTCTTTCTCGCCCAGGGCGTCTGGTCCTGCGTGCACGGCACGAGGAAATACCAGACGTTGCGGTACTCGCCCGAGAGGCACTTGTGGTAGTGCCCGAAGGCCGCGATGCCGGGCTTCTCGCCGCCGTCGTAGCTCTCGACGATCTTCTGCACCACGTAGCTGTCGGCGTAGCTCGAGCCGCCGCCGGGGTGCGACACCAGCAGCTTCGCCTCCGCGCCGCTCTCGCGGTGCTGCAGCGTGACGAAGCACTCCATGTAGCCGAGGTCCACCCAGTCGGTGCGGCCGGCCTCGCGCATCGACTGCTCGATCCGCTTGCCGATGTCGATGCCCATCTTCTGCGCGAACCAGCCCTCGTGGTCGTCGCCCGAGACGGCGAGCGTGGTGACGCCCTTCCGGCGCGGGTACTCCTTCACCAGCAGGCCGATCTGGTCGTCCATGCCCGCGACCACCACGTCGTGGTCGTTCACGCCGGCCTTGAAGCCGTCGATCATGTTGCCGCAGTGATAGACCCGCTCCACGCCCTCGGCGGCGAACTGGTCGTAGATGCGCTCCAGCACGTCGATGCGCGCGTACTTGCTGCCGATGTGCGAGTCGGCCACGAGGCCGAAGCGGTACATGCCGCGCTCGTCGGACTGGTGCAGCACCTGCCGGCCGGTGGTGACGCCCGAGAGCGGCACCGCGTGGATCGCGTAGTGGTCGCCCGTCTTGTGGATGTTGAACGACTCGCCGGCCAGCGCGTCGATCGCATCGAGCGCCTCGCCCTTCGAGATCTGCAGCGCCGCGGAGGCCTCCTCGACCGTCGCGCCGCCGGGACGGCGCAAGGCCCGCACCAGCGCATCGCGCTGCGCGGACACGAGGCCGTTCGCGCCCCTCACGGCGCCGGGCTTCTGCTTGTCGAGGCGCGCCTCGCACATCTGCAGGCGCTTCTGGATCGTGCCGCGCGGCACGCCCAGGGCGCGCGCGGTTCGCGTCTCGTTGAAACCGTTGGCCGCGAAGGCGGACCAGACGGCCTCGAGCTGGGCGTCGGTGAGCGCCGCGGGGCCGGGCTTGCGGGGCCGGCCCGAGACGCCCTGCGGCGCCGAGACGCCGAGGCGCTGCTCGGCGTTGCGCAGGCGCGCCTGCCAGGTCGTGCGGCTGCCGCCTTCGCGGCGGGCGAGCTCGCACATGTTGAAGCCGCAGGCCTCGTAGAGCTTCCACCACTGGCGCAGCTGCGCCTTCGAGTGACTGCGGGGGTCGAGCTTGGGTTTCTTCATCCGGACCTCACAGGAACTGCCGGGGATCCCAGCCGAACGCGCGGCAGACGCGCTTGGCGATACGTACGAACTCGGCGTTGTGCTGCACGCCGGGCGTCTCGGTGTTCGCCTTGTCCTGGTACAGGTGGATCATCTCGTGCGCGACGCACAGGGCGAGCGTGTCGAAGTAGCCCACGCGCCGCTCCGAGACCTCGAGGATCGGCCGGTCGGTGCGCGCGTACCGCGTGTAGAGCGCGTCGTGCCCGATCGCCCGGCTGATGCGGAACTCGATCTGCGGCGGCGCCGGCAGCGCCATGCGCGAGAACGGCGGGAAGGCGCAGAGGCACTCGTACGTCGCCGCGACGCGCTCCGGCGTCAGGCGCAGCGTCACGGCCCGACGACTACGCCGCCAGCCGTTGGCGGCCGTCGCTGCGCGCGCGGCGGCGATCGCACACGATCAGCGCCGCGCTGGCCACCGTCCAGACCGAGAGGCCCACGTGCACCTGGTCCGACCAGCAGGCGAGCACACTGCCCGCCGCCGCCGCGGCGAGCATCACGTAGCCCAGGCCGAAGCCGAACCACGCCCAGAAGGGCTGCCCGTTGCGCTCGGTGTGGGCCATATGGTTCACGACCATCGCGGCGCGGGCCAGCACCACGAGGCCGGCCGCCGTGGTGACGAGCTGCAGGACCACCAGCGGCGCGCTCACGACTGGCCCTCCCCGCCCTGCTTCTGCACGCGCCGGATCAGCGCCGCGATCGCGAACTGCGCGAGGATGCCGATCGCCAGCGCCGCCGCGAGCCGCAGCGGCGTGGTGCCGGTGGCGACGAGGAACTTGGCGTACTCGGCCGCGGCGGCCGGCGCGAACGGGCTGGCCGCCGCCCCGGTCACCGCGGCGGTGAAGAGCGTGCCCGCGACCCGCAGCGGCGCCATCGCCGGCAGGAACATCAGGCTGATCAGCCCGCCGCACAGGCCGAGCACCAGGGCATCGAGCTGCAGCCCGATGAAGCTGCCGGTGAGCGTGATCGCACCGGCCGCCGCCGCGACGCCCGCGACGGTGGGGGTGGTGGGCTCGGCCATTACCAGCTCCGCGAGGGCCAGTTCGGGTGCGAGAAGCCGATCACGAACCACTCGGCGCCGTCGGTGTAGAGCATCACCGTCTCGTAGCGCGACTTGAGGAAGATCGGGTCGGTCGTGCCGTTGATGGTGTTGCCCGAGGACGGCCAGATGCTGACCGGCTTCGAGGTGTCGCTCGAGACGTTCTGAATCCACACCACGCCGGTGCGGATGTAAGGGTTGCCGCTGACGCAGCCGCTGGAAGCCGGCGGCAGGTAGATGCCGATCCCGCTGGGCGACTCGTTGGCCCAGACGCGCACGAGCTCGGCGTCGTCGCGGCAGATGTCGAGGTTCCATCCCCCGCCATTCGTGGACGCATAGCTGACCGTCCGGTGACTGTAGGGTCGGTGCTTGGCGTACTGGGTCTCGGTGTGCCAGCGCGCGCCGTCGGAGATCACCACCATGCCGTCGCCGGTGATCTGCAGCCGCAGACTCGGCGAGTGCTCGACGGTCTGCCCGGCCTGCGCCGAAATGGTCGAGACCCCGCTCGACTGATCGCCCTTCTTGATGACGATGCGCTTGCCGATGCATGTCGTGGCGTCCGGCAGGGTCACGTTCGAGGCGCTACCCAGCACGACGAGGTCGTCGGCGCACTGAATGGCCTGCAGCTGGCCCGCGGGCACTATCACCACGCCGGCGTGGCTCGTGCCAGCGATCGCGATTACGACGGCGGCGATCAGATTGCGCAGCATTAGCGTGCCTCCTTGCGGATACCGAGCGCGGCGATGCGCGCCTCGGCGGTCTCTGCCCGCTTCCGGCGCGGATGGCCGGCATCGAGCACCTTGATGGCGATGTCGCGGTCCTCGCGCGAGAGACCGCATTCCAGGTCGATGCGGGCAGCCTCGTGCCGCGGGGCCTCGGCAGCCCACTGCGCCTCTTCGGCCGCTCGCGCCGCGATCTCGGCGGCCGTGAGCGGCACGACCACCCCGTCGACGATCTTGTGCAGGGTCATTTGCGGAATCCGTAGAGACGAAAGTTTCCGGACAGCGTGCCGCTCGAGACGGCGAGCTTGATCGCGTTGATCACGATGCCTGCCGCGATGTAGCCGCCGACCACCTCCCACTGCCCCACGTCGCTGCCGGAGAGGTGCGTGGTGTAGAAGTGCAGGCTCGACTTGAAGGTCACCAGCTTGCCGCTCGAGGGCGCGCAGAACGAGACCGCGCCGGACACGGGACGCCCGCTGTTGTTGTCGAGCGTCGTCCCGTCGACGAGCTGGATGCGCGAGTCGGACGTCGACGCCGCGCCGGTGTAGCTCGTCGAGCCGGCGTAGCTGCCGGCGCGCACCCACTGATAGCCGCTGTTCTTGTAAGACGAGCCGCTGTCGTCGGAAACGGTGAGGTACAGCGCCGTCGAGTCGGTGCCGGGCACGACTTGGTCGATCACCAGCAGGTAGGCGTCGTACTGGGAGCCGATGCCGGTGAACTCCACCGACGACGCCCCCGAGGCCTCGACCACGCTGATGCACTCCAGTCCCGGCGGGTCGGGCAGGTAGACGCGCTCGTCGGTGATCATGCTCGCGGTGATCGCGGTGTCGCTGGCGGTGAAGCTGACCTGGCAGATCGGCACCTTGCCGGCCGGGATCGCGGGCGCCACCGCGGTCGGCGAGCCGGTGCTCTGCGCGGTGCCGGCGACACACGAGGCGACGCCGGTCTTCGGGTCGAGCACCACTCGGTCGACGCGCACCATGCCCGAGGCGGGCGTGGTGAAGCCGCTCACGGTCTGCGCGGCGACCTCGGTCAGCGTCACGCCGCGCAGGACGTGGCCGGCGTCCAGGCGCAGGCTGAGGTCGGGCGCGGGGCTGCCGACATCCTGCGGGTGCGGCGCGAACCAGTCGCCGACGCGGGCGAGCACGGCGATCGAGGCGTCGATCGACGCCTTGTAGACCGCCGCGCTCTGCGTGGTGTAGTTCGGCTGCGTGAACTGCGCGACGGTCATGGGCTCAGGCTCCGGTAGCGGCGTAGCTGATCGTGCCGGCGGCGGCCACGCCGCCGGACTTGAAGTAGGCGGTGAAGCCGGTTTCCGCGAGGCTCGCGTAGCTCGCCGACACGTCGCCCGAGCCCTGCGGCGAGACGTTCAGCACCGGCACGACGTGGAAGGGCGTCGCGAAGCTCACGGCCGCGCTGCCCCCGCCCCCGACCGCGGCGGTGCCGGTCTCGGTGCGCGCGGGCGCGTCGATGGTCGGCGTGAACTGCATGATGACCGGCTTGCCGATCACCGTGTCGACGTGGATGCGCGCCTTCAGGTAGCGGAAGGTGGCAGTGCCGACGGACCACACCGCGAAGCCGGCAAAGCTGCCCGCGGCGAGGCGCGTGTCCACCTCGAGCGCCGGCGCGGCCACGCCGGTGGTCTCGCCGGGGCCGAGCACGCTGACGATGTCGCCGTAGATGCGCGCGGCGGCGTCGATGCCCTTGTCGATGACCGGGGCCTCGTAGTAGCAGTCGGCATAGGCGTCGGGCACGTACTGGTCGAACACCTCCCAGCCGAGCGCCGAGGCGAGGCTCTGGCTGTCGGGGGTCAGGACGCCCGTCCAGTGCTGGACCATGTTGGTGCGCGTGCCGAGCCAGTCGGTGGCCTGCGGCGCGGACTCGATGGTGGTGTAGCCGTCGGCGGTCACGGTGAGCGTGACGCGCGCGGCGCTGGCCGAGTAGTTGCCCGAGGTGTCCTTGGCCTTGAAGAGCAGCTCCCAGGTGCCCGGGGGGAGCGCGGCGGTGGTGGCGGTCTGCCCGCGCAGGATGTTGGCGAGCGGGCTGCCGTCGTCCCAGTCGGTCTGCCCCGCGTCCTGCACGCGGATCTCGATCGAGTCGAGGTCGGCGTCGGCGATCGCGTTGCAGCCGAGCACCACGGTGGCGCCCTGTTGCACGGCCTGCGCGCCGGTGACGTCGCTGGGCAGCTCGGTCTTGCCGGCGACGGTGTGCGCGCGCACGTAGACCCAGGCGCCGGCGTTGCCGAAGGGGCTGAAGGCGCGCACGCGCAGGTCGTAGGCGACGCCGTCCTCGACCGGGAAGGCGTAGCCGTCGGTGGCCGGGGCGAGCACCGGCGGCGCGTCGCGCCACTCGGTGGGGGAGCCGTCCAGACGTGCGAACTGCACCTGGTAGCTCACCACGAAGGGGTTGGCCGGCGCCGTCCAGCGCAGGTGCACGCGCGGCACCACCGTGCCGTCGCCGTTCACGAAGAGGTCGGCGGTGCCGCTGGTGGCGGTGAGGCCGGACACGTCGATCGCCGAGAACGGGCTGGCGAGCACGGTGTCGGGCGCGGTGTCCACCGCGGTGGCGTCGCCATAGGCCCAGTCGTAGACGCCGGAGGCCTCCTCCTGCAGCACGAGGTCGATGCCGCCGTCCTCGTTGAAGGTCCAGCCGGTGACCAGGAACACCTTCGCGGAGAAGCCGAAGACGTCGAGCGTGAGCGTCACGGTGTCCCAGACGGCGACGCCGAAGGCCTTCAGGTTGCAGGGCAGGAACACCGTCATGCCCTGGCGGGATTTCTCGAGGTGGATCTTGGCGATGCGCTGCGCGCGCACCACGTTGGTGGTGAAGGGCAGCTCGATGTCGCGCGCGATCTGGTCGCCGCCGTCCTGCGTCTCGTAGGTGGCGTTGGTGACCGCCGGGAAGTCGGTCGGCTGCCAGTAGCGGTCGGGGTCGCTGAAGGTGCCGCGCACGGCGTTGAAGAGCTCGCGCCGCGAGGGCCGCGGCTGCACCTGCGCGCCGCCGCGCAGCCACGAGGCGTCGATCGCGGCGCTCGGCGTGCGGTAGGCGCCCGCGAAGAGCCGGTAGGTGCCCTGCGCGTAGACGCAGGCGCCCGCGCCGGCGGTGAGGAGCGCGCGCAGGTTGTCCAGCGGCCGGTCGGCGAGGTTCACCGTGCCGTTGCAGGTGTAGCGCTTCTGGTAGGTGGGTGTGGCGTCGAGCGCGACGTTTTCGTCGGCGATGTTGGCCGCGGCCGAGACGAGCGTGTCGTCGACCTCGGCCGAGGAGCAGCCGAAGCCGTAGTCGGCGGTGAGGTAGTCGCGCACGCACAGGGCCCAGTTGTCGGACCACGCGGTGGTGGCGCTGCGCGGGTCGTAGACCTTCTTGCCCTTCACCACGGCCTTGATGTTCGGGATGCCGTTGGGGAAGACATCCGGGCTCCAGATCAGCCGCAGGTAGATGTAGGCGACGCCGCGCAGGCGGTGCGCCGTGGTCCAGATGCCCGCCGAGGTGGCCACGAGCGTGGCGTCCGCCGTCTGCGCCGCGCCGCCGAGGTGGCGCACGATGCTGGCGTAGCCCACGAATCGGCCGGAGGACACGGTGTCCTCGACGCCCTCGCCCGTGCTGCCAAAGGGCACCAGCTCGTCGTCGAAGTAGATCGCGCCGATCTCCTCGACCTCGTGGCCGGCGAGCGCGATGACCAGGTTCAGCAGGTTGTTCGTGCCCCCGCCGATCGAGCTCGACTCGGCGTAGACCAGCGGGCCGGAGACCATCGCCTGGCCGTAGACGATGCGCCGCACGTCGACCGAGGAGCGCACCACCTGCAGGCGGTCGCGTGCTTCGGCCTGGAAGTTCGGCTGGTCCTGCGTAGCCCCGCTGCCGCCGGACTTGGAGATCGCGCCGTTCAGCAGCGACGAGGTCGCGAAGCCGATCACGGCCTTCGCCACCATCGCGCCGACCCAGCCGATCATGCCGTTCAGGATCATGCCGGCGACGATGGTCTCGGCGACCCAGGACGAGGCCGCCGCGATCACCACCGGCGCCGGGAAGGCCGGCAGCGCCACCATCAACGCGGCGAAGAGCCCGGCGCGCAGGATCAGACGTGCCATGCCTGCTCGCAGTCGGAAAGCCGCGGGAAGACGAGACCCGCCATCGAGACGAACGCGGCGCGGTGGTCGAGGCAGACGCCGAGCGCCGGGCCGTTGTCGCGGCACAGCAGCACGACGTCGCCGCGGCGCGCCTCGAGCGCGCGCACCGGGTCGCCGAAGGCGCGCGTCGCCATGTTGATCAGGCCGCAGAAGCGGCGCGTCTCGCGCACCGCGCCGAGCAGCGAACGGTAGGCGCCGCGGTGCCCGCCCATCGGGTCGCAGCCGGTCATCGCGAGCACGACGTTGCAGGCGAACGTGGCGCAGTCGTGCACACCCCACTCGAAGGGCCGCGAGCGCGCGGCCTCGATCGCCCGCTCGAGCTGCAGCGGCCAGTCCTCGCGGCGCGTCACGCGCGCCCCCAGAGGATGGCCTTCTCGACCATCTGCTCGACGAACTGCAGGCCGAGGTCGCCGGCATATTCGGCCTGCTGGTCGGCGTCGTTGTAGCGGCGCACGCGCGGGCGGTCCCAGTCGGCGAGGCGCGACTCGACGTTCAGCGCGATCGCCGCGGTGCCGCCCGAGACCTCGATCGGCATGGTGTCCATGCGGCCGTTGAAGATCAGCACCGGGTCGGAGAGGATGCGGTGATCGGCATCCAGCGGCGCGGCCCAGATCTTCGCCTCGCGGCCCTGGTAGTGCTCGCCGAGAGCGATCGCGATCAGCTCGCTGTCGCCGTCGCCGTCCAGCGGCACGCCGGCGAGCTTCAGGGCCACCGCGGCGGCCTCGAGGCCGGCGGATTCCTTGACCGCCTCGATCGAGCCGAGCGCGCCGAGGCCGAGCCAGGTGTAGCCGTTCCACGTCACGGCGTAGGGGCAGTTGGTGACGCGCACGTAGCCCGAGCCGAAGTCGAGCTGCACGAGGATCAGGAAGGGGACATTCTCGGCAGCGATCGCTGCCTGCACGGCAGCAGTCAGGGTGCGGCTCACGCGAAGGACTCCACGAAGTCGAGCGCGAAGTCGGCGAACACGCCGGGCTGGTACTGCCAGCGCGCGTGCGGGTCGGTGGCGAGCGCGTAGGGCAGCACCTGGCCGCTCGAGACGAGCGCGGTGGCGTGCGCGGGCGAGGAGCGGATCGGCGGCTCGAAGCTGAGGGTGAGGTTGCCGCTGCCGTCGGCCGTGCCGTCGGCGGTGACCATCTTCAGCTCGCCGGCCGAGCCGATGTTGAAGAGGTCGCCCTTCTTCACGGTGGCGCCGGCGGTGAAGCCCTTGCAGATCAGGCTCGACCCGGTCTGCAGTTCGCTGGGCGAGGCCGAGTCGTTGTTCACCGTCGGGCTGCCCGCCCAGGTGCCGGTGACCGTGGCGCGCGCGCCGAGGATCTCGGAGAGCGTGAAGCGCGCGCGGTTGGCCTGCCCGCGCAGCTGCGCGAGGAAGACTTCCAGCAGCCGCGCGTCCTCGGCCAGCCGGTGCGGCAGGCGGAAGGACAGCGTCCAGCGCGCGCCCGGCAGCTCGCGCGTCTGCACCTGCCCGGACAGCTCGGAGACGAACACCTGCGTGTTCGCCTTCAGGCCCCACTCGACGTCGGTCGGGCCCTCGGTCAGGGTCGGGAAGGTGATCGTGCTCATGCCGTGCCCACCGCGTGGCGGAAGGCGCCGCCGTGCGCGAGTTCGGATTCCAGATCCGCGCGCAGGCGGCGGTTGCCGGCCTCGATGGCCTGGATGACCGCGGCGCGATCGGCGCGCGCGTCGATGTTGTAGGTGGGGCTGATGCTCACGCCACCGCCCGCGCCGCTAGGAACGATGCTGCCCGACTGCGACGGCACGAACAGCTCAGGGCCGCGCTCGCCGACCAGGTAGGCCATGCCGGACGAGACCGGGCCGCCCGCGGCACGCGCGCCGCCGAAGAGGCGGGAGAACATCGAGCCGATGTCTGCGCCCTTGAGCATCTCCTCGATCGCCTTGCCGGCCGGCTCCGTGACGGTCTTTCGGGTAATCAGCTTGGCAATGTCGGCCGAGATTCCCCGCAGCACGTCGCTGAACTTCTTGCCACCAGCGACCGCGGACTCGAACGCGCTTTCGAAGGTGAGGCCGAGGTCTCGCGCCCAGGTGTTCGCGTCCTTGGTCGAGTTGCCGACGACGGTGTTCAGCTCGATGAGCTTGAGCGAGAGCTGCTCGATCTTGTTCTGCGGCGTGTCGTCGTCGTTGCCGAACCAGCCGCCTTTCCAGAGGGTCTGGATCTCGTGGATCTCGCGCTGGATGGCGCGCGCCGGATCGAGCGAGTCCTTGATGGCGTTCGCGCGGTCCAGCATCGCCATGCGCTCGCGATCGACCGCCGCGGCGTCGTCGGCGCCGCGCTGGCGGTCGTCTTCCTGCAGCCGGAAGATCCGCATGTATTCCTGCAGCTCTTTGTCGATGCCGGCCTTTGCTTCCCTGACCTTCTTGATCGCCGCGAAGGCCGGCGCAGCGATCTGCTCGCCGCGCTCGACGGCCTCCCCCTGCACCTTAGCCGCACCTTCGGCCCAGACCTTGCGGATCGCGTCGACGGTGCCGGCGATGTTGTCGCCGAGGTTGTGCACGCGCTCGATGCCGATACGGATCGCGCCGACGAAATTGCCCGATAGCGCCTGCTCGATCTGCGCCGCGGTGCTGCCGACGAGATCGCCGAGGGTCTTGAACACGCCAGCACCCAGAGCGCCGCCCATTGCCAACAGCTTGAGCCCCGCATCGGCGACGCGCGCCACCGTATCCAGCCGCTCGGTGTTCTTGGCGCTCTCGGCCATGAAGCTGGAGAACCTCTCGAGGGTCGGCAAGAGCACGTTCGCGATCGTTGCGCCCATCGCCTGGCTGCCGAGCTTCGCGATCTTCAGGTTGTCATTGAACCGCTCGGACGCGCGCGCCATGTCGTCGGAGAAGACCAGGCCGACCTCCTCGGCGATCTTCTTGAGGCGCTCGTGTTCCTCGATCAGGGGCTTCAGGTCCTGATAGCCCCGGCCCAGGACCTTGGTCCCGAGCGCGGTCTTCTCGGCGCTGTCGGCGTAGGTGTTGAGCTTGGCGACAACGGCGTCAAAGAGCGCCTGCGTATTCCCGCCGAAGGTCTCGACCTCGATGCCCATCGCGACGAAGGCCTGCCCGACCTCCCTGTCCATGTCGCGCGCGGCCTTGGTGCTGTTGAGCGCCAGGGTGCGCATGGCCGTCGAGACGCTGCGGACCGAGACGTCGGCGAGCTGGGCCTCGACCGCGATCGCCGAGAACTGCTCGGCCGAGACGCCGAGCTTGGTCGAGCCCTTCGAGATCTCCTCGCCGAGGTTGACGGCCGAGACGACCATCTCCTTCAGCTTCGCCGCCCCCATCTCGACGCCCTTGTAGAGCGCCGCGCCGATGGCGGTGCCGAGCGTGGTCGCCTTCTGCACGGCCGCGCCGAGGTCGCGCTCCAGCTTGGCGGCGTCGGCGTTCAGCTCGAGGGTGGCGGCACCGAGGACGGGCATTCAGGACCTCCGCTTTTTCGCGACCTTGACGACGTTGCCGAAGCCGGCGCGGAACGCCGCCGGGTTGAAGCCTTCGCGCTCGACCCACGGCAGGAACTCGGCCGGGGCGAAGGCCTTGGCGCGCTTCTTCGGGTCGCGGTGGGCCTCCGCGTACAGCGCCATGAATTGCGCCGCGGCGTACCAGCCGGCGCGGGCGCCGAAGCCGCCCTCGATGGCCTCGAAGGCCTCGAACTCGGCCAGCTGCCGCACGTTCAGCTCGCGGGCGAGGCGGTCGACGTCCAGACGTCCGGACGCGAGAGCCAGGCGGATCAGCAGGCGGCGCGTGGGCCGCCGCCTCAGTTTTTTTCGAGCGCCTCCTGGTCGGCGGCCGAGAGCCCGTTCACCCGGGTGGCCGCGTCGTACAGCCGGTCGAGCGCCTTGGCGTTCTTGCGCCCGAGCGCCGCGACCTGCGCCTCGCTGAAGACGCGCTCGCCCTGCGCGTCGACCACGCAGCGCGCCACCATGCGCGCGCGTACGTTGGTCACGCCGCGGCCGGCCTTCTTGTCCTCGTAGATCTCCAGCTCGTAGAGATCGCGATCCGCCGCGGTCATGGTGGCGACGCGGATCTGGCGGCCGCCCCACTCCGGCACCTCGACCTCGACGACCTTGCGATCGTCGAGGCCGAGGATTTCCTCCGCGAGACCCATGGCTTACTGCACCTGCCGGATCGCGCCCGTGATCTTGAGCGTGACCTGCGCCTTCAGCGGCGCGTCGACCTCGGCGGACACCTGGAAGCCCGTCACGTAGACGTCGGCCTCCCAGATGGTGGTCGGCGCGGTGTCGGTGAAGGTGAGGCGGATCGCCTTCAGCGTGCGCGCCGAGTAGGCGCTGCGGAGCGCGGCGTGCACCGTGTTGTCGGGCACGTAGAGGATGTCGAGGCGGATCTGGCCCTCGTCCTTCAGCCCCGGGCGGCCTTCCTTGCCGGTGCTGTTCAGGTCGGTGGTGTCCATCCACGCGGCCTGGCCGTCCGGGCCGTTGATCGAGCGGACCTCGGGGATGTTGGCGAAGGCCGGCGGCGAGCCGCTGTCGCCGAGGTCGATGGTGGTGCCCTGCGATTCGAGCGCGATATCGCTCATGGCGGTTCTCCTTGGTTAGCCGCGGTGGAAGAGGGAGGCCTGCACGGTGCAGCGGAGCTGGCGGGTGGCTTGTTCGAAGTCGTCGATCGGCGGGCGCGCGGTGCCGCGCAGCGCGGCGGAGCCGGTCTTGATGGCGGCGCGCACGGCGTCGGCGATGCGCGCCGCGGTGTCGTAGTCGTCCGCCCAGCAGTGCACGTAGACGTTGACCTGCTGGCGGTTGACGCCGGCGCCCGAGAGCGTGGCCATCGGGTCGCCGTCGTTCCTGCCCCAGGTGATGCAGGCCTGCGTGGTGCCCTGCGGCGCGATCACCGGGTAGATGCGGTCGCCGACCTCGCCCGCGACGCCGGCGTCGCCCGAGAGCAGCGCGTAGAAGTCGTCCTTGAAGGCGCTCATCGGCCGGTGCCGCCGATGCGGCGGATCTCACGCTCGGTGAAGCGCTTCAGGTGCTCGAAGCTCGTCTGCACGGCGGGCTTGGCGGCGGCGTCGAAGGCGGGCTTGAGGAACGGCCGGCGCGTGCGCGGCGTCTTGCCGTACTCGAGGATCGTGCCGTAGAAGGGGTCGTCGGGGTTCTCGTTGCCGGCTTTGCCGGTGCGCTTTTTGAACGCGGCGACCTGCGAGCCCTTCAGCAGCCGGATGCCGACCACGAAGGTGGCGGCGAAGCGCGTGGTCTTCACGCGCAGGGCCTGCACCGCGTTCTTCAGGGTCAGCGGCCGGCGGCGCGGGTCGGGCGTCTTCAGCACCGGCGCGCGGGCGCGCGCGGCCTCGCGCAGGATGTTCGCCCCCGGGGCGAGCGCGACGACGCAGCCGCGCGTCACCATGCCGTCGCCGAGTTCCTGCAGGCGCCGGGCGTATTCCTTCATGCCCTCGAGGCGCACGGTCCCGGCGGCGCCGAGGTTCTGCGGCACGACGGGCAGGCGCATCCTAGCCACGGTTGACCCCCTCGCCGCACATGAGCTGCAGCTCCTCGTTGCGGTTGCGCGGGTTGATGATGGCCTCGACGTTGTAGACCGTGGTGCCGTGCACGACGCGGTGCGCGGCGGTCATGTCGTCGCGGTAGCGGATGCGGATGCGCACCTTGACCTCGGACTGCACCGCGTCGGCGGCGAAGAACTCGCGCCCGCGCAGCGGCTCGATCGCCGCCCAGCACTGAAAGACCTGCACCCAGCCCTCGTCGGGCGCGCCCGAGCCGGTGCGCTGCGGGCTGCCGGCGGTGCGCTTCTGCACCGTGACGCGCTGGTCTAGGCGGCCTGCGCGCATTGCGTCTCCGCGAGCCAGCGGCCGAAGTGCCGGCGCAGGTTGGGCAGGCTGTCGTCTTCCCAGATGAAGTGCTGGCGCTCGTTCGCCCACGGGTACTGGCCGCCGAACGGGATGCCGGTGGCGGCGAAGCCGCCCTCGCAGACGTTGCAGGCGAAGCACAGTAGCGGGTAGCCGGCGAGCGAGCAGACGTGCATCGGGCCGTTCACCACGAAGAAATTCATGTCCGCGCCGGCGTACAGCGCCATGCGGGTGTGCAGGTCGATCGGGTTGACCGCGTGGTCCTCGATCACCAGCGCGCCGATCTCGGCGGCGAAGGTGCGCCAGGCGGGCAGGTTGCTGTTTCGCGCCGGGATGCGCGGCTCCTCGCGCAGGGTCACGGTGTAGCGCACCTCGGCCGGCGGCAGCGGCGAGGCGAGCGGCTCGAAGGCCTTGCCGGCGCGCACCCAGTCGATCAGGTGGCGCGCATCGGTGTGCACCGGGTCATCGCCCTCGGTGCCCAGGCTCGCCTTCAGGCCGGCGAGCGCGACGCCCGGCCAGAGGATGGTCTCGAAGCGGCGGCGCACCTCGGCCTCGCTCCACTTGTTGGTGCGCGGGCTGCGCGTGTCGAACACGACCTCGGTGTAGCCCATCGCCTTGACGAGCACGAGCCACGAGAAGAAGTCGAAGCTCGCGATCTTGCGGTGCAGGGCGTAGAGGGCTTTCATTTCACGTAGGCGATGTCGTCGGTACCCCAGCGGGTGACGCCGCTGATGCGGTTGCGGCCGACCTCGACGAGCGTGCGGCAGAGGTCGGCGACGTTGTCGCGGGTGACGCGGCCGGCGCGCACGATGCCGACGGTGTGCAGCGGGCGCAGCGCGCACTCGGCGGCGAGCTTCTGGCGCTGGTAGGCGCCGCCGAGCCACTCGACCGACATGGACGAGATCCAGACGGTGAAGCCGCCGCGCGCGGCGACCACGCGCGCGATCTCGATCGGCGCGTCGACGTTGACGCGGAAGCTCTCCTGGTTGCCCTCGCAGGCCTTGGCGCCGTTGGCGCCGGCGCAGACGTAGGCGATGTCGCAGGCGGGCAGGTTGTTGTCGCGGAAGTCCGCGAGGTCGAGGTAGGCCTCGTACGGCCCGACGCGCCGCGCGGTGCGAGCGGCCTCGGGCAGCTGCTGGCAGAGCGCCTGGCCGATGAAGCCGGTGGCGCCGATCACGAGCTCACGCATGGCGCCTCCCCGATGAAGAGCATCCCTTGCCGGTAGTGCATGGGCACGTCGCCCAGCCGCTCGACACGCCGCCAGCCGCCGGCCTGCGACCACATCGGCCGCGCGCCGTGGAAGTGCCCGAAGATGGCCTCGGCGGCGGCGAGGCTGCCGATCTCGACCATGAACTCGCAGCGCACGTCGGGGCGCACCGCGGTGAGGAGGCGCGCCTCGTGGCCCTCGACGTCGACCTTGGCGAAGTCGGCCCACTCGAAGAGCGGCCGGACGTCGACGACCTCGACCTCGAACTCCTCGACCGGGCCGTGGTGCGCGCGGCTGCCCTTCAGGTGCGAGGCGGTGGTGTTGCCCAGCACGCGCACGAAGGTCTCGCGGCCGTAGCGATCGGACACCGCCTGGCGCATCGCCCAGTCGGGCAGCGCCTCGTTGGCGATGCAGTGGTCGAGCAGCGCCCGGAAATGCACCGGGTCGGGCTCGTAGGCGCGCACCTCCCAGCCGAGGCGCACCATCTGCATGGTGTGCACGCCGACGTTGGCGCCGAGATCCAGCGCGCGCCGGTAGCGACCGCGGTGGCGCGCGTAGAAGTCGAAGACCTCCTGCTCGCGCGCCTCGAAGAGGTCGTCGACCGTGACCGCGCCCATGGCGATGGGCCGCAGCGCGAGGCCGCGGCGGTCGGCGAGCGCGGCTACCACCCGAGGATCCAGTCGCCCGAGAGGCAGGTGCGGCGCTTCATGCCGAGGCCTTCCAGCCAGCCGAGCGCGAGGTCGCGGCGGCCGGTGCCGTAGTTGCTGGCGTCGCGGCCCTTCTGCTCGACGACCATCACCGGCCGGCAGCGCTGGATGGTGGCGATCGCGCCCTGGCAGACCTCGAGCTCGAGGCCCTCGACGTCGATCTTGATGAAGTCGACGTCCGGCAGCTGGTAGCTGTCGAGCGTGCGCATCTCGATGTCGCCCGCGCCGCGCACGTGCGCGCTGCCGGTCGAGGCGGGATTCTCGGCCATGGCGACGCGACCGGCCTCGGCCCCGAGCGCCACCGGGTGCAACTGGCAGTTGGCCGCGGCGACGTTGGCGTAGAAGCACTCGCGGTGCGCGGCCACCGGCTCGAAGGCGTGCACGTACGCAAAAGCGTGCGTCAGCCACATCGACCAGGTGCCGACGTGCGCGCCGATGTCGACGCAGGTGCGCCGGCGATCGGCCGGCACCTCGGCGAGCGCGCGCTCGAGCTTGCGGTACTGGTAGGTGATCTTGCCCTCGACCACGCGCATGGCGGGCCCGGTCATGATCTCGACCATGTGGGTCTCGCCGTCAGGCAGCCAGACGCCCTGGATCTGTTTCAAGGAGCCTCCGCAATTCGTCGAAGACGCGCGCCGGGGTAATGCTCGCCATGGCGGCGTCGCAGTGCGTGCACGGGGTTCGCCAGCCGCAGCCGAGCGGGTGCTCGTCGGTCTTCGCGAAGAGGTTGACCTGCGTGTCGTAGCCGGTGACCTCGGGCGAGATGTAGCCGCCGTAGATCACCACCGTCGGCACGCCCAGCGCCGCAGCGGCGTGATGCAGCCCGCCCTCGGGCAGCACGGCGGCGCGCGCCAAGGCGAGCACCGCGCAGGCGTGCCGGAAGCTCGGCATCTCGCCGAAGCGGGCGTAGCCCAGGCGCGGCGTGTCGCGCGGCCCGAGGTGCAGCGGCGGCCCGAGGCCGGCCTGCACCATGAGGAGCGCGAGGTCCTGCCAGCGCACCCAGCCCCAGGCCTTGTTCGGCGAGGCCTTGCGCTTCAGGGTCGGCTCGATCACCACGGCGCCGGCGAACTGCTCAGCGTAGCGGCGCTCGTCGCGCGAGAAGTAAAGCTCGCCCACCGGCGGGCGGTAGGCCTTCCACGTCCAGCGCACCTCGGACTTCGCGGCGCAGTACGGGCGCAGGCCGTTGGTGCGCGGCCGCAGCACCTGGAAGTCGCCGCGTTCCTCGGGCCGCGCGATGCGCGGGTTGTGGTCGAAGACCTCGCTCCAGCGCGCGCGTTCGTACTCGATCCGGACCTTGCGGGGGTCCGCGCGCTGCAGCTCGCGGACCTGCCCGGTGACCATCAGCTCGTCGCCCCAGCCCATCGGTCGATCGCCTCCCGCATGGCCGTGCAGGTGTCGGGCGCGTAGACGCAGTGCTGGCCGGGCAGCGCCCAGGGCACGTCTTCGCCGTCGCGCAGGCCGAGGTTGGCGAGCCAGTCCGCGGTGCGCCCCGCGCCGATGCGCAGGTAAGGCGCCCGCGAGTGCCAGAGCAGCGCGGCGGGGCCGTTGTTGCCGACCACGTTCATGGCCGCGCGTTCGTACAGCGCGAGGCGCAGGTCGAGGTCGAGCTCGGCGTACCCCCGGCCCTCGCCCAGCGCGCGGTGCGTGTCGTCGAGCACCTCGACGCGCGCGCCGTCGGCCCGCAGCGCCTCGGCGAGCCGCATCCACTCGCGCCGGTCGGCGTTGCGCGCCGGGTCGTTCACCTGCGCGCGCAGCGTCAGCGTGAAGAGCGGCCGCGCGTCGTCGGCGAGCCACGCGGCGACGTACTGGCGCGCCTGCGCGGAGGCCTCGAACACCGGCAGCCGGTGGCCGGCGCGCGCGAGGGCGACGAGATCCTTGGCGAGGTGCGCCTTGCCTTCAGGCCACCACCACTCGCCGGTGCGCAGGGTCTTGGCCTGGGCGCGGCTGTCGGCCAGCGTGACCGTGGCCCCGGCCAGCGCGATCGCGGGCAGCACGATGTGCCACAGGCGCCAGCGCGTGGCGTCGGCGTCGTGCGGGCCCCAGAAGCGCGAGAAGCCGCCGAGGCCGTCTTCCTTCGGCACCACGACGACGTGCAGGCGCTCGCAGCGCGCGCGCTCGACTTGCCAGAATCGGGCCCGCACGAGCCAGGTGACGACGTCGAACGAGACCGGACCGTGCTCGAGGTCGTAGAAGGCGGTGGCGGTGGCCATCAGGCCGGCCGGTGCCAGTACTGCACGAGCTCGCCGCGCGGGCCTTCGAGCGTGGCGCCGAGGAAGAGCCCCCGCGCCGGCAGCTCGACGCACAAGTCGCACTCGCTGTCGCGGAAGTACTTCGACCAGACCATGCCCTGCGAGCGGCGCTGCAGCCGCACCACGAGCAGGTGGCCGGTGGCGGCGGCGAGCCAGTCCATGGCGGCGGCGGGCTCGCGCAGCTTGTGCAGCACGGCGAGCGCGAGGACCACGTGGTAGGGCGGCTCCGCGGCGGCGGGCAGGCCCTGGTTCAAGTCGCCCTCGATCACGCGCAGGCCGGGTGTGCGGGTCGCCAGCGCGCGGGCCGCCTCGGCGAAGGCCGGGTTGGCCTCGACGCCGTCGACCGCGTGCGCGCCGGCGCGCAGGAACTCGGCGCCGATCAGCCCCTCGGCGCAGCCGAGGTCGAGCACGCGGCCGTCGCGCGCCGCGGCGATCGCGGGGCCGAGGCCGAGGAGCTGCTCGTCGAGCGTGCGGCCGCCCTGGCTGGCGTCGGCGCGGAACCAGCCGGTGTGCGGATCAGCCATGCAGCGCCTTCCATGCGGTGCCGTCGGCGAGCTCGTCGAGCGTCCACTGCTGGCCGGCGAGCGCGGCGGCCCACTCCAGGCGGCCGACCGGACGGGCCGGGGTGTCGATCCTGGCGAGGTCGGTCTCGCCCATGACGCGCGCGGCGCAGGGGCCGGTGCAGAAGACCGGCACGCCGGCGACGAGCGCCTCGTTGGCCGCGGCGCTGGCGTGCGTGACGAGCGCCCAGCAGTCCTGCAGCGCCGCACCGAGGCCGCCGGCGGCGCCGGCCTTGTCGCGGCTCCACGCGCGCACCACGATCGGCCGCGTGGTGGCGGCGGCGAGCTGCGCGCGCACCGCGTCGAGCCAGCCGGCCTGCCCGCCGGGCCAGCCGGCGACGTGGCGCAGGTAGGCGTCGGACTGCGGGCAGACGAGGACGTGCCGCCCGGCCTTCGTCCAGGGCTGGATGCCGAGGCCGAGCGCGGCGAAGCGCGCCCAGTCGGGCCGCTCGGTGCCGCTCGCCTGCAGCGCGTTGTGCCCGACGCGAAAGAGCCGCCCGCGCCCGCCGTCGAAGTAGGCGTTGTCGAGGTAGTAGTAGTCCTGCCGGGTGTCCTGCACCGCGGCCCAGAGGGCTTCGAGGCCGACGACGCCGTAGAACGCCGCCGGACCCGGTTGCAGTCGCGACGTCTGGACGACGCGGCCGCCGCTACCGCGCGCGAAGGCTTCCAGCAGCGCGCGGGACTTGGCCTTGCCCGGTTGCGGGTAACAGTTGGGCGAAGGGCTCACCGCGGGCGATCTCCTCGACGTGCCACTGCGCCCAGGCGAGGCGCTCGAGCACCGGCGCGCGCTCGACGAGCGGCGGGGCCTCGATGTCTTCGAGCCGACCCGGGCAGGCGGCCTTCGCGATCCACGCCGGCGCGGCGCAGATCACCGGGATGCCGCGGATCAGCGCGTGCACCGCGGCGCTGGAGTACCAGGTCACCACGGCCCAGCAGTCGCGCAGATCGTCGGCGAGCGGCACGGCCGGCGCATCGTTGCCGGGGTGCGCGCGCACGCGGATCGGCCGCGGCGTGAGGCCGGCGAGCTGCGCGACGGTGCGCGCCGCCCAGTCGGCCGGCATGACGTGGCCGCGACGCCCGAAGCTGCGGCTCGGCACAACCAGCACATGCGTGCCGGCGGTGCGCCAGGGCTGCACCTCGACGCCGAGGCGCGGCGCGATCGCCGCCCAGCGCGCCGGGCCGCCGTCGGGCCATTCGCCCTGGCCGTTGTGCCCGCCGCGGGCCAGCGCGTACCAGCTCCGGCGGCCGTGGCGGTCGGGGTCGAGATAGCCGTTTTCCGCCACCAGCACGGTGCCGCCGGCGGCCTCGAAGGCGTCGGCCAGCGGCTCGGTAGCGCCGTAGCGGTTCCAGACCAGCAGCACGTCGCCGGCGTGGGGATCGCGCGGCGTGTCGGTGCGGACGTCAAACCCGACGCGGGCGAGCCCTTCGCAGAAGGCCTCGCGGCGGTAGACCGGCTGCGGCCGGATCAGGCACCAGGCGCGCATGCGAGCGCCTCGACGAGATCGGCGTGCGGGAAGGCGGTGATGCGCGACCGGGGCGTGCAGTTCAGCACCGCGACGCCGAGCTGCTCGAGCGCGGGTGCCATGGTGCCGAAGCGCACCGCGAACTCGTGGTAGACGCTGACGTGCTGGCGGTGCTCGTGGCCGTCGTGCGAGTGCGTGCGCTCGCCGGCGTACTGCATGTCGTAGCCGACCAGCAGCACGCGCTTCGCGCCGGCGAGCACGGCGACGTTGATCGCCTGGTAGCCGGAATTGCTGCCGGTGCAGATGCCGCCGGGGTCGAGGCTCAAGCCGTCGCCGCCGGCGTTCTTCAGCACGTAGACGTCGTCGCGCTTGATCTCGTCGCCGTTGGTGATCGAGATCCACTGGCCGCGGAAGGCGGCGCGCGCGGCGGCGACCTCCTTGGCGCTGAACCGCGCCCAGTCCCAGCGGCGCTCGAAGCCGGCCTCGTGGCGCTTCCACCAGCGGGCGTCGGCGAAGTAGCAGGCGTCGGCCCACGGCGCGACGAGGTACTGGTCGTTGATCGCGATGACGCGCAAGGCATCGGCCGCGCGCGCGGCCTCGATCGCGCGCAGTTGCGATTCGGTCAGGCTCGGGCCGCTGGCGATGCAGACGACGGTCCGGCCCTGCCAGGCCGGCTGCACGCGCGCGCGGCCGGATTCACGTGAAACGATCATGCGAAGTCGAGGCGGACCCTCAGCTCGTCAAGCAGGCCGTCGACGTAGTCGCGCGGCAGGTCGCGCACGTTGGCCATGTCGAAGTGCTCGCGACGCTCGTTCCAGGTGCTGATGCGCGCGAAGATCCAGTGCTTCACCGCCGCGGGCACGTTGGCCGCGTAGTCGGTGGGCGAGCCGGTGCCGGGCGCGTACCCGCAGGTGTAGCCGATGCGCACCGCGCCCGCCTGGTCGCGCGTCGCGGGCCAGCTCGTGCCGAAGAGCGGCTGGATGCGCCCGGGCGCGCTGCCGGTGTCCTCGAGCCACTGGCTGGGGCTGCCGGAGAGCCGCTGCAGCGTGCCGTTGGCATCGACGTAGTCAACGTACTCGACACTGTAGAGCGGCGGGTACGGCAGGGCGATGATCTCGTCGCCATCGGGGAAGGCGTCGTAGCGCGCCTCGAGGCGGCGCTGCACGAAGGCGCGGCCGGTGATGGTCTCGGCGCGCTCGCGCGCGGCCTGGATGAGGAGCGGCACGATGACCGACTGCGCGGCGAGCACGTCGGCGTCGATGCGGCAGTACTCCTGCACCTGGGCGACCGTGACGGGCTCGGCGGCCGGGGCCTCGAGCACGCGCACCGAGGCGACGAGGCGCCGGGTGCTCACCGGGCGTCCCTGCCGTCGCGGCCGCGCTTCACGGCGAGGCGCCAGTGGCCGGTGCCGCCGTCGGGCTTGCCCTCGGGCGTGTCCTTCTGGGCGATCCAGAAGGAGCCGCCGAAGGTGACGCCGTCGCCTTCGCGGTAGGCGCCGTCCTCGCGGTACACGCCGCAGTCCTTGAAGCGCGGCAGGCGGATCGCGAATTCCTTCTTCAGCTCGCCGCGCACGAAACGGAAGGTGACGTTGCCGTCGCCGTCGTGCTCGAGCTCGAGGTCGTCGACCGAGAGGCCGTCCTGCGGCACGGGCATGGCGGCGGCGGTGCGCGCGAAGAGGTCGTTGGCGCGGCGCTCGACCTCGAGCGCCCACTTGGCGAAGGCGGCCTCGAACATGGGCAGCAGGTCCTCGGCCATGACGCTGGCGCCGGGGTCACCCCTCTCGCCGCGTTCGCCTTTCTCGCCGGCGGGGCCGGGTGCGCCGTCCTTGCCGTCGATCCCGTCCTTGCCGTCCTTGCCGTCGATGCCGTCGCGGCCGGGCGGGCCGATCAGGCCGGGGTCGCCCTTCTCGCCGCGATCGCCGGACTCGCCCTTGTCGCCCTTCTCGCCTTGCGGACCGGCGGGGAGCGACTTCACGGCAGCGTCGAGCGTGTCGAGTGCCTTGCGCAGCGGCGCGATCGCCTGCTCGACGTAGGCCTTGGTGGATTGCGCGAGGCGCGCGGCGAGGTCTTCGAGTTTCATGCGGTGAGCGCCTCCTCGAAGGCCCGCGCGGCGGCTTCAGCCTGGGCGGGATCGACGGTGCCGTCGTTGGCCGCCGGCGCCGGAGCGGGCGCCTTGGACGTGGCGAAGGGATCGTCCTGCGCGTCGCGCTTGGCGAGCGCGGCGAGCGAGTAGTTCTGCTGCTGCAGGTAGGGCGTGTCGCCGCCGGCGACGGGCGGGAGGTCGAGCCGCGCGCGCGCCTCGTTCGGCGCGAGCACGCCGGAGCGCACGCGCGCCTCGTCGACCTCGGCCTGCGTCTTCGCGTCCATGCGCAGCAGGTCGTCGATCTCGAACTCGACGCAGCAGTCGGGCGGCACGGCGAGGCCATCCTCGAGGAGGTCTTCGATCGCCTCGATGTTCTTCTGCAGGACCTGCTTGTAGTACTCGAGGTCGAGTGCCGCGACGTGGCCAAGCGACGGCGTGGCGCCCAGTCCGATCTTGTACGCGGGCACGAGGAAGGCGCGCGCGACGTCCTCGCCGGTCCACTTCAGCTGCTCGATCAGCTGCGCCTGCTCGGCGGGGATGGCGAAGGGCTCGAACTTGAGGCCGTCGCCGGAGACGAAGAGCTTGCCGAGGTTCGCCGCGGAGAAGCCGCGCTCGAATTCGTCCTTGAGGCGCTTGGCGGTCTCTTCGGGGATGGTGCCGGGCGCGCTGAGGTGGCCGCCGGGGCGGCTCATGTTCTCGAAGAAGGTCTGCGAGTTCTGCTGGATGCGCACGCCCTGCGTCGCGGACATGCCGGCGGCGTAGAGCGGCGACACGCCCACCAGCGGGTGGAAGAGGCACTCCGCGCGATCGTGGATGATCTCGCTCGCGGGCACCGTGATCTCGTCGATGCCAGCCAGCCGCTCGTGGTTCAGGCGGTAGTAGACCTCGCCGTCGGGCGCGACGAGCGGCTGCACGCGGCGCGGGTCGAGGATGTAGAACGCGGCGACGACGCCACGCTGGTCGCGCTCCTTCAGCACGTAGGTGTTGCCGTGCAGGAGCTTGGAGATCATCCATTGCTGGATGAACTGCAGCCGCGTCTGGTAGCGGTTGGGCCGGCGCAGCACGCGACCGAAGGGGCTGCGCGGGTCTTCGGCGTAGACGCCGGAGTCCTGCCGGCGCAGGATGCAGAGGCCGAGCTTGGCGATGTCGCCGGCGATCAGCGAGACGCACGCGAACACGGCCGAGAAGGCGAGCTGCTGCTCGGCGCCGAGCATGACGAGGTTGCGCTGCCACGCGCCGCCGAAGGCCTCGAAGATGGTGCCGAAACGCGAGGTGAGCTGGTAGGGCGCGACGATCGGCGTGACGGTGTTCTGGTCCGTGAGCGCCTTGCGCCACGGGGTGAGCCAGCGGGGCAGCTTCACTTCGCGGCCGCCTTCTTCGGTTTCTTGGCCGAGCCGGCGGTGAGCGCGCGGGTCTGGTAGCTGCCGACATCGGGGGCCGGCGCGCCCTTGGGTCGCGCCCAGCCGAGTTTCTGGAAGGGCTCCACGAGCGGGGCTTCGCAGTCGTACTCCTGGTCGACGGCGAGCTGGCGCCCGTAGTACTGGTGCGGGGCGGTGACGATCACGCGCACGAGTTCCATGGGGCCTCCCGGTGGTAAGACCCGCGCGGACCCCGTAAGACCCGCGCGGTATTGCGTCGCCCGGTGGGGCGGTGGATCAGACGTACGCGGCGCTGCGGATGTACTGGCAGGCCTGCGAGCGCGCCTTGGTCCAGTTGACGTGGCGGATCGCCTTGAGGGCGATCGACTCGGTCTGGAACATCGACACCAGCGAGGCGCCGGTGGCGGTGGCGGTGGACTTCTGGCTCGAGGAGTCGGCCATCTCGATCGACACCTGGTCGCTCGCCTCGACGCTGGCCCCGCCGTCGTCGGCGAGGAAGACCTCGCCCGGCTGCAGCAGGATCAGCACGTTGTCGAAGTCCGGCGAGCCGGTGGTGTCCGCCGCCTGCGTGGTGAACACCGGACGGCCCATCAGCCGCGCGTTGCCCGAGGCCCAGTCCTGCATGCTCGGGAACTGCGGCAGGCCGAGCGAGGTGACCATCATCGAGAGGGCCTCGGCGAGTTCCTCCTTCATGATGCACACCGCGCCGGCGAGCGGGATGTTCGCCGCGTAGAAGGCCGAGGTCAGCACCTTCCAGTCCGCCTTGAAGGCCGCGTAGTCGGTGCCCGAGGCCTGGCGCGCGGTGGCGCCGTAGGTCAGCGAGGCCGGCTGGATGTTGGTCTGGCCGCCGTTGTTCGGGTCGATCAGGCTGGTGTCGGACTTCTGCTGCAGGGCGCGCGCGAGGTCGTTGCGCACCATCAGCTCGGCCGAGGGCGTGGACAGCATCGCCAGCTCCTTGGTGATCACCGACAGGGCGCCGACCTTGGTGATGCCGAGCGACACCGACGTCGAGGTCGGCTTGCTCGCCAGCACCGGCAGGCCCTGGCCGACCCAGTAGCCGGTCGAGCCGCCGTCCATGCCGCCAACGCGCACGTTGAACGGCACGTTGCGCCAGCCCTGGATCTTGCCGAGCAGCGTCATCGGGCGCAGGTACTCGATGAACTCGCTGGCGATGTTCTGCGCGTAGGCCCACTCGCTGGCCGCGGTGGCGGTCGTCGAGTCGAGGCTGTTGACCGCGGCCTTCAGCGCGAGGTACACCTGCGGCGCGCTGTCCATCCAGGCCTTCTCGCCGCGGTAGATCTCGGCGGGGTCCTTGTAGCGGCCTTCCTTCTGCAGGTACTTGGCGCGCGCGATGGCCATCGCCGAGCGCGCGAAGAGCACGCCGGGCTCGTGCTTGGCGCGGATCTCGACGCGCGGCGCGGAGAGCGCGGCGGCCTTGGCCGTGTCGGTGACGCCGTCGGCCACCGGCGCGGCGGCGGAGACGTTGAGCTTCTCCAGGTCGCGCAGGTCCTTCAGCTCGGCGTCGATCTGGCCGATCTCGCCCGCGAGCGTCTCGAACTCCTCGCGCTCGGCGGCGTCCTTGGTGCGGCTCTCGCCGGTGGCCTTGGCCTGGATCTCGTCCATGCGCGCGGCCTTCGCGGCGCGGGTGGCTTCCAGCGCGGCGATCTGTTCCTTGTACGTTTTCATCTGGGGTCCTTTCGGTTTGACGTTGGATCCCGAGACGCCGGGAGTCGAATCGAGACGCACCGCCTTCCCGTGCTGGGCGCCAAGCGCGGCGCGCACGTTCTGGTCGGTGCTCTTGATGGCGGTGATGGTGGCGTCGCCGTTGGCCGGGATGGTCACGGCCGACAGCTCCAGCCAGAGCCAGCGCGTGAAGCGCAGGCCCCAGGTGCCCTTGATCTCGGCGGCCTCGAGCGCCTGGAAGCCGATCGAGAGGCCCTTCACGAGCCCGGACTTGACCGACTGCCAGGCCTCGTCGAGGCGATCCTTCAGCTTGCCGGCCTCGTCGATCTTGGCGAAGCGGGCGCGCACGGTGATGCCTTCGTCGGTGACCTTGGCGGCGATGACCTCGCCGATCGGCGCGCGCGCGTCGTGCTGCCAGAGCAGCGGGATCGGCAGCTTGAACTCGGCGCCATTGGGCTCGACGATGTCGCCCATGCGGTCGGTCGTCGGCGTGGTGGCGATGCCCTCGATCTCGCGCTTGTCCTCGTCGACGGACTTGACCTGCAGGATGGTGTAGGCGCGCTGCTCGGCCGGCCGCTCGCGGGTGTGGAGTTTCATCGTGGGGCTCCTTCGGGACTACAGGACGAAAACCTGGAACTCGGGCTTCTTCTCGGCGGCCCCGGCGGTCGCGCGCGCGAGGGCCATGATCAGGGCGATCACGCCGTCGATCTTGTGCTGCGGCGCGCTCTTGTTCGGGTAGATGTTGTCCTTGTGGTCGCGGTGGAAGACCACGTTGCCGATCATCCACGCGAGCACCGGGTCGCCGTCGTGATGGAAGCGCCCCTGCAGCACGAGTTCGCCGAGCTTCTTCATCGGCTCGCTGAAGTTGAGCACCGTCGGCCGGACCTCGACCATCTCGAAGCCTTCCTCGATCATCTCGCCGGCGAACTGGGTGAGCTGCGCGGGGTCGAACGCGACCTCGCGCACGGTGTGCAGTTCCTCGTCGCGGCGCAGGTCGGCCTTCACCAGCTCGACGTCGATCACCGCCCCGCTCGCCTTCTCGATCAGGCCGCGCGCGACCCAGGCCTTCAGGTGGTCGCTGCCCTTCTGCTCGAGCAGGCGCTCGGGCACCCAGTAGCGGCCGAAGGCGTAGAAATCCTCGCCGCGGCGGAACACCTTCAGCTTGGCGAAGATGTCGGTCTTGAACGCGGCATCGAGGCCGAGGCAGCACTCCTCGCGCGGGAAGTCTTCCTCGCGCAGGCCGGGCTCGCCGCAGGCGTGCCAGTGGGCCATGTCCATCCACGCGGCCTCGGCCGCGATCCACTGGTTGCAGCGCTTGGTGCGGAACTCGCCCTGGCTTTCGGTGGAGGCCTTGGCCTTGGTGCACGCCGCGACCATGTCGTCCAGCAGGCACGACACGCCGAGGTTCGGGTTGGCCTTGATCCAGACGTCCGGATCGGCCCAGTCGTCGTCCTTGCGGCCGTCGGCGTAGCCGGTGTCGAGCGTGTAGATGAGGCCGAAGTAACCGTCGTCGACGTGCTCGCTGCCCTCGAGGCGGTAGCCGAAGCCGCCGCAGGTGCGCAGCGTGGTGTTCAGGATGCGGCAGAGGTAGGTGCGCTGCTCGTAGCAGACGCCGACCGTGTTCGTGCCGGCGGTGGTGATGCCGAGGCCCAGCGGCTGGCTGCGGGCGCCCGTGGAACTGTCGAGCACGTCGTAGAGGCCGCGGTCCTTCTGGGCGTGCAGCTCGTCGGAGATGAAGCACGACGACGACAGGCCGTCCTGCGTGTCGGAGTCGCGGCCGAGCGGGCCGTAGGTGCTGCCGGTGTCGGCCTGGAAGATCGTCTTCGTGTTGTAGGTGACGCCGAGCTCGCGGAACTGGGGCTGGCGCTGCACCATGCGCTGCGCGATCGACCAGACGATCTTCGCCTGGTCCTTCTTCGTCGCCGCGGACCAGACCTGCGCGCCTTCCTCGCCGTCGGCCGACAGCATGTACAGCGCGAGCCCGGCGGCGAGCGTCGACTTGGCGTTCTTGCGGCCGACCTCGAGGTAGCCGCGGCGAAAGCGCCGCCGGCCGGTGACGCGGTGCACCCAGCCGAAGAGCCCGGCGACGAAGAAGACCTGCCAGTCGCCGAGCACGATCTTCGGGTAGGTCGGCACGCCGTCGACGTACACGGGCTTCGCCCAGTCGCCCTCGACGTGCGGCAGCAGCTCGATGAACCCGCAGGGCCGCGCCGCACGCGCGGCGTCGAACACGTACGGCCAGGCGGGGTCGGACTCGGACCGCGCCAGGTCGTCGAGGTGGCGCTGGCAGGCGGCCTTGACCCAGCGGCCGGCGACGATCTCGCCCGCCACCACCTGCCGCGCGTAGCGCAGCGCGCGCTCGGCGTACGACAGCTCGGCCATCAACCCGGCTTGCGGAAGTCGGCGAGCGAGGTGACCTTGGCCGCGGCGCTGTCGTCCTTCTTCGGTTCCATCCCCGGCAGCCAGTAGTTGTTCGACTGCAGGGCGCGCACCCGGGACGCCGGGCCCGCCATGTGGAAGCTGGCCGCGAACTTCGACACGCGCTCGCCGGCCTTGTTCTTCGCCACCCAGTGCGGGGAGTACGTGAAACCCCCGTTCGGCGTGGGCACCATCAGCCCGTCACCCCCGGCCCACTCCTGGGCGAGGTACACCTCACCCCGCGCGATCGCGGCATCGACCTTGCGGGCTTCCTCGGCCTCGAAGGCTTCGCGCTTCGCCGCCAGGCGGGCGACGTCGCGCGAGAACATCTGCTCGTGCCAGACCAGCTCGGCCCACGCCTGGCAGTACAGCGCGAACTCGGCGCGATCGACGCGCGCAATGAAGCCGGCCTCCTCGAGCTCGGCGCCGGCGCGGCGCCATTCCTTCTTCGCCTCCGGCCAGAGGTGCTTCGGGCAGTCGGGCAGCTCGACCAGCAGCTGCACCTCGTCCTGCAGGTCGGCGAGCGGCTTCTTGCTCGGGTTGCCGCGCATGAGGTGCGCGCGCGCCGACATCGGTTTCGGTCCACGAAGGCCCATTTTTCACCTCGGAACACCCCGGGGCCGCTACACCCCCTCCCCCAAAACTCCCGCGCGCAAAAATTTGCC
>ERZ869929.367-NODE-367-length-29704-cov-5.795271_pt1 | contig 29704 bp, 36 predicted proteins | sample MGYA00579312_ERZ869929 | MGnify/ENA primary metagenome ERZ869929 (study PRJEB32216, sample SAMN09231818) | wastewater metagenome | place: USA: Maryland | collected 2016-08-09 | study: EMG produced TPA metagenomics assembly of the PRJNA472060 data set (Reclaimed... | reverse complement strand
GCCGAACTATTAGAAGCAAGCAATGAAATTTCTGGATACGCCGACTATATCAATGATTGCGCAAGTAAACTAAAGGCTGTTGTAAATTATGCCAATTCAAGCATTAACATGATTGTATCTCCATTACTAGATCAGTATGGCGATAATTATGTAAAGTATGAAAAGAAGTATAATATGGCCATTAAAGAAAACCCGTTAGCTAGTAAATTGTTTCAACTAAAGCTAGACTCTGAATTGAAGTATCAATCCATAGAAAATAAAGCTAATTTTATTAAAACAATAGCTAATATATTTATGGAATTTTATAAGAGAAAAGTATATGGACAAAGAAATACTAACTAATATAATGCAGCAATTAGTAGACTTAACAACCCAAGTTCAGTCTATGATGAGTGCCCCCAAAAAAACAGTTAAATCTAGTTCTAAAAAAGGGGCCGTTAAAAAAACTACAGAAAAAAAGCCTGTTAAAAAGAAAGCTTCTAGAAGTGGTAAAAGACCACATCCAAGCCATGTTGATGATTTTGTTATGAATCCCAACAAAGCAAACGAAGAAGCTTCAAAAAAAGTGCCAGTAAAAGCCACTGGAAAAAATTTATTCAAAGATGATTTAAAAACGGCTAAAAATGTAAAAACTCCAAAAGTTAATTTGACGCCGAGAGACAGACCAAAACACAAAAAGAAAAAACTAATTTGTGAAAAGTGTCAAAAACCATACGAAGACCCATTGGGGACTTCTGAATTTAAAACCAAAAAGATTTGTAATTCTTGTTTATGTAAAGGGGTAAGAGATGAAGATTAAGAAATTGCATCCGGATGCTACATTGCCAACTGAACCTAGAGATGGCGATGCTGGGCACGATTTGTTTTCGTTAGGAGATGTTGTGCTTTATCCGGGCGAAATTAAAGCTATTTCTACCGGGATAGCTATGGAAATTCCAAGTGGGTTTGTTGGTATTATTAAGCCTAGATCAGGATTGGCGCTAAAAGGCGTAGATGTATTGGCGGGAGTTATAGATAGTTCTTACAGAGGAGAAATTAAGGTCGTGCTTTGTAATTTATCTCAAGACACAGCCGTTGCTTTATCTGGCAATTCTAAAATAGCTCAAATGTTATTTGTGAATTATGGGATTATGCTCATGGAAGAAGTAGATGAGCTATCAAACACAGAAAGACAAGCTAATGGCTTTGGGAGTACCGGAACATGAACGTATCAGAATTTATTCCTTTTGACGAGTTATACTGGAATGAAGATGAACAAAAATATATTGCGTTAAGCGATGATGAAATCCAATTAATTGTATTAAATGCTTATAATGCTGGATATACAGAAGTAGAACAAATCGTGGAAATAGTTAGCTATCTCAATCAAATGAAAGTAGATGGAATGCTATACAATAGATTTATTAAGGGCCATATTAATATTTCTGTTTTTGAAAATAATGAATTAGTCTTTAAGCCTGTCCAATGAAAGAAGCTCAAAAAATAGAAAAACAAATTAAAGATATCCAGTCTAGGATTTATGATTTAAACGATAGACTGGATTCTACTTTGTCTACTAGTGAAATCAATAAAATAGAAAAAGAGAAAAAGAAGCTTTATAAGAAAAAAGATAAGCTTATGAAATCTTTACATGACACTTACTAGAGAATTTTTACTATCAAGGGGGCAGTGTTGTGGTCTTGGTTGTAAAAACTGTCCATATACAAAGCCTGTAAAAAAAGGAAACACAGATGTCGAGTTGGTTAGAGATACTAAAACAAAAAACGATAACCAAGGAAACGATAAAACTAGCTGAAGATTTTTATACTTGCCCCGTGTCAGAACAAGAATATATCCCTAGGGCTGATTCGGGCATTGTAGCGTCTAGGAAATTAACTCAATTAGGATACGATTTTTTAGAAGCCTGTGAGCAAAAAAATTTAAAACAAGCTAGGTCTATCTATAAAAAAATCAATAAGGAAGGCAAAATAGAAGGTAAAAAATATATTTCTAGAATAAGAAAAATTCTAAAAAAGAAACTAGAGTTATTAGAAGAATACAATAATGGCCTTAGATTTTTTGGGGTAAATATTGATAAAATAGGGGAAATAGTCTCCATAAAGACAGATGCAAAATTTATAATGAAGGTGCCAGATGGTCTTTTTAATGATCCTAGTTAGTTTATTTTTTGATGCTGGTGGCGTTTTTAATAGACAACAAGAATACGATAAAATTGAATTAAATACAGTAATTAAAAAAACCAGCAAATTTTCTCAATTTATAATGAAAAAGAATGGATTGGCGGAAGGTTATGTTATATTGGGAAGATCTGAGTTAATAGACATAACAAAGAGCGGACAATATTATAATTTAATTATTAAACATAACAAAAAATTTTATTTATTAAAAAGTAAAAAAATAACATATTCTACAACATACGAAGATTTAGAAATAGTTAATAACAACTTATTTAAAGGCCCTAGAATATACAACTTTAGGTGGTGGTAAATGGCTGCATTAGACTGGATTGGTCATATTTTTGAGTGGATAGGAAGCTTTATTCCTAGAATACTTCATATTAAGTCTACCCATAAAGGTGTTATGTTTACAAGAGATAAAGCGAAAGAAATTGGACCGGGGCTTCATATTTATTTACCCTTTTGGGCTAATCCAGATACTTATCCAGTGAAGCGCCAAACAATTAACTTGCCAGCACAAGTTTTAACAACCTCAGATAAAAAATCTGTGGTTATAGACGTAGCTGTTATATATGAAGTTGAAGATATTTTAAAGGCCCTTGTTGACACTTTCAATTTAGAAGATACAATTAGGGATACGGCACAAGGAGCCGTAAAAAGAGTCGTGATTACAGAAACCTTTGATGATCTACAGAAGAAACAAACCACAATTGACAAGCTTTTAACAAAAAAAGTCAGGGCTTTTCTTAGGCCATACGGTATTAAAGTTATTAAGGCTTTTGTTATTTCTTATTCTCAGGTGAGAGTTTTTAGGCTTATCCAAGATCAAAATGACTTTAAAATGATGCCGCCTCAATCATGATAGATTACAAATATATGGCGTCTTGGTACGATACTGATCCAGATGCAACAATAGAAATACCAAAGACTCCAATTTGGGTTTTTTGGGATGGTTCCGATTCAGACAATCCTCCAAAAAGAGTAAAAATATTATTAACAGGATTAATTTATAAATGGGAAGAGTTTCAAAAAATACGAATCAGGAAATTTCAGATTTAGCCGCAGAAAGGGCAGTTTTATCTGGGATAGCTCAATACGGCACAGATATTCTTCTTGAAATAGATTTTGTTGATAGTGATTGTTTTTCAAATGCTATTAATTCAAGTATTTTTACTTGCTTAAAAGAAGTTTGTATGTCTGGGGCGAAAATTGAATTTGCCTCTATTTTATCTAAAGCTAATGAGCTTGGTATATATAGCATACTATCAAACCCAGAAGAGATAGCATTTTTAAGATCTCTTTTTAATTTTCCTGTTCATAAACAGAATATTTTATTATATGCTACCAAACTAGCAAAAATTAAGCTTATTTCAGATTTGCGAAAAACTATTAAAGCTTGTGATCAAGAGCTTTTAGAATGTAGTGGCGAAGAGAATGTAAACGACTTAATTTCCAAAGTAGAAGGGCCGCTATTAGATTTAGTTTTTAAAACATATAGAACTGATCAAAATAACCCAGTTGTACTTGGTGAAGACGTAGATAGCTACATAGATCACCTGATAGAAAATCCGTCAGATTTTGTCGGTATTAGCACCAGTTTTACAGCTTACGATATGGCTATAGGTGGCGGCCTAAGAAGGGGTGGTGTGGCATTAGTTGGAGCTAGACCTAAAACAGGTAAAAGCCTTTTTGCCGACACTGTAGCTTTACATGTTGCTGGAAAACTTAATATTCCTGTATTAATGTTAGATACGGAAATGGGTAGAAAAGATCATTATGACAGAATATTGGCGAATTTGGCCAATGTTACAATTAATGATATTTCTAGTGGTAAGTTTTCTAAAAACCCAGAAACCACAAAAAAGGTTAGAGAAGCAGGACAACAATTTAAAAATATTCCCTATCATTATTTAAGTATTGCAGGGGAATCATTTGAATCTATTTTGTCTTCTATGAGAAAATGGATTTATCAACATGTTGGTTTTGATGAAAATGGAAAAACAAAAGATTGTTTAATTATTTATGACTATCTAAAACTTATGTCCTCTGATAGCATTGCAGAAATGCAAGAATATCAAGCTTTAGGATTTTTAATTACTCAGTTACATAATTTTTGTGTGAAGTTTGACGTTCCATGCCTTAGTTTTGTGCAAATAAATAGAGATGGCGTAACAAAAGAGTCTTCTGATGTCGCTTCCGGTTCGGATAGATTGGTATGGCTTTGTACTAGTTTTACTATTTTTAAAGCAAAATCAGAAGAAGAAAAGGCCGAAGATATAGAAAGGGGCAAAAAGAAGCCCTATAATAGAAAACTTGTTCCAGTTGTGGCTAGACATGGCGGCGGCTTGGACGATGGTGATTATATCAATATTATGCTCGAAGGCGAATATGGCCGATTAACAGAAGGACCAACACGAAATGAATTATACAACGGCATTATCGAAGACGGATTCGAAACAGAATCAGACGATTTATCAAATTTCTAGTGAATTAACTAAGAATCTTCCAGAGTTATTAGAAAGACTAGATATAAATTATCGAGAATCAAAAGATTCATATGTTTTTACTTGTCCAGTGCATGGGGGCGATAATCCATCTGGCTGTTCTATCAATAACAAAGGCTACTGGAAGTGCTGGACACATCACTGCGAAGAAGAATTCAAGAGTACTATCTTTGGCTTTGTTAGGGGCGTATTAAGCTACAACAATGGCAAAAGGGTCACTATGGAAGAATGTCTTCGATGGTGTATGAGTTTTCTTAATATAGAATCTGTCGCCCTAGAAGATGAGAAAGAAAAGATTGGATATTTTAAAGATATTAAACTATTAGAAATTTTTCAATCTGAAATATCTAGAGATAATAATAAGACTCTAACAAGAGATCAAGTTAGGGCAAAATTAAATATTCCTTCTCAGTGGTATTTAAATGATACTAAAACAGATAGAAATTTTACACCAGAAATACTAGACAAGTTTGATGTAGGCGACTGCTTAACTCCGGAAACCGCAATGTATCAAAGGGCGGTTGTTCCAGTTTATGATGAAAACAATATATATGTTGGTTGCTTAGGTAGAACCCTAGTAGACAGTCCCAATAAATGGAAAAACGAAAAAAACTTTCATAAAGAAAATTATCTTTATGGATTAAACTTTGCCTCGCAAGCTATATTAGAATCTGGCATAGTTAATATAGTAGAGGGTCAAAGTTGTATATGGAGACTACATGAAGCAGATTTTATTAACTCGGTGGGTATTTTTGGGGCCGAATTAAGCAATAATCAGTTATTATTATTAGAAAAAAGCGGAGCTATGACGCTTATTATTCTTACAGATAATGATGAGGCTGGAAACAAGGCCGCCAATAAAATCATAAATAAATGCGGTAGAAGATTTAATTACATCAGGCCAGAACTACCAAAAAAAGATATTTCAGAATTAACAGTAGACCTTACAAAAGAATTTTTAGGAGAACTTTATGCCAAATATAATTGCCCTATGTGGAAAAAAGGGTAGTGGTAAAAATACTCTGTGTAATTTTTTACATGGATATCAATTAAAACAACTAGGTATTATTAATGACTTTTATCTAAATGAAAAGGGCGGCTTAGTTGTAAATACGCCCGTAGAAGATGAAAATCAAGAAATGCAGAATGTAGACATGTTGTTAGATGTAACTAGGTCAGACTATACATTCGGAGAGTGGGCTTCTTTTTACATGTGGCCGTTCATTAAGCATTATGCTTTCGCTTCTACACTTAAGGAAATAGGTGAACAATTGTTCAATATTCCACATGAATGCTTGTATGGAACAGACGAACAAAAAAATCAAATTATTCCACATTTACTCTGGGAAAATATGCCGGGTGTTATAACACAAAAACCTATTGATCTTGCTTGGAGTTTGACAGAGGGATATACAGAGCAAAAAAATGAAGTAGAAATGATAGCTGGTCGTTTAGGACCATATTATGAAAAAATCAAAGGTATAGTATATCATGAGCCCGGCCCCATGACGGCCCGCGAATTCATGCAGTTTTTCGGTACAGAAATCATGCGAAAAATGTATGAGCCAATCTGGACCCAGAGAACAATTAAAAATATTGTCACAGAAGATTCTCAAATTAGTGTGATATCCGATTGTCGATTCGATAATGAAGCTGTCGCCCTAAAGGAGCAAGGGGCCAAATTGGTGCTTTTGACAAGATCAATAGATTCTTCCGATAAACACAAGAGCGAAAACGGCTTTGATTCTTTTACAGACTTTGATTTGGTTATTGATAACAAAAATCTAACATTGCTTGAGACCTGCGCTAAGCTTATCGAAGGAATTAAGGATTGGGGCTGGATTTCTACGCCAAAAACCAAAGAAACGGGGTTTAAAAAGATTAAATAATGTTATGTCCATATATTAGATCATCATCATACGGGGCGTATGAGTATTGCGCCCTTAAATATTTTTTCAATTATGTACTAGGATGGTCAGAGCCGCCAAATTCTAAGGCTCAAATGGGCACAGTGGTTCATAAGGTCATGGAGGTTTTGGCCGTATGTAAAAAGACTTTACAAGATGAAGAAAACCCTAAGAAGACAAAATTTTCTTTTACTGATGAACATATTGGCGAAATAAGCTTTACTAAGAAATCTTTGTTTACAAAAGACTTTGTTTCTAATGTATTAGATAAAAGTTTTGATCATTATTCACAAAAAGATACTACCAATAATTATGGTGAAAAAGAATATAACACCTGTGCCGAATGGGTAGATATGGGCCTTGAATATAATGATGGTCAATTCGATCCTCGTAATAGAATTATAACGGCCCCAGAAATGGAGTTTGACCTTCCTATCATGGAAGATTGGGCCCTTGATCAAAATGGTAATAGATTAGCCATTAAGGGCACAATAGATTTAGTTACACAAGTAGGAGAAGACACTCTAGAAGTAGTAGACTATAAGACGGGTAAAAGAATAAATTGGGCCACTGGTGAAGAAAAAACATTTGAAAAACTTCATGACGATGCCCAACTTTTGCTTTACTACTATGCTATTTCTAAATTATTTCCTCAATATAAATATGTTATTATGACTATCTTTTTCATTAGAGACGGCGGACCATTCAGCTTATGCTTTGATGAATCTGATTATTCTAAATTTTTATCTAAATTAGAAAAGAGATATAAAGAAATTTTGAATGATTCTAGTCCTAAACCTATTAATAAAGAAAGAAGCGACTTTAGGTGTCATAGACTTTGTCATTTCTATAAGAATAGATGGCCCGGATCTAATCAAACTATGTGTCATTATGTAGAAGATCAAATCAAGGTTTATGGTTTAGATCAGGCTATTATTAAGTGTAAAAAACCAGATTTTGATGCGTCTTCATACAAAGCGCCCGGAGCTTAATATGATAGAAGTTGTAATAACAGAACAAATGAAGCGTAGAGCTTGGCAAAAGGCCCGAAAAATGGGAGAACTTAAAAATTCTATTACAGGCGGCGATGGAAACATAGCGGCTTTTTTGGGCGAAGAAGTAGCTAATTTTATCATTGGCGGGACTATAGACAATACATATGATTATGATATAATAGACAAAGATGGTATTACGTACGATGTCAAGACCAAAAGATGTACTTCCGAACCTAAACCAGAATACGAATGTTCAGTAGCTAATTTTAATACTCAACAAAAGTGCGATAGATACATTTTTGTTAGAATAGAAAATGTTAATGGGAAATGGGGCAGGGCTTGGGTATTAGGTTATATGCCAAAAGAAGAATATTTCGAAAAGGCCCGTAAACTTAAAAAGGGTGATAGAGACGGAAGTAATTGGTTCAAAGTTAAGAGCGACTGTTATAATGTCGCTATATCGGAGCTATATCCAGTGGAGCAAAAAAATGCTAAAAGAACAAGAAGAGCTACTAAAAAATGATTACAAGTCCGTAGTTTATGCGGGTTGTATTATTACGTATAAAAATATTACATTATGTGATTTAACTGATCACGTACCGTTTATGAGAAATAGACCGAGCGAATATCAGGTTCATTCGGATAATTCTAAAGTTAAATTTTCTAGTGTTTATAAAAATATCGATGAAGCTGTTGAAAAATTTATTGAATTAAAATTACAGGTGATGAATGAATAACAATACTATAATAGTTTTTGACCTTGAAACAGCATCGGCTAATCCGCACAAGTGTCAACCAACACAAATTGCTGCTATTGCACTACATTCAAGGAAACTTACGGTAGAACCGAACGGAATTTTTAATAGTGAAATATGTCCCATTTTTGACGACGAGAAAGCTGTTGCAATGGGGTGGGACCCAATACAAGATAAGGCCCTAGAAATTACCAGAAAAACAAGAGAGGGGCTTGCACAAGCTCCCCCACTTGGTATAGTATGGAATAAATTCGTTAACTTTGTTAATCAGTTCAATTACAAGAAAAGTAACTGGACCGCCCCAGTCCCTTGTGGATATAATATCATTAACTTCGATATGCCCATTATACAAAGACTATGCACCCAAATGGGTCAAGTAGATAAAGAGGGTAAACAAAATCTATTTAATTCTATTTTTAAAATAGATGTAATGGATATGGTTTTTGGCTGGACTGAAAATAATCCAGAGATTAAAAGTAGAAGCTTGACTAAAATGGCCGAGTATTATGGATTGCCAACAGACAATATAGAAAATGCCCACGATGCATTGCAAGACGTTAAAAATACAGCTAATATATTGATTAAATTTTTAGAATTTCAAAGAAACATCGCAAATAAAACAAAGTTTGAAAAAGCATTCGCCGGACAAGAATTAAGGATTAAATAATGGTTTGGGCTCCTCTACACCAGCATTCACACATGGGGTCTTTGTTAGACGGTTATTCTCGCGCTTCCACTATTGTAGAAGCATGTAAAAAGTATGGATATAAATCAGCAGCTTTAACAGATCACGGCAGTATTTCCGGCTGCGTAGAATTCTTTCAGGAATGTAAAAAGGGTGATATTAAGCCTATTTTAGGATGCGAATTTTATGTTTGTGATGATGTAGAAAATAAAGATAGAGATTTAAGACACGTAGTTATTTTAGCTAAAAATCTACAAGGATGGAAAGAGTTAATTAGCTGCGTGTCTGAAAGTCACTTAAATTTTTATTATAAACCAAGAGTTGATTACAAGATAATGAAAAAATATCTTGGTAATGGTAATCACTTCTGTATTACGGGCCACCCCGGAACTTCTGTCTCTGAATCCTTGTTTTTTTCTAACATGGTTTATGATGCCAATTCATATGAAGAGGCTAGGGCTTTCTTAAAACCATTCTGGAAAGAAGACTGTAAATATGTAGTAGATAAATATCTTGATGTATTTGGGGAAAATTTATTTTTAGAAATTCAGCTTATTGATCAAGACAGACTACACATGGCTCGCGTTGTTGGCGAGTGCTTGCGTGAGTTAGGTAAAGAACTAGGCATTAAAACAGTTGCTACGGCAGATAGTCATTATGTATATAAAAAAGATGCCGAAATACAAAGAATATTGATTGCATCAGCCTTAAAGCTAAAAATGCCAGCTATTGAAAGAGCTATTAAAAAGGGCGAAAGTATTCCTTTGAAGGGCTTCTTTTTGTCTGATAATTATCATATTCCAACACCGGAAGAGATTCAATCTATACATACAGAAGAAGAGTTAAATAACTCGCTTTGGATTGCAGATCAGTGTGAAAATTATGATATCTTAAGTAAACCTATTCTACCAAGATTTAGTTGTCCAGACAATAAAGATGAGTTTGAGTACTTAAAAGAGTTGTGTGAAAATGGCTGGAACTCTATTTTAGTTAAATCTGGTGTTGTATCTAAACCAGAACAAGAACAGAGATATAGAGATAGATTAAATGAAGAATTGGGCGTTATTAAAGACGCCGGACTATCTGGATATTTCTTAATTGTTCAAGATATTATGAACTACGTTCGCAGTAAGGGCTGGTTGCCGGGCTGTGGTCGCGGCTCTGCTGCTGGTTGTTTGGTTTCATTTTTGACTGGCATTACATCTATTGATCCTATCCCATATAATCTTTTGTTTAGTCGTTTTTATAACGCCTCAAGAAAAGGTAGTTTGCCGGATATTGATATGGACATGCCATCAGAACATAGAGATGAAGTAATTGAATATGTTCGCAATAAATACGGGCGAGAAAATGTTTCTCAGATGGTTACATTCGGCAGATTGCAAGGTAGATCAGCTATTAAAGAAGTTGCTTCCGTGGAAGATCAATTATCTTTTGCTGAAATTAATGCTATTACAGAACATATTCCAGATGAAGCAGAAATTTCTGACGAATTAGAAGAAATGGATGATAAATCTATCATTCGATGGGCCCTTATAAACAGACCAGAAAAATTTGAAAAATGGTGCCAGATCGATGAAAACGGAAAATTATCCGGGGAAATGGTTGATCTATTTGAGAAGGCTATTAGATTAGAAGGAACTTATAAGTCACAAGGCAAACACGCTGCTGGTGTTATTATAGCAGCTAGTCCATTAGCTAATATGTGTCCTATGGTTCGTGATAGCGAAGGCAGCCCAGTTGCTGGCTTTGAAATGACAGACCTAGAGGCTATTGGTCAAGTTAAATTTGACTTTTTGGGTGTTGATGTTTTAACAAAAATACAAAAAATTGCCAAACATGGTAATTTAAACTTAACAAACCTAGAAGATCAATTGGCTTGGGATTTAATATGCTCTGGCGAAACTAAAGGAGTGTTTCAACTAGAATCAAAAACAGGAAGCACTTGGGCAAAAAGAGTGAAGCCCAGAAACATTGAAGAAATATCAGCGTTAGTAAGTTTGATTCGTCCGGGTACGCTTAATGCTTACTTTGAAGGCAAATCTATGGCTCAACATTATGTAGATCGTAAAAGCGGAAAAGATGAAGTTAAATATTTGCATCCTGCTTTAGAGCCTATTTTAAAAGATACTTACGGAGTTTTAGTTTATCAAGAGCAATCTATGCTTATAGCAAAAGAAATTGCTGGTTTTACCGAACAAGAAGCTGATAACTTGAGAAAAGCTATTGGTAAAAAACTAGCAGACCTTATGGCTAAACTTAAAATTACTTTTTTGGAAGGTTGTAAAAACAAAGGAATTGTTAGCGAAGCAGAAGCGGCCCAAATATTTGATTGGATTGAGGCTTCTAACAGATATTCATTTAATAAATCTCACGGCGTTTCTTATGGTATGACGGCTTACATGAGTGCTATTTGTAAAGCCAGAAATATACTTAAGTTTTATGAAGTGTATTTAGATCATGCTAGAAGAAAACAAGACACACAAGAAGAAATTAAAGCCCTTATCTATGATGCCAGAATACACAATATAGAAGTATATCCGCCTAGAATAGGAAACCTTTATAAGGATTTTACAATAATTAGAGACTCTGTTTATTATGGCATTTCGTTAGTCAAAGATATTGGTCAAGCAGAATCTGAAAAAATTATAGAGTTAATACAAAACTCCGATAATACAAAAACAATGAGTTGGATAGAAATATTAGCTAAGTATTCGGGCGAAATAAATAAGAAAGCCTTTATAGCCATGATTAATACGGGCTGTTTTGACGGACATGGCAGACCAAGTAGAAATACTATGCTTTATGAATATGATATTTGGCGAAGCCTCTCAGATAGAGAGGCCCAATTTATTAGTAGCAACATAGAATCTACCGAAAATCTTCTACATCACTTAAATGTACTTGTTAATAATTTTAAAATATCAAAACCAAGACTAGATAAGATCATGGGCTTGATTAAAATTTTACAAAAACCTACCAATGATTTAAATGATTATGCCGCTTGGATAGCAAGAGTAGAAGAAAAACATATGGGTGTTGCTATGACTTGCTGTGCTAGTGATATGGGGTCTAGTGACTTAGTAGACACACAATGTAAAGAAATCTATCAAGGGGTCTCTACAGGGGCTTGTCATCTTGGTGTTACAATTAATACAATCAGAGAGTTTGTTATAAAGAAAGAAGGAAAAAATCAAGGTAAAAAAATGGCGTTTTTATCTGTTTCTGATAACACGGCTATATTGGATAGTGTTATTATGTTTCCTGACTCTTACGAGAAATACAAGAGATTGTTGTACGAAAATAATACAGTTATATTGTTTGGGCAGCCATCGAGAGAAAAAAATGGTGGCTTCATAGTGGATAAAGTTTATCAAATTTAGGAGATTGAAATGAATTATTGCTTTTTTAATGGTAAATTAACAGAAAATCCAATAACAAAAAATGTTGCCGGGGCGAATCTTACCACCTTTACTTTGGGCGTAGAAGATTCTTGGCAAGATGCCAATGGTGAAAAAAAGAAAAGATATGACTATTTAGATTTTGAGGTATGGGATACAGCCGCAGATACGGTCTATCAACATGCTAAAAAGGGCGATTTCATGTTTGTTCAAGCGTCTGCTAGGCAAAACAAGTGGGAAAATGGCAGTGGCGAAAAGAAACAAAAAATTACTTTTAGAGTAAATGAATTTAAAATCGTTCCAGTTAATAGCTAAACACACCCCCTATAAAGGGGGTCTTTTATAGGATTATTATGAAAAAGAAAGTTTTAATGGTAACAGAGTTTTCGGAACTTCCAACCGGCTATTCTGTTTATTCTAAAGAATTATTAACAAGATTAAATAAAGAATTCGAAGTTGCGGAATTAGCCGCTTATGTATCGGCCAATGATCCTAAATTAAACAACGTTCGTTGGCAGGTGTTTCCAAACAAGCCCCTAGAAGGAACTGCGGAATATGATTCTTATAAACAATCCGCTATTGCCGAATTTGGTGAATTCTCTTTTAATTCTGTTGTTCTACAATTTAAACCAGATTTTGTAATAGATATTCGTGACTTTTGGATGTTGTCTTATGAGCAATCGTCGCCATATAGACAATTCTATAACTGGTGTTTTACAAAAAATACGCCAGTTTTATGTGCTGGGGGTCAATATAAAAATATCTCAGATTTAAGAGTGGGAGATAGTATTTTAGATGGTGATTACAAATCCACCTCTGTTAAAAACATATCTGTTAGACAGGCAGACTCTGTTATTAGATTGAAAACATCTGGATATGGATTAGATATTAATACGACGAAAGAGCATTCGTTTTTTGTAATCAAAAACCAAGGTAGAGTTTGGTGCAATAAACTACGAAGATATTATTTGAACAAAGAGTATTACAGTAATTCTAAAGCTATAGAATTAGAAGCTAATTTTATTAATAAGGGAGATATGCTAGTTTTTCCTCCTATAGAAATAAGTATTGATAATTCTATAGATTATTCCGATAGTATGGCTACTCTTGTTGGTTTTTTTATTAGCGAAGGAACATGTGATAGATACGGACACATAAGATTTTCTCTCCACGAAGAAGAAAAAGAATACGCTTTAGAAATCAAAAACGCATTAACAAAAATATATCCATTATGTAAAATAGAAGAAAGATTTATAAAAGATAAAAAATCGCTCATTATTGGTATCAACAATACAGAAGCTGTAAAAAATGTATGGTCAAAATTTTATGATTCTAATGGATATAAAATAATGCCAGACTGGGTTTTTAATTCGCCACCAAGCTTTATTAGTAAAGTTATTAAAAGCATGTGGAGTGGGGATGGATGTGTTGTAAAAAATATTCATGGATATAATGGCTTAGAATATTTTACTAATAGTAAATCTCTTTCTTTGTCGTTATGGCAATCTTTAATTAGGCTTGGTATTGTTACCAATGTGATAGAAAGAAGCTATAATGGGCATATTGGATATAGATTTTTTACTTATGGTGAAAATGCTTATAAGCTGAATCAAGTAGTCAATAAAACAAACACAAAATCTAAAATGAATTTTGTCGATGTTGGTAAAATAAATAAAGATAGAGCGTGGATCGATAAAAATGGTTATCTTATTGTGAAAGTAACTGATAAAAAAGAAATTTTTAATCAAGAAACTGTTTATGATATAGAGGTGGAATCAAAGAATCACACCTTTTTGATTCCTTATAAAGTTCATAATTGCATTATGCCAACCGTAGACGCAAAGCCCCAAAACATGGAATGGGTTGAAACATATGAATCTGCTGATGCCGTGTTCACCTATTCAGAGTTTGGTGAAAAAACACTAAAATCACAAGGAAAATTTAATAACTTTAGAGACGTTGCCTCCCCATGCGCCTCTCATTCTTTTTTCCCTATAAAAAATAAAACAGGGCTAAGAAATGAATTTGGTTTAGAGTCTGCCCCTTATATAGTGGGGACAGTAATGCGTAACCAAAGACGCAAACTTTATCCAGATTTATTTTCTGCTTTTAGAAATTTTTTAAACAAATCCAAGAGAGAAGATGTCTTTTTGTATTGCCATACTTCGTATCCAGATGTAGGATGGGATATTCCCAAACTTTTGATACAAAACAATTTAACTCACAAAGTCTTGTTTACTTACAAATGCTCTAAATGTGGACATGTAGATTGCGCCTTTTTTAGCGATGTAATGAAAAATTGCAAGAAGTGCGGAGGTTTTTCTTCTGGAATTTGCGGAATTAATAATCCTGTCAATGAAAAAGAACTTGCAAAAATATATAATGTGTTTGATATCTATGTTCAATACGCCAATAGTGAAGGCTTTGGGATGCCCCAACTAGAAGCGGCCCAGTGCGGAAACGTAGTGTGTTCAGTAGATTATTCAGCTATGCATTCTGTCATAAGAAATATTAATGGATATCCTATCCCTTATAAACACTTAGAAACAGAAGTAGAAACCGGATGCTTGAGAGCAATACCTGACGAAAGAAATTTTATTGATCTTTTGGTAGAACTAACTTCTAAAACAAAAGAAGAGCTTAAAAACATTGGGCTTGAAATATATAGAGATACGATATCAAGATATAATTGGGATAAAACCGCCGAAAAGTGGGCCTCTTACATAAGAGAAACTCCTACGCTTCCAATTGAACAAACTTGGCGATCACCGATCAATATCAAACAACCAGCGCCTATAAAAAATCTACTTATGCCCCTAGATCAGGCAAATTTCTTGGTCTCGGAAGTTTTATGTAAGCCAGAACTTATTGGCAGTTTTTTATGGAGAAGATTGCTAAAAGAGTTAACATATAAATCTACAGTAGAAAATTTGGGCGGATTTTATATTAATGAGCATCACTATAAAGATGCTTTAAAAATGAAATCTTTCACTTATACAGATGCATATAACTCTATGGTGCAATTACGAGAATATTACAACATATGGGAACAACACAGGGCCAATAGCTTATGAAAATAGTGTACATAGGAAATTATAGAGATAAAACAGGTTGGGGCGCTGCTGCGGAAGCTAATATATTAGCAATGAATTCTGTGGGACTAAATGTTGTACCAAGACCTATTTCTTTTGGTAGTAACGGAGAGGCTCACCCAATAATTCAGCAACTAGAAGAGCAGTCTTGCTCAAATGCCGACATTATTATACAGCACGCACTACCACAATATTATTACGTTAATAAAAAAGTAAGAAATATAGGTTTTTATTGTGTAGAAACTGATGATTTTTATGCTTCTTGATGGAGAAAGTACATCAATCAAATGGATCAGGCTTGGGTTATGTCTGAGCATAATTACAATGCGTCTATCGTAAGCGGCGTACAAACAAAAGTTAATGTTGTTCCGTACAGCATAGATATAAACAAATTTGATTTAAATAATAAAACAGCCCAAATAGACGAACTAAAAAATACATTTAATTTTTGTTTTGTTGGCGAATGGAATCATAGAAAGAATATCGAGTCCTTATTGAGGGCTTTTTATTCAGAGTTTCATAGATCAGAGCCTGTTAATTTATTTATTAAACTAAGCTCAAATATGCCATCTGAACAATGCATGGCCGAATTTAATAAACTAAACGACCATGTTAAGAGTGGTTTAAAGTTAAATAAGTATAAAAATATATCAGTTGTTTGTGGGAAAATGGATCACCAACACTACTTATCTATTTTAAATCAATGTCATGTATTTGTATGTCCTAGTAGGGGCGAGGCTTGTTGTATACCAATGATAGAGGCCCAAGCTATGGGTCTATCTGTATTGGTTACAGCTAACACCGGAATGGATGATTATATTGTATCTGGCTATTCTATTCCATCAAAGGAAGATATATGTTTTGGAATGCAATCTACTTTGCCCGAAATACAAACAGGGTATGAATATTGGAAATCTATAGACACGATAAATCTTAAGATTTCTATGAGGTCCATGTATGAATGCGGCATAGAAAAAGAAGAAGCATCCAAACAAACAAAAGAAAAATACAACTACGAATCCGTAGGTAATAAAATAAAGGAAATTTTAACATGGATATGATTAAATCTATAGTGCGTAGAGCCACTAGGGGCGATAAATTAAATATTATTGTTGTTGGGGCGACCCACGAAAGATACGAGTCTACTCTATGTAAAACTGGGCATAATTTTTTCTCTTTGAAACATGGAAAGACTTGGGACTATAACTATGCTCCAATGCCCGAAAATTATAATATTATTAACGAAATACCATATCATGAAGAGTTTGACTTGATTCTGGTTCATACTTCGGGCGATAGAGTTTCTGTAGCCAACGATATTAAATCATATTGCAATTTGCCGATATTAAAACATTGCCATATATTGCCTGATATTAGATACGATATAGACTATCAAAAATATGCTTTTAATTCTGATAATGTTGATTACACAAGCTTCATTTCTAATTATAATATGTTGGCTTGGGGTAGATCTAAAGAAAATGCTTTTGTGGTCGAACATGGAATGGATACAGACTTTTGGGAGCCCGGAAACAGAGATCGAAAAAATCATTTAATGTCCGTTGTTAACTATTGGGCCGATAGAGATTGGGCCTGTGGCTGGGAAGCTTGGAAAATGATTGTTGGCTTTAAAACTGAACAACAATTACCTATTTTTGTTTTAGGTAATAATCCGGGCTTATTTAGTCCAGCTAGAAGTTTACAAGACTTGAGAAAATCTTATCAAGAATCAAGCGTGTTTTTGAATACGTCTCTTCACTCACCTGTACCAATGGCATTATTAGAAGCTATGTCCTGTGGCTGCGCCGTAGTTTCTACAGAAACATGTATGATACCAGAAATCATAACTCATGGTTATAATGGTCTAATATCAAACAATCTGGAAGAATTAAGAAAATATTGCGTGGAACTTCTAAACAATCCACAGCAAGCTAGAGAGATGGGTCAAAACGCTAGAAACACCATTTTAGAGAAATACAACCTATCTTTATTTGTTAACAATTGGAATAATCTATTTAATCAGGTAATATATAAATGAAAATTGAATTTAGCTTAATAAACAATAGAGAAGATTATCTATGGATAAATAACTTGGCCACTTTAGATATAGTTTGCTCTGATGGAGAAGCTACAGAAATTCTTGTTGATGACATTTTATCTACTTATAGTCTAAAAGAAGTGCCTTTGGTTTTAAACAAATTAATTTCTAAACTAAAAAGGGGCGGCGTTATAGTACTATATTTTGTTGATATAGAAATAATGGCTAAAATGCTAACTTTAGGAAGTATTACTTTTGAAATGTTTAATGATACTCTAACAGGCGCACAGCCGATTAAAACATTTTTAGAAACAGATTTTGTTGTTGATATATTAAACAAAAATAATATAAAGATAACCAAAACACACTTTAAAACATTTACATCTATCATAGTTGGAGAATATCAATGAACGAAATAAAAATGTCGTGTGATCAATGTGTGTTCGCCGAATATTTAAGCGTTGGAGGAAAACAAGTTCAGTACGATTGTATGCTTGGGCGTATTAAGAAGCTAAATCCAGAAGAAAATTTTGAATCAGATGAAAACAAATCTTGGTTCGTTTCTAATAGATTTTGTAATACCGCTAGGCCCCAATCTTGGTTAGACGAGCACTATGAGGGCTCTATAGAAAAAGGAAAAACTGGTGTACTTGAAGAAGTAAAGCCTAGGCTTTCCATAATAATTGATTTTAATTATGATGAAGAATTATTGTTTTCTAATTTAGACAAAATCGACAAAGATGATACATCTAGAAAATTTGTTACTATTATCAATGATAAAATAGAATACAATATGTCTATAATAGAAAAATTATCACAGTTGCATTCTGTTGGTAAAATTGTTGATTACAACATATTAATGCCCATAGATAGATCTAATATTTATAACAACATAGATGAATGTATTCGATTTTGTAAAAATGGTTGGATAGTTTTTATCTCTTCGGGCGATACCATTCCAAGCAATCTAACTTCCGCCATAGACAAAAGAATTAATCATGATTTAAAGCGTTTAGTATATTGTTCTAAAGACAATCCTTCTTTTGTTATTCAGGCCGCAATATACAAGTTGTTAAACGGTAATCAAAACAAAATCTGCCCAGACGGAACCATAGATACTAAAACTTTTCTAGAAAGAGTTTCTGAATTAAAGTCAGAAGATCCTGATTGTATTATTACGTGGAGTGATTTATTTAATGGCTAATTTAGTTACAATCATTATAGCAAATTACAATTATGGCGATATGGTGGTAGATGCTATTAAGAGCGGAATGAATCAAACTTACCGATCTGCTGTAGCTGTAATCAATGATGGCTCTACTGATGATTCTCACAATATTATATCTAATTATTTTCATAGTTTGAAACAAGCTGTAGCGTTCAAAAAAGATAAGTTTTACAACAGTAACTTTCTTTATATGAATACTGAAAACAGAGGGGCTTCTGCTGCTAGAAATACTCTAATTAAAGAAGCTTGGGCTGGTGACTTTTTCGCGATCTTAGATGCTGATGATATATATTATCCTAATAAGATAGAAAGATTAATGAAAGAAATGGAAGACCCTAATGTGGGAGTTGTTTATTCTGATTATGATATAGATTACGGCACTCACACCAAGAGAGAATATAAGGAGCCATATAGCCCTAGTGTTCTTTTACAAAGATGTATAGTTCATTCTGGGGCCTTAATTAGAAAAACATTTCTAGAGAAAGTATTATTAGACAACGGAGACGTTTACGATACTAGATTACACGGACCACAAAGTAAGGGCTTTATTGGTTGTACCGAAGATTATGATCTTTGGCTTAGGCTTTCTAAGGTATGCTTAATGAAACATGTTCCAGAATCCTTGTCTCTTGTTAGAATGACAGGTAGAAACCAGTCTTTAAAAATGACAGACGAAATTTTCAATAAAAATGCTCAAATATTACAACAAAGACTATGAATGCTATAATACTTAATGCCGGAATGTCGTCGGCTAAAATGAAAACATATGAACCAAGAGCTATATTAAAAATCAACGGGACAACTCTAATAGAAAATCAATATCTTGTTTTAAAAAAAGCTGGATTTAATGAGATTAGAACAGTTGTAGGCTATAAATCTGATAAATTAATAAAAAAAATTAATCATCTTCCAATAGAGGTTATAAATAATCCTAAATACGAAGAGACAAATAATGCGTATAGTTTAAAATTAGCTTACAAAAATTCTGACAGGCAAATGCTGTTGGTTCACGGAGACATATTATTTGATTTAAATGCAGTTTCTTTTGATAAAACAAAATCATGTTTAGTAGTAGACAGAAACAAAAGAATGAAGGCTAAAGAAGTGGGAGTGGTTTGTTCTGATATTGCTACCAATCTTTCTTATGGTATATCTACAAAATGGTGCCAAATAGCATTTTTTACTGGACAAGAATTTGAAATACTATATGATGTCCTAATGTCTGTAAATGTAGATAAAAAATTAACTTTTGAATTAATTAATAGCGTTATACAGGCCGGTGGAGTATTTGATTGTTACGAACACCCGGATATGAAAATATTAGAAATTGACTCTATCGGAGACTTTAGAAATGAAAAAAATAAAAATACTAATTGCTAATGACGGTTATCACGCACATTATTTCGAAAGAAAATCTTGGCTGAATGCGATAAATTCTTTAAATTTCGCCGAAGCTGTTATGTATGATATTAAACAACCTGCTTTCAGAGTCTTTGATGAATTCGAACCAGATATTTTTATTGGACAATTATATAATTTAGACGAAGCAACTATAAAGTGTATCAAAAATAGACCACATTTAAAAGTTGGCCTAAGAGCCGGTGATTATGGCGAATTAGAAACAGACCCAAAATTCAATATTCTCAAGGTCACAGAAAAAGAAATAAAGATTTTAGACAAGCTAAAAAAAGAAACAGGTCAACCAGAATTTGTCTATATCCATTATGAGCCCGAATCTGTAAAAAAAACTCATTCTAAATTTGAAGAAATGGGCGTTAAAACCGCCGGAATTTTATTGTGTGCTGATGTTCATTCTTATATTGGAGGAGTTTATAATGATGATTTTGCTTGTGACATTGCTTTTGTTGGTGGGTATTGGCCTTATAAGGCGCAGATAATTGATAGATATTTATTACCCTTATGTTTTCCAGTTGGTAAATATAGCATAAAAATCTTTGGAAATCAAGGGTGGCAGAATGTTAATCAATTTTGTGGATTGATACAAGAAAATAAAGTTAAAGACTTATTTGTTTCTGCTAAAATATGCCCAAATTTAAGCGAGCCACATGCCCATGAATATGGAATAGAAGTAAACGAAAGAGCCTTCAAAGTTTTAGCCTCTGGTGGTTTTTGTATTGGCGATAGCGTAGATTCGCATAAAAGAATCTTTCAAGATGGCATGGTTTTTGCTAGTGACCCATCTGATTTTAAAGAGAAGTTAGATTTCTTTTTAAATAATAAAGAAGAAAGAGATAGGGTATCTAAAGTGGGCCAAGGTTTAGTTTTAAAAAATCACACAAATTATCACCGTGTTGCGCAAATCTTTGGCTTATTTGGTTATGATGTAGAATCTAAATTGATACTAAGTTCTTGGGAGAAATATTATGCAGAAAATTTTAATTAGTGGGGCCCAAGGGTTTGTTGGTAAAAATCTTATAAATAAACTTGAATATCTTGGAATAGACAATATAGTAAAACTATCTGGAAAAACTCAATGCGACTTAACTAATCAAAAATATGTAAATCACTTGATTGATTTCCATAAACCAGATATTGTTATCCATACAGCGGCCAAAGTTGGTGGCATATTAGCCAACTCAGAGAATCCCGGCTTGTTTATGTATGAAAATCTCGCTATGGGAATTAATTTAATTGAGTCATGCAGAAAATATGGAAAATTAAAAAAATTCATAATGCTTGGCACGGTTTGTAGTTACCCTAAATATACTAAGCCACCTTTTTCAGAAGAAGAAATATGGAATGGATACCCCGAAGAAACAAATGCGCCCTATGGAATAGCTAAAAAAACTATAAATGAATTACTGATAGCCTACCACAAACAATACGGCTTTAATTCTACTACCTTGGTGCCAGCAAATATGTATGGTCCATATGATCATTTTAATACGACCACCGGACATGTTATTCCAGCAATTATAATGAAGGTGAATGACGCTATTCAAAACAACAAAACATTTATTGATATTTGGGGATCTGGAAAGGCCACTAGAGAATTTTTGTATGTCGAAGATTGTGTGAACGCTATAGTTTCTTCTATAGATAAAGAAACAGGACCAGAGCCAATAAATATTGGAACAGGCGTAGAAACCAGTATAGAATCTCTAGTGTCTTTAATTTGTAAAAAAATGGGTTATTATGGCAATAAAGCTTTTTCTCATGCTAAATTAGAGGGGCAGCCCAGAAGAAGCTTATCTATCAAGAGAGCGAAAGAAGAACTCGACTATTATCCAATGCATGATTTAAGTAACGGACTAGACAAAACCATAAAATGGTTTAAGGAAAACTACAATGAAAGTATCTGCTATAGTATTTAGTAAAAATAGGGCGCTTCAATTAGATCTTTTATTAAAGAGTATTTATTCCAATTTTAAAGAATGCATGGAAGTAGATATTATTTATAAAGAGACAGAAGAGCATAAAGACTCGTATGAAAAATTGAAATCAGAACATCAGATGAAACTCGCCGCCCCTTTTGTCTATTTCCACAAACAGGGCGACAATAATTTTTATCAATTGATATATAATCTAGTTTCCGAGGCCCGTACTAGTCACGTTGTATTTTTTACAGATGATGATATTGTCTATAGAAATGTAAACATACCAGACATTGCTTTAGAATCTATACTGCACACAAACTTTTCTTGTTTATCATTAAGACTCGGCGGTAATATTACAAAAAGACAAATTGGGGATTTTATGTATGACGAAATGATTCCTAATTTTTCTGTATCTAATAATATATTAATATGGGATTATACTGAATGTAATCCATGCGGTTATTTTGGCTATCCAATGTCTGTTGATGGACATATATTTTGTAAAAAGAAATTATTAGATATTTTAGATAAGATGGATACAAGAGGCCAATTAGAAACGCCAAATAAATTTGAAGAATTGTTAGTAGGTTTTGCTACGGATACGGGTCGATATATGATATCTTTATCCGAAAGCTGTGTAGTTAATAGCCCAAATAACAGAGTACAAGAAGAATATAAAAATAGGGCCGGAGACCATTATTCTTATTGCGAAGATCATTTAATGAATTTATATTTAGTTGGAACAAGAATAGATCTTAAATCATTAGATTTTTCTAATGTGAATTGTCCGCATACCGAGATTAAAATAATATGAGTTATGACCTTGTTTTAAACGTAGCCCCTAAAGACATATATAAAGTTAATTATTGCTTAAATAGCATAAAAGAAAACTTTAATAAGTCACCAGATAATATTTTCTTAGTGGGGCAATATCCAATAAATATACCCGGAACCACTTGGATATCTGATTCTATAGCAACCCCTTTTTCTAAAAATAAAATCAAATTTCATAGACAGGGGTGGATTTTTCAACAATTAGTTAAAATATTTCCGACCTTTATAGAAAATGATGAATATATGGTCGTAGATTCAGATGTGATTTTCAATAAGCCTATTGTGGTCGATAAGATTTTTTATATTTCAAGTAGAGAACAACATCATCAGCCATATTTTAACTTCATGAAAGAATTTGGTATACATGAGTCATATGATCATACGTTCATTAATGACTTTATGTACTTCGATAGAAAAATTTGTCAAGAAATGACCGGCGACCCACTTGACTTTTTTGATAGGATGAATATACTACTTTCAGACACTTGTTACCCGGCAGAATTTGAAATGTACGGCCATTACGTAATGTCCAAATACCCAAATCTGTATAAAGTAGTTCATCAAAAAGTGGAAACGCATGGAATTTTTTACCCTGCGTGCTGGACGCCTGACTCAATTGACCATTTAATAAAAACCTATAAAAACTCAGACATAGACCTTTTTACTATTCACACTTGGACTTGATATGACAATTATTAATACCTTTATTTCAGACAACGATATTGTTCCATCTTATACAGCACTAAGTCTTAAAAAAGCCAGAGAACTTAATCCAGACACAGATATCTATTTTATTTGCAAAAAGAAGCAACCCTATTTTAATTCTCTGAGTATAAAATGGGTAAATCAGTCAGAAGTTGTTAGCGAATCGATAGATAAATTTAACAAATTAAGCTGGCTTAAACGACACGGTAGACCAAACACAGAATATCCATCACCGGATGATTTTTGGCACAAGACATTTGAGCGTATTTTTTACGTATCAGCTTTTGCAAAAGAGCTAAATCCAGAATGGTTTGTGCATACAGAAAACGATGTTTTAATGTTTTATCCATTGTCGCATTTAATAATGTCGGCCCATGATACCTTTTCAGCAACTTTAATGTCTGCAAAACAGGCAACATTTGCTATTACATATGTTCCCCACGCATCTTATCTTGAGTTGCTTTGCGACTTTTTTTTAGGAGTTATGGAACTTGGCGAAGAAGAAATAAAAAAGGCGACACAAGAAGACCACATCAGCGAAATGACTCTATTGGCTTGTGCTATGAGAGAAGGAATCATAGATACTCTTCCGATTGTACCAATGGAGGGGGCTCACTATGTTTTTGATCCGGGCTCTTATGGTCAGTTTTTTGGCGGAACCAACAATGGTCACGGAATAGGCTATATGGATGATTTACATTATCCTTGGATGATTGGAGCAGAAGCCTATATGAAAGACGGCCTACCATTCGCCTTTTTTGAAGATAAAGAACTTCCTATTTTTAATTTACATGTACATAGTAAAAAATTGGAGTTGTTTTTATGATATATATTCAGGGCGAACTTTTTAGAAATATTCCAGAAACCAATTATTTCGATGGTCATTCGGCAGATTTTTCTAAAATAAATAGAAATAAAGTTGTTACCCACAATTCGGATTATTCAACTTCTCAAATTCTAGAGTTAAAAAATAATAAAGAAATATTTTACATGGGCAACTTTGTTTGGTTTGCTCAAAATGTAGATATTCACCACCCCAGAATTATTCCTATTCCAATAGGATTAGAAAATTCAGAATGGTTCCCGCATTTAAATAAGTTGGAAAAAATTAAAAATATTGATAAAAGTAATAAACATATTTTTTGTACTGCTTGTTTTAATCCAACAACTCACCCCAGCAGAACTAAAACATTGGCTACTTTCATGAAAAGTGGTTTTTGTAAAACAATGCTGTCTATAAACGGCACTTGGTTTGATTTATATTTAGGGGAATTAGCCGCTTCTTCTTTCGCTATATGCCCCAGAGGAAACGGAATAGACACTCATAGGCTTTGGGAAGCCCTATATTGCAATACAATACCAGTAGTTGAAGATTGCGTTAATATTAGGGGCTTTAACTTACCAATGGTTGTAGTTAAAGACTATGCAAGTGTCACAAAAGAATTATTAGAAAAAGAACTTGCAGAAATCCCAAACAGACAGTATAATATGAACCAACTAGACATGAATTATTGGATAAACTATATACAATCATATGAAAATTAATTTTCTAGATTTTTGGGGCGGTTTTGATAGACAAAACAACTTCTTCATGCATTCGTTTAAATATTTGGGACATGATTGCGAAATCGCTCCAATTGATCAATGTGATATGGTAATATATTCTTGTTGCGGCTCTTCTCACAGGGCCGTAAACAGAAATAAAACAAAAAAAGTTTTTTATACCGGCGAAAACATAAGGCCAAATTATAATGAGTGTGATTACTCTATTAGTTTTGATAAAGATTCCGATCAAAATATTAGAATTCCTTTATTTTTGCTTTACATTGACTTTTTTAACATTACAAGTTATGGTAATCCTTTTTGGCTTTTACCTGTTGAATGTATTGAAAATAACCCATTTAAAGAAAGAGAAAAAACAAAAAGATGCGCCGCCGTATTTAGTAATCCAACCGAAGAGCGAATGAGATTAGTCAAAGATATTGGTGGAGTAGATTGTTATGGTCTCCCATTTGGAAATCATAGCGAAGGAGAAGATATAAAGTATCAAATATTATCTTCTTATAAGTTTTCGTTATGTCCTGAAAATACTAGATACCCCGGATATGTTACTGAAAAACTATTTCATGCAAAAACAGCCGGAACAATACCGATTTATAGTGGCTCTAATGATGCTTATGGAGACTTTAACCCTAAGTGTTATTTAGATATAGATAAATACTCTACAGCCGATCTTGTACACAAAATAAACTTTATGACGGACGAGGAATATGCAGAAATTTTCAATGAGCCGATTTTCACAGAAGAAATATATACATCAGGCGGAATTCGTTCTAGACTTCATAGATTATCAAGGCTTTTTTGTTGATATTGGGGCTTTTGATGGCATTAGTCATAATAATACTAAATTATTAGAAGATAATGGATGGGCCGGTGTTTGTTTCGAGCCCCACCCAGAGTCATTTAAACTATTAGAAAAGAATAGAAAAAAATCGTTTTGTTTTAATATAGCTTTATCCAACGAAAATCTAGAAGAGGCCCCATTTATTCAGGTCGATGGATATGCTGAAGAAATAAGTTGCTTGGTTAGAGACACGCCCCAAGAACACTTAGATCGAATAGATTATGATTTAAGGGGTGGAAAAAAAGCAATCATCTTAGTTAAAACAAAAAGATTTTCAGATGTTATAAAAGTTAGAAATATAGATTATATCAGTATTGATGCCGAAACACAAGAATTTAATATTCTTCAAGGAATTGATTTTCGCTTTCACAATATCAAACTTATCTCTTTCGAAAAAAATAATTACGATAAAAACGACTGCGGTGAGTTTTTAGAGTCAAAAGGTTTTAAATTTATAACAAAAATAGCAGCGGACCATTTTTATGCTAAAGAATAATTTTTATACGGTTGTACTAAATTACTTACCACTTGAGGATCGCAAGGTCTGGATGGAGCAACAATTAAGAGAAAAGGATTTTCATTTCAGTTTTTTTCAGGTCGGATACGACAAAAGTTGTTATAACTACAGCCCCCAAATAGCTAAAGAACAATCATTAGCTACAAACGAATTATATAATCCTAGGCCATTAACACAGGGCGAATATGACTTAATTAGAAAACATCAATGGGGTATAATAAAACACGGCCACATGGCTGATAATCTTTTAGTATTAGAAGATGACGCAGAAGTAATTTTGGGGAATAGATATTCTTTGTCTCAAAGAATTTATAATGTCCCAAGTGATTATGATGTTATCATAGTCGGTGGGGCTTTTAAACACACGGATGTTTGTAAATTTAAGGGCTTTTTCCCAGATTGTTGGTTGGCTGATCATCCATCAACTAATACTAGTTGTTCTATATTATATAAACAGTCTGTTTTAGAGAAAGTAGTGTTAGAACTACAGAGCGCCCAAATACCCCTAGACTGGATGCTAAATTACATATTTAAAAAACATAATTTTAAAGTATATCATTTGTTCCCGTATTTTTTTAAACAAAACAAAAATTTTTCTAGTTCTTTACAATGAAATTATTTAATCAAACGCCCGACACCTGTGAATCACAACACATAGAAGAAATTTTCAACTATTTAAAATTTAAACTAGACGATAGTTTTGGTTTGTATGTAAGAAGGCATGAACAGCCAATATTTCAACAGCAAACAGAGCATGGTATGGTTATTATACTATCAGCGGAAGGACATAAATATACACCGCCCGAAATAAACGAATCTTGGGTGTTGGGTGTTTTTATGAACTACTTGCTTAAGTCCGGCAATCCATTTGATCCAAACGGCTTTATTAGGGCCCCTAGGCTCTTTGAATTGCCACTTGGTACGACTTCTTGGTTTACGGGCGATGATTCTATACCTATCAACGACAGAACCTATCCTGTGTCATTTATAGGGCAATACGACCCATATACAAGGTCGGACCTTTATCAATTTTTAAACGAAAAGAAAAAGCCAGATTGGTTTATTCATTTTTATGAAGGGTGGAATAAGGGGTTAGGCCCCGAAGTCTATTCCGAAGTTATGAAACAAACAAAAATAGCAATAGTTCCATGCGGCTCTGCGAGCTTAGACACTTTTAGATTTTATGAAGCTGCCAAGTGCGGTTGCGTGATACTAACATTGAATCAAAACAATTACGAGTTTATGAGAGGTAGTCCGCACATACAGGCCCCAAATTGGCTTAGTTCATATAAGTATATTAATTCTTTATTGAAAAAAGATCTATCTGATCTATCTAATAGAACTAAAGCTTTTTGGGTAAATCGTTTAAGTCCGGCAGCATCAGCACAATTTATTCTAGAGAAAATATTATGAAAATAGCATCTGTAGTAGATTCAATAAGTATGTCTCAAATGACGTACGATATGATCAAATCATTTAATAGTATGGTGTCGGTAGACTGTTGTGTTTGTTGCTTTTATTTAAATATAGCACCAATACCAGTCAATACTAATTTTGGGCTAATGAATGCTTATTACATATCTCCTTGGGATGACATGTTAATAGCAACTAGTCTACAAACTGCTAAAGTTATTGAAAGCGTAAGCATAGCCAAGAAGTTTTTATATTTATACGACTTAGAATGGCTCAGATATAAATCAGACTATGAATCTAATTTAAACATTTTGAAAAATAAAGAACTACAACTTTTATGTAGAAGCGAAGATCACGCCCTAGCAATTAAAAATTATTGTGGTGTGAAACCAAAAATATTACAAGACTGGAACCCGAAACAATTGAGAGAAATTTATGAACGAGCAAGAAATAGTCAAGCAGTATAAAGAGGGCAATAGTGTAAAAACTATAGCAGAAAATTTTCATACCAGCACTTCTAAGATATATAGGATTTTAAAGAAAACAAATCAAAATAGAAGCAGATCAGAGGCTCAAAAACTAGCCCTAGAAAAAGGAACCGCTCAACACCCCACAAAAGGGTTTAAGAGATCAGATAAGGTAAAAGAAGAAATATCTAAGAAAGTGGCCAAAAACTGGAAAGAAAAGCCCGAAGATAAGAAGGCCGAATTTATAACTCAGTGTAAAAAAAATTGGGTTGAAAAGGGGCCGGAAGAAATCAATGATATGCGAAAAAAAGCCGCTAAGGCCCTACACGAAGCATCAAAAAATGGCTCAAAAATTGAGAAATATTTAGCAGAAAGACTAAAAAATGAAGGGTATAAGGTTAATATTCATTATAAAGATATTGGCGGCGAATACGAATTAGACTTGTATTTACAAGACCTTCGAATCGCTATTGAAATTGATGGACCCCAGCATTATCTACCTATTTTTGGCGAAGCTAAATTACAGAAAACAAAACTTCAAGACGAAGTTAAAAACGGACTATTGCTCCGTCGAGGTATAAATGTTATTAGAGTTAAGTATGATAGTAAAACTAATTCCAATTCTGATTTTAGAGAAACTTGGGAAAGGTTAATAGTAGCTGTTAAAAAAATTCAGTCGGGTCTTTTGCAAGGAATAATAGAGGTATAATATGTCAGAGAGTATTTTTGAAGTAGAATCTCAAGTTGTCGCAGAAAATGTTGTATCGGACGAGCCAAAATACGGTTCTAAAGAATGGCATAATTTTGTTATGTCTAAATTTACCGAAGATGAATTGGTCGACGGTAATCCCAAATGCGCCGGTTTAAGAAGAGTGGCAGAAGAATTATTGGGCGAAATTATTGAAAGCGGCCCAAGTCAAGTTTTTCCAGCTACAGATACTAATGGGCCCGGTAGAGCTACTGTAGTTTTCGAAGTAATTTTTAATTGGCATAACTCCGGCTCTTTTAAGAGATTTGCAGAAGTTGCTGATGTTTGGCTCGGCAATACAGATGAAATCTTTGCTAATCATCCAGTAGCTACTGCTTCAACAAGAGCAGAGGGGCGAGCCCTTAGAAAGGCCCTAAAAGTCAATTGTTTGGCTGCCGAAGAGCTACAACGAAAGGACTTACAGGCTATCAAGTCTGTGGTCGTAGAAGCCCCTGTTAAGATCGGAAGAGCGGTTCAGCAGGAATGCCGAGACCGC
>ERZ869929.366-NODE-366-length-29796-cov-17.780606_pt1 | contig 29796 bp, 50 predicted proteins | sample MGYA00579312_ERZ869929 | MGnify/ENA primary metagenome ERZ869929 (study PRJEB32216, sample SAMN09231818) | wastewater metagenome | place: USA: Maryland | collected 2016-08-09 | study: EMG produced TPA metagenomics assembly of the PRJNA472060 data set (Reclaimed... | reverse complement strand
GAGCAGACCGAAGCCATCTGCACCGAGGCGGTCAAGCAGAACGGCGACGCGCTCCAATACGTCAAGGAGCAGACCGAAGCCATCTGCACCGAGGCGGTCAAGCAGGACGGCTACGCGCTCCGATACGTCAAGGAGCAGACCGAAGCCATCTGCACCGAGGCGGTCAAGCAGAACGGCTACGCGCTCCGATACGTCAGCGTCAAAATCATCTTCAAGAAATTGCTGAAGATGAAACTCTGAAGACCACAAAGACGCAGCGGGAGGGTAAGCTGTCCGAAGGCTCACGCGCCTCGAACTATCGCCGCTCTCCCCTGCGTCGTGGATGGTGAAAACTATGGTAGAAGACTGATCGCGATGGCAAAACTCTGTCCGACGTGCAAGGCAATGATCACCGAAAAACGCGAGGTGAATCTTGCCAGGAAGCAGGCGGCGGACGAGCTATGCGACCTCGTGCATGAGCTTGAGGTTATCAGCATCACGTTCTTGAACATCGAGATGGGCTATATCCAGGAATGCGAGCATCTCGACAAGGGGCTCCTCGGGCAGGAATTTGAGGCGCTCATGAGGAAGATCGAAGAAAAAAGGAAGGAATGAGTATGGGGATAAACACGGCAGCCCTGATGTTTGATTTCGCGAAGCAATGGCAGCATGCGAAGGATGACTTCATGCGCAGCGATGCGGATCATCGGGCGTTCAGCGCGGCGCAGGATTTGGCTGGCTACGTCGCCAAGTCTGGCATAAAGCGCGAAATGGAAAAGCTGCGCCTGATAAGGATCTACCAGGAAGCAAAAAAAGAGGAGGGATGAACTATGGATCGAGAAATACTGACTGGAATCTTCGCAGGCATGACGGTTTTCTTCATGCTTCAATTTTCGACCTTGTTCGGCTTCCCATCTTTCAACAGCCAATTCCAACAGGAACACGAACTGATCCTGGCAAAGCTCAACACGGGCGACACTGCGGCTATGTTGCAGTGTAAAGCGCAAAGCAACCAACTCACAGAGATGAACACCGCACTCTCTTCAACCGAATCATCTCTTGCTTCATGCAAAAAAAGGGAGCAAGAAAAATTCGGAGGGCTGAACATTTTCCTAATTGTGGAGATGACTGCGATCGGATTCATAATGGGCTTGCTCACTCTCTATCTGCTCAACAGAAAGAAGATGCACTATTTCGAAAAGCAAATTTCAATCACGGCGCGCAGGCTGGACGCCATATTGCACGACGAAGAGAAAGTGGTCAAGGATCTGCATCTTCTCATTGAACAAAGGAGAATGTTCGTCAGGCACTCAAAAGGAAGCGAGAGACGCCGCAACCTTTCAGTCTTGAGGGGGCTTGAAGCAGCAAAGAGCGTCATCATGCAAAAGGAGGGATCGAGATGAACCTGAAAAAAATCGACAGCAAGAAAATAAACAAGTCGCACCTGCTCCACACGGCGAGCATCGAGGGGGCGCTTGGTGCGAAGACCGAGGATTTCCTCGACATCTACGTCGCGCACCAGCACGGCGAGGCGTTCGTGGTCATCAAGAAGGCGATCTGATGCCACGCAGGACGAGAGTGTCGAAATCCTTCTGGTCAGGAGGGGAAAAACGCACGACCTTCTTCTCGCGCAGGGAAGCCGAGAAAAGGGAAAAGGCGAGAACCGATCGGCTTGCAGCATGGCTCAGAAAGGAAGTAGCCTGGGCGATGTTCATAAGCTTCTACAATCAGGAGCCGCCGAAAGGAAAGATGACGACTGAGGAACTCTGGCAGGAGTCGAAAAATAAGGACTTCTGGCGAGCAAAGGCAAGAGAAGCCATGAAAATAATGGAGATGATCCCATGCAGGACAAAAAAGAAGACGGTCAGATAGAAGGACACCCCACCCCCCACACTTCCGCTATTCAGAGTCAGATGCTCTGCACAACTACGGACGTGATCCCTGGCTTCTTCATCAAAGAAATAAAAGGGCTTGTTTTTTCCCAGACAGTGCGCTCCAGGGGAGCGCTCGGGCGCTTCATGGCGACCATCCAGGGAATCATCGGAGGCAAGACCACCTCCTACATCTCCGAGCTTGAAAAGGCGAAGAAGGAAGCCCTTGACGAGGCTCTCAAGAAAACGGAGGCTCTCGGCTGCAACGCGCTCATCGGCATCGACTTCGACTTTTCGGAAGTCCTTGAGGGCTACATCATGTTCTCGGTGAATGGAACCGCCTGCATCGTCAGGAAGAAGTGCAGCCACACGCCAGAGGAAGTCTGCGAGAACTGCAAGAGGTGATTTTGTGAAATGCGAATCGGAAATCAAAGCGCATCTGGGCGGAGTCTCAGTCGTTACTCAAGACAACGGCGATTCTGGCTTCCTGAAGGGCTATCGCGCAGCCTTGAAGTGGTGCTTGGAGCGGTGAGGCGCATGCAGGAATTAATCTGCTCCTCATGCAAAAAGCCAGTCAAGGTCTTCCTTTCCGCCCGCCAGAAGACCTACTTCGAGCGGGGGGGGGCGAAACGCTGGAAATGTCTTGAATGCAGGAAGTGAAAATTCATGAAGCTCTTGGAAATCGCGGAACACTCAGTCAATGCAGCCTACCTTATCATGTGGCTCACGCATTTGCCCACGCTCGGAATCTTCCTTGGAGCCTACTTCACGGACAAGGCAGCGACAATCGCAGCCATGGGGGGCAACCAGGCGCTCGCATACTGGATTCTGGCGCATGCCTTCTTCTTCATGCTGAATCAGCTTTACACGAGTCTCACAAGCATCGCGAGGATGAGCAAATGAAGGACGTCGTGAAAATCACAGCCCTCATGCTTTTCTGCTTCCTCACGCTCTTCATCGAACAGTCAGCCATCCTCATCTACTCGAATGGCAACACTGAGGGCTCGGATGCCTACGTCTTCTTCAAGTCCCAAACTGACGGCGTCTCCTACGACAGCATAGGCGTCCAGATATTCAAGCCCCTTTCGTTTTTCGGCTTCAGGGCATACTCTTTCGCCGTCCCATTTGCTCTCATGCTCGCTTCCTGCGCTATTCTCTACGTCTTCCTTGACCGCCTTGACCTTGCCTTCCTCCTCGCCCTCATCCCCTACTTCCCTATCCTGATGGAGGCGCAGGCGCAGCTTCTCACCGCGCTCCTCTTCGTCATCGGCGCGCTTCTCTGGGAAAGGAAAAAAACATGGGAGGCTTTCTTTTTCTTCACGCTCACGACTCTCTGCCACTCATACGCCTCCTACCTGGTCATCATCTGGCTCGTAGCGGATAGGCTCAGAGTCATCATGATAAACCGCGTCCTCATCTATGCCTACTACTTCCTGCCCTTCGTCTATCAGGGGGCGGCTGCGCTCTACTCCATCACCTTCATCTATGCCTCGAAGCTCACTCTTATCTCGGTCAGCATTCCCCTCATCATGAATTACTCCGAGAGGCACGGCGGCATCTGGGCGTGGTATTTCCTGCTCTCGGTCGTCGCCTCGGCTTTCGTCTATGTCTCCTATGGCATGCCCTACGCTGGCATCTGGAGGCTCATCATGATTTCGGATTTCCTTGTCCCCTTCGCGATGGCTCAGGAGAAAGTCAGGATCGACAACTTCTTCCTGGGCTTCATCATCGTCGGCGTCGCCATGAAGACGGCGTTCGACATAGCTTTCGCGATGAGGTTGATCTGATGAACACAAAAGTCCATTTTAGCAGCATGCGCCTCGACTGGAAAACTCCCAAGGCGTTCTACGAGAAGCTCAATGAGGAGTTCCATTTCGACTTCGATCCCTGCCCTCCGAATCCGACCTTCGACGGTCTCGCGATTGACTGGGGGGGGAGAAGCTTCGTGAATCCCCCCTATGGCAGGGAACTCAAGAAGTGGATCAGGAAAGGTTTCGAGGAGTGGAAAAAGGGCAAGCTCGTCGTTTTCCTCATCCCTTCACGGACGGATACCTCATTCTGGCACGACTACATCATGCAGGCGGACGAGATCCGCTTCATTCGGGGAAGACTGAAGTTCGACGACTGCAAGAACTCAGCGCCATTCCCTTCCTGCGTGGTGGTCTTCCGAGGTGGTCAAAGTGTCGAGCAGATTCAACATCCAGAAATTTGACGTCGAGAAATTCCTGAAGTCGCGCAAGCGGTGGGAGGACTTCGTAGAGGTGCTTGTCGATTCAGATCACAAGTGCAAGAGCTACCGAATGCTCTGGCGCAAGATAGTCTATATATTGACTGATGGGAAGATCAGGATTCCCATCGAAGACCTCGACCTCTACATGACAGTCGTGCCTTCTCCAGACACGATCTGCCGCGCCCTGCGCAGGGTGCGGGAGCGCCGCCCAGATCTCAAGCTGCCGAAGGAAAGCGCTGACAGGCGCAGGTTCCTCTCGACGATTCTCCACGCCTACTATTCCAACAAGCAGACGAAGCTCGACGGATGGGAACAAGATTAAAATTCTTCCTGCGCAAACAGAAGCCCGCGAGGATGCCTTATGGAGCAAGACAACCAGGCAAAAACGCATTCGGACTACCCTTTGAAAAAAAGAGTCCGAATATACCTCCTTTTGTGCGAAGGGCATGACCATTCCAAGGTCTCGCGGCTGGTCGGCTGCAATGAAAAATACGTCCGAAAACTCGCCAAAGAATACGTCGATAAAGGACTCCTTTCAAGAGTCAGCGAGAAGCCAGCCACCTATGTCAAAACAAAGCCCATTCGGACTACCCTTAAGCCAGTGGAGCATTCGGACAAAAAGTTTATAAACGAGCCAATCATGATTCCCCACAAATTCGGGGCGAGCTTTGCGCAGGACAAGCGCCCTGCCGTGAAATTTGATGAGCGCGGAAAATTTGAGGAGAGGACGGCAGCCTACACCGCGCAGTTCGGGCGCTACAAGTGCCAGGTCTGGCTCAAGGGAGGATTCATCGGTGAGACTGTTGAGGAGCAGATCGAGAACGGGCGTGCGTCCATCATGGCAATAGCGCAAAAGCTCGGGGAAAAATACAAGGTCAGGCTCAGCGATCCTCGCTTCTACGATGATATTGAGTGGGTTGATCCAGACAAGGATCGCAGCAAGGCGACGGCGAAAGGAGCGAAGATGAAGAAAGGCATTTCGGTCGAGGTTGCGGGCGCGCTGCATAAGCTCGACAAGGTCAGCCACGAGAATCAGATCGAGTTCAATGCCCTGCCAGGTGGGGAAGGAACGCGCCCGACTGACCACGCAAAGATCCGCGAGTTCATCTATTCTGGCAGACTCGCGGACACGCTCGGCGCGCTCGGAAAGAACCAGGTCGAGACGCAGAAGATTCTCGACAAGCTCACCGAGGTCGTCGTGCAGATAAGACAGAGAATGGATATTGAGGCAGGCAAAAAATAAAGCAGACCGCGCTTGAAGCAGGCGAAAAGAAGAAAAGCGTAGCACCCATGAAAGACTGAGCGAGATGGGATAACGGAAATCCGCGAGGCTCATGACCTTGAGATTGCCAGTTCGACTCTGGCGCTCGCTACTATGTGCTTTTGCTGGCGCAGGGACGCGGATGGCTTCATTTGCTGCCAGCGGCATCTCGCAATGGCTTCATAGTTCGCAGGGGCAAAAAGACGCCCAGTAGGTCAAGCCGTTCGAATCGGCGCGTGCGGGTGCGCGGCTGAACGGGCGAAACCTGGCAAGTGCGCGCCTGCCAATCTTGCGAACGATTAAAAGCCTTTCTTGCGAATACCAACCATGCCGCGCTACAAGACGCCCATCGATCAACTGCTCAGGGAAGAAGACGTCTCAAGTATGCTCTCGTTCGCAACCGAGCAGAAATGGAAGCAGGATGCACTCCTCATCTGCATGTGCTGGAAGACTGGCGCACGCACCCACGAAATCTCGGAACTGAAAAAGGAGGACTTCAAGATTTTCAATGACAAGCTCCAGATCAGGCTCCACACTGAAAAGAAAGGCGAGTCGAACTCCTTCATCCTGCGCGAGAGGACGCTTGAGTTTGCGCGCCCGCGTGGAGTGGAACTCGACCTCTATGTGGAGAACATCGTGCAGCATGTAGAGGAGCTTGCGCCAGGGCAGCCGTTCTTCGATTTCGGAGACCGCTGGATGCAGAAGCGCCTCAACATCATCGGGCTCAAGGTTCTCGGGCGCGAGGTCTGCGTCTATCACTTCAGGCACTCAGCCATGACTCGCGAGGCGGGGAAGGGACATGGGACTCCTGACCTGATGCACTTCAAGGGGGCAAAGAATCCGCGCTCGGTCGATGGCTATCTCCATGCAACGCCCTATGTGGTGAAGTGATGCAGACTTCAAAGTGGTGTCCGAAATGCAAGCAGCCGCATGCGGAGAAGGGGAAGAGCAAGGTGTCCCTCTGCGCAAAATGCAAGGCTGAAAAACAAGACACTCTTATTATTGAAAGGAAACTCACCCGAGCCCTGCACCATGAGATCGAGCTTGGGCTCTTCCTTGATCGCAGTTCTGGGTTTGCCCGCAGAACGAGCGCGCCATAATTCACCTCCCACACCCTTCTTCTTGGCGCGCCCTACACCCTCACCCTAAGCTTCCGCTGTTGCAGTGCCGAGCGCGCACGGGCGCAGGCAGGAGCGCGGCTGGCTGCGAAGGGCATCCGCCCAGCGCGCCAAGACTGGGTGAGGGGCGGGGGAATGTTCGGAAGATTTAGAGGAGAACGAACGACCACTTTTTTCGAGGGCGAGAGAACCTGGGTATGCGGAACTTTTCACAAACCCTAACAATCAACTATAATAATAGCACAAGGAAAAGAAATCGTGCCGTATGCCTATATAAACTTTTTTTCCGAACCTGTCAAGTATGGGCGATTCCAACGTTCGCGAAGAAGACATCTCAAAGTCATACCAGATCCTCGTCCTGAAGACCACCGAGCGGTTCATAGAAGCCCACGCTGCACAGGAGCGCTGGAGATACTTCAGCTTCTTCCGCTCTGACCTTGAACTGCTCATGAGGCATCTCGACCTTGAAGACCAGCAGGCTCTTGAGCAGGACTTCCAAACTCTCAAGAAAATGCTGAAGGAGATAGCCCTGAGCAAGGACTACAATGCGGAGGAGAAAAAGCGCAGAACGACCGAGCTTCAGGAAAATTTCGCGGACGAGCATCGCTTCTACATCTACAAGGCATTCCCCAAGGCAGGCATCCAAAAGCCAGAGCAGGAAGGCACGATGGACTACTCGAAGCATGACATCGACCAACTCAAGCAGATCATCCGTGCGGGGAAAGGAGTGGGTGAGGCTGCGCTCAAGGAAGCCGCAGAGACCGCAGCGAAAAAGTGAGCCTCATGTATTATTGCGAACATGCCCCGCAGTGGAAAGCCAGCCATTTCGCTTTCGATGAGGAGCCCTTCAATTTTTCAGCCTACGGCTACAACCAGTCCGAGCTTGTCTGGATGGCATACTGGGCGAGCAAAAGGCACAAGGTCGTGGGCATGAACATGTCCGACATCTCAGCCTGGAATGGAAAGCATCGCTCGACGAAAAGCACCTCCTCCGCCTCGGTCGGCTATCTCATGGATGGAACTTTCTGGGACAGGCGGCAGTATCGCATAGTGCGCGAGCCCCTTGAGTTCCTGGACGAGATCGAGGTCGTGCGGAAAAGAAAAATCAAGGGGGCGTATTTCCAGATAGACGAGGCTGGAGTCTCGATGTCGTCCTCTGGCTGGTATGAGCAGTGGGCTCGCGCAATCTCCTCGACCGTCCAGATGATCGGCTATCTCAACCCGATGATCGCGGTGGTCGCCCCGCTCAACGAGTTCGTGCTTTCGGTGCTGCGCAGGCTCCTCAATAACCTCTACATTTGCAGCCGCTACAACAACGAGTTCTCGGTCGTCAAGCCCTACGAGGTCTTCTATTCATCGATGTTCCGCAACTACATGTATCCTCGCCCGACGCTGAAATTCGGAGGGCAGAAATACGTCATCCGCAAGCTCGTCATGGGCAAGCCGCCGCAGTTCATCATCGACGGCTACGAGGAAATCATGAATCCGCAGAAGGACGCCAAGCTCAGCCAGATCCGCCAGTCCCTCATGACCTCGACCATCACGGAAAAGGAGGAAGTCTCATTCGACGAGCAGGTCGAGTTCCTGGTGAAGAACTGGGGCATCTTCAAGTCCAAGACCGCGAGCGACGACAACGTGATCCTCGACACCGCCCTCATCAGGTATCGCCTCGACAAGAGCGGAGAGATGCCAGACAGGAAGGCACGCGCCCTCAAGAACGAGGCTGAGCGCAGGCTCAGCGACATAATAAGCGAGAAGAAGCGCCAGCTTGAGGCGCTCGGAATGGAAAAGGATAAAAAGAAAGCCGACGCAGCGAAAAATGATTCCAATGGATCAACTGGCTGACTTCCGAGCTTTCTGCTTTGAATGCAACTGCACCTTCAGACCGAAGATCCAGGGCGGCATCGTGATCTACGTCTGCCCGAACTGCCGCAACAGCGAGCGCGAAAGGATGCAGATGCTCCAGGACTGATCCGATGAAGACCTACATCTCGAAGCATGCGGAGGACTACAAGAAATTCGCGAACAAGCTGATCCTCACGAGCGTCTTCACGATCATCCTCTCGGGCGCGATTCAGACGCTCGTGCAGACCGCGATAACCGAGTATGCGCCCAAGATCGCAGGCTGGCTTATCATGCTCGGCGAGGTCGTCTTCGCGTCAATCGGGCTTTACCTCGTGAGCAAGAACGGGAAGAAGCGTTAAAAATATTGCTTTCGAAAGCCCATCATGGCAAGCGATGGAAATGTCGTGGAGGAGACGGTCATCGGCGCAAAACAGGAGCCGCGAGGTAAATATCCTTCTTCTCAAGAGCTTGAGGAATATGTCGATTTGAAGCCGAGCAAGGTCGGCAAGGCGAAGGACTGGCTCAAGGAGCAGGCAAGGAAAGCCGACGCCGCCGCGCACAGGATCGGCGATTCGGCGGTCAAGGGCGCGAAGTGGGCTCGCGAGAAGAAGCGCGAACTCGACGAGAGAAGCTCGGAGATGCGCATGCGTGCGGCATCGTATAACGCGCAGCTTGCGGAATACCAGGCGCGCATCGATGCTGCGGAGCAACAGGTCATGCAGAACAGGCACGTCAGGAAATTCCTCTCGCCATCATCGCGCAAGGAAAAAAGCTCAGGTCTGACGCTCGGATTCGGAGGTGGCTCCGCGCCGCTCGTCTCGAATAGGGGAGGGCTCTCGCTTTCGATGAAGGGCTCGAAATCTTCTTTTCTCTCTCTTGGATTTTCAGGAAAGAAAAAATCGCTCTCGCTCGGTGATTTCGGGAGTGGCATGTCCCTCTCGATGAAAGGATCGAAGAAAAAAGGAAGGGGTTGGGGAATATGAAATCGTCGGTTTTCCATGTCAAAACTATGGTCAGCGGCTTGACCATGAGAAAAGAGAAAGTCAAGGCTGGCAAACTGCCGCCTCATCTCTGGAGCGAAAGCGACGAAGCGGATTTGCGCAGGTGGAAAAAGAAAGCCGCACACCTGAGACTCAAGTGATTCCCATGTCAGGCGAAAGAATCTCCATTGGCTCTCGCTCTGGCAAGGGCGAGTCGTTTTTCAATCTGGGAGACGTCTTTCAACTCGGGCGCAGGAGCGGAGCGGGGAGAGCGAAGAATCCTGGTGGCTACGGATTCTACGGAGGAAAGCCAGAGCTTTCCTATGGCATGTCTATTTCTGGGGAAGAGGAGGAAAGGAAAAAGAAAAAGCACAGGCTCATGAATAAGCTCAACCAACAGTCGATCTACGGAGAGTCAAGGAAAAACTACTCGCTTGAGGGAAAAGGCTGGAGCGACAGCACGAAATTCAAATACATCATCTACGTCGTGGGAGGCAGGAAGCTCGCGGACAGCGAGTATCCCCGCGACATCTACCGCTACCAGTCCCTCATCAAGTCGATCTCGAACGAGAAATCAAACAGCTATCTTTTTATCGGAGGCACGGTCTTCGAACGAGGAAACGACATCTACATCTCAAGCGCTCTCTTCGACAAGTCCGACATCCAAAACGCGAAGAACCGCGTCATGAATTTCGCGAACAGGCTCGCTGCTCACGGGATCCAGGTCAAGGTTCAACTGGTGAAGGCGAGATGATTTTCATGCCATTCAAAAGCGAGAAGCAGCGGAGATTCCTCTGGGCTCGTCATCCTAATATAGCCCGCAAGTGGGCGCACGAGGAGAAGAAGATGTTCGCCAAGGAAAGGCGCGAGCATCCGACGCTGCCGAAGTGGGCGATCAAAAGGATCGTCTATGACCACATGAAAAAAACAAGGTGATGAAATTGATAACTATCGGAAAAAAAGAATCTGTCGTCTTGCGCCTCTCGAAAGGCGAGTATGTCAGCGACAAGGAACTCCAGACGAGCCACAACAGGCTCCTCATGAGTTCGTCCCCTGGGGCTGGAAAGGCGATGAAGAAGGTCGCCGAATCGATGAGGCTCAAGGTCGCGAAGCATCTTTGAAAAAAAGTGCGCGGGTGCTTTGCCCCCTCCACCCGCAAAGTATAGGTCGCTCCTGCCAGAACGACTGGGCAATAGGTTTAAGAAGGCTTCTTTTTTATTACCTCTGTCTCATCTCTTTGGCAAAGCAATAAAAAATGTGCCTGCGAATCAGACTCATGGTCTCTGGAAAGACATACAAAAAGTATCCGAACAATCTCCTCTCATTCTCAGGACGCCCCATCCGCTCGAATGTCCTCCAGAGAAAAATCGCATTCGAGCAGGGCGGAAGCCCAGTGGTCGGGTTGCTTCTCAGGGGAAACAGCGGCTACAAGGCGGGCTACATCCGCCTGACTCCGAATCTTGAACGGAGCGTGGAGACAACTCCAGAGATGCGCAAGCCGCAGGCGCGTGGAATCTACGACTATGTAAAAAGCCCATCATCTTTCGAGGCGATGCGGGCGCGCTTCGGTCTTGTCAAAAAACCTTTCGCCCTCACGAACAGCGAGCTTCGAAAATACCAGGAAATCTACTGGCAGAACGAGCAGCGCAAAAAGAAGGAGGCGAAGATTCGCGAGACACTGGCGCAGAAGAATGCGGTGAGCGTGAAGGCGCAGAATAAAAAAGTGAGCCTCTTCAATATCTTCGGGAGATAAACATGTTCCTTTTCTACACCTTGGCGCAATCTGCGGGGCTTGGTCTTCCCGCTGGAGGGGCTTCAGACGCGCCAAGCAGCGGCGGTTCCTCTGGAAGCTCATCGGGCGGTAGCACGGGTTCTTCTTCAGGCGGCTCTTCTGGAGGAAGCACCAGCGGAGGTTCAAGCGGCGGCTCTTCTGGCGGATCTTCTGGAGGCTCGTCGGGCGGTTCCTCTGGAGGCGGCGGAGGAGGCGGAGGCGGCGGATATTCCCCTCCAGTTCCACATCAGGATCCAACAAAGGCAGGCATGACCGAGAAAGTCGAGGGCGGCATCATTGTCCGCGACGAGGTTGGCAACATCGTCAAGGACACGCGTGGGATAATCAATGAGACCACAAAGGCGCAGACCGAGGCGTCTCTCTCACCTGCGATAGGCGCGGGGCAGAACCCAGTCATCGCGAAGATGATGGAGGCGAACGTGGAGGCGTCGTCCCAACTCATCAATTATTACAAGAAGGTGGAGAGCGGCGAGCTTCCCCTTCCTCCAGGCAATACCTATCAGGACGTTCTCAGGCAGATAAAACTCCTTGAGACAGCGCGCACCGAGGCACTCAAGCCGCAGATCTTCAGCGAATCGACAGCATCGCAGATCTTCGGAGCGAATCTTGTCGCGAAGGGCTATGATGCTGGCGGCAACCTCACGAACGTCTCGATTCGCCAAGGGGAAAAAACGACGACTCTCGACATCTTCGGCAACGTCTCGAACATCCAGAACAAGGACATCTCCTTCAATCTTCTGACTGGCGCGGCGCTCTACAAGGACTCGGGGACGCCGCTGAATCTGAGGTCTTCCCAGGATTATTCGAACCTCACGAATTTCCTGACAGGCACGGGAATTACGCTTGCGATGCCACGCGAGCAGCGCGCCTTCACAGAGTTCTACGCTGCGGACTTTGAGAAGGCTGCATCTCTCAAGGGCGCGGAGGCATTCGCATCGAGCGCGGTCTCGACGCTCGGGGCGACGCTCGGAGGCGGGCGCGCTGCGGACATTCAGTTCTTCGCTACATACTCGCCGACAAGCGGGGGCTTCATCGTGGAGCCAGTCGCGGGGCTCGGGGCTGAAGGAAAAGTCAGCGTAGGCAAAGCAATCGGAAAATACCTCACGACCGAAGCTGGCAATTATCCCTACGCGGAAGTCCAGAGCCTCGGCGGAGGAAAATATCTCATAAAACAGAGGGCATACACTGAGCCCGAGTATGTTTTCTCGAAGACGTTCGGGGCGAAATACCAGGGATCGACTCCAGAGATCGTCAGCTACGGCGATCTCCCGATTTCAGCAGACATAAAAATATCGCTCGAAGGAGGGAAGACAGTCAGCTATTCCGAGCTTTCTCCAACAGAAAAGACGGCATTCAACGAGATAATATTGCCGTCAATCATTTCATCCTCGAAAGGAGTGGATCTCAAGAACCTGCTCGGAGCGACTCCCCAAAGCATCGAGGCGGCAAAGGCGAAGCAGAACGAGATAATCATCGAGGGATTCAAGCAGAAGCTCGCAAAGGAAGGCTGGACGAACATCCAGATAACGCAGAGGGAGGAGAACGGCGAGCTTAAATTCGAGGCGACGGGACTCGTCCCTTCAAGCGCCCCTTCACTCTCTCCACAGGCTGAGCAGCCTCAGATATTCCAATACAAGGGCGTCTTCTTCACAAAGGAGGGTAAGACATTCTCGACTTTGATGCAGGAGGACATCTCCGCCAGGATGAAAAATCTGACGGAGTCAAACAAGCAACTGGCGCGAGAGTTCGACGCTGGAATAATTCCGAAGAACACTGGCGCGGTGGGCTGGCTGGAGCAGAATCAGAACCAGATAATGAACGTCCCACGCGAGTGGGGCATCGATGTTCTCACTTATCTCGGGACAAAGACTCCTCTCGAAACGCTGCACACTCTCTCAGTCATGAAACTCAGCGCTGAGTTGCAGCTTAAGCGCCTTGGAGGGACGCCGCTGACTTCGGAAGAGGAAGAGATTCTCCCGCGCCTCTACGAAGAAGGCAGGTATGGCGCATATGAATCCATCACAGAGCCAGTGAAATATATCCTGGTGTCAAAGATCGCGACATCGGTGGCTCCCAAGGTCTTCGAATTTGGGGGGAACGCAATCACGAAAACGATAGGCTCATCGGCTGCACAGAATCTTCCGTTCGTGAAGGGCATCGTATCGAAGGCTGCGGCGGAAGGCGCTGTGAGTTCTGGGGGCAACCAATTCATTCTCGGGCAATTCTCGAAGGAAGTGGGCAAGGCACTCATCACTGGCGGGCTCGTAGGCTCTGGCGCTCTTGCTGGAGTGGAGATCTCAAGCGAAGGCACGGTGAGCTTCGATGCGCCCCGTGCGGTCGGCGGTGTTGTTGCGATGGGCGGCTTCGTCGTGCTTTCATCTGCGATAACCTCGGTCGGGGCGAAGACATGGGATCTCACCATAGGAAATCTCGGAACTGCGGAAAACAGGCTCCCGAATCCATTCTACAAGTCTGCGCTCGTCCCGATAAAGGAAGCCGAAGCGAGGCAAATGACGGGACAGAATACGGCTGAGGAAATAGCCCAGGGCAAGCTCATCGCAAAAGGGGAGGCGGAAAATCTCATCGCGATGCAGAAGCAGGCTCTCGGGGAAGCCCGCTTCTACGGTCAGCAAGCGGCACAGGCGGATGTCTGGGAACGCAGCGGCTACGAGTTCAAGGAGGCGCAGGCATGGGGCAAGGTCAAGAATCTTCAGTCCCAGATCGCGCAATATGTCAAGCAGCCAGAGCATACTTCATTCTTTGAAATCATGGGCAGGGAAGCAGGCGGCGAGTGGGGAGTCGAGCGCATCACCACCGTCTCGAAGCCGAATGAATACGGGCGCATGGTCAGCACCACGACCAGCCAATTCTATCCCCAGACTCAGGGCAGCAGAACTCTCCAGGTTGGGCGGCTCGTTCTTTCATACGACACGAACAGAATCTTCGGCTTTGAATATCCGACGGGCTTTTCAATGCCATTCCTAGTTCCAGGCTCGGCTCCCTCGGCAGTGAAATCGGTGGCGATTCTCAATCCGCCAGAGCCGACAGGGACGGTCTCGTCTGGCGGATTCGTCGGAGTCGGAGGTCAGCGCGTGGCAAGCGCGGTCAGCGTGAGTTCGCGAGTCGCAGTCGCCATCACCCCGAAATTGCAGACAGCCACGAAAACGCAGACCACTCCGACCTTGACAACGAAGAAGACTCAGTCGGTCTCCAAAGTCGAAACAAAGCCGCAGATAAAGGTCGCGGAGATGTCAAAGGTCATCCCGAAGACGGATCTGAAGGTCAAGGCATCGGAGATTTCGGTGTCGAAGGTCAGCACCAAGGAGAAAATCATCCTGCCGACAGCCGTGAATCTTTCCCTGACCGAGCGCATCGCGCAGCGCGTGGATGTCTCGGAAAAAACAAGCACCAAGGAAAATCTCAGGGAGAATCTTTCCACGAGAGTCGAAGTGCGGAGCATGGTGAGGGAGATGCTCCAGGAGCGCCTCGCGACCAAGACAAGCCAGCGAGTCGGAACCCGCGTGATGATACGGACGAGGCTCGCGCAGCAAATCCCACCGAGGACTCTCCTTGCGATGCCTTCGCGCAAGCCTGCGGCGGGCTACTCACACGAGAAGAGGCGCAGGGGAGGGAAGCTCATCGGCTTCGACGTCCTCTCAATGTATTCCGATCTTTCAAACGTCAATATTTCAAAGATGAAATTCGGGACGGCTACGAACCCGAGCCTGCTCCGCCATCCCGAACTTTGGCAGTATGAAGGCAAAGGCTTCCTGCCGACAGTGGAGCAGTTCAAAAAAGGAAGAAGTTTTAAAAATCTCGCATTCGAGATATGAAGGAGGCGGTTGTTGTGAAGGGACACATGCGCGGACAATTTGTCATTTCTGATCTTTTTGAGATGCTCATAGCTTTCTTCGCCTATCTCGTCGTCTTCGCTCCGATCATCTCGCCTATGGTGGATACGTTCTGCCTTACCGCGAACACGACCGACTGCACGGTTGCGACCTTCTTCGTGCCTGCGGTCGGGATAGCTCTCATCTTCACGGCTATACGCAAGGCAGTCCCGCAGCGCGAAGGCATCTATGCGCCGCCAGGAGGTTAAGGAAATGGACGCGAAAAAGCTCCTGTTCATGATTTTTCTACTCTCTGGAGTCAGCTTCGCTACCTGGTATAATTCGACTTGGAACTATAAAGTTCAGGTGAATTTAACAGGCTTTTCTTGTCCCTTCACATACTGTCAATACCCGATAAACCTCACACTCAATTCATCTTTCACGAACGGCAGGGACATCCGCGTGGTCAATTCGGCTGAGGACACGCTCATCCCATTCTGGCGTGAGGACAGCGCATGGAACTATGCAACGGCTTCGGGAGTGATCTGGATCAATGCGACCAGCGGAACGTCTCAGGTCTATGTCTATTACAACGCGACAGGAGTTTCAGATGCAAGCAACGGAGACGCGGTTTTCAGCATCTTCGACGACTGGAACAGCGGATCGGTCAATACTTCGAAATGGACTTCTCACGGCACTGTCTCATTCACAAACCTCACAGGGACAGGGGAAATTAACGTCTATGGAACGGTTCATACTACTCCGTTCATCTCGGTCGCGACCGCTCCAATAAACGCGAGCATGATCGGCAGGTTTAATTTTTCGGCTGCAACGTGGTCATATCTCGCATTCTCGGATGCGATCGATGTGGGGCTGGGGCTTCAGACTGGCTATGATGGATATTCTAATGTGAATTGCCCAGCAGGAAATACTTTCAGCATTCTGAGCATATATCCGAAAGATACATGGGGGCGGCTTCGTTTTTACAGAGGCAATCCAACGGCATATTTTTATCTGAATGATTTCAGCGCGAATTTATGCGGAGGCAGTTTCGCAGAAACAGGTGCGAGGCACTTCATTCTTACGTCATGGGAGAACAACCCAACGATCAGATCGGACTGGATCGCATCGGCACAGATGGGGGTGAATACTTCGACCTACACGGTCGGGGCGCAGCAGAGCAACGCAGCGCCGCCAGCAGGAGCAAACTTCACCTTCATCTCGCAGTCTCCAGCGGACATCACCAGCACGAACGCATTCGGACAGCGCACCAACATCACCTACAACGTCAGCAACCTCACGGGCGGAACCCCTGCGCTCTACTACAAGACCAACAAGACGACCTCAGACATTCTCTATTTCCTCAACGGAACGGCGATAAGCGGCTGGCAGACAGTCCTCTGCGAGAACTACACTGGGAGCCAGCTTTGGTCTTGCCTGCTCAACGACAACCAGATCTATCCTGCCACCTACAACTATAACGAGAGTCAGATGGAGAACACCACGCACAACATCCTGACGATGGCAGGGCAGTCCAACTTCGTCATGGTCGAGCTTCTCAACATCAGCAACACCAGCCAATATGGGTTCTTCGAGATGATGGTCAATGGCTCTAACTCAAATGCCATCACGTTCTACTACTGCAACTCCAGCTACGACCTCTCTTCGCAGCCGATGACGAATGCAAACTGCGGGCTCTTCGGCTCGCTGCCTGCCAACACCATCTACAACCACTCGCACGGCACAAATTCCAAGCATCAGCTTATTCCCTTCGCAGTCAATAATTCGAGCGGCACTCTTGGAGGCTCAAGCGTCAAAATCACCCCGATCTCGTATTTCATCGCCAGGAGCGCATCCTCCATTAATACGCTCTACTACTACATCAATGCGACGAGCCGCGCAACAGCCGCAAGGACAAGCACCAACACGGGAAGCACCTGGACTTCCCAGAACTACACCTTCGATTCACACCTCCACCAGTTCGACGGGACGGACACCCTACACTATTTCCTCAACGCGAACGTGAGCGGGCTCGTCCAGAACAGCACCACACGCAACGACACTATGGAACTCGATCCGCTGCCGCCCACCGCCCCGACAGTCCTCACTCCGACGGCAGGCAACAAATACGGCGTCATTCCGATAAACTGGACTGCGTCGCAGAATCTCACCCCACAGACGATCTACTACAACGTGAGCCTGCTCAACCCAGACCTTAGCTTCAACAAGACGCTCATCGCGAACACAAGCTCGACCTCCTATTCTTGGAACAGCGCAGGCACTCCACAGGCGAACTACACCATTCGCGTCATGGCGATCAACAATTACAGCCAGTCCCAGTCTGGCTTCAGCGACGTCTTCACGGTTGCCACCTTCAACGCCTCCCTCGTCTCGCCGAACGACGGAGTGTTCCTTTCGGGCGGCAACATCACCCTTTCCTATCTGACCACCAACATCGTCGGGAACGCAAGCTGCGACATCAGGATAGATAGCGCAACGGCAAACACCCAGTCTGGCTTCGCGAACACCTACTCCTACCTGGCGGGGGTGGCGAACGGATCGCACACCTGGCTCGTGAATTGCACCAGCATCGAGGATCCGACCTTCAGCTACCAGACCGCATCCCGCTCGTTTTCAGTCGCGGTCTCGTCTTTCGATTTCCTCCTTAACCTCACGGGGGTGTCCGAGAACGTCCTCAACTCGCCGCAGGCTCTCTTCTATGACGTGAATGGGAACCTCAACGTCCTCTACTTCACGGACGACTCTGGCGCGAACACGCTGCGCATCAAGACCATCGCGAGCAACAGCATCATCTCGGCGAAAAATCTGAGCCTCAACGCGACGGGCAGCTTCCTCATGGCGATGCGTGAGCAGAACCAGACTGTCATCTTCGCATTCAACGCTTCAAATTCATCGCTCTCTTATTTCCTGAACCTGACCAACTCCTCGCTCACCGCCGACACTGGCTCGTTTGCGCGCACCTCAGTCCAGGCGAACGGCTTCTATGATCCCTACACCTACGCGAACACCAAGCACTTCACGGCGCTCAACCTCACGAACGGAAGCTACTATCTCTTCATCATCCCGTTCAATGGAGGCGCTGACCTGGTCTCGCGCACGGTCGGGCAGAAAAACATGACTGCCATCGGTTCGGCGTTCCCTGGGAACGTCTCCTGGCAGACTCTTGCGAACGACAGCGCCCTTTCTGGCTGGTATTTCCCGCTCGGCTACCAGGACGGCTCGCTCTTCTCCATAAACCTCTCGTATTACAACGGCAGCGGCTCGGCAAACCTGGGATCCCTGGTCAATGGCTCCACCTACAACGCCTCGGTCTTCAATGCCTCGCACGTCAATTTTGAGCGCTATGGCAACGCCACCTACGCGGTCGCGAGCAACCTGCCGAACACCTACATCACCTACATCGAGAAAAACATCAGCGTCATGATTCCTGGGCAGATGGCGGCGGCGAGCAACATCTTCTTCATCACCGAGGACACCTTCGTCTTCTTCAACCAGAACGGCACGGGCGTCGATGCCTTCTCCTGCTACTTCACGACTGTCGGCAACTGCACCAGGTTCGTCCAGTCTCAATACGGCATCTATGTCCCGTATGACAGGGGGCAGATGACCACCAGCAAGCGCAGCGGGGCGAGCGACGTGGTGGCAAAGGGGCAGATAATCTCTGGCGCGCTCACGCAGCTTTACTACAACCTGAAGACCTATGACGGGAAAGTCGTCTGCTACGACGAGCAGAACGACTCGCGGAAAACCTTCACCTCCAAGATTTTCACGGACAACTCCTCCACAGTCCTCAGCGCCGCCATCTGGGGCTACGTCGTCCCGTCCGAGCTTCTCCCGAACGAGACCAAGAAAGTCTATTCCCTCTGCGAGAACGGAACGAACAGGCTCTACCTGGTCGGTCTCGCAGACAGCTTCAGGCTCGACACCTACTCCCTCCTCTCGACGGTCGGCACATACTACACCTTCAACTCCATCAATGAATACGGGGTGGCGGTGAGCGGCGTGAAAGTCAGCGCCTACCGCTTCAGCAACGCGAAGCAGACCTGGGTGGTCGTGGAGCAGGGGCTCACCGACGTCTCGGGCAACGCGGTGCTTTTCCTTGAGCCGCTCAACCTCTACCGAGTCGTGGTCGAGCGCAACGGCTACGTCAATCTGAACTTCGACTTCATGCCGACGGCGACCACCACCATCCAGTTCAGGCTCACCTCAAGCACCTCGGAAATCATCGAGCTTCCGAACTTCGAATACGTCTTCGACGATGTCTCATATAGCCTCAGCCCAGGCAACACGACCTTCTTCAACAACACCACGCTCAGCTACCAGGTCTCAAGCATGAACTCCAGCCTCGAATACTACGGCATGAAAGTCTATTCGATGAGCCCGACGAAAACCCTCCTCTACACTTCAAACGTCAGCACCTCGCCAAGCGGAGGCATGCTCAACTTCACGACGAACGGCACTGGGCAGTATCTCGTCGAGGGGTTCTTCAAGCACCAGAACGAGACCATTTTCTCGGACTCCAAGACATTCTACCAGAACGTGCGCACTGGGACGGCGAAGATCCAGGATCAGTTCAGGACAGGCAACCTCATCTCTGGATGGGGCTATTATCTCTTCGCGCTCGTCATCGCCATGCTCGTCGGGGGCTTCGTCGCCCGCTGGACTCCAGACGGCGGAGGAGTCGCGGGGCTCATCGCGCTCGGAGTCTTCACATATCTCAATCCAGTGGCGGTCGTGGCTGACCTTGGAGGAATCGTCATCTACGGCTGGACGTTCTTCGGGGTGTGCATCCTCGCGGTCGGAGTCGGTCTGTCGATAAACAAGTATCTCGGGTGAAGGAAAATGCGGTTCGCAACCTATGTAATGCTGATGTTCTTCCTGAGCGTGGGCTTCTACCTTGCGGGCTTCCGCGCTGAGGGGATGTCTGCCCTTGAGCGCCTCGCGGGGCAGCAAGGCACTTATGCTGGGACTTCTGGCTTCGTCAGCCCAGACACCACCCTTACCAAGCTCACGGGCAGCACGGCAAAGCCAGACGCGACGGTCAGCCAGATAATTCCCACCATAGGCGCGGCGCTCGTGGTCGGCGGGCTGCTTGCCATCTCGGGCTTCGCTGCGATCTACATACTGGCGGCGGTCATGCTGGTCGTTTTCCTGAACCTCTTCATTTTCCCGACTTCATACATCTTCACGCCAGACCTGATGACCAACGGCTTCGGGGAAACGTTCTCCCTGCCGATAAAGGTCTTCTTCAACATCCTGCTGGTGCTTGCAGTCCTGTCATTCGTGAGAGGGGGGAATTGAGATGTTTTTGCTTGCCATAACCGATCTGGAGCAGATTATCTACAACAACTCGGTAGCCTACGTTTTCGGCGGGCGCGAGATGATCGGCATCTTCACGGTCATCTTTTTCTTCGGCTTCGTCCTCTTGCAGCAAACCCGCCTCGATCACAAGCTCATGGTTTTCATGGGGGCGACGATTCTCGGGGCTGCGTTCTTCGATCCGCTCCGCCTCTTCCTAGGGCTGGTCTTCGGCATCCTCCTCTTCATCGCCTACAAAAAGGTCTTCGACAGGTGAGCCGAAAATGTCCTCGAAATACGAAGTGAAGCTCTCGCACCTCTACCTCAAGCTCCTGCGCATCGCTATCGGGGAAAGCGACCACAGGCACACCATGAATAGGACATCTCTTGAGAAGAACACGGCTGCGAAATTCAGGATAAACCGCGACGACATGCGCGTCGTCTGCAAGGAACTCGAAAAGGCGGGAGCCATCAAAAAGATAAACCGCGACAAATATCGGCTCGTCTGACGGTAGGGTTTAAATAACCTGAACGGATCCTTCTTGTCGGTGGTATCAATGGATAACCTTTTGGAAAAGAATGTCTCGCAGGAAGGCGCATCCCTCGGTAAGGGAATGAGCATCACCGAATACGTGATCTCCCTCATCGTGGTCGCCTTCGTGATCTACCTGGTTGGCATACCAGTGATCAAGACTGCGATCTCCAATGCGTCCCTCACGGGAACAGACAAGACCATCGCGGACGTCGTGCCGACGCTGCTCGGTCTGATGATGTTCCTCCTGGTGGCAAGGGGGCTCAGCGGACAGATAGGCTAAGTAGCCTGCAACACACGAACACGGGAGGGAGCGCCCCGAATCTTCGAGGGCGCGATGAACTCCCCAACTATTTTTTAAGTCTTCTCTCCGAATCATGCTCATGCACCCAGAGCCGCTCGCAATGCTGAGCTTCATGTCGGTTCTCGTCCTTCTTTTCTCAGAAGCAACGAAGGAGAGGATGCTCGGGGTGATAGGCAGCGTTCTTCTCCTTATCACTGGCTACGCCATTCTCATCGACGGAATCGAAATCCAGACTGGCATGACCTCGGCAATCTCGGAATCGGTTCTCAAGAACGAAACGCAGGTGGTCGATGGCAACACCACGACAATAAGCGGCACTGACACGGTCTCAAGGACGGAGACGAACACCAACGCCTACGCGGACATGGCGCTTCCCTTCAGCGATGTCAAGACGGTCATCGGCTCGACCACCATCTTCATCGCCCTCTACCTCTTCTTCAGGAATGCCCTGCGCGCAATGTCAGGGAAATAAGGAAAGAAACGACATGGCGCTCTCGAAAACAAGCCCGAGCAGGAAGCCCAAGCCCCAGAAAAAGATGAGCGGCTGCCCCTTCTTTTCGATCCTCTCGACTATTCCAGCCCACACGGTCGAGATGAAGAACAGGAAGACGGCATTCGGAGCGCCGACCATGTCGGTCAAGGAGGAGAAAATCAGCGGCAACCACATCACATCCGCCCATCCGAAGACAGCGCCCTTCTTCATGCGGTCGGCTGAGACCTTCACGAAAAGCGAGACTCCGAAGAGGAAAGCAGCGAGCGAATGCGCGCCAGGGGAAAAGAAGACCGCGAACACCATCCACGCGAAAGCGGACACCCAGTCTGGAACAAGGAAAGTTTTCCTGTCCTCGCTCATCGCATAGGCGACGATTCCCCCGAGCAGGAAAGCGGAAAACTCCATGCGACACATAACCCGCATTAGGATTATAAATCTAATGTGTGAATAGCCCCTACATGGAAGAACCCCAGTATGTCAGGGCTGGCACGACGGTCAAGGACGTCTTCACCCACAACAAATGGCTCGCCTCGCCAGACGACGAGCTTGTCCGCACGTTCTCGAAAATCCTCAACAAGGACATTCTCATGGCGAACGTCGGAAAGGACGCGCCGCTGCGTCTCCAGCAAAACACGGGCATCTACATGCAGGCGCTTCTCGGAATGGCGCTGCGCGATCCAGAAAATCTCCTCGACTTTTTCTTCTTCCGCTATTATTCCTGGCAGACCGAACTCGGGCTGACGAGGACGAAGCAGGGCGCGGAACGCAAGATGCAGGCTGCCGCCGCGAGGGGCTACCAGACGAACGAGATCCTCCCAGGCTACGGCTCGGAAATGATCGGAGACGAGGAGGAGCAGGGGTTCTTCGATGCCCTGCGGAACAAGCTGCAACCGAAAAAACAAGGGTGAGATTTCTATGGGAGACGAGCTTTTCTTGATCTTGTGCGTGGCGTCGCTTCTGGTGATCGGGGGCGGCTACTACTATGCCCGCTGGAAGGATCCGTTCTGGAAATGCAAGACTCTGAGGAGCAGGCTCAAGAAGAACTACATCATCATCGCCCTTCTCTCCAAGGACAAGAAGTCCTTCCTCTTCGACGTGGTGGATGCCCTCAAGGACAAGATAAAGGTGAAGGATGCCTGGTGGTATATCACCGAGGGAAACATCTGGCGCGCAGCCGAAGTAAAATTCACCGAGAACGCGCTCGCGGAAAAATCAAGTCTCAAAAGCGTCGGCAAGAGGGAGGAGAAGACCTATCTCCTCGACAAGCTGAAATACGAGGACGGCGTCCCGATTGTCTTCCTTGACGAGGACACCATGACGCCAGTGGGCTTCGAGCATGCGCCTGCAAAAGTCAAGCCGAACGAGCTTTCCGCCTTCCTCCAGGCTGACTGGATGAACGAGTTCGCGAAGATGCAGGTAGCCAACAAGAACCTCAACCTCTACGTCCAGCTTGCCATCGTCGGGATCGTCATCACTGGATACTTCGCCTACACTGCATACCAGGCTGTCAATGACATCCAGGTTCCCATGAAGGCAAAGGTCGATGACATGAGCAGCAAGATCGATCTGCTCATAAATAAGATGAACATCCTGCCTGCGGGCGGCAAGATAGTGAATGGCACGGTGATCATCACCCAAGGGGGATAGGCATGGCAAAGAAACTCAGCGCTGAAGGCATCGTGATTTCCATCCGCCCAGAGAAAAAGGAGGAAGCCAGGAAATTCTTCGAAGCCGATGGGGTTCCGAGCAAGGAGCAGAAGGTCATGGAGAGCATGCGCATCTGGGTGCGTAGGCATCCGATCACGGTCATCGCGGCGATCTTTCTCTTCATGATAATCTTCGCGGTGGCAATCCAGGTCTCATCCCCTCCGCCCTCGCCTCCGCCCGAGACATTCACTGCGGGCGGCTTCTGGAATTTCTTCTGGTATGAATTGAAGATGCCAGCCGTCTTCTGGGCTGTCATCATAGTGTTTTTCTGGCTGACAAAATGGTGAGACCTCATGGCTGCTGACGAGCAAATTGCACCGCCGTATTCCTACTATCTCCAGGGGGAATGGACGCAAATTGTCGCGCTTTCCATCAGCCTCAGAAAGAAGATCCTAATGAAGGAGACGGACGAAGAGACAATCGCGGACTTCGGCGCTCGCCTCTCGCGCTACTGGCTCGAAATCAAGCCCAAGATAAACGGCTCTGACTTCCCAGACAAGATGACCTTCCTATCATACGAGAAATTCTGCACCGATCCCTACGCTGTCTTCGAGGGGAAGAATGAGAAGGGAATCCCCAAGGAGACCATCACCAAGCTCTTCACAATCGAGTCCATCCTGCGCGATGCGCTGGAGCATCTGAAAATAACGACGTGGTAGCCATGCCTGAACAACTCACGACCATGAGCATCTTCGACGGCGACAAGCAGGACTTCGACAGGCTCAAGGCTCGCCATTATCTCAAGCACAAGCTGGAGAGCATGCCGACGGACGCCACGTTCTTCAAGATCCTGGTTAGAACTTTCAAGGAGGAATGATGAACATGAGAAAAATCTATCAAACCATCGAGGATTTCGCGGGCGAGGCGAAAGCTGCCAATGTGAAGGAGCTTTTCTTCTCGGTCGAGTTTTCCTCGGCTGACGCGCAGGACGTCCGCGCAGGCGCGCTCGTTCTGGGAAGGCGGCTTCTTGCGAGCCTTATCCTTTCCTGCCCTGCGGGGGAAAACGTCTCCCTGACCTATCAGGAGGCTATTGCACAGGACTTCGCGGCAGTCCAGGCGGACGATGCGGCATTCAAGGGAAAGGCTGAGGAAGCGGCAAAGAAGCGCCTGGAGGAGGTCAAGGCTGCGCTGCCAGAGATCGTGAAGATATTCCCAGGGGGCGTTCTCTGATGCTTGACCTTGTCAGGGACTTCTTGCAGGAGGATGCAAGAAACAAGGCGCTCAAGCTTTTCGCCATTCTTGCGGCGATGAGCGCCCTGGTCGGTCTCTACACGGACAGCTACTTCATCGGGGCGTTCTGCGCCTCGATGATCGCATGCTGCTATGCGACGCTGATATTGGAAAGAATCGAGGTGAATAAGGATGAAATACCAGGTCATCAAGATGCAGTTCGAGGAGCCGCTGTCTGACGCTCAGGAGAACATGCTCATAGGGGAGTTCCAGCACCTTCAGGGGCTTCTTGCCCAGGAGTGCGACAAGCTCCTCAAGGGCTTCGAGTCCGCAGGCAACGACTACGGGAAGGTGGAAGAGCAGGTGCGCAAGATGCCCATCATCGGGGGCTTCGCGGGCGGCATGAACCAGGCGCTTCTCAACACCCTCATAGCCAAGATAAACAACCTCAAGGGCAACAGCCAGAAATACATGATCCTCACGAAAGACAGCAATCTCACTTATTTCTTCTGGATGCCAGACGCGACCTCCGAGCTTGTCAATACGAAGGTCGGCAACCATGTCATCTCGCTCAAGGTCTTCTCCGCGATCGACGTCATGAAGGCGCTGCGCAAGGACGTCTTCCCGCGCATGCAGGTCAAGAACTTCTTCATGGTCGTCGAGCAGAAGGAGCATGATCCAGAAAAGGAAGGGTGAGCGCATGGATTCTCTCGTCAGATCAGTCCTAGGAGAAATGGACTCAAAAAAGATCAAGAAAGTCGCCTGCTTCAAGTCAAGGCAGGAATATTTCTTGAAAGAGCGCAGCGGCGTCAAGCCAAACACACAGCGAAAAATTGATGATGCGGATGAACGCTTCGATCTTTTGCGGAAGGGTGAAATCGATTTCATCGAGATAAAATGCATCGAGACTGGCGAGATCTTCATCCGTGAGATCACGGACGTCTCGATTTATGACGGCTGGATGACAATAAGCTGGAGGCATTCGAGGTAATTCCTATGGGCAAACTTTTGAGGCAGCTTTTCAAGTTCTTCGTGCGCGGCAGCGTGGGCTTGACCGTCATAGGCTTCTGCGCGGTGCTGAACTTCTTCACGATGCTCTCGAACGTCTGCTTCGAGCGGCAGGTCGCGTTTTTCATCTTCACCACGATCGTCTCGATAATGGGCTTTGTCATCGACATCTGGCGCTTGCAGATCCTCAGGTCAATCAGCGACGAGGAGCCTGACGAGGGCAAGGAACTCAAAATTAGAGCATCCACGATAAGCGGGCTCATCAATTTCCTCAAGACTGCGAAGGAAAAGGGCAAGGGTGCGCGGCTCGTCCAGAAGGAACCGCTGCTCCTCGCCTACTACTACGAGGGCGAAGATGAAAAACAAGACGCTCACAAGGATTAACGGACTCTCCCTCGTCGTCGGGACGCTTCTCGTCCTCACTGGGATCGTCGCAGGCATAGCTTTCGGAAAGCACATCCTGATCTGGATCGGGGGCGGAATCTTCCTCGGCGGATTTATCGGAATCATGAGGCAAGTCCATGCTCTCGAATCTCTCGAAGATTGACTGGAAATTCGTGGCAGTGCCTATTCCGCTGCTTCTCATCTGCCTCTACATGTTCGTCGCAACGCCCAGGCTCGGGGATTTCCAGGCTCATCTTGCCTATGAAGGGGACAGTGGCTATCCTCCTGCGCTTGCCTGGTATCTCGACTTCCTTTTCTTCCTGCCGCGAGAAGCCGCGCTCTTCCTGGTCTCCATGTTTTTCGCGGTCTATCTGCCCTATGTCCTGGTCTTCGAAATCACGCGGAACAAGACCGCCTCCTGGCTCTACATCTATGCCTCGGGCATTCCCTTCATGCTTGCCGCGATCTGGTTCGTTCCCCAGGCAATCGTCCAATCTTTCATGCTTCTTTCGGTCTGGAGGCTGCCTTTTCTGCTCATCTTCCTGCTTCTCGGGTGGAGCATTCACACGTCCTGGTGGGCGGCGTGGATCCTGACCGCTGGATTCATCATCTACAAGAGGCTGAAAAAATGAGCGGTATCCTTCCAATCTCGCAATATACTTTCCTCTTCGTGCTTGCCTTCAACCCTCCACTTTTCAAGCTCTTCGAAAAAAGGCATTTCCTTTTCCTGGCGGTGGGCATCCTGCTCGCGTTCATCAATCACCGTGCGGTCATGCCCTTCATGCTCCTGATCCTGCTCGACCTGGACTATTCGAAGCTGGAAAAGAAGGACGTCATGAACATCATCACCTTTTTCGCGCTCCAGGTCTGGGTGATCCTCACGTTCGGAAGTGTCTGACATGAACCTCAACAAGCTCGCGACCGATCTCTCCTGCATGGGCTACGGGTGGCTCCTTGGCTATCTCTTCTCCCAGATGCTCTTCGGGCAACCGCAGCCCCTCTTCACGGCAATCGCAGCCATAGCCGCCTATTTCATCTCCATCCGCTATCTCTCCGAGGGATATAAAGCATAATTCCGATAGGAATAATAGAAACAATAGGATTTATATACTTTGACCGTGTGAAAGATAGCGTTCGGGCAGGGGGGCAAACCCCTGACGACGGAGGCGCGTGAAAATGAACGAGGAGGCAAAAAAGAGGATCAATCTCCTGGCGAAGAATGCCCAGGAGACGGGCGACAACGCGGCGGCGGAATACTATGCTTCACTCCTCAAGGAGGACGTGAAGGAGCAGGACGTCGCGATTGCGGTCAGGAAGCCCATGAACGGATACAGGACAGTCCAGCTTTGGCAGGCGGAGCAGCTTTTCGAGAACGAACTCCCGAAGGCGAGCTTGCAGCCCGTCTTCTGCAAGAATGACCTTGCTGACGGTGCGCAGATAGCGATCCCCCACAAGAAGGCGGTCGTGATAAACGGCGTCCCGTTCGAGACGGTCTCCACGAGCAAATACAAGCTCGTGCAGTTTTCGGATGCGTTCAAGCCAGTCGTGGAAACCCTCGCGGGCGTGGATCTCAACATCGGGATAAACGTGGGCTGGAACAACGACTCCGCACACCTCGACTGCATAATCGAGGATGACGTCGCTGACACGGTGCGCCTCGGCTTCAGGGTAAGCACCGCGCACGATGCGGCGCACTCGATCGCCTACTCATTCTCGGCTCAGAAAGTCCAGAGGGAAAAGACTGGCAAGCAAATCACGAAGACCGAAAGCCGCGAGATGAAGGACGGCGGCAGCTACGACTTCGACTCGAAGCGTGGCGGCTACAAATACGTCGAACTTGTGGGCTATCGCCAGGTCTGCTCGAACGGCATGAAGATCCGCATCCCGCTCGAAGAGGCAATCGACGCGAAGATTCAGGGCGAGGAAAGCGTGAGCATCAAGAAGATGCTCACCGAGGTCTGGGTGGAGGACGAGGTGCGCCGCCAGGTGCAGGAGCTTGTCTCCCAGAATGTCAAGATCGCGCACATCGGCAAGGTGCAGGAGAAGATCGAGGCGCAGAAGCGCATGGTCGAGTTCATGGCAATCCTCCGCAGCCCAGTTCAGCGCATGATAGCGCGGGCGCAGAACTTCAAGCTCTCCGACCAGGAGGCGAAGCTCGTGCTGACGGCATACCTGGGCGACCGCCTGGGCAAGGACGTCCATGCGAAGGCGACCGAGCCGCTGGACTCAGCCTGGGGCGTCTATAACGCGATGACGTCCTACGCGACGCACAAGACCGACTCCGACCGCGAGATCCGCAAGCTCGAAAATTCGTCTGCGGACTATCTCGTCATGCTTGCAGCGCCCAAGCGGGAGGAGACAGACTGAAGAGGAAGGGGGGCGCACCACGCCCCTCTTCCCTTTCGAGGTGTGTTTATGCAAATTGACAAAAAAATTCTGGAAAATCTGCGCTTCTACTCGGATGACGAGAAGAAGGCATTCCTCAAGATGATTCCGATTCTTCGGAACGAGCCATCTGTAAGCGTGGCTCTGGCAATCTTCAGGGATAGCCTTGTCTTCCATTCGATGGCGCACTCCATGATTCTCAACATGAGCCTAAAGATTCAAGAGCTTGAGGCAAGAATCGCGAAGCTGGAAGAGAACAAATCAGACGAAGAACTCTTGGAAGATCCACACGAAGACCAGGGGGACTGGAAGAAAGGAAAAAGGTGAGCTTCATGCAAATTCAAACGATGGTCAAGGAAGGAAATTTCCACTTCGGAATCGACAAGTGGCACTTCACCGTCCCAGTGGAGATGATCGAGGGCATGCTCGCGCAGGGCGAGGGCTTCCGCTTCATCAGGACGCTCGAAGGCAGCCTGCACGACATCGAGAAGCTCGAAGGTCATCATGAGTTCGACCGAGACAGCATCAGGATCCTCCAGCTTGCGTGGCTCTTCAGGAACAGGAAGATCGACTACGCATTCATGGACGGGCAGAAGAAAATGTTGGCTTTACAAATAAGCCAGGAGATGAGGCAATGATAGCGTATGTGATGGTAAAGACGAACGATCTCAAGAAGATCGCCCCTCTCGGGCGTGTCGTGAAGATCGTCGAAGAAAAAGGTGCTTGACATGAGTTTGGCGTCTGTAGAACGTGAAATAGCGCGTGAAGCTGTGGAGTTCTTCAATAATCCCAAGATTCGCGTGAAGGACATCATGGAATGGAGCAGTGGCGAGATTAAGCCACATGATGGGGAAGTCGCCGAGCGTCTCCCAAAGATGCGCCTTTTCGTGGCAATCAAAAAGGAGATGGATAAACGCCCGCCCATAGCTGAGAGAAGCGAAGTGGTGCAATCTCTTATCACTTCTGAACCAGGCTCAAAGACCGAGGCACAGGGGATGGACTCAAAACCTGGTGCAAACGGTGAGCCGTCAGTTCCAGCCAAAAAAGACGCTGAGGCTGGGGAGCGTCTATGTCAAGACGGCGAAAGTGTGGCGTCGGGGAATGCTGCAACCGACAGCATCCGAAAAAAGCAGGGCGAGTCTGAGTCTGGTTCAGAAGATCGCTTCGGAAGCGACTCGGTAGGCTGGCGCAGCAAGCGCATCCGCAAGGAGAAAATAGCCGAGGGCAGGAAGCTTCTGGCGGACTTCGAGCAGATGACGGTCATGGCGAAAGCCAGGGCGTTCTCGAAAGTCTCGCTCGAACGCCCGCTCACGGATGCCGAGCATGCCGAGTTCATGAAGCTCGGAGAGCAGCTTGGCATAAAGGTATAGAAAAACGAGGTGTCGATATGGACTTGAAAGAATACAAAAAATGGGAAAGCAAGCGCTTCTGCACCGAGGCGGTCAAGCAGGACGGCGACGCGCTCCAATACGTCAAGGAGCAGACCGAAGCCATCTGCACCGAGGCGGTCAAGCAGGACGGCTACGCGCTCCGATACGTCAAGGAGCAGACCGAAGCCATCTGCACCGAGGCGGTCAAGCAGAACGGC